>Ga0181519_10001688_pt1 | contig 19351 bp, 16 predicted proteins | sample PEATcosm2014_Bin_26_FD_121102 | JGI IMG/M metagenome (GOLD analysis project Ga0181519, IMG submission 121102) | Peatland microbial communities from MTU Mesocosm Facility, Houghton, MI, USA - PEATcosm2014_Bin02_10_metaG | ecosystem: Environmental > Terrestrial > Soil > Wetlands > Peat | place...
CGACTTCGATTTGGCGACCGCCGATACCCCGACAACCACCTGCGGGCGCGCCGCCAGCCGGAGCTTGCCCGCCGGCGGCCTGGCCGGCCCCAACTTGTGAGCGGCTGCGCCGCCTGGCTCGCTCGTGAGCGCCGCCACCGCAATTTTCGGCGCCGCCGCGCGGCCTTCGGCCTCGGCGCGGGTCTGATCTTCCGCCAACTTCATCGCGACCGCGATGGACGCGGCGCGAGCCAAGCCGCCCTTGGCGCCATCGAGCGCCAGCTCAACCGGCGGGACCAGGGCCTCGGGCCGGCCGACCTCCGCGACCGCGCCGGCGAAAACCGGATTCTGGGCGCCATCCCGGTAAACGAGCCGCACGGGGCGCTCGCCCTGCTTCACCAGGGCCGCCACCTGACTTTCATCCGCGCGCTCACGCTCAGCCACCAACGCTTCGACGTCGGGCTGCGTCGCCACCAGGGGCGGGCAGGACGCCTCCGGATCGAGCGGCTGCCCGTCGGCGGATTTGACGCCAAACACGTAATGGCCGCCGCAGACGCCGACGCTCACGTCGCGATGCGCGGCTTCGAAATGATCCGCCCCCTTCTTCAGCTCGTTCCAGAACGGCATGTTCGGGTCGAGGCGGAATTTGGCGAGGTTGCGCGCCGTCAGATGGAATGGCAACGCCTGCATCTGAATAGCGTGCTGTCCGCCAGCGAAACTTTCGCGCGCCAGCGCGTAGATTTCCGCGATCTGCCGGTCGGTCATCGAGAAACAGCCGGCGGACGAGCAGACGCCATGCACCATCACCGAACCGCCGGTCGCGCCATGGGCGCGGTCATAGGCATTGGGATAGCCGACGTTGAACGACAGGTAATAGGCGGAGTTCGGGTTCATCTGCGCCGGCGTGATGGAATAGAACCCTTCCGGCGACTGGCGGTCGCCTTCGTGGTGCTTGGGACCGAGCTGGCCCGACCAGCGGCAGATGGGGAAGCTCTTGAGCAGGACATAGGTCCCGTCCGGACGCATCTTCCAGACTTCGAGCTCCGATTCCTTCTTGTAGGCGCGGATCAGCATCGGCGAATCCGGCGTAACGCCCTTCTGCGCCATCAGCGCGACGGTTTCGCTCGAAAGCGCCTGCATGGAGCGATCGCTGACGCCGACGCTGCTGTTGCAGCCGGAAAGAACGCTCAAGAACCCAAGGCCCAGCAGCGCCGCCGTCCCGCGTGAAACGGCTGGCCTGCCTGGACAGGAAAAAGTTTGTCCGCTCATGTCTCGATCCATCCCCGCCAACGTCCGAGCGCCGCCCGGCAAGCTGGGTCTATCGCCATTAAGCTTACACCATCCTTACCACAAGGGGGCGGATTCGTCCCCAGTGGTGAAGGAGTCCTTAAGCCAGACCGGCGCCATGCATAGCCTCGCTTTGCGGCGGGAATCAGACCTTGATCCGGCCGATGCCGAGGAACTTTTCCTGGCGCGAGGCGCGCACGGTGTCTGGCGGCAGGTCGGCGTAGCGCTCCAGGGCGCTGGCGATCGCGTCGCCGACGGCCTTGATGGTCGCCTCGGGGTCGCGGTGCGCGCCCCCGACCGGCTCGGCGACGATGCCGTCGATGATGCCGAACTTCAGCAGGTCCTGCGCCGTGATCTTCATGCTGGTCGCCGCATCCTGCGCCCGGCTGGAATCGCGCCACAGGATCGACGCCGACGCCTCGGGCGACGCGACCGTATAGATCGAATGTTCGAGCATCAGCACGACATTGCAGGCGGCGATGCCCAGCGCGCCGCCCGATCCGCCTTCGCCGATCACGGTGGCCACATTGGGCGTGCCCTGCACCAGCGCGGCCTCGGTGGCGCGGGCGATGGCCTCGGCCTGGCCGCGCTCCTCCGCCTCGATGCCCGGGAACGCGCCGGCTGTGTCCACGAAGGACACCACCGGCAGCTTGAAGCGCTCGGCGAGTTCCATGATGCGGACGGCCTTGCGGTAGCCCTCGGGCTTGACCATGCCGAAATTGTGCTTCAGGCGAGAACTGGTGTCGTAACCCTTCTCCTGCCCGATCACCGCGACCGACTGGCCGCGAAACCGTCCGAGCCCGCAGAGAATGGCCTCGTCCTCGGCGAACTTGCGGTCGCCCGCGAGCGGCGTGAAATCCTCGATCAGGCCGGCGACGTAATCGACGCAGTGCGGTCGCTGCGGATGACGCGCGACCTGGGTCTTCTGCCAGGGGGTGAGGGCGGCGTAGAGCTCGGCGAGCGCCTTGGCGGCCTTGCCCTCCAGCTTGGCGAGTTCCTCGCCGATATTGGGCGAGTCCTTCTTTTCGGACAGGGCGCGCAGATCTTCGACCCGCGCCTCAAGCTCGGCGACGGGTTTTTCGAAATCGAGGTAGGAAGCCATCAAGGAAGCCATGGACCCGGTGGGAACGCCTCACTCCCGCGCCGCGGTTCGGCCGGGGTGAGAAAAGCGCGCGGAAACTGTCGATTTCCGCGCGGGAAGTCAAGAGCGCGGCGGAGACGCGCGTGCCTGACCAAGCAGCCGGCGCAAAACGGCCAGCGTCGCGTTGACGACGGCAATCGGCGCCTGGCCCAGGGTTTCGGCGTGACGCGCCTCGATCGTGGCGACCTTGCAGGGCCTGACCACCGAGGCCGCCGGCAGGCCCGCGCTGGAAAACCCGTCGCCGAACGTTACGTCATCTGGCCATGCGCGATTTTCCGCGCTGGTGATCATCGCCACCCAAAGCAGCGCGCCCCCCTCGCCGAGCGAACCATCAGAAACCACGAGCGCCGGGCGAAATTGCCGAGTCGAACGGTCGGAGTAAGGAAAGGGAACGCGGACCACGTCGCCCTGCTCAAAGCCTGGCATAGGCTTTACGGTCGGCGTCGCTCTCCCACTCATGGAAAGCGCCAAACGGATCGTCCGCCGCTTCGCCGCGCGCCTTGGCCAGGACGACGCGGTTCCCCTCGATCAGATAGGCGATTTCGTCACCCTCCCGTAAGCCGAGCGCGACGCGCACGGCCCTTGGAATAGTGGTTTGCGCCTTGGCGGTGAGCTTGCTGGTTATCATGATCTTTCCCCGGCAAGACGTAAGGAAATTCCTTGCCGCCAGCAAGCCTCCTGCTCAGAATTTCAGCGCGCGCGTCAATTTGACGCCGGGCAGCGCCGAAATTCCGGCAAAAACCTTGTCCGGCACGCCGCCGTCCACCGCCACCAGGGCGATGGCCGAACCGCCTTCGGCGTCGCGCCCGAGCGCGAAAGTCGCGATATTGACGCCGGCTTCGCCGAGCAGGCTGGCGAAGCGGCCGATGAATCCCGGCTTGTCCGCGTTGGAGACATAAATCATCGACGGGGCGAATTCGGCTTCCACGCGGATGCCGGCGATCTCGACCACCCGCGGCTTGCCGTCGTTGAACACGGCGCCCGACAGCGTGAAGGCGCCCGTCTCGCTCTCGACCTTGATGCTCACCAGCGAGTCGTAATCGCCTTCGGCGGCGCGCACGGTCTCGTCGATGATGATGCCGCGCTCGCGCGCCACGGCGGGCGCCGAAACGACGTTCACGTCCGAAAGCATCGGGCGCAGGAAGCCCGCAAGCGCCGAAGCGGTCAGCGCCTTGGTCTTGAGGTCGCCGACGTGGCCCTCATAGGTGATGGTGAGTTTCTTCACGCCCGCGTCGGTCAGTTGACCGGCGAAGGACCCGAGCTTTTCCGCCAGGGCAATGAAGGGCTTCAGCTTGGGGGCCTCTTCCGCCGTGATCGACGGAAAGTTGATGGCGTTGCTGATGGCGCCGCGCGTCAAATAGTCCGCCATCTGCTCCGCGACCTGCAAGGCGACATTTTCCTGCGCCTCGTTGGTGGCGGCGCCCAGATGCGGCGTGCAGATCATGTTGGGATGGCCAAACAGCACGTTTTTCGTCGCGGGCTCCTCGACGAACACGTCGAAGGCCGCGCCGGCGACATGGCCGCTGTCGAGCCCCGCGCGCAGCGCCGCTTCGTCCACCAGACCGCCGCGCGCGCAATTGATGATGCGCACGCCCTTTTTCGTCTTGGCAAGGTTTTCGGCAGAGAGGATGTTTTTTGTCTGCGGCGTCATCGGCGTGTGCAGGGTGATGACATCGGCCCGCGCCAGCAGATCGGCGAGTTCGACCTTTTCGACCCCGATGTTCTTGGCCCGCTCAGCCGAGAGGAAGGGGTCGAAGGCGATCACCCGCATTTTCAGGCCCAGCGCCCGGTCGGCGACGATCGCGCCGATATTGCCGCAACCGATCACGCCCAAAACTTTTCCCGTGATCTCGACGCCCATGAAACGGTTCTTTTCCCACTTGCCGGCTTGCGTGGAAGCGTCGGCGGCGGGAATTTCACGGGCGAGGGCCAGCATCAGCGAGATCGCGTGCTCGGCGGTGGTGATGGAATTGCCGAACGGCGTGTTCATCACGATGATTCCGCGCGAGGTCGCGGCGGGGATATCAACATTGTCCACGCCGATGCCGGCGCGGCCGATCACCTTCAGTTTTGCTGCGTTTTCAAGAATTTTTGGGGTGACTTTGGTGGCGGAGCGGATGGCCAGACCATCGTAGTCGCCGATGATCGCGGCGAGTTTCTCCTTGTCCTTGCCGAGCGCCGGCTGGAAATCGACCTCGACGCCACGCTCTCTAAAGATGGCGAGCGCAGCCGGGGAGAGGGCGTCGGAAATCAGAACGCGAGGGGCCATGGGAGTGTCCTCAGTATCGGAATGGGTAAGCAAAAAGCCCCGCTCCGGGCGTGATCCAAAGCGGGGGCTGGCAGGTCATGGGAGGGCGAAGCCCCCTTATGCCGCGAGTTCGGCCTTGGCGGTCGCAAAGGCCCAATCCAGCCATTGCGTGAGCAGGGCGACATCCGCCGTCTCGACGGTGGCGCCGCACCAGACGCGCAGGCCTGGAGGGGCGTCGCGGTAGGCGCCGATGTCGTAGGCCGCCTTTTCCTTCTCCAGCAACGAGGCGAGTTTTTTCGCGAAGGCCGCCTGGTCTTCCGCCGGGCGGGAGGTGACGGCGGGATCGGCCACCTTGAGGCACACGGAGGTGTTGGAGCGGATCGCCTCGTCCTTGGCGAGGAAGGCCGCCCAGCCGCGCTTCGCCACCCAGTCGGCCAAGACTTTCGTGTTGGCGTCGGCGCGCGCGATCATGCCGTCGAGGCCGCCCACGCCCTTGGCCCAGTTCAGCGCATCGATGTAGTCCTCGACGCAGAGCATGGACGGGGTATTGATGGTTTCGCCTTCAAAAATGCCTTCGATCAGCTTGCCGCCCTTGGTCATGCGGAAGATTTTCGGCATCGGCCAAGCGGGCGAATAGGACTCCAGCCGCGCGACGGCGCGCGGCGACAGGATCAGCACGCCGTGGCCGCCTTCGCCGCCCAGCGCCTTCTGCCAGGAGAAGGTGACCACATCGAGCTTGGCCCAGTCGAGCCGCTGCGCGAAGGCGGCGGAGGTCGAATCGGCGATGGTCAGGCCGGCGCGGTCTGCGGCGATCCAGTCGCCGTTGGGCACGCGCACGCCAGACGTGGTGCCGTTCCAGGTGAAGATCACGTCATGATCGAAATTCACCGAGGCGAGATCGGAGATTTCGCCGTAGGACGCCTTGAGGACGCGCGTATCCTTGAGTTTCAACTGCTTGACGATGTCGGTGACCCAGCCTTCGCCAAAGCTTTCCCAGGCGAGCGCGTCCACCGGGCGCGGGCCGAGCAGCGACCACATCGCCATTTCCACGGCGCCGGTGTCGGAGGCGGGCACGATGCCGATCCGATAATCCGCGGGAACCTGCAAGACCTCGCGGGTCAGCTCGATGGCGAGCTTGAGTTTCGCCTTGCCGACCTTGGCGCGATGCGAACGGCCGAGCGGCGCATCCTTGAGCGCGTCGAGCGACCATCCCGGGCGTTTCGCGCAGGGACCGGAAGAAAAATTGGGGTTTTTCGGCAGAGCGGCGGGTTTTTGCATGGCCATCCTCACAGATGGGCGCCTCGCGTTGGGGCGAGATGTCCCGAGGCCGCGATTACGCTTCCGTCATGAGCGGGTCAAGCGAGACGAATGGACGCACCCTTGCGGATCGGATGGCAGGTTTCCCGGTCAAACCTTGGCGGGAAATCGGGAAACAGCGCAACCGCGAAGAAGGACGCCCTGCCGATCCTCGCCATTGGCTCCTCGCGCCGCCGCGCGAGTCCACGCGCAAATCAATCCTTGTCCAGAATGGTCCGGTCGATCGTCTGACGCATCGAATGCGGCTTCCTGATCGCGTCCTTGGAGATTTCCAGGAGCTGGCGCTTGTAATCTTCCGTGATCTCGCGCGCCTCGCTGGACGAGCGCAAGACGTGAGGCGTGATCATGATCAGGAGTTCGGTCTTGTCCGTTTCGTCCTGTTTGTCCTTGAAGGCGTTGCCGATGATCGGAATGTCGCCGAGCACCGGTATCTGGTTGTCGGTATGGGAATGGTTGTGCTGCATCAGGCCGCCCAGCATCAGGGCTTCGCCGTCCTTGACCACGACCTGGGTCGAGACCTTGCGCTGCTGGATGGTCGGATTGGTGTTCGAACTCGTTTCCGTGGTCGTGTCCACATTCGAGACTTCCTGCACCAGGTTCAGCATCACCCGGCCGCTGTCGCTGATATGCGGCGTGATCGAAAGAATCACGCCGGTGTTCTGATAGGAGACCGACGTGAACGTGTTGCCCAGCGCGGTCGCGCTTTGCAGCGACGCCACCGGAACCTCGTCGCCGACCTGCAGCACCGCCTGATGATTGTCGAGCACGGTGAGGGAGGGGGTCGAAACGATGTTCACCTTGGTGATCGCATTGAGCGCGTTGAGGGTCACCTGCGTGTTCGCCGTCCTGAGCGCGTAGGAAAAGCCCGGGAAAACAGAACCCACGCCCGCGTTCAGGGGGTTGTCGCCGAGAATGGTGCTGGGAGTGGTCGCCACGCCGGATGGCGTGTTGGAATTGGTCGAGAACCCGCTGTAGCTGCTGTGGCGGTTGAGGTACCATTCGACTCCGAAATGCAGCGCGTCGGTGATAGTGACCTCGGCGATGGTCGCCTCGATGAAGACCTGGTTGGGCGTGACGTCGAGCGTTTCGATCACCCGCAGAATTCGGCGGTAATCGGCCGGCGAGGCCATGATCACCAGGGCGTTCTTCGCGTCGTCGGCGGCGAGCCGGAAGCGGCTGTCATCGCCGAGCGCCGCGGCCTGCGGGCCAGAGCCCCCGCTCTCGCCGGACGAGGACGCCGAAGCCTGCAGCGGGTCGCTCTGGCCGCCGCCGGAGGAGGTCAGCGGGTTCGACGACGGCGTCCCGCTGGAAGTCAGGCCGCCGATCGGATTGGTCGGCGGATTGCCGTTCTGGCCAAATACGCTGTTGCTGGCCGACGACACCACGGACTGCGCCTGACGCGGCGACACGGAGGATCCCGCCTTGCCGCCGGTGTCGGAGGCAAACATCGAGGTCAGCACCAGCAACAGCTCCTTGGCCGGGCGGTTCTGGACGCGATAGGTGTAGAACTGCTTTTCCGATGTCTGCGCGCGAGCGTCGAGGCGCTGGATCCACGCGCGGGCGCGTTCGAGATAGCTTGCATTCGACGTGATGATCAGGATGGCGTTCAGCCGCTTGTTGCCGACGAACTGGATCATGCCGTTCATCGCTCCTTCCTTTTCGGAGCCGAACACGGAGCGAAGATCCTCCGACATGGCGGCGGGATCGGAGCTTCTGACTGGAACGAGCGCAAAGGACATGCCGCGCATGGCGTCGACGTCGAAGATCCCGATGGCTTCGCGCAGCGCGTCGATCTCCTGCGGCGATCCGCTCAGCACGATGGCGCGGCGCGTGTTGTCGGCGCGCACCACGCCGCCCTTGACGGCGATCGGGTCGAGCACGCGCTTCATCTCGGCCGCCGAAACATAGCGCAGCGGCACCACCACCGAACCGCCGCCGATCCCGTCGTTTTCCTGCGCCGCTCCGGCGAGCGAGACGTCGGCGCCCGCGCCGCCCCCGCTCTCCGCCGGCACGATTCTGTAGACATGGCCGGAGCGCACCAGCGCGGCCCCGGACACCCGCAGGGCGGATTCAAACAGTGCGAGCGCCTGCCGCTTCGAGACGGGATGGGAGGTGTGCGCGGTGACCTTGCCTTCCAGCCGGGGATCAATGACGTAATCGACGCCCTCCATGTCGCCGAGCACGATCCTGGCCGCTTCGGCGATCGGGAGATCGACGAGGTTGAGTTCGAAACCGTTCTTGTGCGGCTCGTGAGGCTTTTCGGTCGGCTGGGGCTCGGCCGGAGGCGCGTCGCTCTGCGCGAGGACGATTTGCGCGGGCGGGTTCGGCGGCGCGGGAACCCACTCGTTGGCCTGGACTCCGCTCGCGGCCAGGGCAGCGGTCAAGCCCAGGAAAGCGGTCAGGCCCAGGAAAGCGGCCAACGCGAGAAAAAACGACGAATGAGATCGCACGGTGACCCTTGGTGAACTGCTAAGGCCTGGCCCGTCTAGCAGCGCCGCGTAACACAATTGTCACAAGATCGCGGCGGATTTGGCGTTGCGCCAAATTGTGGCGCAGGTTCAGGGAGTCGCTCGCGGCTTGGCCGCGCCGAACACATCGAATTGCGCGGCGATCACCGCGTCCCTGTCGTCGGGCGCGCCCCAGGCCGAGGCTTCCCTGCGCAGGTCGGCGTCCGTGATCAGCAGCAGCGGCGTCGCCGCCTCCAGCGCCTTCGCCAGCGCATGCATGGCGGGCAGCGGCCCGGCGACGTCGAGCCGCGCCCCGGTCAGCGCCGACCCGTCCAGATTCTTCGACGGCAGCATTTGCAGCGAGCGCACGTTGACCTTGGCCTCGTCGGCGGCGGCCTTCAGCTTCGACTGAAGGTTGGCGGCGACGAGCCCGTCATTGTCGCCAGCCAGCAATTCGCCGCGCGCGTTGTCCTGCGCCACGCGCTTCGCGTAATCGGCGATCTGCGTCGCCTGCGAGGTCACCGCGCGGGTGCGCGCAAGCGTTTCCCGGCGCTCGGCCAGCGCGGCCTCGCCGTCGGCGAGGGCGGCCGCGATCGGCGCGATCACCCCGAAATAAAGGCAAGCCAGCATCAGGGCGTTGATCGCGAGGAACGGCGCGGGGGAGCCGCGCAGGCGCTGGAGCAGGTTCATCGGGAGGGCGCCTCTGGCGCCGACGCCTCTGGCGCGGGCGTCTCTTGGGCGGGCGTCTCTTGGGCGGGCGTTTTGCGAATCTTCAGCCGCATCGAAAAACTTTCCATTTTTTCCCGGGCATCGACGGTGATGGGCGCGGTGAGCGTCGCCTCCGAGACATAACGCGAGCGGCCGTAGAGCAGCGGCAGATCGACGGCGGACCGCGCCAGTCCCACCAGTTCGGCGCTGCGCTCGCCGTCCTTGTCTTGCGCGAGGCGCAGTTCGGAAAGGTAGGCGCTGTCGGGCGTGAGATGGCTGATCTCCTCCCACAGCACGGTCATCGGCGCGTCGCGGCGGCGCGCTTCATGCAGCCGTTGCAGCAGGCGGGCCTCCTTGCCCGCGCGGTCGGCGCTGCGACGAATTTTGCCGGCCTGCTCCGTGAGATCGGCGATGCGCGCGTCGAGTTCGGCCGCCTGCTGGCTCTGGCGCCAGAAATCGGCGCCGAGCCCGGCGAGCATCAGAGCCGCCGCAAGCGCCGCCAGCACGCCCGCCACGCGAAAAAAGCGCCGGTCGTTCTTCGCCTTGCCGAGCGCGATCCGCATCGGCGCGTCGCCCGGCGCCGCGCTTATGATGGAAATGTCGTCGATGAAGAGGCCCGAGCCTTCCAGCGCGCCAACTGCGAGGTCGCGGCGCAGCAGCGTGAGCGCGACCGTCGTCTTGCCCGGCGCGGCATGGGGCTGGACCGATGTCTGGACGAACAGGTCGTCACGCCGGAACGGGGTCTTGCGCTCGATTTCCGCCGTCACCACCGCGTCGAGACGCGACAGCGCCGCCGCCGGCAGGTCGAAGCGGCGCGTCAGAAACGATTTGGCCGGCAGTTCCAGCGCGAGAACCAGCCCTTTGCGCGCAAATTTGCGGCGCGCCAGGGCGCCGTCGAGCGAACCCGCAAGGATTTCGGCGCCGGAAATGCGGAAACCCGGCGAGCCCGGAGCGTCCGCGACCACCAGTTCGGCGCCGCCGCCCGCGATAACCGCCGCGCGCGCGCCGCGCCCGAGCGCCCAGGACCGCAGGGCGCGCGGCAACAGCTTTTCCGCTTCGCGGCGCTCCCAGTCGAGAAAGGCCCGCAAGGCGCCCGACAGCGACGCGAAGCCCGATCCGATTTTCGCCGTGGACCCGCCGGCGTCGAGAGCGCTGGTCATCTGTCGCTCGGCCTCCCGAGGGCGGGCGCATCCGCGACCTCGGTCCGCGCCGCCAGGCGCAGCAAGCGCGAGGCCTCGATCACCCGGCGGTATTTGGCGAGCGTCGGCGGCCCGCTCGGGACGAGAATGCTCGCGTCCACCAGAAGATCGCCGAACTGAGACCGGGTTTTTCGCGGTTTGGGCGTGACGACCCGCGTCGCGGTATACTGCACCTCCGGATCTTCCATCACGGGGTCTTCCATCACGGGGTCTTGCGCCGCGGGGTTCTGCGCCGGGTCCCGGAACAGCCCGCGCGGCGTCACGACCGCCAGCATTGGCAGGGCGACCGTTCCGCCCGGCCCGTTGCGCATCTCGACCCCGAGCATCGACGGCAGATAAGAGCCGTCCTGGCGGTCGCAGAGCTTGAAGCTCAGCACGCATTCGATCCGATCCGCAAAATGCGGCGCGCGTTCGCGCACCAGATCGGCGGCGTGAACGAAAGCCGAGGCGCAATCCGAAGCCGAAAAAAAGCCGGAGCCGCGGCAGGCCTCGGGCGAGGCGAAAGCGCGCCCGGTTTCCGCCCTTGCGGAAGTGGCGGTCATCAGTGACAAAAAAACGAAATATAAACGTAATAATTCTGTCACATCACTGCGAAATCCTGTGCGACGTCCGGAATTGCAAGTCTGTGCAAAGAGTTTATGCTGGTCCATGCGTGCGACTTTGGGCCTGTGGATTTAGAAAATACTAAAGCAACACTTGTGACTTGACGCAAGATTAATCGTCGGCTTGGGGCGAATTCGGGAAAGGCGCGGGATGACCGCTGGGACAATCGCAAAGGGCGCGCCGGAAGGCTTCGCGGAGCAATTCGGCGCCTTCCTGCAAGGCCGGAGCGCGCTCGACGAACTGGCGCTGCAACGCGTAATGCGCGCGGCGCGCCAAAGCGGCGAACGCTTCGACCGCGTGCTCACCAAGCTCGGGCTGATCGCCGAGGCGGATATCGCCACCCATCTCGCAGCCTTCCTGCATATGAGCGAGGTGAAATCCGCCGATGCGCCGCTGGACGCCGCGGCGGGCGAACTGGCGCCGCGAAAATTCCTGCGCGTGAACAGCGTGCTGCCGCTGAAGGTCGAGGGCGACCGGCTCAGCGTCGCGGTGACCGACCCCTTCGACGACGAAACCATCGACGCGCTGGCCTACGCCACGGGGCTCGCCATCGAACGGCGGCTGGCGAGCCCCGCCGTGTTCGAGCAGCTGTGGGCGCAAGTTTTTGGCGCGCGACCCGGCGCGGCCGACGGGCTCGGCGACGACCGCCGCGCCGACGAGGCCAACGAGGTCGATCTGCAACGTCTGCTCGACATCGCCAACGAGGCGCCGGTGGTGCGCCGCGTCAACCAGATCGTCGCCGACGCCATCGAGGCGCGCGCCTCCGACATCCACATCGAGCCGACCCCCGAAGGCGTGCAACTGCGCTATCGCATCGACGGCGCCCTGCGCACCGTGGACGTGCTGCCGCCCGGCCTCAAGGCGGCGATCGCGTCTCGCATCAAAATCATGGCGCGGCTCGACATCGCCGAGCGGCGCCTGCCGCAGGACGGGCGCATCAAGCTGGGCGTGCGCGGCGTGGACATCGATTTCCGCGTCTCCACCCTGCCGACCGTTCATGGCGAAAGCATCGTGCTGCGCATCCTCGACCGCAGCAGGATCGTGCTGGATTTTTGCGCGCTCGGCTTCGAGCCTGAAACCATTGCGACGCTGCGCGAGGTCATGCGTCTGCCCAACGGCATCGTGCTGGTCACCGGCCCCACCGGCAGCGGCAAGACCACCACGCTCTACACCGCGCTGCAAGAACTCGCGCGCCCGGACGTCAAGGTCTTTACCGTCGAGGATCCCGTCGAATACCAGCTTTCCGGCATCAACCAGGTGCAGGTGCAACCCGGCATCGGCCTGGATTTTCCCTCCACCCTGCGCGCCATCCTGCGCCAGGACCCGGATATCGTGATGATCGGCGAGATCCGCGACGCCGAGACCGCGCGCATCGCCATCCAGGCCTCGCTCACGGGACATCTGGTGTTCTCCACCCTGCACACCAACAGCGCGGCCGCCTCGATCACCCGCCTGATCGACATGGGCGTGGAGAGTTACCTGATCGCCTCGACCGTGAAGGCGGTGCTGGCGCAACGCCTCGTGCGCCGCCTGTGTCCAGCCTGCGCCGCGCCGCTGGCCGAGGCTGAAGCCTGGCGCGCCCGGCTCGAAGGCGAGATCTCGGAAAAAACCCCGGCGCGGCTGCTCGGTCCGAAAGGCTGTCCGCACTGCCGCGATCTCGGCTATTCCGGCCGCTCCACCATCGCCGAACTGCTGGTGATGAACGAGCGCATCCAGCGGATGGTGTGCCAGAACGTGGCCGACAGCGAGCTCGAGGCGGCGGCGCGGGCGAGCGGCATGACCACCATGTACCAATGCGGCATGGGCAAGGCCTGGCGCGGCGAAACCAGCGTGGATGAAGTCTTCCGCGTGACGAGGATGGGCTGAGATGGCGCGTTTCTCCTATCGCGCCTTCGACCCGGCCGGCGACCTGCGCCAGGGCGAGATCGAGGCCGCCACGCGCGCGGAGGCCGAGGAAAATCTCTGGGGCCAGGGCCTCACGCCGTTCGAATGGCGGACACAATCCGCGCCGGCGCTGAGCTGGCTGCGCCCCGGGGCCGGGCGGCCGAGCGCGGCGCGGCTTGCGGCCTTCACCCGCGAATTCGCGATGCTTGAGCAGGCGGACATCCCGCTCGACCAGAGCCTGCGGCTGCTCGCCTCGGAGACCGCTTCGCCCGTCCTGCGCCGCATCGCCGAGGAGCTTCTGCGCCAGATCGTCGACGGCGTCTCCCTGTCGCAGGCGCTCGCCGGCCGGCCCGATGTGTTCGGCGCCGATTACGTGCAGGTGGTGCGCGAGGGGGAAAGCATCGGGCGGGTGGGGATGGCGCTCGGCGAACTCGCGGACATGCTGGAGCGCCGCCAGGAATTGCGCGGGCGCATCCAGGGCGCGCTGGTCTATCCCGCCCTGCTCATCGTGATGGCGGTGGTCTCGACCTCGGTGGTGCTCGGCACGCTGATTCCCAACATCGCGCCGATCTTCACCGACAACGGTAAGCCGCTGCCGTCGGGGCTGCGCCTGATCATGGACATTGAGGCCCACGGCCAGGAGGCGGGTCTCGCCGCCTTGCTGGTCCTCGTGCTGATCATCGTCGCGGCGCGGATCGTCGGCGCCCGGCCGTCGCTGCGGATCGCCTTCGACCGCGCGCTGTTGCGGATTCCCGGCCTTGGCGGGCTGTTGCAGAAACTGTCGGCGGCGCGGTTCGCGCGCTCGCTGGGCTCGACGCTGAAGGCCGGGGCGCCGCTGCTGTCGGCATTCGACAGCGCGCGGCTTTCCGTGAGCAACGCCTATCTGCGCGACCGTTTCGCCCATGCGCTCGACGAGGTGCGCGGCGGCGCGCGCCTCAGCGCGGCGTTGCGCGAGGTCGAGCACTTTCCGTCCGCCGCGGCGCAGATGGTGGCGATCGGCGAGGAAACCGGCCAGTCCGCCGCCATGCTGCTGCGCCTCGCGGCCCTGTTCGAACGCGACACGCAAGGCGCCATCGAACGGCTGATGAGCCTGCTCACACCGATGCTCACCATCTCGATCGCCGGCGTGGTCGGCGCGCTGATCCTCACGGTGATGGACGCGGTCTTGAGCATCAACGACATGGCGCTGAAATGAAACGCCTTGCGAAAAACGGGTTCACCCTGCTGGAGATGCTCGCCGCCCTGGCCTTGATCGCCCTGGCCGGCGGCGCCGCCGCGCAATTGCTGCGGCCGCAATCGCCGCGGCTGCGGCTGGAAGCGGCGGCCCGCGCGCTGTGCGGGACGCTGAAGGCGGCGCAGGCGCGGGCGGAGGCGACCCAAGCGCCAGCGGTGGTCGCAATCGACGTCAACGCGAAAACCTATACCTCTTCCGTGGGCGGACTGGGACGCCTGCCGAACGATACGACGGTCACCCTCACCCTGGCGCGCGGCGAGACCGGCACCGCAGGCGGCGCGATCAAATTCTTTCCAGACGGAGGCTCGACCGGCGGCGACATCGCCCTGGAGCTGGAGGGACGCGCGACGGCGAACATTTCGGTGAACTGGCTGACCGGAGGCGCCACATGCGCCTACGATTAGCGCGGCGAAACGGCTTTACCCTGATCGAGGCGCTGGTTGCCTTCGCCATCATGGCGCTGGCGCTCGGCCAGCTGTTGCTCGCCGTAGGCCTAGGCGCCGAAAACCAGCGCCGCGCCGACTTCCTGTCGCGCGCTGCGCTGGACGGCGCCTCGCACATCGCCGAAATCGGGGTCGTGGAGCCGCTCGCGCCCGGCGAAAGCGCCGGACTTTACCAGGATGGGCTGCGCTGGCGGCTGCGCGTCGCGCAGGACGGCGCGGCCATCGGCCTCGGCGGCCGTCCGCTGCTGGTCGGCTATCGCTTGCGGCTCGACATCCTGCCCCCGGCCGGCCGCGCGCCCGGTTTCGCCGTGATCGCGGAGAAGCTGGTCGCGCCTCAACCCGCGGGACCGTTCCCATGAGACTCCCATGAGACGCCCGCGTCGCGACGGATTCACCCTGCTGGAGGTTCTGGTCGCGATCAGCCTGGTCGCGGCCCTGATCGTCACGCTCGCCGGCGGGCTTCGGCTGGGGACCCGCGCCTGGGAGAGTGCGCGCGTGGGCGCTGAACTCGACGACGCCAACACCATGGTGCGCGCGATCGCCGGCCAGCTGGAGCGGGCGTTCGCAGCCAAACGGCGCCTTGACGACGGGCTGTCGGTGGTCGCTTTCGCCGGCGACGCGGATGGGTGCCGGTTCGTGACCCTGAGCGAAGGAACCGCCAATTGGGGCGGCCTCGTCACGACGGAGATCGGGCGAGACGGGGCGCAGGGTCTCGACGTCTGGACGAAGGTCTATCGCGAGGACGATTTCGCCGCCGCGCGGGAGTCGATGCGCGCCACACGCCTGACCGACCGGCTGGAGGGCTTGAGCTTCGCCTATTACGGCGAAACCGCGACCGACCAGAAGCCGCAGTGGCGCGACGCCTGGCGCAACGCCGAAAAGGGCCCGCGCCTGGTGCGGCTGACCCTCCGCCTCCGCGGGGCGCGCGGCGCGCTGGAAAGCGACGCGACCATCGCCTTGCCGATGCAATAAGTTGTTTATTTCTAGATGCGGTTGCAAGATTACGTAAAGTCATATCTCCGACATCCAACAATCATCAAACACTCATGGGATGCTGAGATTGTTTGGGCGCCTACCAATTACACGCAACGATAGTTTGCGTGTGTACTTCGGGAGTCGATTCATGCGATTGAAATTGCATCTCAAGTCCTTCGTCGGCGTTGGCGCCATCCTGGCCCATGCCTTCGCGCCAGGCTTCGCTTACGCGGGGCCCAACACCGCCGCCAAGGCGCGCACGCCCATCAAGCACGTCATCGTCATCATCGGCGAAAACCGCACCTTCGACCACATCTTCGCCACCTACACCCCGGTGAACAAGAACGAGAAGGTGCTGAATCTGTTGTCGGAGGAGATCGTCAAGGCCAACGGCAAGCCGGGCGCCAATTACGCCAAGGCGAAGCAGTACACGGCGAACGACACCTCCGTTTATCAGAACGCCCCGACCAAGGCCGCCGCCTATCCGGTGCTTCCCCCGGCGCTGACCGGCGGCCCCAGCGTTCCCTACGTCTGCCAGGCGCCTCAGATTTCTCCGGTCCAGACCGGGACCTCCTGCGCGACCAACCCGACCGCGAAAGCCATCGCCGCCGCGGTCGAAAACGGCCTGCCAAGCGATTACACCCAGTACCTGCTGACCGGCGGCGTCGGCCAGGCGAGCGGCGTTCCGGACACGCGCGTCAGCTATGACGGCAAGGACGCCAGCCATCTGCCCAGCGGCCCCTATCAGCTGACGAACGCGAACTATCCCTACGACGCCTACGCGGCGAGCCCCGTCCACCGCTTCTTCCAGATGTGGCAGCAATTGGACTGCTCGGCCAAGCTCGCCAAGAAGAATCAGGACTTCGGCTGCCAGAACGACCTGTTCCCCTGGGTCGAAGTCACCGTCAGCGCCGGCTCCAACGGCGCCGCGCAGCCGACCCCCTTCACCAACGCCACGACCGGCGAAGGTTCGGCCGCGATGGGCTTCTTCAACGTCCAGCAGGGTGACGCGCCTTACCTCAAGCTGCTCGCCGACACCTACTCGATGAGCGACAACTACCATCAGGCGGTGAACGGCGGCACCGGCGCCAACCACATCATGATCGGCTACGCCGACGCCATGTTCTTCGAGAACAACAAGGGCCAGCCGGCCACCCCGCCGAGCAACATCGTCAATCCTGCGAAGCCCGGCACGCCGGTCAACGGCGCTTCCGCGCTCTCGGAGATCGAAAACCCCGATCCGATGCCCGGAACCAACAACTGGTACGCGCAGGACGGCTACGGCGGCGGCGCCGGCCAGCAGAACGGCGACTCCGGTTCGCCCGCGAACGTTTCGCCGAACGCCAGCTACGGCGGCGGTTCCTATGTGAACTGCGCCGACAACACCCAGCCGGGTATAGCGCCGATCCTGGATTACCTGCACGCGCTGCCGAGCAGCGTTCCCTCGCGTTGCGAGCAGAAGCACTACTATCTCGTGAACAACTATAACCCCGGCTATTTCGGCGACGGCTCCAACGCCTATACCGACCAGAACCCCGCCAACACCGTGTTCACGATCCCGCCGAGCACGCTGAAGAGCATCGGCGACGTGATGAACGCAAAGCAGGTGAGCTGGGCCTATTACGGCGACCAGTTCAACCGTTACATCAGCGACAAGTATCAACAACAATGGAACAGCGGCGACGAATACTGCAACATATGCAACTGGGCGCAGTATTCCACTTCGATCATGACCGACCCGAACCAGCGCGCCGCTCACCTCAAGGACACCACGGACTTTTACGCCGCCCTCGCCAACAAGAGCGACGGCGACGCCGAACTGCCGGCCGTGTCCTATGTCAAGCCCAGCGGTCTGGTTGACGGCCACCCGGCGTCTTCGAAGCTCGATCTGTTCGAAGGCTTCACCAAGAAGATCGTCGACGCGGTCAAGGCCAACCCGGCGCTGTGGGCGGACACCGCGATCTTCGTCACCTTCGACGAGGGCGGCGGCTACTACGACTCCGGCTACGTCCAGCCGGTGGATTTCTTCGGCGACGGCACGCGCATTCCCATGATCGTCGTGTCGAAATATTCGAAGGGCGGCCACATCAGCCACACCTACGCCGACCACGTCTCCATCGCCAAGTTCGTCGAGTACAACTGGAGCCTGGGTCCGATCACCGCGCGCAGCCGCGACAATCTGCCGAACCCGGAAACCACGGACACCAATCCTTATGTGCCGGTCAACAGCCCGGCCATCGGCGACCTCGTGGACCTCTTCCAGTTCTGAGCGCAAGGCGCGGGAACGGCTGCGCGTGGCGCGGCCGAACCCGGCCAGTTTCCGCAAACACGCCGCGCTTCGATCGTCGAAGCGCGGTTTCCATCTTGTTCGGGAACCTTGCTGACGCAATGACATGACAATGTCGCGCCAGTGTCAAGATAATCGGAAATTGTGCAGTTCCAGTTCGCCGGCTGGGGCGTCGGGATGGGAACGTGAATCGTCTCAAAATCATCATTTTCGCGGGATTGGGACTCCTCGACGTCGGCGCCGGCGCCTTCGCGCTCAATGCCTGGACGCGCGAACCCGATGACGCGCCGGTCGCGCGGCGCGCGGCCCATTCTCTCGCGCCGGCCGCCAAACCGGAACCGCCCGCGCCGGTCGAGGGGCCGGACGTCGAGACGCTCGCGCGTCCCCTGTTCATGAAGTCGCGGCGCCCGTCGAAAGGCGGCCCGAAGGACGGGCCCGGCGCCGCGCAGCCGCCGACCGGAATGAAGTTGCACGCCGTCGTGGCGCTGGAGGACAGTCTGCGCGTGTATCTGGTCGCGGACGGGAGCGCCAAGGGCAAATGGCTCCGCGTGGGCGACGAACTGAACGCGTGGATCGTCGAGTCTATTTCGAGGCGCAATGTCGCGCTGCGCCACGACGACCAGACCGTCTCCATCGGCTTCGGTGCTCCCGAAGTCCAGCATTCGCCAGCGTCCACGCCGCCGGCTCCGCCGCCTCAATCCCCCGCCGAATCGGCGCCGCAGGCCAATTCAGCGCCGCCGCAGCCGGACGAACCGCCCCGTTTGGCGCGACGGGATCGTTAGGGCGCGGTCGGTTCAAAGGGTTTTCGTTCCAGCTGCGGATGTATATAGCGTTATTTTGAAAGCAGTTTCTGTTATGTGCGGGCAAAATTCATTTTACAACCAGGACAATATATAGCAGATGTCAAGCAACTTTGAGTTTAGCCCATTAGTTTCCGAAAGGTCCCTACCGTTATGAAACCGTCATTTCTTTGTTGTGCGCGTCTCATAGCGTGGCGTTTGCAAGCTTAAACTTGCCCTTATGGGACAAAGGTGAAAACTCATGATGAAAAAGCTGCTTTCAACGGCGGCGGTGGGCGCCCTTGCGCTCGCCGCTCCGGTCGGCGCCGTTCGCGCCGCCCCGAGCCAAAACGGAATCGAGCACGTGCTGCTCATCAGCATCGACGGCATGCATTCGGACGACTACATCAACTGCGCCACCGACAAGACCGACGTGAACGGCAACGCGTCCTACTGCCCGACCCTGGCCAACCTGAAGTCGAAGAGCGTCAACTTCCTCGACGCCTCCACGTCGAAGCCGTCCGATTCGTTTCCCGGCCTGATGGCGATGGTGAGCGGCGCGACCCCCCGCACCATGGGCGTGTACTATGACGTCGCCTACGACCGCGTCCTCGCTCCGCCGGCCAAGACGACAGGCAATGGCGTCGCCGCCGGCGCGTGCAACAAGAACGTGGCGAACGGCACCACGACCGAATACGAGGAAGGCATCGACCTCGACCAGACCAAGCTCAACGGCGGCGCCGGCGACGGCGGCATCGCCTCGATCGATCCGAGCAAGCTTCCTCGCGATCCCTACAACAAGTGCGCGCCGGTCTATCCC
>Ga0181519_10001689_pt1 | contig 19349 bp, 18 predicted proteins | sample PEATcosm2014_Bin_26_FD_121102 | JGI IMG/M metagenome (GOLD analysis project Ga0181519, IMG submission 121102) | Peatland microbial communities from MTU Mesocosm Facility, Houghton, MI, USA - PEATcosm2014_Bin02_10_metaG | ecosystem: Environmental > Terrestrial > Soil > Wetlands > Peat | place...
AGGCGGACCTTGAGCTGACCCAGCAGATGATTGCGCTCGCTCTGATCGCCGGCCTCGGCCTGGATCGCCTCCTTGACCACGCGGTCGACGGTCCGGCGCGTCGCATTGCGGCGCAGCCGCTCCTTCTCGACCTGCTGTTCGGCCGCTTCCTTCGCGGCCTCTTTGGCGCGCGCGGCGAAATCCTGGATGAATTTGTCTTCGAGCACATACGCCAGGCGCACGGAGCGCGACACGCGCTCCAAGGTCCGGCCGATCTCGATCAGCTGCGGGCGCGGGGTCCGAGGCTCCGGCTTCGGATCCGGCTCCGGCGCGGCCGGCGGCGGCGTATTCGCCGCGGCTCCGGCCGGTTCCGGCGCGGCCGACGCGTCGGCCGCTTGCGCCTGAACGTCGAGCGCCAACGCCCTGGCGACGATGAGCCCGTATTCGGCGAGCTGCTTCAACCCATCCGAATACCGGGCAAGCCGCTCCGCCTCCGTCTCCCGCGAGCAATGGGGACAGCGCGGCGCCTTGTTGTGGATCGGGTTCGGCTGCGCGATGTTCATGGAATAGACTTAGAACATAAAGCAAACATGCAGTCAAGCTATTTTTGCCGCCGCGCTCGGCCGCCGCATCCCGGCCGACGGGACCAGAGGAGATGGTCTGCCCGACTTGGGTGAACTGGAGCGAGTCCATGTGAAGGCAAGGTCGAGTGGCCGGGTTGGGTGGGGAGGCGACGGTCGGCTTGCGGGCGCTATACCGCGAACAGCAGACACCCCCTACAGCAGGCACTGACCCGCGGTAGACCGCACACTTTACCGATGAAGCGCCAGAGTGAAGGGATGAGTTTAGACGACCGAAGGCGATCAAGGCGACATATCAATAAGTTAACCAGTCACACCGTCACACCTCGGGTCAGCATAAGGATTGGTTGCCGACCCAAACCCTTGCATCTCTTTAGTTGCACATTCCGAACCGGTGTAGAATAATGGCCGCTCGAGTAAACTTGAGAGACCGATAGGTGTCAGCCACCCTAAAGAGGCCCGATGCGGGACATGCGGACGATCCCGACCCGGAGGCGATATCCGAGTTATCGCGAGAGTTGGTGATTGGCCTAGTCGGCTATGTGGGCGCTGGATGCTCCACCGCCGCCGCTCGGATAGAGCTCCTGCTTGATGACGCCGGCTACACGGTCCACCGGATAAAACTGAGCGAATTGATCAAAGCCGCTGCAGCGTTGGACGGAGTCACACAAGTATCTCCCGGTCTGCATCAGGGCACTGAGAGCTTTGCCCGTAGCGAGGCGCTGCAGGATGCCGGAGATTCTCTTCGAGAGAGGCACGGCTATCACGCCGTTGCGACTCTAGCGATACGGGCGGTTATGGCGCAGCGTGGTACCGCACAACCTGGCCGGCAAAAACTCGCCTTCCTACTCGACTCGCTCAAGCACCCCGACGAGGTAAAACTGCTGCGGCGGGTTTATGATCACTCTTTTCGTCTCGTCGCGGTTCACTGCGAAAGGACACGCCGGGAACGCCGCTTGATTGGAGACAAGAGGTCGGTCGCGAAGTTTAAGGGCGTGCTAGAGAGTGAAGTTAGACGATTCATGGACCGCGACGAAGAAGATCCTGCTCACGATCATGGGCAGCAGGTCCGTGAGACTTTCCACATTGCAGACTTCTTCCTCGACAACAACACTGACTCCGCGGGTGGCGAAAGCCTAACCGGGGACATAGAGCGTTTCGTGAACCTTCTACTTGGCACTGGTCTTGTGCGTCCGACGCGCGGCGAGCGCGCGATGTATCACGCTTACGCTGCCGCCCTTCAATCGTCGTGTCTATCTCGACAAGTGGGCGCTGCGCTCATCGCCCCCGACGGTACCGTTCTATCGACCGGCACCAACGACGTCCCTAAGTTCGGCGGTGGCGTGTATGATGAAGAGTCTTCACCAGATCATCGCTGCTTTGCCTGGCAGTGGAACCAGAATGCTCATCAGTTCGTCGGCTGTCATAATCAACGTAAGAAACGGCAGCTGCAACACGATATCGCCGAATGGTTCGCAGACACTCTAACCGACGAATTGGCGCTTGCTGCTCACCCCAGCCCTGCTACGGGCATGGATACCGCAAGCGCTGCGCGTGACGCAGCCGCGAAGGCGATTCGTACTTTACTCCGTACGTCATCCAACCTGTTTGAGAAGATACCGGGAATTAAGGATCTGATCGAATACTCGCGATCGATTCACGCAGAGATGAACGCGTTACTCGCGGCGGGGCGCAGCGGGGTGACGGCTTTGAACGCGGCGCTGTACTGCACAACGTATCCATGCCACAATTGCGCGCGTCATCTTGTGGCGGCGGGCATTGCAGAGGTTTACTATATAGAACCATACGTGAAAAGTCTTGCGTCAGGGTTGCATTACGATTCAATTGCAACTGAATTGCCCAAGCCCGGGGTAGACCAGACAGGTCACGTCGATAAGATGACGATCGTGCCATTTACTGGTGTTGGACCGCGCATGTACGAGGACTTCTTCACTAAACGATCTGAACTGAAGGATAAGACCGGCAAATATGTTTCGCCGCCCGGCGGCGAGCCCGCGCTAGCCGCGCGGCTGAACGCGCTGACGCGGGTGGAAGAAGCCGCCGCCGCGCTGATTCCGGTCGCGGCCAATGGCTGACGGGAAAGTCGTCGCTCTTTTCGGAAGTAGCCTACAAGATGCCGTACGTCCGCCCGTCGAACGTGACCTATTCGGCTCCATTCAGGAGGTACGATACAAGGTTGTCTTCCTCGACGAAGCTGAGTGGCATGAAGAGTCCTTTCTCAGGGTGATGGCCCGAAACCCAGTCGCTGCAGTCGTTGACATGCGGAGCCGGCCCGTTTTCCGCCCCCCTCACTACCGCCATCGCCACATTATTTCGTATTTCCATAGGCATGGCATCCAGTATCTCGAATTGATTACTGAGCTGAGAAACGGCTCGCTAAAGGATTCTAAGACCCACTTGGTGCCGGCAGAAGTCATTTTCGAACGGGCAGAATTTGGCCTAACGATCTGCCTTTACGATGCGGCAACAAAGGAACGAGGCTGGTTGGACTCGATCAGGGATTTGATGAAATCGGGAGCTAACCGGTTCGTCGAATTGCATCCCCGTGCACTCGCGGGATCTGGATTTCGAGATCGGGGCTAAACAGTTGGGGATTACCGCTTAGTATTTGAACAGCTGCGGGAACTTCGGCGGTGACAGCGCATAGAAACGGTCGGGGGGACAATTGGGACGTAGCGTTTCCATGCCAGTGTCAAAAGCTTGCGGGCAGCGGATTCGATGGTCGGCTTTCGAAGGCGATGAACGGGTGTCCTATGACCGCAATGGGGTCGCATCCGGAAATTCCACCCGCCACCCACCACCCGTCACACCCTCATTCGCAAGTAAACCGCACCCGTTTCACCAAGCCCGTCTGCCGCACCAGGCTGTCCTGCACATCGCCCAGCATGAACTCGCCGGACGGGCTGACCGCGACCGTGCCGGCGACCATCATGGCGCCGGTGTTCTCGGGATTGTCCTTGCGGTCCACATTCATCGTCGTCAGGCGCTTGGCGCCGCTGCCGTCGGTGCGCATCGCGTACCAATCGGTGCCGAGCAGCACGCGCCAGGGATAGCGATCGACGCCCTTGGTGCTCATATAGACGATCCAGTCGCCGCCGGGCGTCTTCACGATCGTGGGATGCTCGTTGTAATCCTTGCCGCCGGTCAGCCTTGTGCTGGCGCCGGTGGCCAGGTCGAGGCGGTAGATCTGGCTGCGCCAGAAACTATGCGTGTCCTGATCGCCGGCATAGACGAGGCTCGCGCCGTCGCTGGTGAACGAGCCGGGCTCGTAATAGCTGCCGCCGCCCGGCCGAAACGATCGGATCGCCCCGAGATGCGGTTCCGGCGTTTCGATGAACTCGGCGAGGTTCAGGACATAAGTCCCGCCCGGCTGGCGCGCGGACCAGGCGATGCGTTTGCCGTCCGGCGCGAAAACGGGCAGCAGCACGCCTTGATCCTTGGTGTTCGCGTCATCGGTCAATTGCCAGGCTTGGCGGCCATCGGCCGCGGCCAGCCACAGATCGTCATGCCGGCCGAAACCCGGCAGCGCCTCGTAATCCGGCACACCGAACAATGTGCGGCCCGTCCAATCCGGCTTTTGCGCCACGAACAGCAGGAAACGGCCGGACGGGTGCCAGTACACGGAACCCCGATGCCCGCCCGGCAACAGGCTCGGGCCATCGGCGAAGGCGGCTCGTTCACTGCCGTCGGGCCGGCTCGTGAAGATCCGGTAATGCCCGTCGGCGCCCGGCTCCATAGAGGCCAGGCGGTCGCTCGCCGCGTTCCAGCGGGCATTATAGCCATGGGCCAGGACGGGCGCGCGGTCGATGACCGTGCCGGTCGCCCGGTCCAGCGTGCAGGGCGAGGCCGCAGCCGGTTCCGGGGCGCCGAGCGCCGCCATGACACCGCCGAGACAGGCCAGGAGAGCCGCATTCGATCCGATCGATCTGCCGGTATCCAGCGCCAAGAGGACCACCCCTCCGGTGAGTGCGGCGCGCTTGCCCCGCGATCGGCGCCGATCATACACTGGATCGGCCCCCTGCCCGCCGCTCCGGTGACGACCTCATGATCGACCATGTTTCGATTCCGGTTCGCAATCTCGCGGCGAGCACGCGCTTCTACGAAGCGCTCCTGGCGCCGCTGGGCATGGCCAAGCTGGTCGAGCGCGCGGGCAGCGTCGGTTTCGGCAAGCGCTATCCTGAGCTGTGGCTCAATCTGCGGCCCGGCCACCAGCCCCTGCCGAGTCCGAGCGGCTGCCATCTCTGTCTGCGCGCACCGACGGAGGAGATCGTCCGGCGCTTCTTCGCGGCCGCGCTCGCCCATGGCGGCGTCGACACCGGCGCCCCCGGCCCGCGGCAAGCTACCATGACAGGCTATTATGCTGCCTTCATCGAGGATCTCGACGGCAACCGGATCGAGGCGGCGAGCTTCCCTGCCGGTTCTGACTGAGCAGCGTCGGCGCGCCCTGGACGCCGGCGCGGCGAGATTCCGTTGCCGCACGAGTGGGCGGCGCGCCGTCATGAGTCCGCGCGTCCGACCCGGCGTTCATCGCTTCAGTTCGATCCTCGCCTTTTACGGCCGCAAATACGCTGGCACGTTCGCGCGCGGCACCAGCCGCGGAATCATGGAGAACCGACAGGAGCGACGGCCGCTTTGCCATCTGCGTCGGACCGGTGTATACAAACCCGGATGGAGCTGATCACCGATTCGAGCGCGCTCGCGGCATTTTGCGCGCGTCAGGCCGCCGCCGATTTCATCACCGTCGACACCGAATTCCTGCGCGACAAGACCTATTGGCCGCAGCTATGCCTGGTGCAGATCGCCGGGCCGGGCGATGCTGCCGTGGTCGATGCGCTGGCGCCCGGGCTCGACCTGGCGCCGCTGCTGGCGCTGATGGCCGAGCCCGGCCTGCTCAAGGTGTTCCACGCCGCGCGGCAGGATATCGAGATCTTCTTTCATCTATCCGGCGCCGTCCCGCGGCCGGTATTCGACACCCAGGTCGCGGCCATGGTCTGCGGCTTCGGCGACGCGGTCAGCTATGAGACGCTCGCGACCAAGCTCGCCGGTGCGCATATCGACAAATCCTCGCGTTACACCGATTGGGCGCAGCGGCCGCTGACGCCGCGCCAGCTCGACTATGCGCTGGCCGACGTGACCTATCTGCGCACGGCTTACGTGAAGCTTCAGGCGCAGCTCGACAAATCCGGCCGGGCCGCGTGGCTCGAAGAGGAGATGGCGGAGCTGACCGACCCGGCGACCTACCGGCTCGACCCCGCCGAGAGCTGGAAGCGGCTGAAGACGCGCGGCGGCAACCGGCGCTTCTTCGCCGTGCTGCGCGAGATGGCGGCGTGGCGCGAAATCGCCGCCCAGCAGCGCGACATCCCGCGCGGCCGCATCCTCAAGGACGAGGCGCTGCTGGAAATCGCCGCCCATGCGCCGAAGACCATCGACGATCTGGCGCGCATCCGCGGCCTCGGCCGTTCGGTCGCCGAGGGCAAGCTCGGCACTGAGATGCTCGATTGCGTGGTCCGGGCGCTCGCCGCCCCCGATGCCGACGGGCCGGCGCCGCCGCCGCGCAGCGAATTGCCGCCGGGGCTCGGCCCGCTCGTCGATCTGCTGCGCGTCCTGCTGAAGCTCTGCTGCGAAGACAATGGCGTGGCGCAGAAGCTGGTCGCGAATTCCGCCGAGCTCGAAATGATCGCGGCCGACGATCAGGCCGACGTGCCGGCGCTGCATGGCTGGCGCCACGAGGTGTTCGGCCGCGACGCGCTGGCGCTCAAACACGGCAAGCTGGCGCTGACCGCCGCCGGCAAGCGCATCCGCGTGGTGACCTTGGACGCCTGAGCCTATTTGCCGGAATCGCAGATGTCCTGCACCGCCTGCCAGTCATCCTCGGTCATGGCCGGACCGCCGGGGCGGCCGTCGCGGCGGAACATGTCTTCGCGCTCGCCGCTGCCGGGATGGCTCATGGCAAAGCTCGGCCATTTGTCGATGCCGGCCTCGCGTTCCTTCGCGCCGACCAGTTCAAAGAACTTCACCATGCCGGCGCTGTCGATGCCGGCGGCGGCCAGCGTCGTCAGCGCGGCCCGGTCGGCCGTGCGCTCGTCGTCGCGCGAATAGGTGGAATTGAGCAGCACCAGCGCCGCGCCGCCGGCGACCGAGCCGCCATAGATGTCGCCGATGAACAGACCGATCAGGAGCGACAGGCCGGATTGCCGGATCGCGCCTTCGAGCGGGTGGCGATAGGCGACATGGCCGAATTCATGGCCGAGCACGCCGGCCAGCGCATCGGCGTCCGGCGCATCGTCGATCAGGGTCCGAAACACCAGGACGCGGCGGCCCGGAATGGCGACGGCGTTCAGGATCGGCACGTTCAGCACCTCGACCTGCGGCGGCGGCATATCGGCGGCGGCGGCGAGCCGGGCGGCCAGGCGGTCAAGGGCGGCGCGCCCGGCCGATGCGGTGCAGAGCGGCGCCGCCTGGCCGAAGCCCAGGATGCGCCTGATCGTGGTTTCGGTCGCCCGGCCGATCCGGTCTTCGAGCGGCGCCGGGGTGATGAGCGCCAATTCATGGGCGAAGCGCGGCAGGCTGAACAGCACCAGCACCAGCAAGGCGATGATGGCGGCGCCGACCCAGAAAGCCAGCCGCGCAGTCTGGCGCTCATGGGCGGGCGCGCGATGCAGATCCGGGCAAAATCGCGCCAGCAGCGCAACGCTCTCCTGGCCGGCGGTGAGGCGCGGGCCGTCCTGGTCCGACCGGCGATAGCGTATGTCGAACCCGCGCACCGGCCGCTCGACGAAGCGGATCACGCCGAACGGCCAGCGATCGACCACACCGGTCGCATCGGTCAGCACCAGGCTTTGCGAGGCGACGTCGACCGCGAGCGAGACGTCGCGCCGGGCGCTGCTCACGCCGTCATAAAACCGCCCGTCCACGGTCACCGGCGGACACTCCGCCGCATCAGAACGCCCCCAGATCGAAGGCATCGGCCATGCCCTCGCCGGTGCCCGGCAAGGGCGCCGTCGACGGGCCGATCCGCGTCAGCTCGTCCGCGCCGGTCAGCGCCGCGGTGGCGACCAGCATGCGCACGATCGCCTTGTCGAGAATCAGGATCCGGGCGATGCCGAAGGCGATCAGCGCAAAGACATAGATGCCGAAAAACACCCAGATGAAGGCGAGGATCGCCATCGGCGCGCTGCCGCTCGGGTCGGCCGATGTCGGCAGGTGGGACATCAATTGCCCGCCGGTTGCGATCGCCACGATCATTGCCACCAGAAACACCAGCACTAAGACCACGAGGATCAGCGCGATGAACCCGAGGAAAAAGAAGGCGACGACATAGCCCAGAATCGTCCAGGGCCCGAGCCGCGACTGCACGCGCATGCCGCCGATCCTCGTGTGGTTCAGCATGTAGCGGAATTCGCAGGCGGAATACCAGACGAAACCGAGGATGAAGATCAGCATGGCGGCCCAGATCAGGCCCGTCCCCGCATTCAGCCCGCCGGCATGCACCGCCCCTAAATCCGGCTGCAGGCCTGATTCCAATGCCGCCGCCTGCTCCCCGAGGAAACGCAGGAGCTGGGCAACGCCGATCACCCCCAGGACGATCGGCAGCAAGATGACGGCGAGCCAGCGCAGGATGAGGCCGCCGGACTTGCCGTCGAAGGACAGGCTGCGGTCACCGAAGCTCGAGCAGTTGGTGATGTAGCGGTATTGGCTGATCCGCATCCACGGCATCGCGATGCCGGCCGTCAGCACCGTGGCGAGGAAGCCGGCGACGGCGATCCCGAGGAAGCGCCAGGTCGAGCCGTGCATGCCGCCGCGGATGCCGCGCCAGCGCGTTCGCGACAGGCGATATCGGCGCGCCCTGAACAACGCCACCGGCAGCAGGATGAACAGCAGGAAGATGTAGAAGCCGAAGCCCAGCACGCTCTGCCAGACGACGTCGGCGGCGAAGACCTTGAGCAGGACCCAGAGCAGACCGAAGGGCGAGATCACCACCAGGAAAAAGAGGAATCCCAGGAACAGCTCGGCGCCGGTCCCGGTATATTCGAGCGGATCGCCGTCGATGACGACGCTGCTCCACCAATAGCGGCGCAGCGCCGTGCGCGCCCAGAACCGGTAGATGCCGAGCGTGATGATCGTCAGTCCCAGATTCTTCAGCAGCAGGCCGAGCAGCCCGGGCCGGTTGACGAAGACCAGAGGCGATACGTCGCCACGCTGAACCGGGGCGGAGGTTTCAAAGGACGCCATCGGCGCTGTCCTGTTCTGCTGAAGCCGGGCAAGCGCCGCCCGACCCTGACCGGTATCCGCGGCGAACGCCTCGCCTCTCTACACGCGGAAGTCGACGCTGTCCAGATGCCGGCGCGCGCCTGCCGGAGGCATCGACCCGGCGGTTCGGCCGGCCTCGAAGCACGGGTACGCCTGGGGAACGGAGAGTGGGGTGTGATACGCGCCACACACCGCCGAAAGATTGCACGGCCCGGGCGCCGCGCTGCGTTGCAGGGATTTTTGCGGGATGCTAGAGCATGATTATTCTTAACCTCCTTCATGCTGGAGGGCGCTTCGCCGCGCCTTGTCGAAATCATGGTCTGCCGTTCTGCCGCGCGCCTTGCCGTTGCCGTTTGGTTTGGTACTTTGGTTGTGTTTGCGGGGATTGCCTTTTCGGGCCGCGCCGCGGCGGATCCGCCGGCGCCGGGGCCGGCGCGAACGATCGTCGTATTCGGCGATTCGCAGGCACAGGGCGTCGCCGCCGCGCTGCGCCGCCTCTATGTGCGAGACCGGCTGTATCGCATCGTGGACAAGACCGTGCCGGGCACTTCGCTCAGCCAGAAGGCGCAATATGATTGGGTCGGGACGATCGACTCGTGGCTGTCGGGCGACCATGCCGATGTCGCGGTCGTCATGTTCGGCGGCAATGACCGGCTGGCCGTGCGCACCGAGGCCGGCGGCAAGGCCATCGCCTACAAGACCGATGCCTGGACCGAAATGTATACCGAGCGGCTGAACAGCGTGCTCGGCCTGCTCAGCGGCGCCAAACTGCCGGTCGTCTGGCTGGGCCAGCCGGTCGCGCGCGAAGCCGGCTATGCCGCCGACATGGCCTATCTGAACGGTATTTTCGAAGCGACCGTGCCGGGAGCCGGCGGCGACTACCTGCCGCTCTGGGACGTGATCGCCGACGAATCCGGCAATTACATGGCCTATGGCAAGGCGCTCGACGGCGAGACCAAGCGGCTGCGCCTCGATGACGGCATCCACTTCACCCCGGCCGGCTATGACATCATCGTCGCGAAGGTGAAGCAGGAGATCGATACCATGCTGGCGAAGTCGGCCGCGGCCGAGCCGGCGGCGCCGGCAGCGGTGCCGGCTGCCGCTGCGCCGACTCCGGCGGCGGCGCCCGGCACATCAATCGTGGCCAACAGCCCGGCGCATTCGTGAGCCACCAGCGCTATCGCCCGATCCGGGCGATAGCTTCCGGTCTCGCCCTGCTCGCCTTGACCGCCTGCCAGGAACGCGACGACGCGGTCGAGGCGGCCCCGGTCGCCGCGGCGACACCGGCGGGCGGCCTGCAGATGGTCTCGCTCCAGCATGCGCCGCGCCCGCTGCCGAGCGATCCGCGCCTGCTCGCCCGGCTCGGCGATCCGACGAAGCGGCTGCTGCCTTTGCTGGTCGCACTCGGCGAGATCGAAAGCGGCAAGGCCGACCACCCGATCGATATCGTGCAGATCGGCGACAGCCACACCGCCAACAGCGCCTTTGCCGGGCGCATGCGCGAGCTGTTCCAGGCGCGGTTCGGCGCCGCCGGGCGCGGCATGCTGCCGCCGGGCATTCCGTTCGATTATTACAAGCCCCTCCTCGTCACCGTCGATGAGGCCCAGCGCTGGACGCTCTCGAGCAGCTTCCGGCAGAACGATCTCGGCCCCTGGGGCATGGCCGGCGTACGCGAAACCGGGAACCGGCCGGGCGAGCGGATGCAGTTGACGGCGCTTGAGGATTCGGGCTTCGCCCGGGCGGCGATCGAAGTGCTGCGCCGCCCGGGCGCCGGCGCGGTCGATATCAGGATCGATGACGGGCCGGTGCGCAGCATCCCGACCGGCGGACCCGAGGCACGCGCCGACTGGATCGAGCTGCCTGCGGCTCAAGGCAGCCGCGTCATGACCGCGACACCGCACGGCGACGGGCCGGTCGAGATCCTGTCCTGGGATACCGAGCGGACCGGCCCCGGCGTGCTCTACGAGAATTTCGGCACGATCGGCGCCACGGTGGACCTCATCGGCCATTGGGACAAAGCCATCCTCAAGGACGAGTTCGCCCATCGCGACACGGCGCTGATCATCGTCGCCTTCGGCACCAATGAGGGGTTCGGCCATGTGGCCGACCCCGATGCCTATCGCCAGATGTTCGTCGAACGCGTGCGCGGCCTGCACGAGGCGGCGCCGGGCGCCGCCATCCTGATCATCGGGCCGCCCGACGGCAACCGCCTCTACCGCCGCGCCGCCGGCCAATCGGGCGACTGCGCCGCGCAGATTGCGCCGGACACCCCGTCGGCCGGCAAGCCGGGCGCGGCATCGAAGCCCGGCAAGGGCGCGATCTGGGCGCCGCCCCCGGGCCTCGCCAAGGTCCGTCAGGCCGAACGCCAGGCAGCGGCCGAGAATGGCTGGTATTTCTGGGATTGGTCGGCCGCCATGGGCGGCGCGTGCATGATGCATCGCTGGGTCGATGCCGAGCCGCCGCTGGCCATGCCCGACCATGTCCATCTCAAGGCCGACGGGTACCGGCTGGGCGCGCAACAGCTTTTCGCCGAGCTGATGGCGGAATTCGACCGCTACCACGATATCCGCCTGGCGCATCCTTCCTCGGCGGTGTTGCGCTGATCGCCATCGCCGATGCTATTCCCGACGCTCGATTTCCTGCTGTTCTTCCTGGTCGTCGCCTTGGCCGGCTGGCTGCTGCGCGACCGCTTCGAGGCGCGCAAGCTGTTCCTGGTCGCGGCCAGCTACTTCTTCTATGCGCAATGGAATTGGCGCTTCTGCTTCCTGCTGTTCGGCAGTTCACTCCTGAGCTACGTCGCCGGACGGCTCATCGCCGGCTCTGACAATGCGCGGCAGCGCAAGGCCGTGATGGGCGTTGCCGTGGCGCTGCACCTGAGCCTGCTCGGCGTCTTCAAATACGCCGATTTCTTCATCGGCTCGGCCAATGAGCTCGCGCATTCCCTGGGGCTCGGGCGCGAATTGCCGTTCTTCGAGATCATCCTGCCGGTCGGCATCTCGTTCTTCACCTTCCACGGCATTTCATATCTGGTCGACGTCTATCGCGGCGACGTCGCGGTCTGCCGGCGCTTTTCCGACATGCTGCTTTATATCTCGTTCTTTCCGCAGTTGGTCGCCGGACCGATCGTCCGCGCCTCATATTTCCTGCCGCAATTGGCGACACCCAAGCCGATGCGCGCGCCGATCGGCCCGGCGATGGTGCTGATCCTGGGCGGCCTCTTCAAGAAGGTCGTCGTCGCCAATTATCTGGCGACCGATCTGGTCGATCCGGTCTTCTCCGAGCCGACGGCCCAGAACGGGCTCGACCTGCTTTTCGCCGCCTATGGCTATGCCGTTCAGATCTATTGCGATTTCAGCGCCTACAGCGACATGGCGATCGGCTGCGCGGCGTTGCTGGGCTTCCGCTTCCCGCGCAATTTCAATCAGCCTTACCGGTCCCAGCGCCTGCGCGAATTCTGGCAGCGCTGGCACATCTCGCTGTCGTCCTGGCTGCGCGACTATCTCTACAAGCCCTTGGGCGGCAACCGGCGCGGCGCGTGGCGGACCTACGCCAACCTCATGATCACCATGCTGCTCGGCGGCATCTGGCACGGCGCGGCGTGGAAATTCGTGTTCTGGGGCGCGCTCCATGGCGGCGGGCTCGCGGCTGAGCGTGCGCTCGAACCGGTGATCGGCCGGGTCCCGGCGAGCCCCGCCGGCCGGGTGGTGTCGACGCTGATCGTGTTCCACATCGTCTGTCTCGGCTGGATCTTCTTCCGGGCCGACAGCTTCGATACGGCCTGGCTCTATCTGGGCGGGCTCGGCGCCGGCTGGGGCGACGGCTTCGTCCAGACGACGCCGTTCACCCTGGCGCTGATCGTGTTCGGCCTGGTCCAGCAATTCGTGCCGGCCGATCTGAGCGAACGCCTGGGCGCGTTGGCCGGGCGCCTGCCGGCCTGGGGCCAGGGTGCGCTCGCCGGCGGCATCATCGCGGCAATCGACGCGCTCGGCCCCGACGGCGTCGCGCCGTTCATCTATTTCCAGTTCTGACGCCGATGGCTGCACCCGACACGGCGCCGAAGATCGCCGACGGTATCGGCAGCGCCGCCGACGCGGCGGGCACGCCGCGCCAGGTTCTGACCGGCGTGCTCGTCGCGGCGATCGTCCTCGCCCTTTTTGCGTCGCGCGGCCTGCAATCCTGGGCCGATGCCAAAGGCGACAGCGCGCTCGCCACGATGGTCGGCGACGGCGTCCAGCGCTGGTCGGACGGGATCGAGCGGCTGGGTCTCACAGCACCCCATGACGCGTTGCGCCGGAGGTTCCGGCGGGTCGAAGACAGCCATTGGGAGGCGGGCGGCTAAGCGAAACCGCATCGCCGACGCCGATATTTGGCTGGATGCACCCAGTTTTCACACGCCTCTCTATAAATTTCCTCTTAATCTGGCGCACGATGAATCTGTCCGCCTATCAGGAGGCGCAGGTGGAGCGGTCTTCGGCCGAGTTGGCGCTCGATTATTTCTACACGCGGACATACAGTACGCATTACGCCGCGCGCATCGTCAGCATGCTGCTCGTCGCCGCCGTTTCGACCTGGTTCGAGATCATTCCGGGCGTGGTCGCGATCATCTGGCTGATCGTCTATGCGGCGTGCGAGTACAACATTCAGCGCTGGTGGCGGCGCGTCAGCGCCACGCTCGGCACGCTCAGCGACGCTGCGGCGTATCGTCGGCAGAATGAATTGATCTTCTATTGCGGGCTGACCACGATCACCGTCGCCGCGCCGTTCCTGCTCAACCCGGTACCCAGCGAAACCGGCGCTATCGTCAGCGTGCTCTTGAGTGCCGGCGTCGTCATGATCGTCGCCGCCCAGCACAGCATGGCCGACCGGATGTTCTTCTGGACGGCCCCCGTACCGGCCCTGGCCCTGATCGTCAACATGATGCATCTGGCGCACGGCGTGACATCCTGGGTCATGGGCGGGCTCGCGGTCTGCTTCGTCGTGAATGCGCGGCAGCTGCAATCGGCCAATGCCAGAGCGGAGCAGGACATGGTCCGCGCGCAGGTCGACGCCGACCGCGCCAACAAGGCCAAGAGCGCCTTTCTGGCCACGATCAGCCACGAGATCCGCACGCCGCTCAACGGCGTGCTCGGGATGGTCCAGGTCATGCGGTTCGACGATCTGAGCCCGGTGCAGCGGCTTCGGCTCGACGTGATCGAGCGGTCGGGCGAGGCGCTGCTCGCCCTGCTGAACGACGTCGTCGACATGTCGAAGATCGAAGCCGGCCGGATCGAGCTGGAGCGGATCGATTTCGATCTCGGCGCCGTGATCCGCGCCGGTCATGACGCCTTTCTTGCGGTCGCGGCCGAGAAGAACCTCGCGATGGCGCTGGATATCGAGGCCTGCCGCGGCCTGTTCCACGGCGATCCGACGCGCATCCGGCAGATCGTCTATAATTTGCTGTCGAATGCCGTCAAATTCACCGAGCAGGGCCGGATCGAGGTCAGCGCCCGGCGCACCGAGGACGGGATTCGGCTGGTCGTGCGCGACACCGGCATCGGCCTCTCAGCCGAAGCGACGAACCGGATCTTCGATAAATTCTCCCAGGCCGATGCGTCGACGACGCGCCGGTTCGGCGGCTCCGGGCTGGGCCTGACCATCTGCCGCGAGCTGACCACGCTGATGGGCGGCAGCATTGCAGTCGACAGCGTTCCGGGAAGCGGTTCCACCTTCACCGTCGATCTGCCCCTGCCCTTCATCGGGCCGGTGCCGGCGGCGCCCGCCGCACCCGCGCCGCGCCGGCCCGACCGCCGGGCGGGCAAGCTGCGCATCCTGATGGCTGAGGACAACGAGATCAATCAGCAGGTATTGCGCGGACTGCTGGCGGTCGCCGGCGAGCGGGATCTCACCCTGGTGTCCGACGGCGCTCAGGCGATCGACGCCTGGGAGCGGCAGGAATGGGATCTCATCTTCATGGACGGCAATATGCCGGTCATGGACGGCGTTGCCGCGACGCGGCAAATCCGGGCGAAGGAAAGCCAGACGAACCGGAAGCGGACACGGATCATCGCGCTCAGCGCCAATGTCATGTCGCATCAGATCGAGGAATACCGGGCGGCCGGGATGGACGGACACCTGGCCAAGCCGATCGAAAACGCCGCCCTCGCCGCCGTCCTGGCGGAGGCGGAACGGGCGGCAGCCAGGCCGAGCATGACGACGGAAGCATAGCCTGCCGTCACGCAAAGAACCCATGCAGGAACCAGCGCGGCGGCGTAGGCGCATTGTAGAGGCCGCAGCGGTAGAGCCAGAAGCGGCGACCGGCCTCGTCTTCGACCCGGTAGTAATCGCGCGTCTCGTCCGGGCCGGTATCCGGCCGGCGCCACCATTCCGGCGCGATGCGTTCGGGCCCCTCGGCGTGGCGCACGCGATGCACGACCCGGTGCCAGCGGAAGCTGAGCGGCGGGTCGTCCGGCACCGGGGCCACGACCTCGATCGGGTCGGGATGTTCGAGAAGCCGGATCGGCCGCTTCCGGCCGGCCGGCCAGGCGCCGAATGCGGGCGGCGGGGTCAGCGCCGAGACGCGGCGCTGCGCCCGCTCCGGCACATGGCTGGCGACCGGCACCAGGCGCTGCACCTCGGCGGACCCCAAGCGATTGGCCAGCCGGTCGATCAGCGACGCCGCCGGGTCGCGGGCGGCGGCACGGTCGAAATCGAGCTGCTCGGCTGCCAAAGGTTCGGTTTCGAGCGCCGCCAGCGCCATGATTTCGATGCCGAGATCGGGTGCTATGGTCTCGATCCGGCCGGCGAAGAGCCGCATCAGATGGGCCGGATCGCGGCTCGGCCGGCTGGTGCCGATCGCGGCACGCTCGACCCGGCAATCGACCCGGTAGCAGCGCAGTTCGAGCCGGCGGGCGCCGAGCCCCTCGCGGTCGAGCCGCTTGCAGAGCCGTTCGAGCAGCAGCCGCGTGCCGCGCTGCAGATCTTCCGGCGCCAGGATCGGTTCGGCGAAACTGCGGCGTTCCAGACGCGGCTCAGGCGGCTGGCGCGGCGAGATCGGCTCCGCCGCCAGCCCCAGCGCCTGGTCGAGCCGGCGCGCCACGAACTCGCCGAAGCGCGGCGCCAAGGGCGCGCGCGGCAGGCCGTAAAGGCTGCCGATCCGGCGCAAGCCCAGCCGGCGCAGATCCTGGGCGATCTCCGGGGCCAAGCGCAGCGCCGCCACGGGCAGTTCGGCCAGCGCCGCCCGGGCGCCGCCCGGCGGCACGATCAGCGCGCCGGTTTCCGGCATCGCCCCGTAGCGCGCCAGCGCCCAGGCCGCCCCGGGCGTATCGGCGATGGCGGCGCGGCAGGCGATGCGGCGATGGCGCAGCCGGGCCAGCAGATCCTCGGCCAGCGCCGCTTCGCTGGCGAAGAGCGGTACGCAGCCGGTGATGTCGAGCCAGATGTTGTCCTCGCCTTCGGCCGCGGTCCAGGGCGTGTAGTGGCCGCACCATTCGGCCAGACGCTGCAGCGCCGCCGCCGCCCCTTCGGGATCGGCCTCGCAGGCGATGAGCGCCGGCTCGCGCGCCCGCGCATCGGCCAGGGTGAGGCCCGGCGCCAGCCCGGCCCGCGCCGCCGCCGCATCGACCGCGACCACGAGACGGCGATTGCCGATCGTGGCGACGGCAACCAGCGGAACCGGCTCAGCCGGCCCGGCGCCCGACCGGCGCCGGTGCAGCAGATCGGTCGGCCAGTGGCTGAGCCACAGCGACAGCACCCGACGCATCGCCCTCCTCCATCAGCCAGACATTTCGGCCGTCCTCGACCGCGGCCCCCCGGCAGCGCAGCAGCTCGACCCGCCAGCGCGCCCGCGCCAGGCCGAAATCGCGAGTGTCGGTGCCGAAAGGCGCGCCGCTCGGCGCCGGCGCCACCAGCCAGCGCGTGACCGCGACGCTGCTGCCCGACTCGGCCCGGCGCAGCACCAGGCAGGTGACGCCGGAGCCTTCCGCCGCCAGTTGCAGCCGGCGGCTGGCCGTCAGATCGAGGTGGCGCGGTGCCCCCAGCACGGCGGCCAGGCCCGGTGTGCGCAACCCCTCCTCCATGGCCCAGAGCAGATCGGCCGGGCGCCGGGCGCGCACCAGAATCAACCGGTCCGGCGGCAGGCCGAAGCACGCGAGGCCAGGCCCGTACAGCACGCCGGAAGCGGCCTCGCCCGGACAACACCATAAGACCGGCCCGGTCAGACCGGACAGCAGGCTCGCCGCGAAGCCTTCGGCCGCGGCATCCGCCCCGTCCGCCGCCATGATCTCATGCAGCGCCCCTCGGGCCAGGCCGCCGCCGGGCAACGCCTCATCGAGCGCCGCGACGCCGATCGGCCGCGCCGCCCCCTCCCGCCGCCCGGCCCCTTCGAGCCGGCGCAGCTCCGCCTTGAGCGCGGCAAGCGCCGGCCGTTCACCCTTCACCCGCGGCTGCAGCATCACGCTCATGGCCAATCCCGGGCAGGAAACCACCCGGCCTCAACAAAGTTCCTTATTTGTTCTAGCATAGCGGCGCGCGGAGTCAAGGCGGATATCTCATGCCCATGTCGAGGCCGATCGAGATCGGAAACCGCAGCGACAGCGGCAGAACATCCGCGGAAAAGGCGGGCGCCCGCCCGTCTCTCCCGTCCTCGCGCAACGTCTTCAGGCGAGGCGAACGGAAGCGCGGGCTTGCCGCCCGGCACCGGCCCAACGATCGCCATGCGCCATGACATAGTGAGCAAACACATAGCGCCACGGGATCGCCATGTAGAAGAGCACGACCAGGGAGCAGGCAAAGATATTGGGCATCGTCGACTCGTCGATCGAGCCCGACCACCATTGCGGCAGCGCCACGATCCCGAGCCAAAGCGTCTTCCAGACAACTTCCCACAGACACACCGGCAGCATCTGCAGCGGGTAGCGCAGCCCGATGAGGCAGAGCAGGGAAAACGCGGCGAGCATGCAGTAGACCATGCCCTCCATCAACTCCCAATGCGTTCCGCGATCGATCACGCCGGGCCAGATCTGGAAGCCCAGCCCGACCACGACGAACAGGTACAAAGCCCGCAAGACATACAGGCGAAACACTGAAATTTCAGTCATTCAAGGCTTCCTCTTTCCTTTGGTTTCGGCTCCTGCGCCGGGTCGGACGGCAGACCTACTCGACGTCCTTTAGAATCTTCTCGACACCGGCAAGCCGGGATTGGATCTCTGCGAGCGCCGCGCCGAAAGATGACAGCGCCGCCGCCGTCTCGGCCTGGGCGGAAGCGGCCTTCGCCGCGATCTCGCGATAGGCCTCGTCCTGGCCGAGGCGCACTCTCGCCTGCAGAATGGCGGACACGTATTTCATGAAGAAGATCAGAACAGCCGCCGCGGCCGGGAAGAAAAACGCCGCGAAAAATATGTCTTCGTAGTGTTCTGGCATGATGACCTCTAAGGATCGAGCTTGGTTGTGAGCGACTGTGCCGCCTCGGCGATGGCCAGCGGCGTCAGCAGCAGGGCAAAGTCGCTCACTTCGTAATAGTTGAGCGCCTTGCCGTCCTTGGACAGTTCGAGCCGGCTGGTGACAAGGCCCGCCTCTTCGAGTTTCTGAAGATGCAGATGCAGCAGCGGGCGGCTGATCCCGATCTCGCGGGCCAATTGGCTGACATAGTTGCGTCCGCCGCTGGCCAGCGCCGCGATGACCCTGAGCCGGTGTGGATTGGCCAGAGCGGCAAGGACCGCGAGCAGCTGATCTCCATCATAGGGGTGAGGTTGATCTTTCATATGTAAGAAATATGTTACGCATGAAAGAAAGTCAAGAGAGGTCGCGGAAATTCGACCGGCACCGCCGTTTCACCTGCGACATTCCGACAGAGCCGCTATCCATCGATCGGCTGGGCAGCCTTAACCGAATCACTCATAGTGCCGGCCCCGCCCCGCGCCCTACCCGGAGGAGCCGACATGTACCCGACCGAAGAAGAGGGGATCGCCCGCGCCAAGGCGCAATACGACCGCAGCAACACACTGATTCTCGGCATGTCCGAGGTGTTTCACGACCTCTGGCTGTTCGCCGACAACCGGGCCGCCGTGCGCCTGGCCGACGGGACGATCTTCGCCGTGTCGGAAATCACCGAAGCGCTGCGCGACCCGCTCGACCACATCTGGCTGACCTTCGCGCTGCTCGATGCCGACCAGGGCGACGTCGCCTCATTCGACCAACTGGCCGGCGCCGCCGGCACCGTGGTCACACGCAGCCAGGACCAAGGTTCGGTCACGCTGCGCTACGACCAGATCACCGCCGTCCTGCTCGACGAGGAAGACCCGGTCGAGGAGGAGGAAGAAGAGGAAGAGATAGAAGAGTAATTGCTCACCTTACCGCCGTGGTCTGGGTCGGAGCGCGGGGATGCCGTCCGTCCGGGGTCAGCTTCGGCTGAATTTAGCGTTGAGAACGGTGTTGGCGAGATCGATATCGAACGCCGCCGGGTCGATTTCTTCGTCGATCCATTCGCGCTGCTCTTCGAACTCGGGATGGCTTGGATCGGCCAGGACTTCGAGGAGGTGAAGG
>Ga0181519_10001690_pt1 | contig 19339 bp, 16 predicted proteins | sample PEATcosm2014_Bin_26_FD_121102 | JGI IMG/M metagenome (GOLD analysis project Ga0181519, IMG submission 121102) | Peatland microbial communities from MTU Mesocosm Facility, Houghton, MI, USA - PEATcosm2014_Bin02_10_metaG | ecosystem: Environmental > Terrestrial > Soil > Wetlands > Peat | place...
GCTGGTGCCGACGGACGTAACGGCGACGACGATGACGCCCGCGATCAAAGCGGCGATCAGGCCGTATTCAAGGGCCGTCACGGCGCGACGATCGGTCCTCAGTTGCAGCCAGGTCATCAGATATGCGAACATGGGTTTAACTCCGGTGGGTTGTTGCTGTTGTTGTCTTCAAGAAGCTGGCCGCCTGTGGCTGACACCTTCTTCTTGACAGCATAAATAGGCGAGAGATTCAGGAAATTCTATTCGGCTTTACGGCCCATCCGGACAGCTAGGTCGGGCGGCCTAGTTTTTTATCAAAAGATATTTATAATACGTGCAATACCGAAGAGATGCTTGATATTGCGGTATTTTAACCGGACACGCTGATAGAGCAGGATGACTTATGATAGACGGAATCATCCCGCTCTAGTTCTTTTTTTGCTCGCGTGATTCACCCCCTCGGCCGATTCCGACAGGGTCGATCACGCTGCTAGCCGTTCGAGATAGCCGGCGGCGCACACCGCAAGGCCGCGGATCGCGGCGGCACCCGCAGCGTGCGCGCAAGGCACAGCGCCAGCAGCGCGGCAGGCGCCAGCGGCGCGAGCGGAATATGCACCCCCTGGCTAAGGTGGCGCGACGTCAGCGCGATCAGGAAGCAGAAGAGCAGCACCAGTTTTTCCCAAGGCAAGAACCCGGTCTTGCCGCCGGCGCGGACCAGCCAGCCCATCGCCACGGTAAGCAGCAGCAGGTCGTACACGAGGGCCAGCGGGATGCTGAGCAGAATGCCGGCCGCCAGTGCCGCCGATCGCTCCGCCGGACCTGGATCGCGCCGCCATATCCAGCCGGCCGCGATCGCTACCAGTACGGAAACCGTGCCTTGCATGATCTGCGCCGCACCCGCCGCGGCGCCAAGCACGCGCGCCGCACCGTATGGCGTTACGAAACCGGTCAGATCAATCGGCCCGCTCTCGTACACCGCCTGCGATCCGGCGAGCACAGTCAAATAGTCGCGCCAGGTGTCGATGCCAAACAGCGCGACCGACAGGCCAACCAAGGCCAGCACCGTCGCAGCCGCTGCGCCGAATGTCCGCCAGTACCCCCCAGCCGCAAGCACCACCGGCGCCAGCAGCGCCAAATGCGGCTTGTAGCACAGCAGTCCCAGCGCCACACCGGCCAGGACCGGCCGCATGTCCAGCAGCAGCGTCATCGCGCCAAGCAGTGCCGCAGTGAGGAATGAGTTCTGCCCGAGCCCCAGGGTCCAGAACACCGCCGGATATGCCAACACGGGCAGGCACCAGGCCCAGCCCCGCGCATTCAGAATTCGACGCATCACCAGCAGCCAGGCGCCGAGGGTCACGGCCTGAAACAACACGAACGCGACCAGGTATGGCAACAACGCCAGCGGTGCGCACCACAACAGGTAAACCGGCGGATAGAAAAAAAACTGGTACGCAATACCTGTTGCGGAGGCCGCGACCTCAGCCGCCGCATGGGCGGCCTGATTGTATGCCAGCGCCGGAGTACCGGCCAGAGCGAGCTTGCCGGCGGCGTAGAAGCTGACGAAATCGGTCGTCTTCGGTGAAGCCAACGGGACGAACACGCCGTGCTGCCACAACACCAGGAAGACGAACAGCGACACCTCGATGATCAGCAGGATGGCGCCCCAGGCTATGCTCCGATCGCGATTCAGCCAGTCGGCCCGCGACAGCCAGCGCAGCCAGCGCACGGCCGGCGCGCTCGCCGCCAGGTCGGTCGGCTTTTCCCGAACGTCGTCGGCATGGTGCAATTCACTTCCTTGCGGGCGTTCCGGGGTGGGATCCAATTGCTGCGCGCCTTGCTGGTCAGTCGATCGATGCGGGAGGACCTCTGGGATCAGGCCCGGACACAGGGCCTGAGTGACTCGCTGCGGCATCCAGCAGTCCCGGATGGCCGGAATGAGCGACGAACGACCTGTGCGCCGCGGACCGGCGTCAGTTCGCCGGTTTCAGTATCTTGATGATCGGCACGGTTGGGGGCGACCCGCCGGCGGGTGGCCCGAACGATATGATGCTTGGCGCCATCCCGGGAGCGTCCGGCGTCCACACCTGCATCCGGTTCGTCGCAGGTGTTGGCGTCCAGACCAACATGCGTTCGACGTTTGGTGTGACCGCGAGGGGCAGCGTGTCGGTCTGTGTCAGGCTTGCCAGAACACGGTCACGATAGGGGCCGCCGAGCCCGGGCGATGCCGAATGATAGGCGGCCACGGCATTCTCCCAACTGCCGGTCCGCGTGCGCAGCTCCGCCAGGAAGCGGGCGGCATAGGCGGCGTTGGCCTGGGGATCGAATGCCTCATCCAGGTCCGTGAACGCCGCGGGGTGCTGGCGCAGGTTGATTTGAAAGCATCCGACATCGACCGACGCCACGCCACGCCCCTGCAGTTCGCGCGTCGCGGCCATCGCCTCGGTCTGGCTTTCGAACGCTTGTCCGACGCCGTTGGCGGTGATCGTCCAGGGCCAGGCCGCCACGCGGCCGGTTGCGGGGTCTCGCCGTCCGCTTTCGACCACCCCGATGGCGAGCAGAAGCCCTGACGGCAAATTCAGCCTGTGCTCCGCGTCCAACCCCGCGCGCTCGCACGCCGACGCGCCATCGGCGGTTATCGGCGGAACGGACTGCATCGTGCCCGCGGCGGCCACCAGAAAGCCGGCCGCAATTGCCCGCCATCCCTGGGCCAACCGCCACAGCATTGCCTTACGGCCCGCCGCCCAACGGGTCCACCAGATCATGCCCACCGGCCCCGGGTCCCCGCGCGCCCCGATGTCCATCCCGGGCCATCAGCCCGACAAGCGCATGCGTCCGAGGCGCGTCCTCTGTGCGCCGCCTCCGATCCTGGTTGACACTGCGCATGGTCGCTAACAGGCCATCGGGAAAGCCGCGACGACCGTCAGCGTCTGACCGTTCAACGGCGGCGGCAGCACCGCGCCACCCCAGAATTGGCAGGTGAGAGTCACTTCCATGTAGGAGACATGGGAAGCGCATGCGGTGGTTGTGGAAGTCTCGGTGCCATTGCCGTTGGCCATGAGGCCGGCGAACACCCAGTTCGCGGCGTTCGTGAAGGCGAATGTCTGCACATTCGTGCAGTTGGGGGATGTGATCGCCGCGCACCGTGCCGTGAGAGCAGCGACGGACTGCAACGTACCTTTCGTCCACATCAGCAGTCCGGCGTCGAAGATGCCCAGGCACAGGGGCAGGAATATGCCGGCGACCAACGCGAATTCGACCGCGGTCGCGCCGCCGTGCTGCCGCCGCAGGTTCCTGAAATGGATCATTGCAGTCTCACTGTCACTGTTTCGGATACCGTCGTGGTCGCAAGCTTGCTGTAGAACGGCATCAACGGCACGTAGACAAAGCTCGCGGCGACGGTGACGAAGGCGCCGGGCGCCATCTCAGGAGTGGGGCACGTGCCCGTGCAGGTGGAACTGCCGGACAACGCCGTGGAAGGCGTGACCAAGGCCGCGGGCGTGCCCGTCACGCAGTAACAGGCGGGTCCGGTCACGGTTACGGTTACGGTGGGCGCCAGCCCGGCACGGGATGCCCCATTCTGAACCGCGGTCGTGATGTTCGCGGCGGTGACACTGGCCCCCTGCAGGAGGGCGTACTGGACGCCTTGGGCGAGCCCATTTGCCAACTGGCTTTTGCCGAACATCACCAGCCCGAAGTCGGTTATCCCGCCCAGCAACATCAACAGCACCGGGGCGATGATGGCAAATTCCACCGCCGCGACGCCGCGTCGATGGCCGGCCCACGAAGAACGGTGCCCGTTCATTCGACGAGCACGATGGACGTTGACGTCGGCAAGCTGCCGAAGGGTAACGTCCCGTAGGGTGCGCAGCCCGTCGTGGAAAGCGTCGCCGCGCCGGTTATCGTGATCGACCCCGCGATGACTTCACCGCATGCGGTTGAAGGGTTATTGACATTGACACTTCCGCTGAATGTAAGATTTCCGTTTGGATAGTATATTACCCCCGTAAAGGGAGAAGCGACGGCTCCACTGTATGTGCTTGAACCGGTGTTCTCACTGGCGAATAACATCCCCGGGATTCCGTCGCCGGACGCCGTTGTCGGCGCGGTTAGTGACACCGCTGCACTGCCGGCGTCTGTCAGGGTTCCCAAAGATATAATCGTGACATTGCTTCCGGTTACGGTCGCTGCGCCATCGAACGTGACATTACCCTTAACATAATAGGTCCCTGGAGTGAGTGTGATGTTCGAGGACCCGCCGAGAGTCAAACTGGCATACGTCCCGGGATTGATGGTCTGCGTCAGGTAGCTTGTATTCGGGTCCGGGATTACGGGTCCAGGTGTCGTTCCAGCGGCCAGAGCAGAAAGCGCTGTCTGCAACACCGTATCGCTTGCGTACTGGTCTGGTATTGTGCCTGCGTTTGCGTATGTTCCGCCCGTAATTGCGGTTGGGTTCCAGACGGGGATGGTTATTGCTCCCGCCGCATAGGTTCCATCAACGTTGATACTGGATGTTCCAGCTAGGGTTATTGTAGAATTTGAGCGAACGGAGCAAGTGCTGGACGTGATGTCGGGCGAGCCGGAGAGACTGATACCGCTGCCACCCGCCTGCAACGCGACAAGGCAGGGCTGCGGACCCGCCGCCGCGCTGACGATTTCGGCGATCGCTGTTGCGGTAACCGTCACCGATGATTGACTGCCGGTATAGACAAAAATGGACGAAAAGGATTTGGCGATGGTCTGACTAACGGTAACCTGGATCGCCGTGTCCGCGGCGCTCTTCACCCCGTTCACGACCTGTGCGGTAATCAAATTGTCCGACGTGGTCAGGGTCGCCGCATTCCACGTCCGGGGGGACGTGCCCGACACGCCGTTGATCTCGGCCACCTGGGCGGCGGTTGCCGTTGCGGTCTGGGGAGTTGGACTGACAACATATTGCGCCGCCCCCGCCCAAGCCGCGACATCGGCGACGCGCTGCAGGTCCACCGTCGTCACGGACCAGGACGTCACCTCGATTCCCATGGCCATCGCCATCACCATGACGGGCGCCATCAGGGCCGTGATCAGCGCCACCGACCCTCGTCTGTGCTTCAGCAGGTTCATGGAGCCAGTTCTCCGAAGGCGAGCAGAGCGCGGTCGACCTGCTCCGGCGTCATGTCCGCGCCGAGGATCTGGGCCGCCGCCGGCTTATCGCCCGCCATCGCCAATGCCGCCGCGAGATCGTGGCGCAGGCGGCGGGACGCGTCCGGAGCACTCGCCAATGGCTTCAGCAATTCCACCGCCGCTGGTGCCTGTCCGCTCAGCGCCATCGACAATGCGAGGTTGACCTCCGCGGCTCGCATGGTCGGGTTGGTGCCCAAGGCCTGACGATAGACATTCTGAGCACTGGCGTGATTGCCCTGCAGATCGTAGGCGATCCCGAGATCGTTCAGCGCCACCGTGTTGCGCGGCTCCCGTTGCAGGACCTGCAAGAAAAGCAACTGTGCCTGTGCCGGATCGGAGCTCAGGCGCAGGCGCCCCAACCCGATTTGCGCATCGGTCGATTTCGGGTCGCCGGCAAGAGCCTTCCCGTAGCTTGCCTGCGCTTCATCCGATCGGCCCAGGGCGCTAAGGGCGTCGCCCTGGCTCACCAACGCGGGCACATTGCCGGGCTCCTTGGCCAGGATGGCATTCGTGACATTCAGAGCGATCTCTGGCGAGCCGCCGGACAGCGCCGCGCTGGCGACGTCCAGTCCGGCCGGCCCGCTTCCGATGCGCGAACTGTCATGGCCCGCACAGGCCGCCAGCAGCAACACCAGAATCATCGGAGCAATTCGCACCATCGCTTAGTGGCTTCCAATATGAAGGACCTGAATCGCCGCGGGTCCCGCGACGACGAGAAAGACGCACGGAAGAATGAAGACGATCATGGGAAGCGTCAGCAGCACACCCAGGCGCGCGGCCCTGGCCTCGAACCGGTTCAACGTGTCCTGCCGCATTTCGGCGGACAGCACGCGCATCGCCTCTGTCAGAGGGGTGCCGTATTGCATGGATTGGAGGAGCGTATTCGCCAGCCGAACCAGTCCGTCGATGCCGGTGCGCGAACCCATGTTCAGCAGCGCTCGCCGGGTATCCAGGAGCTGCAGTTCGTTGGCGGTCAGCGCCAGTTCCACTCCGATGTCCTGCTCCCCTTCCTGCATTTCATCCGAGACCCGTACGATGGCCGCGGAGAGTCCCAGGCCGGCCTGCGCGCAAATCATCAACAGGTCCAGCGCATCGGGCAGTCCGTGCTCGACCCTTTGCAGGTACTTGTTGCGCCGATAACGCACCACGACGTCCGGCAACAGAAGACCGATGACGGCGGCTCCAGCGGGGATCACGATCGTCAGCATATAGGGGATATGAACGCCACGCAGCAGTGCCATGGCCCCCAACGGCAGACCAATGAGCAGGCCGATCTTGCTGCCAATGAACACTTCCAGACCGCGGCGTCCACGCAATTTCGACGACGCCAGGGTTATCTCCAGGTCCGTCAGCGTGCGCGCGGACAGCAAACCGGTGCGAAGGATCGTCTGGCCAAGCGCCGCCAGCAGCCACGACCACGCACCCTTCACCATGTCCACCCGTGTTCCGACAGAAAGCGGTGCGTGTCCTCGACTCATCTCCATCCGCGCGGCCAGATGCTGTTGGCGGAGACCCGCTTGCAACAGCACAAACGCCGTGACGAAAATCAGCACAGTGCCTGTGCCGGTGGCAGCGAGAATCCAGGTACGGTTCACGACAAACTCTTCTGGATGATGATCCACATGACCAGCCCTCCGAAAGCAAGCGAAAGCACGGCACCACCGAGGATCGCATTACCCATGCTGGTGGTGATGAACACCGACATGTACTCCGGATTGATCGCCCACAGCCCCCCTCCCACGACGACCGGCAATGCGCCGAGAATCAGGGCGCTTGTCCGGGCTTCCGAAGACAGCGCGTGGCCGCGCTCCTTCAGCGCGAGGCGCCTGCGGATCAGGTCAGCCAAATTCTCCAATGTCTCGCTGAGAGCACCGCCGGCCCTTGCTTGCAGGCCGATCGCGATGGCAAAGAAGCGGTACTCCGGCAGGCCAGTGCGCACGCCCATGTCTGTTACCGCTTCCTCCAACGATATGCCGACAGCCAGCTCATTGGCGAATTTGGTGAATTCAATGGAAGTTGGAGGTTGCGCTTCACGCGCAACGGACGCTATCGCGCCAAGGACCGGAATTCCGACCTTTGCCGAGCGTACGATCATGTCAAGCGCGTCGGGGAACTGCTGGAGCAACCGCCTTCGTCGGCGTCCGACGACCTGCCCGAAGAAACAGCGGCACATCGTCACCCATAGTATGGGCCAACTGATCAGGCCAAACGAACCCGCGACGTCGACGATGAAGCCGGCCACGATTCGCGATGCGATGAAGGTAAGGCCAAGCACGATCCACCATTGTATGGGATATTGGTCCGACGTGCTGAAGTGAAAACCGAACACGCCGGAAACCGAGTCCGCAAGCGATCTGCTGCTTTGGGGGGGCGGACGAAACACTTCCGCCTTCGCCTGGTAGTTCCTTCGGTACGGGGCAACAAGGTCATCCATCCGCCGCTTGCTTTTTTGCTCGCGCGCCTGTGCCTGCGACACCAGCAAGCCGCCGAACGCGAGTCCGATCAGGCTTATGAAGGACAGCGCCACCATCAGCCAGTTCACGCCACCAGTCATCCCGCCCCTCCGGATAATGCGGCGGCCCACGCGCGATCCAGTCCGAAATAGGTCAGTCGTTCCTGGAAGCTCGGCGGAACTCCGCTGATCCTGTAGTTCCCCAGAAGTCGGCCGTCGGGTCCCTCCCCCATGAGATCGAGGTGGAAGATGTCGTTTGTCAGAACCACCTCGCCCTCGAGGCCGCACACGTCGGTCACCTGCGTAATGCGACGTCCTCCATCGCGGTGACGCTCGACCTGAACAATCAGATCGACGGAACTGACAATCTGGTTGCGAATTGCCAGCGAGGACAGGCCCAGAGAGCCCATCTGAACCATGTTCTCGATGCGCGACAACGCGTCGCGGGTGCTGTTGGCGTGAATGGTGGACATGCTGCCGTCATGCCCGGTGTTCATCGCTTGCAACATATCGAATGCCTCGGCGCCGCGGACTTCGCCGATAATGATGCGGTCGGGGCGCATACGAAGCGCATTGCGTACGAGGTCCCGCTGGGTGACTTCGCCCCGTCCCTCCAGGCTGATCGGGCGCGTCTCAAGACGTACGACGTGCGGCTGCTGCAATTGCAATTCGGCCGCGTCCTCAACCGTCACGATGCGCTCGCCGACATCGATCAGGTGGGACAAGGCGTTCATCAGGGTGGTCTTGCCGGAGCCGGTGCCCCCGGAGATAATTATGTTAAGCCGGACCCGGGAGGCCAGTTCCAGGACACGCGCCACCTGGGGGCTAAGAGCGCCAAACCCTATCAGCTGCGCGAAGTCCATTACCTTCTTGCCGAACTTTCGGATGGAGACATAAGGGCCGTCCAACGCCAATGGCGGAAACACGATGTTTACGCGGGAGCCGTCCCTAAGTCTGGCATCGACCATGGGACTGGATTCGTCGATTCGTCGGCCAATTCTGGCGGCAATCCGTTGGCAGACATTGATCAGATGCGAGACGTCGCGGAAACGCGCGTTGGACAGAAAGACCTTGCCCCGGCGTTCGACGAAGATCTTCTGCGGCCCGTTCACCATGATGTCGTTGATTGAGTCGTCGGCGAGCAAAGGCTCAAGCGGGCCGAGGCCGGTGATGTCATTTACGAGATCCTCGGCCAACTCGCGCTGCTCACGGGCATTCAGGTTCACCCTGCGTTCCGTGGCGATTCCCGAGATCAGGCGCTCAATGTCGTCGGTCAACTGCTCGCTCGGCATGTCCGCGATCAGGGTCGGCTCAAGCCGGGTGAGACAAAGCGTCCGCAACTCCATGATTGCCGACGAGGGCGCCATCGGTGCCGGTGGAAGTTTGCGGTCGGGAATTAGCTCCGGCGCGAGGCTCTCGGGTTGCTCGTCCGACAAGGCATCGACCGGGTCGAGCGCCGGGTCCGCCCGGCCAAAACGGGAACTCCGCTGAAGGTAGCTCATGACCTGTCCCTGAACAGTCGCCAGCCACGCCAGCCGCCGTTCTCCCCTTTGGCGGCGTGCAAGCTGGCGGCCGGATCGAGCAACCCAACAAAGCTGACGTGGCGCGCCAGTTCCAGTATGCCACTACGGAAGCCGCTTTTGGCGGTGATCGCCAACTCTCCCATCGTCGCGGCGGCCTCGACCTGGCGCGGCTGATCGGGCACGACGACGTCCACCTTCATGGCCAGTGCCGTTTCTACCTTGCCGCGCGTCAGGCTGCCCTGGGCACCCAGTCGGTTGATTACAATTATCGGACGCCTGGTCTGGTCACCTTTGGGCAGCGCCGACAGGAAGCGCAGGGTTGCCCGTACCGAGGTCAGGGTCGGCAACATCACCAGCACGCGTTGGTGCGCCAGTCCCAGCAGATCGTCGTAAAGAGGCACCCTGAATGGTACGTCGGCGACGATGAGATTGTATCGCCGGCGCAGTGCCGCGACCAGGCTGACGCCGGCACCCGGCGCGTAAGTCAACTTGGTGGTCAATGGTTCGTCGCCCGCCAGCACATGCAAGCGTTCAATGACCGGCTGCGCGGCGCGCTCGGCGAGAAGAGCGTCTATCCGCTCGGGAGCTTGCAGGGCCATCAAGAGTCCGGGGCCCGGCTTGATATTGAGCAGCATGGACGCATCACCGAGATGCAAGTCCGGATCCAGAACGACGGTGTGACGATGCATCGTCACCCCGAAATGGCCCGCCAGATTAACTGCTATCGTCGTGGCGCCGACCCCTCCGCGTACTCCGGTGATGATGACGAGTCCGCCGCCCTGGGCTCCGTCCGTGCCAGGAGCACGGCCGGCAACCAGCGCGCCGAAATGACGGGCCACTTTGTCGCTCGTCAGCGGCTTCGACAGGTAATCCTGAGCGCCGAGGCTACCGGTAACCGCATGAAAGAAATCGACGCTGTCGACATCTCCGATGACCAGGACGCAGACATCCGGTTCCACCACATCTGCCAGTTGGGCCAATGCGGCGAGCGGCTGTTCTTCACCGCTGATGTCCACAATCAGCACGCTGGGTGTGGTCGACTTCCGCATGGATGCAATGGCAGCCTGGATACCGCCACGGCGCACATCCAATCCACCTGGCGTGACCTCGGTCAAGCCGTCACAAAGTGCAGCCTCTGTCGTGGTGTCGCCGACGAATGCGATGAGCGGTGGTCGCCGATGGCGGGTGGACAACTGACGCTTGACGGGCAGATCCGGCATACTGCGAGAGGGGGCAGTGAACGTCACAGGCATTTCGGCAGAGCCAGTCTGCTGTTGGCCATGTGTCCCGGATGTTGCCGAAGGAGCATCGGACATCAGTTCGATCCTGCCGGCGGAGCGGCCCCGCCGGCCGCCGGCGCGCTGTCGGCCGAGCTGGAAAGTGGCTTTGGCCGGTCCTGCCAGATGCGGTCGATGGAGCCGGCGTCCTGGCGGGCATCTCCCGTGTTCCCGCTTCGCCCAAGAACGAGGTCGCTGGGTCTGGCTGCCATGGCGGCAATGTTTCCCGCATTGGCTCCACTGGGATACCAGACATCCGAGCGGCGATACGGATCGGTGTCTGCACAACCGGTAACCAAAAGAACCAACAGTGTGAGGTTGAGGCGGGTCATTGCACGATGAACCCGGCGTCGCCCGGAATCCGCGATGGCGCGGGCAGACCAGGCGATGATCGACCAACCTGGCGCGCCAAAAACACCCGCTCCAGGTCGCTCGGCGGCGTAACCCCATCCGTCGGCAGATGCAGCGCCGCCTCGTCGTTGACGGGTCTCACGATGAAGGGCGTGACGAGAATCACCAACTCGGTTTGGGTGCGGTTAAAGGAATCTGTTCGGAACAGCGATCCCAGGACTGGGACGTCACCGAGATAGGGCAGGCCGTTCTTGCTGTCTGTGGTGTTGTCCTGCAACAGGCCGGCGATGGCGAAACTCTGTCCACTCCCCAGCTCCACGGTGGTCTCGGCCCGGCGTACGAGCAATGCCGGGACCTGTATGGTGGAGTTACCGGCGGTCAGCTGCACCGCGCCTTGGTTGGTCAGCTGACTGACCTCCGGACTGACATGGAGATTGATGCGGTCGTCGTTGAAGACGGTCGGCAGAAAAGCCAGCGTGATGCCGTACTTCTTAAACTCGATCGTTATCGAACCATTCTGCTGACCGATCGGTATCGGGAATTCCCCACCGACCAGGAAGCTGGCGGTCTGGCCGCTCATGACGGTCAGGTTTGGTTCGGTCAGGACATGCGCCAGATTGTCCTGCGCGAGCGCGTCGATGACTCCGTTGAAACCGACTCCCTGGCAGGCCGTGCCGCCGGCCGGCGCACCTATTATATTTGCAAGTCCAACGCAGCCCGCCGTGGTGGCGGCGTTGGCGACCAATGACAGCGCAGGAACTTTCCCGATAGTGCCGATCGATCCGAGTGCCTGCCAGTTGATGCCAAGATTCTTCACTACTTGGCGCGACATTTCGGCAACTCGCACACGCAAGGTGACCTGTATCGTGGACTGAACGGTGAGCTGATTCTGGACGGTCTGATGTTCACCCAGATAACCGCGGGCAATGGCCAAGGCCTGTGCGGCTTCTTCCGGACTGTCGACCCGTCCGCTCAGCAGCAGGCCCGTTGCCTGTGCCTGCGCCTTCACTCGGCTGCCCGGCATCATCCGAGCGATGGCGGCCTGGGCCTGTTGGGCCCCAAATGCTGAAGGCTGCACCGTCACCTCGTATTGCGAGATGAGATGCCCCCCGGCGTCCAACGCTGCGACGGTGGTTTGACCAACGCCGACTCCAAAGACGAACAGGCTGGTGGAGCTGGCGGGATGCACGTCCGCCACCTTCGGGTCGGCGACGAAGACATTCGCCGCCGCACTGGGAAATGTGATCACTTGCCCAGAGCCGGCGGTGAGCGTCAGCATGCCCTGAGTGGTGGACGCAACCGGCCTCTGCGCGATCGCGCGACCATTGTTGACCAGACACCCCAAACCGAAGACAGCAAGGAACAGAAGCTTGCGCAGTGGTGGCATCAGAACCGGAACTCCTTTCCATCTCCAGAGCCCTGAAAGACATGGAGTTCACTGCGGGCGCCCTGGGCGACGTCATGGCCGAGCGCCGGCGAAACGTCGCTGGCCCAGGTGGTTTTCGGCGCAGCGTCGTCCGGTGTCGTCGCCAGGCTGCGATCAGCGGATCGCACCGCAAGCGACAGCCGGCCTATGCGGGTCGCAACGGACACCCGCTCAGCCTGATCCGATGTGACTTCCATCGTCACAGTGCGGGCCTTTCCCTCGGTGCCGTCGGGGGCAACGCCTTGCATCAATTGTTGATCGATGGCGATTACCCGCACATCGCTCAATACCGTTTCCGCCGCGATACGGCGCCCGATCGGAAGGGTTGCGTCGCCAATCGCCTGGGTCAGGATCAGATCGACGCGGTCACCTGGCCAGATCAAATCGGCGGTGCCGGTAATGGAGTCCACGCCAACACTGACCGCGCGCATGCCTGGGCGGAGCACGGCGGCGAGAAAGCCGTGGTCTCCGGGACGCATGACGTCTTTCATCTCCACAACGTCACCGGTTTCAAGACTGCGACGCACCATGGCACCGGCCAAAGCGTGACGGGCATCGGGCGTGTCCAGGCTGGCATTGCTGCCCGCTTCGCCCCAGGTCATCGTCTTCGCAGACAGGTCCTCCGGCTTAAGCAGATTGCCGGCGTGGACGGGATGGACCGCTACCAGGACATCGACCTTGGCTGCTGAGGCGAGTGTCGCCGCGTTCGGTGGGGGCGGGCGGGTTGAGATCCAGACGACGGTGCCAAAGCCGAACAGGCCCAGCGCCATGAGTGCGAAGAAACCGAGGCGAATGATCATGGTGTCCATCCCGATACGTTCACGAAGAGAACGCCAACGGCAATCGCACAGGCATAGGGTAACGGACCGCCGCGGCTGATGCGCCAGCGTTCCACCCGCACGGCACGTGCGAACAGGCCGGCCGGGCGCAGTGACGTGGGGGCGGGCACAAGCCGTCGGGCGACCAGGTAAAGTACGGCAAGCAAACCGCCGGCGAAGGCGACAGCGGCAGCGAAGGCGAAAACCGAATGCGGGGGCAGGCCAAGGGCCGCCGCGCCGAGCAGCTTGACGTCGCCACCACCAATCCAGCCCCGGCGCCAGCACAAGGCTGTTACGACAAAAATGGCGCCCGCCGCGAGCAGCGATCCAAGGACATGCCCATTGATCACTGAGATCGTCAGGCCGACAGCCGCCAGTGCCAGCACCAAACGGTCGGGAATGGTCCGCGTGGCAATATCATGCAGGGATGCAGCGAGGATGAGCCCGATGCATAAGATCGAAGAGATGGATAGGCAAAGCGACGCTACGGTCATCTGCAACATCCGCCTCGATGTGTGTGGTAAAAAACCCGTCGCCTTCTTATTATTCTGCGCGAGCCGCTGGAATCCAATCCGGCTTTACAGCTCAGTCGGAAAGCTAGGCCAGATGGCCTAGCCGAAAGCGTGGAAGGACTGCCGGGCCACGGGCAACTAAAATGCCTCTGGCTTCGTGGACGCTTCGTTCGGGAGCTTCGGCGGTATCGAAGGGTGCTGCCGGTAGGATGGCAGCCCAAGCTATGACGAGTTGGCGTAAGCAGGTCTTGGTTAGTTGGTCTTTCTTTGTGTGACTGACCGGCTGAGGAGGGCCGGCCCCGCGCGCCTGATCGCCTCAATGCGATTATGCGCGCCCAGCGCCGAATACGCGAGGGAAAGATGAACCTTTACAGTGCCAATCCCGAGGTTGAGCCGGTAGGCAATCTCCTTCACCGGGCAACCCTCGGATAGCAATTGCATAACTTCAAGCTGCCGTGGTGACAATTGGACGACGTCGCTTTCCGCCTCCGCCGGCGACGGGACTGATGGCGCATGTAACACTTCTCCGTGATTGCGCGCTGCCGCCGGGTCGCCGGCCGGCCGCGCAACCTGATCCTGTAGCGGCGATCCCGTCCAGATCGCCAGCCATGCCGGAACCGCCTCGACGGGCATCGGTCGGGCAATGAGATAGCCCTGCAGATCGCAAACGCCCAGTTCCTCCAGCAATCTCGCGGTCTCCTCCGTCTCGACACCCTCGGCGGTGCAGACCATGTCCATGTTGGCGGCCAGCCCGATGATCGACTTCACAATCGCCCGGGAGTCGCGCGAGGTCGTTAAATCGCTGACAAAAGACTGATCGATCTTGATTTCCGAAAATGGCATTTGCCGAAGCATCTTCAGCGAGGAATAGCCGGTTCCGAAATCGTCGATCGAAAGCAACATGCCTTTGAGCCGGATCCGACTCAGTATGTCCATGGTGCGCGCGACATCCGTGAACGCCGCGCTCTCGGTGATCTCAAGACAGAGATGCTGCGGCAACATCGCGCCGGCGCGCAGCCGCTGGCCTAGTCGATCCGGAAGTGTCAAATCGTGCAGGTTACGCATGGATACGTTGACCGCCAACGGCACGGTGATGCCGAGCTCTGACAGCACCTGGTACGCGTCCACCGTGGCGCTTACCACCCAGTCGGTCAGGGCATCGATGGTGGCCATGTCGCTTTCCGCCACCGGCAGGAAGCGGTCTGGCGCGATCCGTCCCAAAACGGGATGCTCCCAACGGACCAGCGCTTCCAGCTTTTTAAGTGTTCTGGGCTGGCGAGACACGATCGGCTGGAAATCAAGAATCAGTTCGTCGTTGGCGATGGCCGCCAACAACCGCTCCGTCGACAGCGCCTGCCCCGCGAGTCCGAGACGTTCGAACACGTCACCAAGCTGTGCGACGTTCAGCGGCTTTTCCAGCACGCACTCGACCTTCAGCCCGAGGCTCTTTCCCACGGATTGCGCGGTGGCGAGCACGCGTGCGTCATAGCCGCTCATCAGCACCAACGCACCAGTGTATTGCTGGTTTGCCAGCCACCGCATCTGCTCCACTCCGTCCGTTCCCCCAAGTTGGAGGTCCAGAACAACGACCTGCGGTGGATCGGTCAGCAGGCCCTGTTTAAAGGCTTCGGCGTCGCTTACAGCCATCGCCTCCAAACCCGACGCTATGGCAACCTTGACCACCAGGCGGCCGATCGCTTCGTCATCGTCGAATACCAGCACACGCATTGTCACACCCGCTTTGTCGGGACGGCCGGAATGCCGCCGTGAAGGCTGTGGTCGGTGTCCATCATCAGGCTCGTGGCGATGGTCGACGTTCGCTCTTTGTCGCTGTCCAGAACCTCGCGCACCATTCGCGCCAGTTCGTCGTACCGATAGGGCTTGCTGAGCAGAGGGAAAACACCCGCCGCCGCACTTTTCCCGTCCCCCCGCGTTCCAGGAAAGCCTGATGCAAGCAGCACCTTCATGGTTGGGCGCAGTCGGAGGCTCTGCTGTGCCAGGGCAATTCCATCGATCTTCCCGGGCATCACCACATCGGTGAACAGCAGGTCCACCGGGTCTTGCGTGGCCAGGATTGCCATTGCCGCTGCCGCATGCTCCGCCTCACGCACCTTATAGCCGAGGGCCTCCAATTGCCGCACCGTGGCTTGGCGCAGAGGCGCATTGTCCTCGACCAACAGGACGGTCTCATCCCCGCCCACCAATGGCTGCTGATCGACCGGGACGGCCGCCTCGACGGCGGCCTGCGGAGCGCATGGCAGGTATATACAGAAGGTGCTGCCCCGGCCCGGCTCGCTGTAGGCGGTGACGTGGCCGCCCGACTGCTTGACGAAGCCGAACACCATCGCCAGGCCGAGGCCAGTACCCTGTCCCGGTCCCTTGGTGGTGAAGAACGGCTCAAAGACATTGCCGATGATGCTGGGCGGGATCCCGATTCCGCTATCGCTGACTTCGATCGCCACATAACTGCCCGGAGTGACCTCGGGGTGAAGCTCGGCATACTGCGCGTCGAACGTCATCGCTTTCGTTGTGATGTCCAGGTGGCCGCCTTTCGGCATGGCGTCGCGCGCGTTATTGGCAAGGTTGGTCAGCGCGACCTGAAGCTGCACCGGATCGGCCACGACAGGGGGCAGCGGCGTGCCGAGCTGCAACGACAGGGTGATGTGCTCGCCGAGCATGCGGCGCAGCAGCGTGACCGTTGCGTCGGCCAGTGTGTTGACGTCGATTTGCCGCGGATGCAGTGGCTGCCGCCGGGCGAAGGCGAGCAGGTGGCGGATCAGATCCGCACAGCGCAGTGCGCCATCGCGCGCCTCATCGCACAGCTCCGTCGCGGCCTGGTCGGCTTTGATCAGCCGCCCGAGAAGATCGAGGTTGCCGATGATAATGCCAAGGCCGTTGTTGAAGTCATGTGCCATGCCGCCGGTGAGGTTGCCGATCGCCTCCATTTTTTGTGCCTGGGCGAGCTGCTGCTCGATCAGCCGGCGGTCGGTGATGTCCTGCATGGTGCCCGCGAAACGCTGGCGGGCGCCGTCCGGATTGACCACTTCCCGGCCGTCCACGCGAAGCAGACGCACTTGCCCATTGGGACGGACGATCCTTGCCTCGCACGCGCTCTGCTCGTGACCCTCCATCAGATCGGTAAACCAGCGCCGAACCAATGGACCGTCGTCGGGGTGCACATAAGCCGCGAAATTGGTCACATCTGGCGTGAAGTCCTCTGGGGAGACGCCATGGATGCGGTACAGCTCCTTCGACCAGATCTGGCTTCCGGTGGCCACGTCGAGTTCCCAGCTGCCGATGCCGGCGATCTTTTGGGCGCGGTCGAGATGCGACTCGCTTTTCCGGAGCGCCTCCTGGGCATGTTTCAGAGCGCTGATGTTGACTCTGAGCCCGGCGATTCCGCCGTTCTTCATCCGCCGGTCGGTGGCGAGCACCCAGAACTTGTCGTCCAGATGATGTTCGAAGGCGCCTGTGGCTTCCCGATGGAAGCGAAACCGTTCCGCCAGCCATTCGGCCTCGCGTCCACGCGCGTCGACACTTCCTCTTTTGGCCAACGCGTCGCGGACGATGTCCTCGAAAGGCGTACCCGGGACCAGAAGGCAGGTCGCTTCGGGGGCGGTCCGCCGATAGGCGTCATTGCACATGACGAAGCGGTCTTCGCGGTCATAGATCACGAAGCCTTCGGACAAGCTGTCGACGGCGTCGCGCAGCAGCGCCTCGGCCCGCTTGGCGCGGTCCCTGGCGTCGCGCAGCTCCGTTTCCATGGTCTTGCGCTCGATCGCATAGCGCATGGCGCGATAAAGCGTGGCGGGCTCGACTTTGCCTTTGACGAAATAGTCCTGCGCGCCTTCCTTCAGGGCTTGCACAGCCAGTGACTCGTCATCCACGTCCGTCAACACCACCATGGGCACGTGCGACGCGGCCGCGTGGGCCCGCCGTACCGCCTCCAGCCCTTGCGTGTCGGGCAATCCCAGGTCGAGCACGACAACGTCAATCGTATTTTTTGCCAACCGCTCTTCGGCCTCACCCATGGACTCAGCCCGTGTCACGTCGATGTTGGCCGAGATCTGTTCACGGAGCATCGCGCACAGCGAACGAGCGTCAACGGCATCATCTTCCACCAGCAGTATCTTCATTGGAGTTTCGGTCATCTGATGCCCTTGCTGCGGATTGTGTCCCCTGGAGGTAACAGGTACTGCGTCAATCATCGGGCGCCGTTCCTCTCGGATTGGTCCCATGACCGAGCAGTGCCGGTTCCACTCCAACGCCGGCTTTGTCCAAGACCATGCGAACGGCCTGCGCCAGCTCTCCGAGGCTGTATGGCTTGTCGAGCAGGCGGAACGGATTGTCCGTCATGCGCTGATCGGCGCGCCGTGCGCCCGGAAAGCCGCTGGTCAGCAGTACTTTCAGGCCTTGTTGCAACCGCCTGGCCTGGTATGCCAGGTCCAGCCCGTCCATCGCGCCCGGCATCACGATGTCGGTGAACAGCAGGTCCACCGCGTCCGTGCCGGACAGAATCGCCAGCGCAGGCACGGCGCTGTCCGCTTCGCGCACGGTGTAGCCGAGTTCGGTCAGTTGCCGCTCGGCGACCCGACGCAGTTGCGCGTTGTCCTCGACCACCAGGATGGTCTCGTCGCCGCCCACGACAGCGTCTGTGCTCGACGTGTTGGCCGTTACGGTCTCAGCACCATCACCGCGCGGCAGATAGAGCCGGAACGTGGTGCCCAGACCCAGTTCGCTGTAAACCGTCAAGTGACCGCCGGATTGCCTGACGAAACCGAAAGCCATGGCCAGGCCGAGTCCGGTTCCCTTGCCGGGCGCCTTGGTGGTGAAGAATGGTTCGAAGATCCGATTGACGATCTCGCGCGGAATGCCGGTGCCGGTGTCGCTGACCTCGATGAGGGCATAGTCGCCGGCAGTCGCGTCGGGATGTTGCACCGTATAAGCGGCGTCAAGCCTGGCGTTGCGGGTGGCGAAGGTGAGCTGCCCGCCCTTCGGCATGGCATCGCGGGCATTGGTCGCCAGGTTGATCAGGGCGGCCTCCAGTTGGGCCGCGTCCACCTGGACCGGCCACAGCGTGGCGTCGAGGTCCAGTGCCAGGGTGACTTGCTCGCCGAGCGTGCGGCCGAGCAGGCGGCAGACGTCGCCGACCAGAACGTTCACATCCGTTTGCTCTGGCCGCAAGGGCTGGCGGCGGGCAAAGGCGAGCAGGCGGCGGATCAAGCCGGCACAGCGAACCGCGCCATCGCGCGCTTCCGCGCACAGTTCGTCCGCCTTGGCATTGGCGCCGAGCAACGGCTTCAGCAGATCGAGGTTGCCGATGATGATGCCGAGCATGTTGTTGAAGTCGTGCGCCATCCCGCCGGTGAGCTGGCCGAGCGCGTCCATCTTCTGCGATTGCGCGAGGGCGCGTTCGATCTGACGGCGCTCGGTGATGTCCTGCGTGGTTCCCATGATACGCCGGATGACGCCATCGGGATCGACCACCGGGCGGCCTTCGATGAGATGGATGCGCTCTTCACCGTCCGGGCGCCTGTTCCGGATCTCGATGGGTTCGCGTTGCCGGCCGGCCGCCAGATCCGCGATCCAGTCCAGCCGCGGCTGGAGGTCGGCGGCATGAAACCCGGATCCGATGCTTTCGCGGGTCGGCTTGAAGTCGAACGGGCGTCCATGCATGCGATAAAGCTGGCTGGACCAGACAAAGTCGCCGGTGGCGACGTCGAGTTCCCAACTGCCGATCTGGGCGATCTCCTGCGCCCGCTCCAGGCGGGCCTCGCTGTCGCGCAGCGCGGCCTGTGCCTGCTTGAGCGCCGTGATGTCCACCAGCAGCATAGCGATGCC
>Ga0181519_10001692_pt1 | contig 19335 bp, 17 predicted proteins | sample PEATcosm2014_Bin_26_FD_121102 | JGI IMG/M metagenome (GOLD analysis project Ga0181519, IMG submission 121102) | Peatland microbial communities from MTU Mesocosm Facility, Houghton, MI, USA - PEATcosm2014_Bin02_10_metaG | ecosystem: Environmental > Terrestrial > Soil > Wetlands > Peat | place...
ATGACGACGTATTGCCCTTCGCCGAGCACCAGCGACGGGAAGGCGCCGATCAGGTCGCGGATCAGGTCGCCGCCCGGCGTCAGCACGGTGAAATTGCTGTTGGCGAGCGCTTCGCCGCCGGGCGCGTTGACAAGCTTGATCGTCACCGTGGCGCAACGGTGGCGCAGAGTCACGTCGATCAGCTTGCCGGCGACGACCTTGATGTCGGCGGCGACGATCGAATTGGTCGGCGTCGGCGCGCTGGCGCCGCCCGACGCCTTGCCGACGCCCACCGACCCGATCCCGACTGTGTCGAGGAAGGTCGAGACGATATGGTAGGCGCCTTCCGGCAGGCCAATGATGTCGCCGGCGCGCGCCTTGGAATAGACGAGCTTGGCTTCGGGATTGTTGCGGTCAGGCACGTAGAGGGCGATCGACAGCTTGGATGGGTCAATCGGGGAACCGCCGTTCGGGCCCGGGCCGCTGAGCGTTCCCGAGATGCGCAAGGCGCCGGCGTTGAGGGCGAGCCGTTCGCTGCGCACTTCTGCACCCAAGGTCAGGCGCTTGGCGGCGCTGGCGAGGCCGAGCGAGACATGGACGACGTAGTCGCCCGGCGGCGCGGTCAGCGTCGGCTGGGCGTCGTTCGATTCGACGATTAGCGGTCGCGAACCGTCCGACTCGGTTCGGGCGGAGAAAAGCCGCCAATGCAGCCCGCCGGTCAGTGGCGTCGTCGCGCCGGCGAGGCTCGCCGAAAGGCGCAAGGTGCCGAGGCCGCCGTCCAGCGCCCCGGCCGTCTGGGCGGCGGCGGGCGCGCCGGCGCTGGCCGCCACCGCCAGCGTGAGGAGAAACGCCAAGCGAAACATGGTTGATTGCCTTGCCGCGATCTTCGACGCCGGTCAATCCTCGACGCCGGTCAATCTTCGACGCGCGCTCTGGCTGGTGGCGCGACAATGAGGCGGATCGAGGGCGGTTTACGCGCGGCGAAATTGCCGCCATGGATAACTGACGCCCGGACGGGCGGAGATTGCGGAGCCTAAGCAGCCATGAACGAGACGATTCGCCTTCTCAAAGGCCGGCGGTCGCTCGCACCCGTCAACCTGACCGAGCCGGGTCCGAGCGCAGCCGAAGTCGAAACGCTGCTGACGGTCGCCTCGCGGGTCCCCGACCACGGCAAGCTTGCGCCGTGGCGCTTCATCGTGTTTGAGGGTGAGGCGCGCGAACGGGCGGGGCGGATCGCTCTCCAGATCAAGCTCGCCGACGATCGCGGACTCGCCGAAGCGGCGCAATCGGTCGAACTCGGGCGTTTTTCGGCGGCGCCGCTGGTCGTCGCCGTCGTTTCACGCGCCGCCCCGCACGTCAAGATTCCCGAATGGGAGCAGGTCTTGTCGGCCGGCGCCGCCTGCATGAACCTGACCGTCGCCGCCAATGCGCTCGGCTATGCGACGACGTGGTTGACCGGATGGTGCGCCTATGACCGGCGCTTCGCGACGGCGATCGGGCTTTCCGATCACGAGCGGATCGCCGGCTTCATTCATATTGGTCGACCAAAAGTCGAAGCGCAGGACCGGCCGCGGCCGGCGCTGTCGGAAATCGTAACCACCTTCGCGCCGTAGAGGGAGGCGCCCATGTTCTACGAGACCGCAGGGCGCGACGAGGCGCTGCTGCCGCGCGACCCGTTCAAGGCGATCGTCGCGCCCAGACCGATCGGCTGGATCTCGACCCGCGCCGCCGACGGGCGGGTCAATCTCGCCCCCTACAGCTTCTTCAACGCCCTCAGTTCGGCTCCGCCGATCGTCGGCTTCTCCAGCGAGGGCTGCAAGGATTCGGCGTCCTTCGCGCGCGATAGCGGCGAATTCGTCGCCAATCTGGCGAGCCGCGATCTGATGCTGGCGATGAACTTGACTTCGGCGCCGCTGCCGCGCGGCGACAGCGAATTCGTCCACGCCGGCCTCACGATGGCGCCGTGTCGACTAGTCAAGGCGCCACGAGTCGCCGAAGCGCACGCGGCGCTGGAGTGCAACGTCGTCGAGATCGTGCGGCTGAAGAACGCGCGCGGCGCGCCGATCGACTCCTACCTGGTGCTCGGCGAGGTCGTCGCCTTTCACATCGACGACACGCTGATTCGCAACGGGCGCTTTGACACGGCGGCGGCGCAGCCGCTGGCGCGATGCGGTTACCAGGACTACGCCGTCGTCGAGTCGCTCATCGCGCTGGCGCGTCCGTCCGGCGGCGAGGGGCGCAACCCAGGCTGACGGCCCCCGCCTTCCGCGCGCCTACTGGCCTTCGCAAAGATCGACGGGGACGAAGCCGAGGAAACGATGGGTGCCGTCGTAGGCCTTGCGATAGACCCAGCAGCCCGTCGAATCGCCGCCGTCGTCGTAGTCGTCGCTGCCGTAAACGTAGTCGCCGGACGGGTCGGGAACGAAGATCGGCCCGTTGCCGAGCCAATAATGGCGCGGGCGTCGACGCCAATCGTCGCCGTCATGGCGACGGCCGGCGAAGCCGGGCGCGGCGCCGTGGAGTGGAGGAGCGCCTAGGCGGGGCGGCCTGAAGCCGGTATTGGGGGCGCCTGGATTGGGCGGTGGTAGGACGCCGCCCGCCTCGTGGTCTGGCCCGGACGGACCGCGCGGGCCCGCAAGGCCGGCGCCGCCGGAATTCAGCGGCCCGTCGCCGCCGTTGAAGCCGGCCGCCGCCGCCGGAGCGGCGAGTGTGGCCGCAACGGCCGCCACAGCGAGAAGCTTCAAGAGATCGCGCATCTGCGCCTCCAGTTTGGGCTGTGCGACGTCACAGCGGCGCCCAAACGACCATCTAGGCGCGACCCGTCGATATTCCGTGAACGACCTCTTTCGTCGCCGTCGCCGTTGGCGCTGCGATCGCGGCGGGGATATTGTTCGCGATTGCGCGCGACGCGGCGTCGCCCCCGGCAAGAGCACATCCACCCAAAGAGAGGAACGCCAGATGAAACTCAGCAGCCTGACGATCGCTTTCGTTTCCGCCATCCTGCCCGCGCTCACCATGCCCGCCTCTGCCGACGCTGCGGTGAAAATTGGCACGTTGCGTTGCGACGTTTCCGGCGGCCTCGGACTGATCGTCACCTCTTCGAAAGAGATGCGGTGCTTCTTCAGTTCCGCCCGCGGCTATCGCGAGTGGTACTACGGCACGATCCGCAAGTTCGGCCTCGACCTCGGCGCGACCAGTCACGGCGTCCTCGCCTGGGCGGTGTTCGCGCCGACCGCGGGCGCGCGGCGCGGCGCGCTCGCCGGCGACTATGTCGGCGCTGACGCGTCGGTGGCGGTGGGGGCGGGCGTCGGCGCCAACGCGCTGGTCGGCGGCTTCGATCGCTCGTTCACCCTCCAGCCGCTTTCAGTCGAAGTGCAGTCGGGCGTCGCGCTCGCCGCCGGCGTCGCGTCGCTGTCGCTGAGGACCGCGCCTTAGCCGCCAGGATCGTGTCGGGCGTGGGCTGCGCGGGGGCGGACGCCCGCCTGACAGATTAGCGCCGACGCCTTAGCGGCCGGAATCCGATTTGGCTGGAAGCAAGATCGCAGGAAATTGACCGCGCCGGGGATGTGGCCGCCGGCGAACTCGCGTGGTCCTCGCACCTCGACGACGATGACGCCGCCTTCGCCGAGCGCCTTTCGCCATACGCCGCGGCCGGCGTGGCGCGGAGACGCGTCGCGTCGGATGCGGGCGACCGCATCGCGTCGCTTCTGCGTGCGGGCCGGCCGCGCGAAGCGCAGTCTGAACGGGCGTTCGTTCCGCGCGCCCCGGCTTCCCTCAATTGCGCGCGGCGACTGGCGCGGCGCTCGCAACCGTGTCGAACTTGTAGGTCCAGCCTAGCGTCGCCTCGAACTCCGATAGGTGGATCTTGATCGTCGATCCGGGAGGGCCGACGGGGTCGCTGCCGGTGACGCTGTGCTCCGGCGCGTAGACGGCGGCGAAATCGAGCGAGGAATTCTTGTTGAGCGCGTAGCTGGCGCCGGCCGAAATGTGGTCGGTCACCACGCCCGGCGCGAGGATGTTCAACAGCGCGTCGGCCGAACGAATCGGGTCGGTGTTGTGCGAATAGCCGGCGCGCAGGGTCAGGTCCTTGGTCGCGCGCCATTCGACGCCGAGCGAAACAATGTCGACGTCATGCCAACCGAAACCCGGCCCGTTGGAGGTGCCGAACAGCGTGCCGGACAGCCAAAGCAACGACGAATTGGCGATCGATTCGACTTCGCCGTAGAAGATGTGCTTGTAGTCGGCGAGCAGCGTCAGGGTCGGCGCAACGTCATAGGCGACGCCCGCGGATATAGTGGCGGGAATGTCGAAACTGCCGCCGTTGGCGAACAGGCCCGAGTATTTGGTGAAGTCGGTCGACCAGATCGGCGTCGTCGCCGAGACGCCAATTCTGAACGCGTCGGTCGCGCGCCACTCGACGCCGCCACGCAGGCCGCCGCCATAGGCGTAGCTGCCACCCTTGTTGGTGAAATTGGCCGCGTCCGAGGACGCCCCTGCGAAGTTGGCGAGGCCGTAGGCGCTGAAGCTCTGAACGGCGAGGAGCGGCGCGACGCCGATCGACAGGGAGCCGAAGCGGTGCGCGTAACCGACGGCGAGGAACGCCTGCTCGAGGTTGACGCCGGTCTTGCCGCCGTAGAATGGCCCTCCGGGGGCGCCAGCGACGGAGAATTTGTAATCGGTGTTCATGCCGCCGTTGCCATAGAGCGCGAAGCCCCACGACGATTCGCCGTCGATCGGCTGGGCGTAGCCGATCGCCGGGATGCCGAAGAGATCGTATGAGCTGTTGTGGGCGCCCGAAGCGGGAAGCGACGCGCCTCCTGTCGCGGCGTAGCCGCGCGACGGCGCAAACAGGCTCAGATCGAGATTGAGCTGCTGGCCGACGTCCAAGAGGCCGGCGGGATTGTTGCCGAGGGTCAGCGCGTCGCGGCCCTCGGCGCCGCCCGCGCCGCCAGTCGCCTTGTCGGCCGGACTGACGCCTTCCTCGAAATAGCCGTCGGTGGCGCGAGCCGCCGTCGCAGCGAACGCCGCGGTCGAGACGGCGACCGCCAAAGCGGCGGCGAAATGGCGCAGGCGCGCATGGTCCATGGCATCCCCCAGAACAAATCGCGGGCAGATTCGCCGAGCGGCGACATTCCCCTCGAATAAAATCTAGTAAGCCTATCGATTTATGGCAAGCGTCGCGGACCGACTTGATGCGGCGTCGCCGCCAGGCGATCGGCAGGAATCCGCGCTGTGGTCCGGACGGGGCCATGGCGAAGGGAAGCGAGCGGGTTGCGGCGCAGCGGCCAGCGAGGCGCGGCAAAGCGCAATCCGATCGCTCTTGCCGCCCAGGTCGACGCGGCGGCAGCGATCCTCGAGACGCCATACGGCTCTATGGCGCGCCGTCGCGCTGACCCACGCCCTCCGGCGCGTACCAGTTCAGCTTCTCGCGCAGCGAGACGACCGAGCCGACGATGACAATCGTCGGGCCGCGCAGGTTCGCCGTGCGCGCCTTGGCGGCGAGGTCGGCGAGCGTCCCGACGACGACCCGTTGATTCACGCGCGCGCCGTTGTCGACGATCGCCGCTGGCAGAACAGGGTCGGCGCCGCGGGCGACGAAGGCCTGTGTCAGCTCTTCGAGACGGTCGAGGCCCATGTAGACTGCGACCGTTTGGCCGGGTCGGATCAACGTCTCCCAGTCGAGGTCGAGTGGGCCGTCGCGGCCATGGCCGGTGACGAAGACGCAGGCCTGCGCATGGTCGCGGTGGGTCAGCGGGATGCCGGCGTAGGCGGCGCAGGCGGTCGCGGCCGTCACGCCAGGGCAGACCTGGAACGGTATGCCGTTCTCGGCGAGCTTCTCGATCTCTTCGCCTCCGCGGCCGAAGATGAACGGGTCGCCCCCTTTGAGCCGTAGCACCCGCTTGCCTTCGCGCGCCAGCCTGACCAAGAGATCGCTGATCTCTTCCTGCGGCAGCGCGTGATCGGCGCGCCGCTTGCCGACGTAGATGCGCTCGGCCTCGCGCCGCGCGAGATCGACGATGCTGGGGTCGACCAGACGATCGTAGAGCACGACGTCGGCCTTCTGCATCAGCCTGAGCGCCCGGAAGGTTAGCAGGTCGGCGTCGCCCGGACCGGCGCCGACGAGATAGACCTCGCCGAGCGGCGGACTATCGGCGCCAGCGGCCGCGCGATCGAGCGCCTCGGCGAACGCCGCCTCGGCCGCCGGCTCGTTGCGGGCGAGCGCCAGCTCGGCGATCGGCCCGTCGAGGACGCGTTCCCAAAAGCGTCGCCGCGCGACCGGAGAGCGGAGTTTGTCGTTGACCCGCGCGCGCATCCGGCCGGCGAAAGCGGCGAGCCCACCGTAGGCGGCGGGGATCAGCGTCTCCAGCCGCGCGCGCAGCAACCGCCCGAGCATCGGCGAAGCGCCGCCGGTCGAGACCGCGACGACCAGCGGCGAGCGGTCGAGAATCGACGGCGAGATGAAGTCGCTGAGGTCGGGGCGGTCGGCGACGCTGATCGGCGGGCCGACGCCGGCGAGCGCGGCGTGGAGCCGTTCGTCGGCGGCCTGATCGCCGGTCGCGACGTAGCAGACGAGGCAGCCGGCGAGATCGGCCCGCGTTGGTTCGCGCGCGACATGGGCGAAGGCGAAGCGCTCGCCGAGCGGCGCGAACTCCTCTGCGTTCAGGCGCGGGGCGTAGACCGAGACCAGCGCGCCGGCGCGCGCCAATGTCTCGACGCGGCGCGCCGCCACCAGTCCGCCGCCGGCGACCGCCGCTCTTTGGCCGGAGGCGCGCAGGAACAACGGCAGGTAGGGCGTCGTCGCTGCAGCCGCGGGATCGGAACCGTCTTCGCTCATCCGCGTTTCTTCGCCTCGCATCGGCTCAGGCCGCTGTGGCGAAACGGAAGCGGTTGCGCGCGCGCCACAGCGCCTCGGCCCGCGCCTGGGCGGCGGCGGGATCGCGCTCGACGCCGAGCGTCGCCAGCGCGACCGCGATGGTGCCGACGATCGCCGCAGTCGCGTATTCGTCTTGCGTCTCGCCGCGCCATTGCGTTGCGAGGCGGTCGAGATCCAGATTTTCGTCAGGGGCCGCGCGCGGGTCGTCGAGCAGCGGCGGCCAGCGCGTTTCGCCCGCCGCGCCGTCGGCGACGGTGAGGGTCTCGCACGGTTTGTTCGGGCGTCGCTCCGCTTCGCCGCCTTCGCCGCGGAACACCGCCACACGCGCTTCGCCCAGCCGCAGCGCGGCGTCGCGATGGATCGCCATGTAGCCGGGATGGAACACCGACTGGATCGAGGCCGGCGCGTCGAACGGGTTGACGAGCCGCGCCAGCGTATGGACCGGCGAGCGCAGGCCGAGGACCGCGCGCAAGGCGAACAGCTCGGCAAGCCGCGGGCAGAAGGCGTCCAGCGGCAGATAGACGAAATTGCGCGCTTCGAGATGGGCGGCCGCTTCGTCGAAGCCGCCGGCGATCGGCAGGGCGAGGCGGGCGATCGCCTCGCGTGCGTAGAGGCGTCCGGCGGTGTGGCCTTCGAGCCCATGCATCGCCACGCGCCAGCCGGCGTCGGCGAGCGTCAGCGCGGCGAGCAGGAACCACGGCAGGCGCCGGCGCTTGCCGGCGTAGCTCGGCCAGTCGAGGTCGGCGCGGATCGCCGGCCCGGGCAAGGTCGCGCGGACGGCGCGCACGAAACCGGCGATCTCGTCGCCGGTCTCCTCCTTGACCCTGAGCAGCATCAGGAAGGCGCCGATCTGCTCAGGCCGCGCGCAGCCGGCGAGGATCATCGCCATCGCTTCCTCGGCCTCGGCCAGCGTCAGGGCGCGCGTCAGCGCCTTGCCGCGGCCGAGAACGGCTATGAATCGCGCGAAAGGATGCGGTTCGGTGGTCAAGGGCGCCAATTGCGTTTCCGGGCGTCGCCCGTCGGCGGCGAAGCTACCGGAATACGCCAGGGCGGGGAAGCGCGCTTGGGGGTTCGCCTTGCCGACGCCGCCGGTCCGCCTCGAAGCTAGCCACGGCGCCGGCCAGGGTAAAGTCGGCCGCAATCAGGCCGCGAGCCGCCAGATCCGCGTTGCGTTGTCGCGGAACAGGCGAGTCCGTTCGTCGAGGCTGCAGCCCTTGACGATGGCGTGAGTCGCTGCGACCCAGATCGACAGCGAGGCGGTCTGAGTGCACACCGGCCAGTCGCTGCCCCAGACGACGCGGTCCCAACCGAAGTTGGCGATCGCGTGCTCGACGTAGGGGCGAATGTCGTCAAGCGTCCAGCTTTCCGCGTCGGCGTAAGCGACGACGCCGGAAATCTTCACCGCAACATTCGGTCGGCGCGCGAGTTCGGCGATCTGCTCGCGCCACGGATGCATTTCGCGCTCTTTGATCTTCGGCGCGCCGCAATGGTCGAGGACGAACTGGACGTCAGGGCAGCGGTCGGCGAGCGCGATCGCCGTGTCGAGCTGGTCGGGTCGGACGCAAAGGTCGAACGGACGTCCGGTCCCCGAGAGCCGCGCGACGTTGGCGCGAAAGAGCAGCGTCAGGCTCACGTCGTCGGGGACGACATGCAGCACGCGGCGGAATCCCTTGACCAGCGGATTGGCAAGCTGGCGCTCGAGAAAGGCGGGAAAGTCGGCGCGCTCGGGCCGGCAGGAGCTGATCGCGCCGATCAGCGGGCTCTTCGGTCGAGCCGCGAGGCGCTTCACCTGTTCCGACTCGGCCTCGATTTGATCTTCGGCGACGTCGACCTCCATATGCAGCGCTACGCCGATCCCGCAACGGAACGCCTCGGTCTGATAGCGTTCGAGCAGGAAGTCGCGGTTCAGCGCCGGAACGTCGGCGAGCCAGGGATAGGTGAGGACGCTGCGGTCGATGAGGTGGAGATGGGTGTCGAGGATGCTCGGATAGATCATCGAATCCGACTCGCGGGCCTGAAGCGGCGTGCGCAGAAATAGGCGTAGGGCGAGACGGGGTCAAAAGGCGCAGGCCCTTGCGCGCCGCGCGCCGATGTGTTGATCGGGCGGACGCAAGGCCGGCCGCAATGCGCTCGGCGATCATGCGGAGGCGGAGCAGGACCATGGCCGGCAGGCTCGAAGGAAAAGTCGCGTTGCTGACCGCGGCGGCGGCGGGAATCGGCCGCGCCACGGCGGAGGCGTTCGCCGCCGAAGGCGCACAGGTCATCGCCACAGATCTCAACCTCGACGGGCTCAAGGGGCTGGCCGGCGAGGCGCGCCGGCTCGACGTTCGCTCGACCGAGGCGGTCGCCGCGCTGGCGCGCGAGGTCGGGCCGATCGACGTCTTGTTCAATTGCGCCGGCTTCGTCCACCACGGGACGATTCTCGATTGCAACGAGGGAGATTGGGACTTTTCCTTCGACCTCAACGTCAAGTCGATGCACCGCACCATCCGCGCCTTCCTGCCGGGGATGCTGGAGAAGGGCGGCGGCTCGATCGTCAACGTCGCCTCGGCCGCGTCTTCAGTGCGCGGCATCCCCAACCGCTACCTCTACGGCGCCTCGAAGGCGGCGGTGATCGGCCTGACCAAAGCGGTGGCGGCCGATTTCATTCGCCGCGGAATTCGCTGCAACGCCATCTGCCCGGGGACCGTCGAGAGCCCGTCGCTCGACCAGCGCATCGCTGCTCTCTCGCAACAGTCGGGGCAGAGCGTCGACGCGGTGCGCAAGGCGTTCGTCGATCGCCAGCCGATGGGCCGGATCGGCAGGCCGGAGGAGGTGGCGGCGCTCGCCGTCTATCTCGCTTCCGACGAAAGCGCCTTCACCACCGGCCAGGCCCACATCGTCGACGGCGGCTTCGCCTTGTAGGCGGTCGCCCGAGGCGCCGCTTTTCGGCGGAATGATTTCTTTTCAATCGCTTGCGATGCAATTTTCCGTCATAGGGGCCTCGTCGGGCGCGGGCAGGGCGCGCGGCGCGACGGGGGCGGCGAGGCGGGCCGGCTGGGTCGCCGGCGCCAGGGCGGGCGGCTCGGGCGAACGATAGCCTTGATAGCGCTCAAGCTCGCGGGCGATTCGCAGCACGCGGTCGAGCGCCTTGAGATCGCCGTCCATCATCGCCGCGTAGGCGACCATCATCGCGTCGCTGAGCCGGGCGACCTGCAGCGGCGCAAAGCTCGTCGGGGGCTCGACCTCGCGCCGGGCCAGCGCGGCGGCGATGCGGTCGCGCATGCGCCGCGGCGACACGCCGTCCTGAAGGGCGAGTTCGGCCGTCCGAACTCCCGAGGCGAGCAGGTTCAGCAGCCGGACGTCGTCCGCCGCCCGCTCCTGCTGGCGCGCCAAACGTTGGGCGCGGGAGCGTGACCGAGGGCGGGCGGCGGCGGAGACGGCGGGGGTGTCGGACATGAGCGGATGCCTTCTGAATTGGACGAAGTACATTCTATTAGGAATTCTGTATTTCGGAAAGAGATTGTTCGACGAAGCTAGCCCCGCCGCTGCTTCGCCGCCCGGCGCAGCAGAGCGACACTGCCGGTTGGCGGGCGCATGCTGCCGGGCGAACGAAGAAGGCGCCGCGGTTCTTCCTCCTCGCCGTCCCGTGGGTTCTGATGGCCGGACTCGACCCTTTGCGGTCATAGGGTTTCGGCTCGGCAACGGGCGCAAAGCGCCAATGGCGGACTTGGGCAGTGTCGCTAAGGGCTCGGGCGGGCCGCCGGGTCGGTCCGGAAAAGCGCTGGCGCGATCCGCGAATCCGAAACTCGACCAGAGGGGACCATCAGTGGTCCGTCCGTGGCTCGAGCTCAAATTTCTGCCAGTCTGGCTTTGCGCCCAAAGCCAGAAAACTTTGGATCAGCGCGACGTAGATTTGTGAGCATTCGTTTACAGTTGCTTCAAGATCGGCGAGGTCTTCAGAATTCATGCTACCGCCATGCGTAGCCCTGCTCCTCAGGCTATACATATGATTTAGCTTCCCGCGAAGCGCCTGCCGAACACTGAGAGCGCCGCCGATCATTTGACTGGACCGAACCGCGACCTTCCAGCTCGCGGGAGCATTGTCGCCCCTCCCGCCGCCTACGGCGATTTCGAATGCGAGAGCAAGATCGAGCACCCGGTCTACAAACTGATGTCGGCACTTGCAGAGCACGAACCGGTCAATGGAGCGCGCGAGGCTCGACCGCGTGTCTCCAGGAAGCTTGCTGTATGCTTCCCAGTCTTGCTTGATCCTCTGGGCGTCGACGGGCACCGCCGCTTTGATGCGTGGCATGATCTCGGGAAGTATCCACTCGGGCCACTTTTCCCACTCCGAGAACTCAAGCTCACGGTTCCGGTAATCGACCCAGGTGCACAGCGCCAATGGGTGACCGGTAGTCGCTGCCTGGATGAAGCTCCAAAATTCCTTAGCGATCATCTGCCGATTGTAGACCTGTCCGAAGCAATCACCGTATTTGCTTATGAACGACACGTCTGGGATCGTCAGTTCGAACGCGGCTCCCGGGACGCCGTAATGCGTCGGAGATAGCCACAGGTATTGTCCCACGTGATCTTTGGCCCGGTCCAGAATCCGGCTCTTATTGAAAGTATCTGGCAGCGCGCTAAACGGTAGCACGCGCATCTCGTCCGATATTTTGACTTCTTCTTTCACGGAGAAGCCCCAGATCGCAATCCGAAGGTACGCTTCCGCCTTTTGCGTCGTCAGGAGTTGGATGAGCCAGTCGGCTGCAAAGGGCAAATTCTTGACCCACTTCGTCCCGTCCCAATGAGTTCGCCTATCAAAAACTCTCGGTGCCAAGAGCGACGACGTTATGATGGGCGCGGAGGAGCCGTTGAACAGGATGTTGCCGGCCACGGCCTTGTAGACTTCGCAGCGGTCAATGGCCAAGCCCAGGTCATCGAGAATGTCTTTCGGCGTCGAGCTCAAGAGCGACGGCGTCGGATGGATGTTGTTGTAAGCCTCGTCTGCGCGCTCGATAGCTGCGGCGAGAATTTCGCGATCCTTTTTGTGAGGCAACTCGTCCTCCGCTCGTCTAGTCCACGCAATATGATCCGCTTGTCCCACCAAATGTATGATTGTGTAGCAAGATTGATAGGGCCGCTCACTGTTCTTGGAGGCTGTCCAACTACAGCGGTCCATCGCGGAGATTGGCCGATATCCGCTTCGGGTTCGCTGCGGTCGACTACGGTCCGGGGGACAGGGACGTCGCTGAAGGGAGGACAGCTGGCCCACGCAAGAGTTCCGGCTAAGTCCGCAATCCGCCCGTAGGGGACGCTGTGCCATCCGCACGCGAGTCGCGCGACTCACTTCGGCGCTCCGCCCAATGCCGCCGGCTGGATTGCATCGCTCACGCTCGCGATTGACGCTGGCGCTGTGCGCTATCCCGCCCGCTTCGGCAGCGGCGGCGTGAAGCGGCCGTCGGCCGCCGTCCAACCGCCGTCGACCAGCAGGTACGAGCCGGTCACGTAGGAGCTCGCGTCGGAGCAAAGAAACACCACTGCGCCGGCCATTTCGGCCGGGCTCGCCCAGCGCTTCAGCATCGATTTGTCGGCGTAGGCGCGATACCAGGCTTCGTTGTCGATGATTGGCTTGGTCAGCGGCGTCTCGACCACGCCCGGCGCCACGGCGTTGAGCCGCACGCCTGACGTCCCGAGCTCGGCGGCCAGCGCGCGGATCATCTGCAACGTGCCGGCCTTGGTCGCGGCGTAGACCCCCTGGCCGGGTTCGACGACTTGGGCGCGCACGCTGGAGAAGGCGACGATCGATCCCCTGCCGCGCGCCGCCATCGGCGGAGCGAAGGCGCGAAGGACGCGGAACACGCCCTTGAGGTTGAGGTCGACGACGCGGTCGAATTCCTCGTCGGTGAGGTCGAGCAGCGGCTTGCGCACGTTGATCGACGGCGTGACGACGAGCGCGTCCAGCGCCCCGAGGCTTTGCGCCGCAGCCTCGATGTTCGCCTTGTCGCGCATGTCGATCTTCATCGTTGCGGACTTGCCGCCGCCCTTCTTGATCTCGTGGACCGTCTCCTCGGCGAGCGCGACGTTGACGTCGGCGACGATCACCTCCGCGCCATGCGCGGCGAGGCCGAGCGCGCTTGCCTGGCCGATTCCGCTCGCCCCGCCGATCACCAGCGCGCGGCGGCCGGAAAGATCGAACATCTTGGAATAGTCGAACATCGCGTTTCCTCTCAGTCTTGGTCTTGATTGGGCGGCTCGGGCCACGGGCGCGCTTCTCCGGCGCGCATGGCCTCGAACGCCGTCGCCGCGCTCAGCACGCCGAGGTCGTCGAAGCGGCGGCCGACGATCTGCAGTCCGATCGGCAGGCCGTCGTGGTCGTAGCCGCAGTTGATCGTCGCCGCCGGCTGCTCCGACATGTTGTAGGCGACGGTGAAGCCGATGTGGGCCATGGCGTTGTCAGGGTCGTTGCTCGGCATCGCCCATTCGGCCGGGTAGGCGACGTCGGGCGCGGTTGGCGAGATGACGAAGTCGTAGGGCAGGGTCGCGGCGACCGTCGCCCTGGCCATCTCGCGCATCTGGTTGAAGCCGCCAAACACGGTCTCGCCGTCGACGCCCTTGGCCGCCTCCGCCCAGACGCGGATGAACGGCAACACTTTGGCGCGCGTCTCGGGCGGCAGCGCGTTGAGGTCGATCAGCGAGCGCATGCGCCAGAAGCGGTCGAGGCCGTCGAGCATTTCCTGGGTGAGGAACGGCGCGAGCGGCTCCACGACGGCGCCGGCGGCGGCGATGTCGCGCGCCGCGCGTTCGATTTCGCGTTTGACCGTCGGCGTCGGCTTGTCGCCGCAGCCGGCTTCGACGAGCAGCCCGACTCTGCGGCCGCGCCAGTCGAGCGGCTTGACGCGCCAATCGAGCGTCCGCCACGGCAGGCTCGAATAGTCGCGCGCGTCGGGTTTGGTCAGCGTCGCCATCATCAGCGCCGCGTCTTCGACCGTGCGGGTCAGCGGCCCGGCGACGCGACCGTAATATGACGGATCGATCGGGACGCGGCCGCCGCTCGGCTTGAACCCGACGAGGCCGCACCAGCCGGCCGGCAGGCGAATCGAGCCGCCGATGTCGGTGCCGACGTGCAACGGCCCATAGCTCGCCGCGGCGGCGGCGCCCGCGCCGGCCGACGAACCGCCCGGGTTGCGCGCGAGATTCCAAGGGTTGCGCGCGAGCTTATGGAGGCTCGAGAGGCCGGATGACAGCATGCCGTAGTCGGGCATCGTCGTCTTGGAGAACAGGATCGCGCCGGCTTCGCGCAAGCGGGCGGCCGGCGGCGCGTCCGCGGCGGCGGGCGCCATGTCGCTCGCCGCCGTGCCGATGGGGACCGGGTCGCCCTTGGTGGCGATGTTGTCCTTGACCGTCGCCGGCACGCCGTCGAGCGGGCCGATCGGCTGGCCGCGCCGCCAGCGCTCTTCCGACGCTTTCGCTTCGGCCAGCGCGCGCTCGGGGGAGAGCCGGTAGGTCGCCGAGATATGGGGCTCGAAGCGTGCGACCCTGTCGAGCACGCTGCGCATCGCTTCGAGCGGCGACGCCCCGCCGCCTCGATAAGCCTCGAGCAGCGCGGTCGCGCTCATCTGGAACAATTCCATCGACGGACCTATTTCACCTCCAAGGCCGATCGCCGCCCCGGCCGGAGCGGCGCGGCCGAAGCTCCTATCGCTTCCATGACATCGCGCTGACGTCGTTGGCGAAGATCGGCGCGTTCTTCCATAAGCCCTGCAGACGCGCGTCGGCGATCGTCACGTCGGGGAGCTGGAAGAGGAAGACGTTGGCGCAGTCCTTGACGATCTGCCGCTGTGCGTCGCCGATCGCCGCCTTGAAGGCGTCGAGATCCGGCGCCGCCTGGATGCGGGCGAAAGTGTCGCGGAACGCTTGGCTGTCGTACTGGAAGTAGTAGTCGGGATTGGCGTAGATGCCGATGTCGAGCGGCTCGACGTGGCTGATGATCGTCAGGTCGAAGTTGTGGCCCTTGTAGACGTTCGACAGCCACTGTGCCCATTCGACCTCTTCGACCTTGACCTGGACGCCGACCTCGGCGAGTTGGGCGGCGATGATCTCGCCGCTCTTGCGCGCATAGTCGGGCGGCGGCAACGTCAGCGTCACTTGCAGCGGCGTGGCGACGCCAGCCTCTTTCAATAGCGCCTTGGCCTTCTCGGGGTCGTGCGGATAGGCGCCGGTCAAGTCGACGTAGCCGGGGTCGTTGGGGACGAGGTGGCTGCCGATCGGCGGCGCCAGGCCGTCCTGCGCGCCGTCGATCACCGCCTTGCGGTCGACCGCGTAGGCGAGCGCCTGACGGACCCGCAGGTCGTCGAACGGCTTCTTCTTGTTGTTGATGGCGAGGATCGTCTTGCCGTCGGTGCCGCCCAGCAGCACCTGGAAGCGGGGGTCGCTCTGCAGCTGGGCGACGTTCTGCAGCGCCTGGAAGCGCGGAAAGGCGTCGACGTCGCCGGCTAGCATCGCCGCCATCTGCGCCGACGGGTCGCTGATGAATTTGAAGGTGACGCGCTTGATCGCGATTTTTCCCGCGTCGCGGAAGTCGTCCCATTTCTCTAGCGTCGCCGAGGCGCCCTTGTTCCAGGAGACGAACTTGTAGGGACCGGTGCCGACCGGGTTCGTCGCGTCGGTCGCGGCGCTCTTTTCGTCGACGATCACCGCCGTGTTGAGGCCGAGGTGATAGAGCGCCTGGAAGCTCGGCTCCTTGAACTTCAGCGTAATCGTCGCCGAGTCGCTCGCGTCGATCGACTGGATCGAGGCGAAAAAGGCCTTCTCCTTGTTGGTTGAGTCCTTGCCGGCGGCTCGCTCAAACGAGAACTTGACGTCCTTGGAGCTGAAAGGCTCGCCGTCCTGGAACTTGACGCCTTGGCGCAGCGTGAAGGTCAGTGTCTTGAGGTCGGGCGAGAACGTCCACTTCTCGGCGAGCAACGGCGTCAAATTGAAATTGTCGTCGAGCTTCACCAGCCCTTCGAAGACGTTGTAATGCGTGATCTCGCCGATCGCGGCCGCCGCGGCGGTCGTCGGATCAAGGGTCGGCGGCTCGAGCGCCATGCCGATCGTCACGCTGTCCTTGTCGGCGGCGAAGGCCGTCGAGGTGGCAAAGGCCACGGCGAAGGCGAAAAGCAACGAGAGGGGCTTGCGCATGCAGCGCTCCTTTGGCGGCTGGCGGGGTCCGCGGAAGACTAGCATCCCGGGCGACGAGGGCGTCAAGCGCGCCAAGAGTCGATATCGCGCGTGGGGAGGCGGTTGCCTTGCTCGCCGGTGCCGACGCCGCTATTTCGGGCCCGGCGGCGGTCTGAGCGTCGCGCCCGTCAGCAAAGTGAGCCGCATTTGACCGATCGCGCCGCAACCTCAGCCGCCTCGCTAGGAAGAAGCGACTCAGAGCCGGCGGCGCGTTGGGCGCCCGCCGCCCTGGTCGTCGTGCAAGTCTGCGCCTGGACGGCGCTGGGCGCGCTGTTCGAAGGGTCGATCGACGCGGACGTCGCCGAAGGGGTGGTCGACGGCGCGGAGTGGCGACTCTCCTATTTGCGCCATCCGCCGCTGTCGTCGTGGCTCAGCGGGGTCGCCTCGACGACGGGGCCGTGGCGGTATTTCGTCTTGTTTGGCATCGCGCTCGCGTTCGGTTGCGGCGCCTTCGCGCTGGTTTCGTTGTTCATCCGCCGCGTCGATGGAAGGACGGCGGGTGTCGTCGCCTTGTTGGCTGGCCTCGGCTCTCCCTATGCGACCTATTGGCCGCTCAAGTTCAACCACAACATCGGCGTGATGCCGTTCTGGGCGCTCGTCCTGTGGACGGCGTGGAACGCCTTCGAGGGCGGATCGCTATTGAGCTGGGCGCTGTTCGGCGCGGCCGTCGGCTTCGGTCTGTGGGCAAAATACGCGATCCTTCACCTCGTCGCGCCGCTCGGCGTTGCTTTTCTCCTCGCGCCCGAGTGGCGCAAGCGGCTCGCCGGCCCGGGGCCGTGGCTGGCGGCGGCGATCGCCGTCGCGATCGTCGCGCCGCAGGCGATCGATGTCGCGCGCCACGGCGCGACCACCATCAAATGGGCGACCCACACGACGCATTCGGGCGTCGGCGAGCGCATCAGTTGGATGGCGCTGTTCGCTCTCGACGCGGCGCTCGCCAACGCGCCGATGGCCCTCATCGCCTGGGTCGCCTGCGGCGGCGAACGGCTCAAGGCGGCGCTGCGGGCGATGTTCGCGCCGGAGACGCGCACCCGGCTCGACCTCTTCCTGCATTTCGCCGTCGTCGGCCCGGTGGTGGTCATCATCCTCGCCGCGCCGTTCGGCGTGCGCGTCTTCTATCACTGGTTGACCCCGGTCACGGTGGGTTTCGCGGCCTGGTGGGGACACGCGGCCGCACGGGCAGGCCTCGAGGCGACGCCCCGCCGCGCCTGGCTCGCGTTCGCAGCCTGGGCGCTCGTCGTCGTCGTCGGCTACGTCGGCGCGCGCGAGGCGTGGCGGCTGCAGTCGCCGCTCAGCACCGGCGCCTATTCGGAAATGGATGGCCCGGCGCTCGCCGCGCTCGCTGAGCGCTATTGGGCGGGCCACGGCGATGGCCCGATCCCTTACATCGTCACTTATGGCGGCAAGATCGGCTTTCAGGCGGCGGGCTCGATCGTCTTCGATCTTCCCTACCGAGTGCGGGCGTTGGATGGGGGCGACACGCGCAACGCGCCGTGGGTCGATGTCACCGATCTCAGGCGGCGCGGCGCCCTGGTGGTCGCCGGCGACCCTGATCCAAAGGCGACAATCGACGGCGAACCGGTCGAGGTCCGCGACCTGACGGCCTTCGTCCGGCCAACCCTGCTGGGGGTGACGGCGCCGCCACGGATCTATTTTGGCGTCATTTTGCCGCGGCCCTAGCGCTCACGTGGCCGCGGCGCCGCTCAGCGTCGCCGCGAGCTTCTCGATCCGCTGGCTGAGGTCGCCAAACGCCTGGGCGACGGCGACAGCCTGAATTTCGGCGTCATGGCGGCCGACCCGCTCGCGATCGGCGCCGCGCCCAGCTTCCGCCTCGAGGGCGGCGATCCGGGCGCGCGCCTCGGTCAGTTCGTCGGCGATGGTCAGCGCCGCCATGACGATCAGCCGCTGGTCGCCAATCTCCCCGAATGACTTGTGAATTGTATCGAATTTGCTGTCGACTTCGCGCGCCAACGCCTCCAGATGCTCTTCCTCGCCTTCGTTGCAGGCCAGCCGGTAGGTGCGTCCGCCGATTGTCACCGCCACTTGCGCCATCGCCGCCAAGCCTTTCGAAATCGCGCTAGTCGCCGTCGGCGGCGAGAACGCGCTCGATCACCGCTTCGAGCGCGGCGGCGGCGTGCGCCAGGGTCTTGGCCGCCTCAGAATTGGCCGCCTCGAGGGCGCGATTGCGGCTGCGCGCGCCGTCCAGCTCGACCGCGAGCTGGTCGCGATCGTCCTGCATCAGCGCGAGTTCCTCGTCGGAGTCGCCGCGCTTGGCGTCGCGCCGCACCCGACGCTCGACCGCCGCTTCGAGGAGATCGACCGCCGCCCGCATTCGTTTCAACGACGGCTCGAAAGGACCGAGGGCCATTGGACTCCATCCTTTAGAGCGCAATGTTTACGCGACGCATGAAGCGCGCGTCAACGCGTCAATCCTGCAATTGACAGGAGAATGGGGCCACGCCTATCAACGCTGCGCAACGAAGCGCGGCGGACGCGCCGCGCGTTTCCCTCGGAGAAAGCATGACGGCTCAGGTCTCTTACGACGCGATGGCGAATGCGATTCGCTTCCTGTCGGTCGACGCGGTCGAGAAGGCCAAGAGCGGTCATCCTGGCCTGCCCATGGGCGCGGCGGACATCGCCACCGTGCTGTTCCGCGACATCCTCAAGTTTGACGCCGCCGATCCGAAATGGCCCGACCGCGACCGGTTTGTGCTGTCGGCCGGCCACGGTTCGATGTTGCTCTATTCCTTGCTCTATTTGACCGGCGTCGGCGGCCGCGACGGCCTGACGATCGCTGACCTGCAGGCGTTCCGACAGGTCGGCTCCAAGACCCCCGGCCATCCCGAATACGGCCACACGCTCGGGGTCGAGACGACCACCGGTCCGTTGGGGCAGGGGCTCGCGACAGCGGTTGGAATGGCGCTCGCCGAGAGGATGCTGGCGGCCGAATTCGGCGAGGTGGTCGACCATCACACTTACGTGCTCGCCTCGGACGGCGATCTGATGGAGGGCGTCAGCCAGGAGGCGATCGCCATCGCCGGCCATCTCAAGCTCGCCAAGCTGGTCGTCCTTTACGACGACAACGGGATTTCGATCGACGGCAAGACATCGCTCTCCGACTCGGTGGACCAGCTCGCGCGCTTCCGCTCCGCTGGCTGGCGGTCGCTGCGCATCGACGGCCACGACCCGCAGGCGATCCTCAAGGCGATCAAGGCCGCCAAGCGGGCCGACAAGCCGACGCTGATCGCCTGCCGCACGACGATCGGTTTCGGCCTCCCCAC
>Ga0181519_10001695_pt1 | contig 19273 bp, 17 predicted proteins | sample PEATcosm2014_Bin_26_FD_121102 | JGI IMG/M metagenome (GOLD analysis project Ga0181519, IMG submission 121102) | Peatland microbial communities from MTU Mesocosm Facility, Houghton, MI, USA - PEATcosm2014_Bin02_10_metaG | ecosystem: Environmental > Terrestrial > Soil > Wetlands > Peat | place...
AAGCCGATGCCAACCACCATCCAGGCGCGACGAAAGCAAAACTCGACGATCCGAACGATGATGGACGTGAGCATGGTTTACAATAACCGCCGCATCTCGTGGCCGCCTCACTGCAAGCGAAGAGTGTCTTGACCACGAAGCCCACAACGCGAGGCAGTCGTCTTGCCAATTATCGCGCCAGAGTCGAAGTCTCCGACTCTACGGCTTTGATAGGGTCGTCATTCCGCCGAACTTTGGCCAGCAACGTTTCGACATGGCGGGAATACACAAAAACCGCCGGCCTCTGGTGATCGAGCGGGATCTCCGGCGCCATCGGCCCATCCGTTCGCACGCCGCGAATCGCCGTCCAGATCGCCGACCAGGGACGGCTCATCGTTACGTTCGCGGCCGTCGGTTCATAACCGCAATGCGCCATGCAATTGGCGCACTTTTCATACCGGCCAGTTCCGTAACTGTCCCAGTCCGTTGTCTCCATCAGCTCCTTGAACGAACCGACGTATCCCTCCCCCAGAAGGTAGCAGGGCTTCTGCCAGCCGAAGACATTGCGGGTGGGCATGCCCCACGGCGTGCAGTGGAACTCACGATTGCCAGCGAGAAAGTCTAGGAAGAGACTGGAATGCATCAGCCGCCACTTCTTGCCTTTGCCCAGCGAGAAGACCCGACGAAACAATTCCTTGGTCTTGCGGCGATTGAGGAAATGCTCCTGATCGGGCGCCCGCTCATAGGCGTAGCCGGGCGAAATCGAGACGCCGACGTCCAGCTCTTTCGCCAAATCGAGGAAGGCCGCGATATCTTCCGGCGCATGGCCGTCGAATATCGTCGCGTTGACATTGACGGCGAATCCCTTGGCTTTCGCCTTCTTGATCGCCGCGATAGCGATGTCGAAAACGCCGCTGAGCGACACCGACTTGTCGTGATGGTCCTTCAGCCCGTCCAGATGCACCGAAAAGAACAGGTAAGGCGAAGGCTCGAACAGGTGGAGCTTCTTCTCAAGCAAGAGCGCGTTGGTGCAGAGTGAAACGAATTTCTTGCGCGCCACGATCCCCTTCACGATGTCGCCGATGTCGCGATGGATCAGAGGTTCGCCGCCGGGGATCGCCACCATCGGCGCGCCACATTCGTCGACCGCGTCGAGGCATTCTTGCGTCGACAATCGCTGATTGAGGATCGGATCCGGATAATCGATCTTGCCGCAGCCCACGCAGGCGAGGTTGCAGCGGAACAACGGCTCGAGCATGAGCACGAGAGGATAGCGCTCTTTGCCCGCTAGTTTCTGTTTGAGCACATAGAGGCCAATTTTCGCTTCCTTGAAAAACGGTATCGTCATTGCTTGCCCTTCGGTCGCTCGTCCCGTTGCGAGGTTTTGGACGCGAGAGCCGATCACGCTCGCGCCAGCTGCACAGGCAACCGAAACTCTACGGATTCATTGGGACCATCAAGAGTCGAGATTTCGACAGGGCCAAGGCGGCCGAGCCATTGAACGACACCCTGCACGAGTTGCTCGGGGGCCGAGGCGCCGGCGGTGACGCCGACGGCGCGGGCGTTTTCCACCCATTCCTGACGAAGATCGGCGCTGTCAGCGATGAGATGACTCGGCACTCCCATTTCCGCGCCGATTTCACACAACCGATTTGAATTGGAACTATTTCTTGCGCCGACGACAATGATCACGTCAACCTCTTTGCACAAGTCGCGCACCGCCATCTGACGGTTTTGCGTCGCGTAGCAAATGTCTCGCGTGTCAGGACCGACGAGATCGCTGAACCGCTGGTGCAAGGCGGCGATGATCCCTTTGGTGTCGTCCACGCTCAACGTCGTCTGCGTCACATAACCGACTGGCGTGTCGGCGGGGATCGTCAGGCTTGCGACGTCGCTCTCGGTCTGAACGAGCACGACCGGAGCGGAAATCTGCCCCAGCGTTCCCTCGACTTCCGCATGGCCGGCATGACCGATGAGGATTAGCGTTCGTCCCTGCATCACATAACGCTTGGCTTGGATATGAACCTTGGTGACCAAGGGGCACGTCGCGTTGTGGACGACAAGCCCCCGCGCCGCCGCATCCTGCTCCACCTTCTTCGGCACGCCGTGCGCGCTGAATATTGTGATAGCGTTGTCGGGAATTTCGGACAACTCCTCGACGAAGCGAGCGCCTTTGGCCTTTAGGCCGTCGACGACGTGCTTGTTGTGAACGATCTCATGGCGGACATAGACCGGCTGGTCGTAAATCTCCAGCGAGCGTTCGACGATTTCAATCGCGCGCACGACGCCAGCGCAGAAGCCCCGCGGCTGAGCGAGAATCACTCGCAGAGGGGCGCGATGCAGCGGCGCCACGGCATGGGCGTGCGCATTGACAATGGACTCGGCGGGCTCGGCCGGGCGGATTTGGTTCGCGCCGCCGCCAAGAACATCGAGCACCTTTGCGACGATCCCCTCGGCGTCGAGCCCCGCCTTGGCGTACATCGCCTCCGTGGTGTCGTGCGCTAGGAACACGTCGGGCAACATCATGGAGCGGACTTTGAGGCCGTCGTCGAGCCGCCCGTGCTCGGCCAACGTTTGCAACACGTAAGAGCCGAAGCCGCCGATCGATCCTTCTTCGATCGTGATGAGGATTTCGTGCTCACGAGCGAGCTTCAAGACGAGATCGACGTCGAGCGGCTTGGCGAAGCGGGCGTCCGCGACCGTAGTGGAAAGACCAAACTTGGCAAGTTCCACTGCGGCCTTCGAGCATTCCGCTAGGCGGGCGCCAAACGAGAGCAGCGCGACCTTGTCGCCCTGGCGGACAATTCGTCCCTTGCCGATTTCGAGCGGAACGCCGACTTCCGGGATCGCCACGCCGACGCCGTCGCCGCGCGGGTAACGAACCGCCGACGGGCGATCGTCGATCGCGGCGGCGGTCGCAATCATATGGACGAGCTCCGCCTCGTCCGCCGCCGCCATAATGACGAAGCCCGGCAGGCAACCGAGATAGGCGACGTCAAATGAACCGGCGTGTGTGGGACCATCGGCTCCGACCAGCCCAGCCCGGTCGATCGCAAAGCGCACGGGCAACGATTGAATCGCTACATCGTGAACGACTTGATCGAAACCGCGCTGCAAGAACGTCGAATAAATGGCGCAGAACGGCTTGTAGCCTTCCGCGGCGAGGCCGGCGGCGAACGTCACCGCGTGCTGCTCGGCGATGCCAACGTCGAAAGTTCGCGTCGGGAACGCCTTTCCGAAGATATCAAGCCCCGTACCCGCCGGCATCGCCGCCGTCACCGCGACGATGCGATCGTCTTTCGTCGCCTCCTTGATGAGACTCTCTGCGAAGACCCTGGTGAAAGACGGCGCCTTAGCCTTGGCTTTCGCTTGTTCTCCCGTCGCGATGTCGAATTTTGCGACAGCGTGAAACTTGTCGCTGGAGGCTTCTGCGGGCGGGTAGCCTTTGCCCTTCTTGGTTACGACATGCACCAGGATCGGGCCGTTGCGGGCGTCGCGAACGTTTCGCAGCACGGGCAGAAGGTCGTCGAGGTTGTGCCCGTCGATCGGTCCCACATAAGAAAATCCAAGTTCTTCGAACAGCAATCCGCCGGTCCAGAAGCCGCGCGTAAATTGGTCAAAGCGCTGGGCCTTGATTTCTAGGGATTTCGGCAGTCGCCGAGCGAGTTGCTTGCCAATATCGCGCAAGGAACGATAGGTCTGGCTCGAAATCAGGCGCGAAAAATAGCCGGACATGGCGCCGACCGGCGGCGAGATCGACATGTCATTGTCATTGAGGATCACGATCAGTCGGCTATTCATCGCTCCTGCGTTGTTCATGGCTTCATAAGCCATCCCGGCCGACATTGAGCCGTCGCCGATCACCGCAACGATGTTGTGCTGCTCATTTCTCAGGTCGCGCGCCACCGCCATGCCGAGGGCGGCTGAAATCGAGGTCGAGGCATGCGCCGCGCCGAACGGATCGTATTCGCTTTCGGATCGTTTGGTGAAGCCCGAAAGGCCTCCCCCGGCGCGCAGCGTATGAATTCGATCTCGGCGACCGGTCAAAATCTTGTGAGGATACGCTTGGTGCCCGACGTCCCAGATCAGTCGATCTTTGGGCGTATCGAAGATGTAGTGCAGCGCGACTGTGAGTTCGACGACGCCGAGACCCGCCCCCAGATGGCCTCCGGTGACGGAAACCGCCTTTATGGTCTCCGCCCGGAGTTCCTTCGCAATTTGCTTGAGCTCCGCCGGCTTATGGCGCCGCAAATCGCTCGGGCTGTTGATGTCTTGGAGCATATTGCCTCCCAATTGCGAGCCTGTAACCACAAACCGTCACGACAAACGGGCTTCACTGGCGGCGTAATTGGCCAGCCTGTCTCTCGGTTATTTACCTAAAGTCACGGAGCGCCCAGGCAATCACGAGACCAATCTGTCAAGCGTAGCCAACTTCGGGCTCGCGAAGGCAGACTCGGAATCTACTCATGCCGGCGCGGAGGCGTTCGCGCGACTGGGACCCTCTCTTTCCTGTCGACGCTGCAAAGAGCCGCGGCCCGACGGCGGAGCGGTCCAGAGCAACCGAAGTTCGAAATCAGGCGGGCGGCGGCGAGAAATCAGACGGGCGGCGGCGAGACGCCGCCATCTTTGCAGCACGGTCAGGCCAATTCGCCGCGCGACGAGTCTCGAGCCGACCGCAAGAGTTTTTCAGATGCGATCTTCCCAAAGCGGCGAGGCGCTCTCAATGCTTACTTGGGGGTCGGCGGTCGTTCGCGAGTCATCTCAGAACTCACAGAGGGAATTGAGGAACTTTTGCGGACGAGACTCCTGGCGATTTCCAAATTCATCGTCGAAGCGATCGACAAAATCTAGAAAATGCGGAACGTCTGGATGCGTAAAAGCGCGTAAGTCGAGAAGGCTCCGTTCAGAGATCGGAAGCATACCGATACGTGCCGCCGATGTCGATATCGCGTCTGGATCTCGCCCGCGTCGCGCCAGCGTGGGCGTGCGCATCGGCGCCAACTGGGGCTCGCTCGACCAGGAACTGCTGACGCATCTGATGGACGAAACCGCGGTCACGCCGAAGCCGCTGGAAGCGCGCGTCGTGATGCGCGAAGCGATGGTCCAGTCGGCGCTGCTGTCGGCGGCGCGCGCGGAGGAGATGGGACTCGCTCGTGAGCGCATCGTTCTCTCCGCGAAGGTGTCGGCAGTGCAGGATCTGATAGCCGTCTATCGGACGCTGGCCGCACGCTCGAACTATGCGCTGCATCTCGGCCTCACCGAAGCGGGCATGGGCTCGAAGGGCGTCGTCGCTTCTTCGGCTGCGCTGGGGATACTGTTGCAGGAAGGAATCGGCGATACGATCCGCCTGTCGCTGAGGCCCAAACCGAACGGCGATCGCAGTTTGGAAGTGAAAGTCGCGCAGGAAATCTTGCGGACCATGGGCTTTCGCACGTTCACGCCGCAGGTCGACGCGCGCCCGGGTTGCGGGCGCACGACCTCGACCGTTTTTCAGGAATTGGCGAGTGAAATTCAGGGCTATCTCGCCGACGCCATGCCCGTTTGGCGAAAGACATGTCCAGGCGTCGAAACGCTCGATGTCGCTGTCATGGGCTGCATCGTCAACGGTCCCGGCGAGAGCAAGCACGCCGATATCGGCATCTCTTTGCCGGGCGCCGGCGAAACGCCGGCGGCGCCCGTTTTCATCGACGGCGCCAAGGCCTTGGTTCTTCGTGGTCCGACCATTGCGGCCGACTTCAAAGCGCTGGTGGCCGACTCCATAGACAAACGGTTCGGAAGTGGGACGGCGATTCCTTGACGAACAGGTGTGGAAGTCATCCCGCGCCAATTCGGTTGCAATGACGCATCGGCGACCCTAGTCCAGGAGGGCGAGCGCCCGATCTCGCGCGATATTGTGAACCGCGAGGGCCTGCGCAACCGTCGTCGGGGCAGAGATCTCACCGGCCGCGCGCATCGCCTCGAGGGTGCGCTCGACGACGCGGGAAAGCGCTCTGAATCCGATGCGTCCGGCGAGAAACGCCTCGACGGCGACCTCGTTGGCCGCGTTGAGCGCCGTCGGCGCGCCGCCGCCTTCCCTGAGCGCGTCGATCGCCAGCGCCAGCGCGGGAAACCGGACAAGATCTGCTTGCTCGAACGTCAGCGCGCCGAGCGCGGCGAGATCCGGCGCCGCCACGCCCGAAACGATCCGCTCGGGATAGGCCAAGCAGTGAGCGATTGGCGTGCGCATGTCCGGCGACGCCATGCCGGCGATCAACGACCCATCGGCGAAGGCGACGAGGCCGTGGACGATCGATTGGGGATGGACGACGACCGCCAACCGTTCGGCGGGAACGCCGAAAAGATGATGCGCCTCGATGAGTTCGAGACCCTTGTTCATCAGGCTGGCGGAGTCGATGGTGACTTTCGGGCCCATCGCCCAGTTGGGATGGGCGAGCGCCTCGGCGCGCGTCGCGTTCGCGATGCGCTCGACGCTCCATTGCCGGAACGGACCGCCCGAAGCGGTGATGGTCATCTTGACGATCGTCGCCGGATCGCGTCCGCCCATCGCCTGAAAGATTGCGTTATGTTCCGAATCGACCGGCAGCAGACGCGCCCCGGATCGGCGCGCCGCCGCCGTCACCGCCTCGCCGGCGCACACCAGCGTTTCCTTGTTGGCGAGCGCGACGGCGCGGCCCGCTGAAATCGCCGCGTAAGTCGGGGCAAGGCCGGCCGCGCCGACGATCGCCGAGACGACGAGATCGGCGTCGCGAAGCGCCGCTTCGACCACCGCTTCGGGTCCGCAGGCGATTTCTACGCCGCTCCCCGCGACGCCCGCTTTCAACTCAGCATAGCCGGCTGGGTCGGCGAGCGCGGCGAACGAAGCGCCAAGCTCGAGCGCCGAACGCGCGAGCGCCTCGCCGTTGCGCCCGCCCGCCACGGCGACGACCGCGAAGCGGCCCGGCGCCTCGGCGACGACCCGGGCGCAGGAGCGTCCGATCGAGCCGGTCGCGCCGAGGACGACGAGACGTTTGGGCGCGCCCACGCCGGCTTGCGGCATGGCGACCTGTTTGAGCTGGGTCGGCGCGAACGACTGCATCACACTCTCACCCGACATTCTCCACGCGCCTGGGGGTTTCGATTGAAACTGCTCCGTTTTCGGGTTCTCGGCAAGCCTGGGCCGCCGCGCCCGAATGTCCCACGGCCCAACCGGCGCGGCATTTCGCTGATCCGGCTAGAAACCCCTAGTGGGGTCAACATTCGGCTCCGACGCGCAGACGCGCCCAATGAGGAGCGGGCGCCGCCCTGTCGTTGAGGGCGGGCGCCCTTCACGAGACGGCGTCACATCGTCGCCTGCGCCCAGACCACGATGTCGCGAGCGATCGTCTGGAACGCGTCGTTCAACGCCGCCGCCGCCGCGGGGCTTTCGACTCCGGGCGCAGGCGCCGTGGCGCGAAAGCTGCGTTCGACCGCGATCTTGCCGTCGGCGCCGAGGACCTTGGCGGAGATCTCGATTTGCGCCGCTGACGGCGCAGCAAGCGAGACCTCAAAGGATCGGATCTCGAGCAGAAGTTGAACGTCGGGCGTGAAACCGTCCGTCGCTTTGCCGACATGCGCGAAGCCGGCGTTCTCGAAACTCTCCACCATTTTGGTCTGCACGAGCTTGGGCACGCTGTCGGCCCATTGGCCTTCTTCCAAGGGCTTCAGTTCGCCAGGGCTCGGCGCGACCAGCACCTTCTGAGTCTCGAAGGCGACGAGCGCCGTCGGCTCGGGCAGCGCGATCTGCAAGGCCAACGTCTTGCTCTCCGGCGCTTGGGGCGCCGGGAATTCCGGCGCGCTCAGGTCGTAGGAGAGCGGCGGCGGCTTGGCGCCGCCGCCGCCCGTCATCTTCTCCAGGCCGGCCAGTATACTGTCGACCCGCCCCGAATTGTGCGCCAATGCGGCCGAAAACGTATTGAGATTGGCGATCACGTCGCGCAACGGTTGCGCGTTGTCGGAGAGAATGCCGCCGAGTTGCGTCAAGGCCGTCTTTGCGGCGATCGTCAGACTTTGGGTTTCATCGGCGGTGGCGACGAGAAGCGGCGGCTCCCCATCAGCGCCCGGCTTCAGGATCGCGGTCGAGGCGCCGCCCGTCAAAGAGACGGTCGTGCCGCCCAGCAGACCCTGGCTGTCGATGCCGACTTGCGTGTCCTGCCGCACCGGCGTCGTCGCATCCACCGCGATCCGCGCCATCAGGATCTTGGGGGCCGCGGGGTCGAAGCGCGCGGAAGTGACTTCGCCCACGCGTAGTCCATTGAAGAGCACCGCGACGCCCGGCCTCAGCCCGATGACGGGCGCCTCGAACCGGATGCGATATTGGGTCAGCGCGCTCGCGTCCGCGAAGCCGTGCAACCAGTAGACGAATACGAATCCGGCGGCGACGATGAGGAGCGTAAACAGCCCGACGATCGTGTAGCGCGCTTGTGTTTCCATACGCTCCGCCTCAACTCAGGGCGTCACCGGCGCGCTCGAAGGAGCGCCCCGAACGCCGCGAAAATAGGACTTCACCCAGGGATCTTCGATTTCGAGCAGCTGCGGCATCGGCCCGATTGCAACGATCCTGCCCCCCGCCAAGGCCGCGACACGGTCGCAAATCGTTTGTAGAGCTTCGATTTCATGGGTGACCATGAACACCGTGAGCCCGAGCGTGCGTTGTAGCGTGCGGATAAGCACCCCGAATTCGCGGGCCGCGATCGGATCGAGACCGGATGTCGGCTCGTCGAGAAATGCGATGGCGGGATCGAGCGCCAAGGCGCGGGCGAGCGCGACTCGCTTGGTCATGCCGCCCGACAGCTCCGAAGGGAGCTTGTCGCCGTCCTCGGGCCTCAGTCCCACCATTTCCAGCTTGGCGTTCGCGATTTCTCGCATCAGCCGTTGCGGCGTCCGCAAATATTCTCGGATCGGGAATTCGATGTTTTGAAATACGGTGAGAGAAGAGAACAGCGCGCCCTGTTGGTAGAGAACGCCCCATCGCCGTTCCAGCGTTTGCAGTTCCTGCAATGTCGCTTTGTCTCGGTCGACGCCGAAGATTGCGATCCGCCCCTGTCGTTTGCGGATAAGGCCCAGCATCGTGCGCAAGAGCACGGATTTGCCGCCGCCGGATGCGCCGACCAGGCCGAGAATCTCCCCGGTTCGAACATCCAGGGACAGATGATCGAGCACCCTGTTGCGGCCGAACTCGACGACGAGATCGGTGACCTCAATGGCTTTGGGCGCGTCCGTGTCCTTCATCGCTCACATGCCCATCGAGGAAAAGAACATCGCGAAAATTCCGTCGAGAACGATGACCAGGAAGATCGCCTTCACGACCGACGAAGTGGTTCGCGCGCCCAGCGATTCTGCGCTGCCGCGCACCTGAAACCCTTCGGTGCAAGCCACCAATCCGATCACCAGGGCCATGAAGGGCGCCTTGATCATGCCGACCTCGAAATCGGATATCGACACCACCTCCCTGAGGCGGGCGACATAGAGGCTCGGCTCCATGCCGTAGATCGACGCGACGATTCCACCGCCGATGAGCGCGGCCATTGCGCCGATCAAAGTCAGCAAGGGCAATGCGACGACGAGCGCAATGATGCGAGGCAGAACCAAGACCTCCAGCGGGTCGCGGCCCATGGTTCGCAGCGCGTCGATCTCCTCGCGCATCTTCATCGAACCCAATTCCGCCGTGTATGAGCTGCCAGATCGGCCCGCGACCATGATGGAGACGATGAGGACGCCGATTTCGCGAAGCGTCAGAATGCCAACGAGGTCGACGACATAGTCGTCGGCGCCGAACCGGCGAAAATGGAAGAAGCCCTGCTGCGCGATGATCGCGCCGATCAGAAGGGTGATGAGAATGATGATGGGCACGGCGCGCACGCCGACACGATCGAGGTGATGGACGATCGAGGTCAAACGAAAGCGTCGCGGCGCCACCAGGGCGCGGCCGAAAAGCGCGACGAGCGCGCCGACCATGGCCGCCAATCGGAGCGCCTCCGCGCCCGCCACTTCGACGCCGCGACCGATGTTCGCCAGAAGCGCAAGAGGCCATACGACCCGCTGGGGCCGCGCGGGGGCGCTTCGATTGGTCCGGCGCACGCCCTCGACGAGGTCGTGGAACTTCTCGGGCAACCGAACCAACGACACCTGGCGCGGTCGCCCGTCGCCGCGCATCAAGCGTTCCAGAATCCAGGCGCCGTAGGTGTCGAATTCCTCGACGTCGCCCATGTCGATTTCAAGCCTTGGCGCGTCATTGGGACGTGCGTTGTCTATGCAGGACTCGAGGCGCGTCGCGTTGTCGGCGGTCCAAGCGCCCGACCCTGCGATCGTGAGTCGCCCTTCGCCGGCTCTGCAAACCACGAGATTCTGTGAACCCATGCTCCACCTCCGTTCTGAACGCCCAAGGGACACGGGATGAGCTGGAACCGCGATTGACGCCGTCTTTGGGAACCTCAGCGGGTGTGGTGAAGCGTGATGGTGACCTGCGAGAGGTCGCCGCTTTGCGCGCGAATTTTCACCGACTGCTCGCTCCCGCGCGTCGCAACCGTCACGCCGGCGGTGAAGCTCGGACCTCTCGCCGTCACCTGGATGAGGCCCTTCGAGTCGTGTCCCGAAATGCCGCCCTGAACGCCCTTGTCGACTTCATTCCAGTTTCCAAGGATCGCGCCTGCGGTGTCGACCAAGCTGATGCGCAAATCGAAGTTGTAGCTGTCGCTGGCGCAGCGAAGGGTTTGATCGAGATTGTCGCCACCCCCGCTTTCGACATAGGTCGCGTCGCATCGCAGCCGTTCGGTCGTCCCGTTGGACAGCAAGATGGAGCCGTCACCGGACCATTTTCCCGACAACCCAGCGAACGGCCGCATGGTCTGCGCATGCGCCTCGCCAATCTGCGGCATGGATAGGCTGGCACCGAGCAGCGCAAGAACGACCGGAACCGCGTCTCTCAGCTTCGACTTCACGTAGGGCATTAGGCGGGTTCCGTTCCAATTTCACCACAGATCCGAGGCGCGGCGAGTGACCGGAATATCATTCAAGTCATGGCCTTGGATCGAACCGGGTCGGAACTCCGAACCAGGCTTCGGGTCCGCCGGACATATCCAGCCAGGCGAGCATGTGGGTAGGGACGGAAACTACTCAAGGAGGCGGCGAAAGGTTTTTATCAGTTTCGCCGCCGTCGATTCCGCTCGATTGCAGGATGCTCCAGGCCTGCAAATCGACGCCGGGCGCAACCGTCGTCGATGCTGCAAATTCTGCGACGCGGCGCTCGGGCTTCCACATCGGGCGCTCCCATCCGAGTCATGCGTCGGCCACGCAATCGCAACCGAATCGCCCCACTCAACAGGCTCTTGCATCGACCCTGAGTAGATTCCGAATCTTGCGCCCCGTCGGGATGTCCCTCACGGTCGCGACACGAGGGCGTGCCTGGGGCGACTCGAAAATTCTGAGTGTCGGACTTCGAAAGCGTCCGCGGACAGCCTTTGGTTTCGGCCCGGATTGCCGGAAACGTGACGAAATGGCGCCTCGCGAGGTTCATGGTGGCGACGAATCAGACGAAAAGAGACGAAAAGCCGCAAGTCCTTCGCAAGGCTCGCACCGGAATTGAAGGCCTCGATGAGATCACCGCCGGCGGCTTACCCGCAGGGCGGCCGACGCTGATCGCCGGCAGCGCGGGGTGCGGCAAGACGATGCTCGCCATGGAGTTCCTGGTGCGCGGGGCGACGCAGTTCGGCGAGCCGGGCGTGTTCATGATGTTTGAGGAAAACGCCGCCGAACTCACCGCTAACGTCCGTTCACTGGGCTTCGACCTGGAAGATCTCGTCGCACGGAAGATGATCGCGCTCGACCACGTACGCGTCGAGCGCAGCGAGATCGAAGAGACCGGCGAATACGATCTCGAAGGGCTCTTCATCCGGCTCGGATACGCGATCGATTCCATTGGCGCCAAACGCGTGGTCCTCGACACCGTCGAGGCGCTTTTCGCAGGTCTACCCAATCAAGCCATTCTCCGATCCGAATTGCGCCGCCTTTTCCGCTGGCTGAAGGATCGCGGCATGACCGCCATCATCACCGGAGAGAAGGGCGAGGAGAATACGATCACGCGCCATGGCCTGGAGGAATACGTGGCCGATTGCGTAATCGTCCTGGACCAGCGCATGCAGGACCAGATTTCCACGCGGCGGCTTCGCGTGCTGAAATATCGCGGCACGGGCCACGGCATGAACGAATATCCATTCCTTATCGGCGCGCATGGATTTTCGGTCCTGCCGGTCACGTCGCTGCAGCTCGATCACGAGGTCTCCACACAACGCATTTCCACTGGCATCCCGCGCCTCGACGAAATGCTGAGTGGCCAGGGCGTCTTTCGTGGCAGCAGCGTGCTCGTCTCTGGATCGCCCGGCACTGGCAAGAGCAGCGTCGCCGCGAAGTTCATAGAAACCGCCTGCCAACGCGGGGAAAGGGCGCTGTTTTTCGCCTACGAGGAGTCAAAGTCGCAAATCGTGCGCAACATGCGTTCGATCAATATCGACTTCGAACCGTGGATCGAGAAGGGGCTGCTCGAGGTTCACTCGTCACGCCCGACACTGTTGGGACATGAGCAGCATCTGGTGATGATGCACGACCTGGTGCGCGCATTCAGTCCGACCGTGGTCGCCGTCGATCCGATCAGCAACCTCTTCATGGCCCGCGATGACGCCGAGGTGAAGCCGACCCTTATGCGGCTCGTCGACTGGTTGAAGAAAGAGCGGATCACGGCGATCCTGACCAGCCTGACCAGCGGCGGAGAAGCGGCCTCAGAGCCAGAGGATTCGCAGGTCGGCATCTCGTCGCTCATGGACACCTGGCTGCTGCTGCGAAACTCCGAGATCGCCGGCGAGCGCAACCGCACAATCTTCGTGCGCAAATCGCGGGGCATGGCGCACTCGAACCAAGTCCGCGAATTCATCCTGAGCGACACGGGCATTAATCTGGTCGACGTCTACATGGGAAACGATCTGGTGCTGACCGGAAGCGCCCGCATGGCGCAGGAAGCACGCGAACGAGCCGTCGCGGCGCTGCGCGCGCAAGACCTCCAGCGAAGACTGCGGCGGCTGGCCGGCAAACGAAAAGCGATCGAGTCCCAGATTGCCGCGCTGCGAGCGGAAGAGGCGTGTGACATCGCAGAGATTGACTTCGCCGTCGCGGAACAGGCGCTGCAGGACAAAGTCACACATCAGGAAACAAATGCGATATTTCAACGTCGCGGCGGCGTGACGACGGGCAACGGCCGGGCGAAGGAAAAGCAATGAGCGCCGCCAAGTCGGCATCGCTGCGCGAGGAGGCCGGAGCCATCCCCGGGTTCCAACTGCGCCTCTACATTGCCGGCCAAACCCCGAAATCGGTCGCCGCCTTCGCCAATCTGCAGCGCATCTGTGAGATGCACATCGCCGGCCAGTACTTCATCGAGGTCATCGACCTGACAAAGACGCCCCAACTCGCCGCCGGCGACCAAATTCTCGCCATTCCGACGCTCGTTCGGCGTCTGCCTGAGCCGATCAAGAAGATTGTCGGCGATCTTTCCAACGAAGACCGTGTGCTCGTCGGCCTCGACGTCGAACCGGTCGGATGTGGGATTTCATGACAATGCGGGCGACGCTCTCGACCACGGCTGAAGCAATGCGGACCGCCATGACCGCGCACGCCTCGGCGCACTATCGAATGCGCCTCTATGTCACGGGTTCATCGCCGCATTCAACTCGAGCGATCACAAACATCCGCAAGATTTGCGAGGAGCATCTGGAGGGACGCTACGACCTGGAGGTCGTGGACATCACCCAACATCCGGAGTTGACCGCAGGTGAGCAAATCATCGCCGCGCCGACCCTGATCAAAGTGTCGCCACTGCCCGTTCGCCGGTTCATTGGCGATATGTCGCGGACGGACCGTATCCTGCTTGGGCTGGATCTCCGTCCGGCGCCGGCGACGGCTTCGCCAGCAACAAGCGTCTGACTCCCGATGCGGCCGAGCTCGCTCTCGAAATCGGCGATGCTCACGGAAAACCTGGAGCTTCGCGCGCGATTGGAGGAGGCGGAGGAAATGCTCCGCGCGATCAGTCACGGCGAGGCCGATGCGTTGGTGATCGAGAGCGGCGCCGGGCCGAAGGTCTACACCATCCAGGGTCAGGAGGCTGAAGCAAACCGTTTTCGAAGCGAAATGCTCGCGCAGGTCAGCGACGCCGTCATCGCCGTCGACGGTGAAGATCGCGTTATCTATCTCAACGCCGCCGCCGAGCAGCTTTACGGGTTTGCCAATTCTTCGGCTCTCGGACGAGCTTTGTCTGAAATCCGGGGATTACAATGGTCGAATCCCGAAAACGGGGCCGCCGCTGCGACCGCGTTCCGCGAGCAGGGCGAATGGCGCGGCGAATGCGTTCACGTCAGGAATGACGGCCGTGAGGTGAATGTCGAGTTGAGCGTCACCGCGCTTCGGGACAGTGGCGAACATGCCGGCGGGCGGCTCAGCGTCATCCGCGACGTGACCGAGCGCAAACAACACGAGGCGAAGGTTCTGGTCTCAGAAATTCGCTATCGCCGCCTGTTTGAAACGGCTCATGACGGCGTCCTCATCCTCGATCCCGGCAGCCGTAAAATCGTCGACGCCAACCCGTTCATGACACGGATGCTCGGCTATCCGCATGACCAATTGGTTGGAAAGGAACTCTTTGAGATCGGCTTGCTGAAGGACGAAGTCGCGAGTCAGAAAATGTTCCGGAAATTGCAGCGGTCCTGCGAGGTTCGTTATGACGACCTGCCGCTTGAGACCCGCGCCGGCCAACGTCAGCAGGTCGAAGTCGTGGCCAATCTTTACGACGAGAACGGCCGCCCCGTCATCCAGTGCAACATTCGCGACATCACCGAGCGCAGACGCGGCGAAGAACACGTGAAGCTGCTCATGGCCGAGGTCAATCATCGGGCGAGAAACCTGCTCGCGGTGGTGCAGGCCTTCGCTCATCAGACCGCGAAGTACGGCGATCCCGCGACCTTCGCGACGCGATTGTCCGACCGTATCGACGGACTCGCCGCGGGCCAGGATCTGCTGGTCAAGAACCAATGGTTAGGCGTCGAAGTCGCGGACCTTGTCGACGCCCAACTCTCCCATTTCAAGGATCTGATTGGGACGCGCGTGCTGATCGCGGGCCCACGTGCCCTGACTTTGAACATGTCGGCCGCCCAAGGCATCGGCATGGCGCTCCATGAACTGGCCACCAACGCCGCCAAGTACGGGGCGCTTTCAAACCTCGATGGACAGGTGCGCATCGCCTGGCGGATCACCGGAGCCGCCAAACCGACATTTTCGATATCTTGGCTGGAAGACGGCGGCCCGAGAGTGGTCGAGCCGACCCGGAAGGGCTTCGGCCAAATCGTCATCGGACGCATGGCGGAGGCCGCAGTCGAGGGCCGCGCCGAGATCGTTTTTCGGGAGCGTGGGCTCTCGTGGACCCTTTATGCGCCAGCGGAGAATGCGTTGACGTGAACCGAACCGAGAATTCAGATGAGGCGGCGTCATGACGCTCGATGGCCAGGATCAGAGCATCCTCATCGTCGAGGACGAACCGATGCTCGCGTACGCGATCGAAGAGATGTTCATCGAAGCCGGCTTCCGGATCGCGGGCGTGGCGGGAAGACTTGAGACGGCGCTCGCGATCATCGAGAGCGGCGTCTGCGACGCCGCCATCCTCGACGCCAATCTGAAGGGCGTCAGCGCGGGCCCCGCGGCGTCGGCTTTGGCGGCGCGCGGAATACCTTTCATCATCCTGTCGGGATATTCGCGCGACCAACAACAGGGCGCATTCGCCGGAGCGCTTCACCTTCAGAAGCCGTGTCGGCCGGAACTCCTCATTCAGGCCTTGCGCGGCATCCTGCCGGCGCCGACTGGATTGTGACGCTTCTGCGCCCAGCGCCGGCCCAAGAGTCCGTTTTGAAAATCGGCGGGAGGGATGGCGCCGCTCGCTCTGTCGGTCGCGCGTCGCGCCGAAGCGAAAGCTGCGACGACGCTAGGCGTCGCGGCGCATGGTCCAGATCTGGCCGCTCATATCAACGAGCTGGAAGCCGTACCGCGACAGCTCGCTGAACGTTTCCCAATCGCTGGAGAGGACCGTCGCCACCGTGCCGTGCGTCGCATCTTTGATTTCGTGACGATTGATCACATTGAAATGTCGCATGGGTTCACCGGCAGGCTTATCGACTTCGACATCAAGTCCAAATCCATACAGGCTATTGGCCTTGCAATCTAGCGACGTTTAGAATTGCACAGAATCTATCACGATTATTTTTGATAAAATTGCGCGCATCGATCGAACGAAGAGCGCTCGGCGGCGCCTCCGAAATCGCGAGTTCTCAACGCGATCGATCATTCTCCGCCGATCGCCGCGCGGGCGCCAAGCCTCAGACGATCGCCGCCAGTTGGCGCTGGGCGGCGCCTGGATGGCGACTCCGGGATTCATTTCTGCCTGAGGCCCCTCCCACAGATGAGCTCGAGCGCCTGAAATCGGACCCGCGCGGCAATCGCGAGGCGCAGTCGCCGCTATCTATCGCGGCCCGGCTTTTTTCGAGAAACGCGGGCCTCGTCGCAAGGCTTACGATTCGGCGCCGCGGCGATTGTCTCCGCAATGTCGACCAAATCCGGTCCGCATCCGGCGTGGGCGAAAATTGATGTCCGCACATCAAAACTTGCTTTTTCCCCGCCAACTGCCGCGGCTGATAATTTTACCCCAACCATTCAATGGATTAGGCGAATTTTCGCCCTTTCGGCGGAAACTCGCCGGTGATTCTGCGGGTCGATCTTTCGCATTGCAACAAACATTCGAGTTGCGTACCTCACGATTTTGCGCGATCCATCATGCATGAGCGACCCGGTCGATCCCACCACGGTCATGTTGAAGGACGTCGCCAGGGAAGCGGGCGTTTCCACGGCCACCGTCGATCGTGTTCTCCACGGCCGCCGCGGCGTGAAGGAAGCGACGATTCGTCGCGTCAAGGAAACGATCGAACGTCTCGGTTTCCAGCCCTACGCGGCGGCGGCGGATTTGGCGCGCGGACGCAGCCATCGTTTCTGCTTCGTCATGCCGCACAATCAGAATGTCTTCATGGCCGAGATCGTCGATCATGTCGGCCGGCTGCGAACGCCGCTGGCGGCGCGACGCACGATCATAGACGTCATCGAAACCGACGTATTCGACCCCGACGCGCTCGCGGAAGCCTTAGAAGACGCCGGCAAACGCTACGAGGGGATCGCCGTGGTGGCCCTCGATCACCCGCGCGTGCGGGCCGCGATCGACGAACTCGTTGGGGCCGGAATCCTTGTCGTGACGCTGGTTTCCGACGTTCCGTCGTCCCGGCGCTTGCGCTATGTCGGCATCGACAATATCGCCGCCGGCCGCACCGCCGGAACCCTGCTTGGACGATTCCTGGGCGGACGCAAAGGCAAGGTCGCCGTCGTCGCCGGATCGCTGTCTCTGCGCGACCATGCCGAACGCCTGTTTGGCGTGCAGCAGGTCGTCACATCCGAATACCCCAACCTCGATCTTCTGCCGACCGTGGAAGGGCGGGACGACGACATTCACAACGCCGACCTCATCCGGCGCCTGCTGGCCGATCATCCCGATCTGATCGGGCTTTACAATATCGGCGCGGGGACGACCGGCATCGGCAATGCGCTGATCGACGCCGGACGGGCGCGCGACGTTGTGTTCATCGGCCACGATCTGACGCCGCAAACGCGCAGGTTTCTGGTGCTGGGCGTGATGGCCGCCGTCATCACTCAAAATCCCGGCCACGAGGCGCGATCGGCGGCGCGCATCCTTGCGGCGCTGTCGCGCAACGAACTGATCATCCCCGAACAGGAGCAGATCGGCATCGACATCGTCCTTCGCGACAATCTGCCATGACCCGGCGCCGGCCTGACGCGCCAACGATAGACCTTCATGATGAACCTCGATTTCGACCTCGGCGCGCGCCGCGCCAAAGCAATCCTTCTCGACGGCGACGATCGCGTGGTCGCGGTCGCCAGCGCCGGCGCGAGGGAGCAGATGGGCGGCGCGACTCCAGTTGCGGTGTGCAAGCGCGACTGGTGGTTCGAAGCCTTCCAACCCGAAGCGGCGCGCGCCGCAAACTTCGTCGCGAGTGACGCCCACCGGCGCCGCCTCGGCCCCTTTGCAAAGGAGATCAGCCAATGAATGCCCCTGTCCCCACTTTCTTCGGGCTGCCCGAGCCGGTTCGGTTCGAAGGCCCGGCGAGCGCCAACCCGCTCGCGTATCACTATTACGACAAGGACCGCGTCGTCGCCGGGCGGCGCATGGAAGACCATCTGCGCTTCGCCGTGTGCTACTGGCATTCGTTCGGCTGGCCGGGCGGCGACCCGTTCGGCGGCGAGACCTTCCTGCGGCCGTGGATGCACGGCAGCGACCCGATGGCCTTGGCCAAGGACAAGGCCAACGTCGCCTTCGACCTGTTCCGCATCCTCGACGTGCCGTTCTTCACTTTCCACGACGCCGACGTGGCGCCGGCAGGCGAGACGCTGCCCGAACATCTGAAAAATTTCGGCGCAATGGTCGACGTGCTCGAGGAGAAGATGTCGACCGCCAAGGTGAAGCTGTTGTGGGGCACGGCCAACCTGTTCTCGCATCGCCGCTATATGGCCGGCGCCGCGACCAATCCCGACCCGGACGTGTTCGCTTTCTCCGCCGCCACGGTGCGGGCCTGCCTCGAGGCCACCAAGCGGCTCGGCGGGCGGAATTACGTGCTGTGGGGCGGCCGCGAGGGCTACGAAACGCTGCTCAACACCGACCTCAAGCGCGAATACGAGCAGATGGGGCGCTTCCTTTCGATGGCGGTCGAGCACAAGCACAAGATCGGCTTTGACGGCCCGCTGCTCATCGAGCCGAAGCCGCGCGAACCGACCAAGCACCAGTACGACTACGACGTCGCCACTGTCTTCGGCTTCCTCGAGAAGTGGGGCCTGACAAAGGACGTGAAGCTCAACATCGAGCAGAACCATGCGCTGCTCGCCGGCCACACTTTCGAGCACGAGATCGCGCTGGCGTTCGCGCTCGGCGTTTTCGGTTCGGTCGACATCAACCGCGGCGACGCCCTGCTCGGCTGGGACACCGACCAGTTCGCCATGGACGCTGGCGAGTTGACGCTGGTGCTGCACGAGATATTGCGCAACGGCGGCTTCACCACCGGCGGCCTCAACTTCGACGCCAAGATCCGCCGCCAGTCGATCGATCCGGTCGACCTGGTCCAGGCCCATGTCGGGTCGA
>Ga0181519_10001696_pt1 | contig 19267 bp, 13 predicted proteins | sample PEATcosm2014_Bin_26_FD_121102 | JGI IMG/M metagenome (GOLD analysis project Ga0181519, IMG submission 121102) | Peatland microbial communities from MTU Mesocosm Facility, Houghton, MI, USA - PEATcosm2014_Bin02_10_metaG | ecosystem: Environmental > Terrestrial > Soil > Wetlands > Peat | place...
TCGAGGCCCTCCATGAGCCGCTCGGTCTCGACACGTCCGTGCGGCTCGACGTAACCGATGACGACGTCCTCGCCGCCCGCCCGCGCCATGCGGGCGGCCTCAAGCATCGAATAGGTCTTGCCAACGCCGGCCGAGGCGCCGAAGAAGATCCGCAGCCGGCCGCGTCTAGCGCGTTGTTCGTCGCGTTGCACCTCCGCGAGGAGATCATCAGGACTGCGGCGGTGGCTGTCGGCCATTGATTTGCGTGTTGGTGACGTGGGCGCGTTCGAGGCCAGATGCACTGGGGGCTGGGGGCAGTCGAACGCGCTGTCCGCCTGGCGAGCGGCAGCACCGCCCTGACCAGCAGCATCCGGACTTGCGCAGGACGGCCCTCCCGGGCTCCGCTCATTTTGCGCCCCTGCGCCGCCTGATGGCAGTCCGCCGCGTGTGAAAAAATGACGCTGGCAGGCAATCGAGTTGCGGGCGCCATCGTCGCGGTCGATACTGATTGCCAGACGCTCCGATTCCTGAGGCGCTACAAGGGTGACAATGCGAATTCGACCGGTTTTGCTGGCAGGCTGGGGTATCGCCGGCCTGCTCGGCTACTGCGCCGCGCCGGAGGCGGCCGCGCCTACCCGGACAGAGGCGGCAGTCATCCATGCGGTCGAGACCCAGGGCGATGCGCCCGAAGTGCTGCTCGAGAAGCTCGTGAACGTCAACTCAGGTACCTTCAACCGGCCCGGCGTCGAGGAGGTTGGCAAGCTGCTCGAGGCGGAGTTCCGGAGCCTCGGCTTCCAGATTCGCCGCGTTCCCATGGACGCCGTGTCTCGAGCTTCACACCTCGTGGCCGAGCGGGCCGGAAAGCACGGCAAGCGCGTGCTGCTGATCGGGCACATGGATACGGTATTCGAGCCGGCCAGCGGCTTCCTCCAGTTCCAGCGGCATGGGGACACGGCAACGGGACCGGGTTCGGTCGATGACAAGGGCGGGGTGGTCGTCATGCTGACGGCCCTGCGCGCGCTCAAGCTGGCGGGCCAGCTCGAGGGTTCCGCGATCACCGCGTACCTCACGGCCGACGAGGAGCACCCGGGCGATCCCGTAGCGACGACGCGCGCCGACTTCATCGAGGCCGGCAAGCGTGCCGACGCTACCTTGTGCTTCGAGGCGGGAGTCACGATCGCCGGCCAGGACTACGCGTCGACGGCGCGCCGCGGTGCGACGTCGTGGACCCTTACTGCCACGGGGCGTGCGGCACATTCCGGGGGAATCTTCAGCGACAGCGTCGGTGACGGCGCGATCTTCGAACTCAGCCGGATCCTGAGCCGGTTCCACGACGAACTGCGCGAACCGAACCTGACCTACAGCGCTGGCCTCGCACTCGGTGGCGCCAATCTGCGTATCGACCCGGGTGGCGCGGGCTCCGCTTCGGGCAAGGGGAACATCGTGCCGTCCGAAGCGCGGGCGATCGGCGACATACGGGCACTGACACCAGAGCAGCTCGCCAGGGTGAAGGAGCGCATGGTGGCAATCGTCGCCGCGAATCTGCCGGGGACGACCGCGCAATTGACGTTTTACGACGAGTACCCGCCCATGGCGCCCACGCCCGCGAACGCAGCGCTCATGCAGCGCTACAGCGACGCAAGCGAGGCGATCGGCCATGGGCCCATCAAGACGCTCGATCCGCTCCTGCGTGGCGCCGGCGATTCGGCGTTCGTCTCGCCGTATGTCGCGACGATTACCGGCCTTGGCGCGAAGGGCGAGGGATCGCACACGAGCGGCGAGACGGTCAATCTCAAGAGCCTGCCGATTCAGGCCGAGCGCGCGGCAGTGTTGATTTACCGGCTGACGCATGAGCGCGCGCACTGAGCAATCGATCCGCGGCCGCCCATGAAACTGGTACGCAGCAACGTTCTCATCACCGGTGCGAGCACCGGACTTGGGCGCGGCATGGCGCTCGAATTCGCTGCGCGCGGGCGCAACCTTGCGCTTTGCGCCAGACGACTGCCATTGCTCGAGACCCTGAGCGCCGAGATCACCAGCCGCTATCCGGGCGTGCGCGTTGCGGTACGGGCGCTCGACGTCACCCAGCACGACGCCGTCTTCAGTGTGTTTCGCGACCTCCGCGACGAACTCGGCGGCCTGGACCGTGTCATCGTAAACGCGGGAATGGGCAAGGGTGCCCCGGTCGGCACCGGCTACTTCCACGCGAACCGTGCGACGGCCGAGACCAATTTCGTTGCCGCGCTCGCTCAGTGTGAGGCGGCGCTCGAGATCTTCCGCGCCCAGAACTCCGGTCACCTGGTCACGATCGCCTCGGTCGCCGCAATTCGCGGATTGCCCCGCGCGCAGACCGTGTATGCCGCGACCAAGGCGGGACTTGCGTCGCTCACGGAGGGCATCCGCGCCGACCTGTGGAACACACCAATTCGCGTGAGCGCGATCTTTCCCGGGTACATCGAGTCCGATATCAGCTCCGCCGCCCGCAAGCGGCCGTTTCTCGTCGACACGGCGACTGGCTGCCGCGCTCTGGCGCGTGCAATCGAGAGTGAGAGGCCTCGCGTATTCGTGCCGCGTTGGCCGTGGGCGCCGATCGCATTTCTGATGCGCCACGTGCCAATGGGCCTGCTGGTCCGGACGCTATAGCGGTGCTCGAGCTCGACAACCCAGACCTCGCGTCCGATCCGGCGGCGTGCCTCGTCGTGAAGAATGAGGTCGTCAGCGTGGAGTTTGCTGGCGCGCCTGGCATGCTCGTGAGCGCCGTCGGCGAGAACCACTATGCGGTTGGCGATGCGCTCGTCACCGGATCCACCGGCGATCGTTGGTGTGTGTCGCGTGACCGGTTCGTCGCGAAGTACCGGCCGGAGCCAGGGATTGGGATGGGGCAGCCGGGTCGGTACCGAAACGCGCCAGTCCCGATCCTCGCGAAGCGGATGTCGCAGCCTTTTTCAGTTCCTCGCAGCGCAGGTGGTGACCGGTTGCGTGGCGCCGTCGGCGACTGGCTCGTGCAGTACGCGCCTGGGGACCATGGCATCGTCGAACGGACGCGATTCGAGGCCGTGTACAGGCTCGTGACGCGCGAATCCTGAGCCCCCCCCGCTGGTCCGCTGCGCGAGGCTCGCGCGACCTCCCGGGCGACGTCGATCAGGCGTCGCCCGGGAGGTCGACTAATGGCGGTATGTGAACGTGAGGCCGAAGGTGCGCGGCCGGAACGTAAAGTCGCGCTCGAGGCGGCCGACGTTCGGCAGGTAGCTGCTCGGCCAGCCGCATGGTGCCGATCCGGTCGTCGTGTTCGCCGAGTAGGTCGGGATCGTGCAGTTGTAGTTGGTGATGACGTGCGTATCGAAGAGATTGTCGATGAACGCGGCGACCTGCCAGCCGCCGACCGTCGTGCCTGCACGCAGCGACGCGAAGTAGGTTGGCGACGTCGTGTAGTTGCCGGGGTCGTACTGCAGCGTGTTTTGGTCCTGCCCCGCACCGAACCATTTCGGGCGGCTCTGGAACTCCTCGTCGATGCGCGCGAATGATTCGTGGTCGCTGACGGAGAAATGGTACTCGAGGCCGAGTGATGCGGTCATCGGCGAACCCGGCTGACCGCTCTGGCCGACGATTGCGTCGCCACTCGCGACGATCGGCGTCTGCTCAGCGGGCGACAACCTCGAGTCCGCTGTGTAGCGCGCATCGGTGTAGCCGGCAGCAAGTTCGACCGTCACGTTGTCAGTGACGGCAACGTCCGCCTGGATGTCGCCACCCTTCGCAACCGCCTGCCCGAGATTTGCGATGAACGAGATCTGGCAGATCGGCGGGATCACCGTCTGCTGGATGTTGTTCCACTTGATGTAGTAGATGCTGGTCGCGATCTTCACTCGGCCATTGAAGTTGTTTTTCGCCCCGAGTTCGTAGCTGTCTACGGTATCGGAGTTGTACGTGGTCGGAGCCGCCTTGATGCCGAAGTTTTCAAAATCCGTGGCGCAGGCCGCCTGCGGCACCGGATTGTTCGCGCCGCCCGGACGGAAGCCCTTCGCATAAGTTGCGTAGTACAGGTTGTTCGGATCGTATTGGTTCTGGATGCTGATCTTCGGGGTGAAGGAGTTTTCCTTCTTGTCGCCGCTGTTCGCCTGGTCGATCAGGAACAGCTGCGGACCGCCCGTCAGCGTGTTGAATGAGAATTCCGTCTTCGAAAAGCGCGCACCGACAGTCACTCTCCACTGGTCGGTGAAGTGGTATGTGCCCTCGCCAAACCACGCCAGCTGCTTGTCCTCGGAGGAGGTGTGCAGGAAGTACGAATCGTTGGCATAAGGCCCATTGGCACCGCTTGTGCCATTCAGGTTGATTCCCCCGAGCGGCACTGGCTGCCCGGTCGGGGTTACGAAGAAGTTGGTGTAGGGCTGGCCAGTGAGCGCCATCGTCAGTTCATTCAGGAGCGGGTCGTGGATCTGCTCGAGATAGCCCTGGTGATTGAGGGCAAAGAACACACCGGTCGTCCAGACGAGTGGCGCGTTCGAGTCGGCCGACTGCAGGCGCAGCTCCTGAGTGAAATTCTCCTGGTTGTTGCTGACCGACGCGGGGGCACGGTAGTTGGCTGCTGCCGCGGGCAGGTGAATGCCGGTGGCGTCGAGCAGCGGCTGGAAGGAGTACAGCTGATTAAAGACTGGTGGTATGCCATTCACGCCAGTGCCGGCTGCAGGCACCGTGCAGTTCCCGACCAGCGTCGCGCTTGTGAACGAAGATGCAGGGATCACCGGTGCCGATCCAGTGCACGGATCTCCCTGCGCCTGGTAGAAGCCGAGATTGTAGAGCGTGCCGTCGTAACCCGTGGTCTCAGTGCGCTTGTAGTAGGAGGTATTCGAAATGAAGCGCGTCGTTCCCAGATCGCCTTCTATCTTCAGGATCGGCAACCAGAACGTGTCCGGCGCATTGCGCTGCGTCGGATCTGCACTCACGTAGTGGTCGCTTCCCGGATTCGAGTAAATCGGCCAGTAGCTTTCGACGTCGTTCCGATAACGGTCCTGGTAGTAGACACCGGGCGAGACGGTCCACTTGTCCGATATGGCCCAGATGCCCGCGAGCCGCACGAGTACCGTGTCGTCGTAGTTCGCGTCCTTCTGGTCGACCGCGAGCGTGGTCGGGTCGACGCGGTCAATGTAGCCACCGTCATGCCGGTACCACACGCTCACGCGGCCGCCGAACGTGCCGTCAATCAGCGGGCCGCCGGCAGCGACACCGGCCTCATAGCTCGGCGACCCCCCCTGCGTGTACGACACTTCGCTGCGCGCGTAGACGCTGTTCGTCGTGAGGCTCGGCTGATTCGTGATGTAGCGGACCGTGCCACCTTCGGAGCCGGCGCCGAACAACGTGCCCTGCGGGCCGCGCAGCACTTCGATGCGGTCGATGTCGAATGACTTCGGCAGCGCTTCGTCGGGATTGAAGGCGAGGGCGCGCATCTGGATCGGCGTGTCGTCGATGTAGATGCCGGTCGTGCCGGCGCCGCCGGTCGAAGCGATGCCACGAATCGAGATGTTGTTCGTGCCCGAATTGTCGATGTTGATGCCGGGCGTGAAGCGCGCGACATCCATGATGTCCTTGACGCCACGCAGATCGAGCGCCTCCTGGTTCATCGCCGTGATGCTGAGCGGAACCTTGCTGAGGCTTTCCTCGTGACGCGTCGCGGTCACGACGATTTCCTGCAGCGGGCCGCCGGCTGGCGGTTCCGGCGGCGGCGTCGCCTGTGCTGCCGCGAGGCCGGGTGTGAGCGCGAGCGCGGCGGCGATCCCGGCCGCAAGCAAGCCCGAATTCCTGTTGCCTACGCGCGACTCGTGCAGCTGTCGACGTCCCCGCATGATGCACCCTCTTGTGGACAGTGTTGGTGTAGCGCCCGAACGGGCCTCTCCCCTGTGTGATCGCACGATAGCGTCCTTGCGTCATTAAGGCAATTTCCTACGAGCGCTGTGTTTGCGCCGTTGCGGCGACGCAACGACGACCAATCGTCCGTCTGAGATCTCAGATTGTTGACGCCAGCCCCCCGATCCCGGTAGCGTGCGCGGTCACCACTGGCGAGTCGTGGCCGCTGTGCGTGGGCGCAGCAATGACCGGTGGATGCGAGGCCGGAGTGGCCCGCAATGCTTCGGGGGTTATCCAGACATGTCGAGCAAACCTCCGCGGCCGGCCGGCGATCGCGAACTCGGAATGGCGCGGGCGATCACGCGGCGTGATTTCGTCCACGGAGTTGCGCTGGGTTCGGCCGGACTCGGCGTTACCGCCTACGCGCAGCGAGCGTCCGCAGACGCCGCGGCCGCGGTCGGCGCACAGGACCTGCCGGGCTACTACCCGCCGCGCCTGACGGGCCTGCGGGGCAGCCATCCCGGGTCGTTCGAGGTCGCCCATGGCCTGCGCGGCGAGCCGTACCCAGCGCCAGGAGCCGCGCTCGACGAGCGCTACGACCTGGTCGTCGTCGGGGGCGGCATCAGCGGCCTGAGCGCTGCGCATTTCTACCTCGAGAGCCGGCCCGGAGCACGCGTACTCGTGCTCGACAATCACGATGATTTTGGTGGCCACGCCAAGCGCAACGAGTTCGAGCTCGGCGGGCGTCCCTACCTACTCAACGGCGGGACGCTCGAGATCGACAGTCCGCGACCCTACAGCGCGGTTGCTGACGGCGTATTGCGCGCGCTCGGCATTGATGCCGCGGCTCTCGCCAAGAAGATCCAGCACCCCGAGTACTACGATGGGCTTGGACTTGCGACGGGATTCTTCCTGGATCGCGAGACCTTCGGCGCCGATCATCTGGCGGTTGGCTATCGCAGCAAGCCGTGGCCCCAGTTCCTCGAAGGAGCGCCGCTCTCGGCGGCTGCGAAATCCGACATCGAGCGCATCGAGGACGGCACGACTGATGGCCTGCCGCAGCTGTCCATGCGACAGAAGAAGGAATACCTCTCGCACTGCAGCTATCGCGCGTACCTTCGCGACGTCGTCAAGGCGGGCCCCGAAGCCCTCGCTTTCTACCAGTCGCGCACGCAAGGTGAATGGGGTGTCGGCGCCGATGCCGTATCGGCACTCGACGCGTGGGGCATCGACCTGCCCGGCTTCAAGGGCTTGCAGCTCGACCGGAGCTCCATCCCGGGAATGGGATTCACGCCGGCTGGCTACATCGACACCGGTGGCTCGACGCGCCTGCACTTTCCGGATGGCAATGCGACGATCGCACGTCTGCTCGTACGCCGACTGGTGCCCGAGGCCGTGCCAGGGAGCAGCGCCGAGGACGTCGTCACAGCCCGGGTCGACTACAGCCGACTCGACCGGCCCGGCAACACCGCCCGGGTGCGGCTCAACAGCACGGTCGTACGTGTGGCACACGCTGGTGATAGCGCTGCCACCAGCGGCACAGTCACGACGTACGTGCGCGACGGTCGGGCGTTCGCCGTGCGTAGCCGCCACTGCATCCTCGCCTGTTACAACATGATCATTCCGTACCTCTGTCCTGAGCTGCCTGAACGCCAGCGTGCTGCACTTCACGAACTCGTCAAGACGCCGCTCGTGTACACGAGCGTCGCCATCGCCAACTGGCGCTCCTTCGCGAAGCTCGGCGTGCGGCAAATCTACGCGCCGGGTGGCTATCACACGTCGGCGCGCCTGAACGCAACCGTCGACGTCGGTGGCTACCGCAGCACGCGTTCCCCCGACGAGCCAAACCTCATCTGGATGACGCGGACGCCGTGCAAGCCCGGCCTCACGGAGCACGAGCAGAACAAGGCCGGGCGGGCCGAGCTGCTCGCCACGCCATTCGAGGTCTTCGAGCGCAATATCCGCGATCAACTCGGCCGCATGCTCGCAGGCGGGGGCTTCGACCCCGCGCGCGACATTACCGCCATCACGGTGAATCGCTGGCCGCACGGCTACGCGCCGGAACGCAACTCACTGTTCGAGCCAGACCTCCCGAGCAGCGAGCTGCCACAGGTCGTGGGGCGTGCCCGCTTCGGCAGCATCGCGATTGCCAATTCCGATTCGGGGGGCGGTGCCTACACGGACGTCGCCATTGACCAGGCGCACCGCGCCGTTCACGAACTGCTCGGCGCCTGACAGCGCGAGCCCATTGCCGAGGAAACGCCATGAGTCACCTAAAGCTGAGTGCCAACGAAGTCACGGAACTGCGACGTCAGGACGTCGCGCATCATCTTCCGGGGCAGACGGATTACCGACTGCAGGCGGAGCTCGGCGGCAGCCGGCTGATCACGCGCGCAGAGGGATGCACGATCCATGACGCGGATGGCAACGCCATCCTCGACGGCATGGCCGGTCTTTGGTGCGTGAACGCCGGCTATGGCCGCGAGGAGCTCGCACGCGCGGCGTACGAGCAGATGCAGGAGCTGCCTTACTACAACACCTTTTTCAAGACTGCATCCGTGCCGGCGGTTCGGCTCGCAACCGAGATCGCGGCGCGGCTCGGCAATGACCTGTCGCACGTGTTCTTCAACTCCTCCGGATCCGAGGCGAACGACACGGCATTCCGTCTCGCACGTCACTACTGGGCCGTGAAGGGTCAGCCGAAGCGCCAGATCTTCATCAGTCGCTGGAATGCGTATCACGGCTCGACCGTGGCAGGGGCGAGCCTCGGTGGCATGAAGGCGATGCATGCCCAGGGCGGCCTGCCGATTCCGGGCATTGAATACATCATGCAGCCGTATCTGTTCGGCGATGCCTTCGGCGAGGACCCGGAGGCGTTCGCCACGCGCGCGGCCACCGCCCTCGAGGAGAAGATTCTCAAGGTCGGTGCGGAGAACGTCGCCGCATTCATCGGCGAACCCGTCCAGGGCGCCGGCGGCGTGATCATTCCGCCTCCCGGCTACTGGAAGAAGATTGAGGCGATCTGCCGCAAGTACGGCATCTTGCTGGTCAGCGACGAGGTCATCTGCGGCTTCGGCAGGCTGGGCCGCTGGTTTGGCTTCCAGCACTTCGGCATTCGTCCGGACATCGTCACCATGGCGAAGGGCCTGTCGTCGGGATACCTGCCGATTTCGGCGACCGGAGTCGCGGCGCATATCGTCGCGACGCTGCGCGAGGCCGGCGGCGAATTCGTGCACGGCTACACCTACTCCGGCCATCCGACCTGCGCCGCCGTGGCTCTCAAGAACCTCGAGATCCTGAGCCGCGAGCGCCTCATCGAGCGAACCGCGGAGGATAGCGGCCCGTACCTCGCCAAGGCGCTCGAGCGCCTGCGCGGTCATTCGCTGGTGGGCGAGGCCCGCTCGCTCGGCCTCATCGGCGCGGTCGAGATCGTGTCGCGCAAGGGCACGAACCAGCGATTCGGCGGCAAGGAAGGGACTGCAGGGCCGATGGTTCGCGACATCTGCATCCGCCGCGGCCTGATGGTGCGCGCAATCCGCGACTCGCTCGTGTTCTGCCCGCCGCTGATCATCACGCATGCCGAGATCGACCGGCTCGTCGACACGATGAAGGCGGCGCTCGACGAGGCAGAGCCCGCGCTGCGTGCGCTGCCGGCAGCCGCCTGAGGCGCGTGTGTCCGCACCTGCAACACCAGACGGGCTGCTGCGCGCGAGCGTCTACGAAGAGCTGCGGCAGCGATTCGTAACCGGCAAGGTCATGCCGGGCAGCAGCCTATCGACCCGCGGCGTGGCTCAGGAGCTCGGCGTCAGCCAGATGCCGGTCCGGGAGGCGCTGAGCCGGCTTGCCGCCGAGGGTGCTGTCGAGATCCGCTCGAAACGCCGCATCGTCGTGCCCGCGATGACTGCGGATCGATTCAAGGATCTGTTGCGCTGCCGCGAGCTGCTGGAGCCTGAAGCAGCGGCGATTGCATTGCCGTTCATCGACGCGGCGAGGCTGAAGCGCCTGCGGGCCGTGGACGACGAGCTGGGCGTCGCGCTCAAGACCGGCGACGTGACCGGCTATATGGAGGGAAACTTCGCCTTCCATTTCACGCTTTACCGGGCTCAGCCGCGACGCACGATGACGCAGCTGATCGAGACCCTGTGGTTGCAGTTCGGGCCGTACATGCGTGTCGTCTACGGACGCGTCGGTACCTCGAGCCTGGTTGACCAGCACCAGCTGGCGCTGCGCGCCATCCGTGACCGGAGTACGACGCGTCTGAAGCGCGCGATACTCGCCGACATCCGTGACGGCATGGGATTGATCGGCAAGAGCGGCTTCGCGGCCGAAGTGTGACATGCGCGCGCGCTCATACCCGCCTGCCCTGGCTCCGAGCGCCTGCCACGCGCCGTCGTACTACGCAGCGACGGTTCGGGAGCAGGTGAGCCTGCAGCCGTTCGACGGTTCCACGAAATGTGACGTGTGCATCGTGGGCGGCGGCTACGCCGGCACCGCCACGGCCCTGCATCTCGCGCGCCGCGGCGTCGACGTGGCGCTGCTCGAGCAGTCGCGCATTGGCTGGGGTGCCTCCGGCCGCAACGGTGGCCAGGCCCATGTGTCGATGCGCCGCGACCAGCAGTGGCTCGAGGATCGCGTAGGGCCCGACCTTGCGCGGCGCTTCTGGGATTTCGCGCTCGGGGCCCGGCGCCACCTTGACTGGCTGATCGACAGCTACGGGATCCAGTGCGAGTTTCGCGCCGGACTGCTGCACGCCGATCACCGCGAGCGCTACAGCGACGGCACGCGCCGGCACGTCGAGCACCTGCAGGGAGTCTACGGCTACCCGCATATCCGCTACGTCGATCGGGACGAAGTACGTGCGATGGTCGCGTCGGCGGGCTACTGCAGCGGTTCGTTCGACTCCAATGGCGGCCACCTGCATGCGTTGAACTTCGTGCTCGGCATCGCGCGCGCCGCTGCCGGTCACGGTGCGCGCCTGCACGAGGGCGTCGAGGTGACCGGCATCACGCGCTCCGGCGACGGTTGGCGGGTCGACACGCAGCGCGGCGAGGTGCGCGCGAACCGGGTCGTGCTGGCGTGCAATGGCTACATGCGCGGACTCGCGCCCGTCGTCGAGCGCCGCGTGATGCCAATCAACAATTACATTGCCGTTACGGAACCGCTCGGCGAACAGCGGGCGCGCAGTCTAATTGCTAACGGCGCCGCCGTGTCGGACTCGCGTTTCGTCGTCAATTACTTCCGCGTGACGCCTGACCACCGGCTGCTGTTCGGCGGCGGCGAGAACTATCGCTACCGGTTTCCGCGCGACATCGCTGCATTCGTCCGGCCGCACGTGCTCGGGATATTCCCTCAGCTCGCCGACGTGCGCTTCGACTACGCATGGGGCGGGACGCTCGGGATCACGCCAACGCGCATGCCGCTGGTTCGCGAGCTGGAACCCGGGCTCGTGAACGCGAGCGGCTTCTCCGGCCTGGGCGTGCTGATCGCGCCGTTCGCCGGAAAAGCGGTCGCAGACGCGCTGTGCGGAGAACGCGACGTACTTGAACTTCTCGGCCGGATTCCGGTACCCGCGTTTCCCGGTGGCCCGGCACTGCGCTGGCCGACGCTGGTCGCGGCAATGTCCTTCTACGCGCTCAGGGATCGACTCTGAGCGCATTTCCCCAGGCAGGTAATCATGCATGAAAAGTCAAAAGGCAACAGTGCGTCCATAAACGAGTGGTTGGCCTTTCACAAGGCGAATCCGGACATCGAGGCGATCGACGCGTTCACGATCGACGTCAACGGCAACAGTGCGGGCAAGCGCCTGCCGGCCGGTGACGGTGAAACCCTCTACAAGAGCGGCGTCCAGTACTCCGCGTGTGCTCTGATAGCCGACAGCCGTGGCCTCGGCCAAGGCCCTCTAGGTATCGGCAAGAGCGACGGTGACCCGGACGCGACGGCTCTGCCCGTGAGTGGCATGCTGAAGCGCGTGCCATGGGCGACCACGCCGACGGCGCAGGTGGTGTGCCAGATGGCGGACGTCAACGGCGGTCGAGAGTTGTGGTATGACCCGCGCGTTATCCTGCGCGATGTGGTGGATCAGTGCCGAGCGGCTGGCCTCAATCCGGTCGTCGCGTGCGAACTCGAGTTCTATCTGATCGATCCAAAACGCGGACCGGACGGGCAGATTGCCGTTGGCGCTCTGCCGGGCCGGACGCCCGCGCGCCGCGCCGCCAATCTGTCGTTGGAGGCGGTCGAGGAGGCGGGAGCATTCCTGTCACGGGTTGCCGATGCGGCCAAGGCGCAGGACCTGCCGGTGTGCGGAGCGGTTGCCGAATACGGCATCGGCCAGTACGAGGTCAATCTGCGGCACGTTGCCGATCCGCTGCTCGCTGCCGATCATGCGGTGCTTCTGAAGCGGCTCGTGAAGGGTGTCGCCAGGTCGATCGGGCTCGATGCGACGTTCATGGCGAAGCCGTTCGCGGCGCAGCCCGGCAACGGCCTGCACGTGCACGTCAGTCTCGTCGATGACGCCGGCAAGAACCGGTTTGGAGCGCCGGGCGGAGAGGTGCTCCTGCACAATGCCATAGCGGGCATGCAGGCGTTGGTGTACGACTCACTCGCGTTTTTCGCGCCGAACTTCAACTCGCAGCGGCGCTACCTCGGGCTGTTCGTGCCGACGACGCGCGACTGGGACCACAACAATCGAAGCGTGGCGTTCCGTGTACCCGCGGCTCACGGCGAGGCGCGGCGGCTCGAGCACCGCGTCGCAGGCGCGGACGCCAGCCCGCACCTGACGGTGGCGGCCATTCTGGCCGCGGCTCTGCACGGCGTCAGCCACAGGCTGGAACCGACCACGCCGCTCGGCGGCAAGGCGAGCACGGCGCACGATCCCGACTTTCCGGCAGACCTGATCGTCGCGCTGGAACGCCTGGAGAAATCTTCGGAATTGGCGAAGTATCTGCCGCCGAAGTTCCTGCGCCTGTATGCCGAGCTCAAGCGCGGTGAGTACGGCGAACTGATTGACGAGATTTTCACGCGTGAGTACGACTTCTACGCATGAGGGTCACGGCTCGGTGGCTGCTGCTGCAGCCACCGAGCGTGGCGTGTCCACGGCCCGAGTCGGCGCCTTCCGGCTGCAGGAGGAGCGGCGCTACCTGGCGGCGCGGCCGAAGTCGCGCGCACTCGCCGGGGGCGATGCGCGCGGCTACTATGCCGGCGTCCCGCTGCACTGGATGCTCGACTGGCCGTTGCCGTTTCCGATGGTGGTGGCCGATGCGGAAGGTGCGACGCTGACGGACATCGACGGACACCTGCTCGCCGACTTCTGCCTCGGCGATACCGGATCGATGTTCGGACACTCGCCGGCACCGGTCGTGCGGGCGATTGCAGCGCAGGCCGGTCACGGCCTCGCTTACATGCTGCCGACCGAGCATGCACTCGCGGTCGGACGCCTGCTGGTCGAGCGATTCCGGCTGCCGCACTGGCAGGTGGCGACGACGGCCTCCGACGCGAATCGCTTCGCGCTGCGCGTGGCGCGCGCGGTCACCGGGCGGCCAAAGGTACTCATCATGAACGGCTGCTATCACGGCGCCGTCGACGAGACTTACATCAGCCTAGAGAACGGACAGCCAGGCAACCGTCCTGGCCTGATTGGTCAGTTCGTTGACTTGACGTCGGCCACGCGCGTCGTCGAATTCAACGACGTTGCGGCGCTCGAGCGCGAGCTCGCGGCGGGCGACGTCGCCTGCGTGATTACGGAGCCGGTGCTGACCAACTGCTGCATGGTTCTACCAGACCCTGGCTACCACGACGCATTGCGCGCGATCACGCGCGCCACGGGTACGCTGCTGCTGATCGACGAAACCCATACGATCTCGACGGGTCCGGCGGGCTACTCGGGCGCGTACGGCCTTGAGCCTGACATCTTCGTGCTTGGCAAGCCGATTGCCGGCGGCGTACCGGCCAGTGCCTGGGGCTTCACCGACGCCATCGCCGCGCGCTGGGACCGCATCCGCCGCGAGAAGGCCCCCGGCCACTCGGGCTTGGGAACGACGCTGTCGGCCAACGCACTCGCAATGGCGACGATGCACGCGACCCTCGGCGAGGTCATGACCGCCGAGGCATACGGCCACATGGAGGTACTGGCCAAACGCCTCGCAGCGGGCCTCAATGGAACGATCGCAGGCAACGCGCTGCCATGGCACGTTGCGCGCGTGGGCGCGCGGGTCGAGTTCATCTGCGCTCCGGGGCCGCTGCGCAACGGAACGGAGGCCGCGGCGGCGCACGCCCCGGCACTCGAACAGGCGATCCACATCGGCTTGTTGAATCGCGGCTGCCTGATTGCACCGTTTCACAACATGATGCTGCTTTGTCCCGCCACGGCCGCCAGTCAGGTCGATCAACTGGTGGCTGCGTTCGCCGACGTCGTCGCCGGACTCGTTGGCTGAGCCGCAGGTTGCGGCTCGGGCGCGCGCTCGACCAGCTGCTTCAGGTTCGCAAGCCCGCGCTCGTAGTCCGGTCCCACCATCCGGTCGAGGAACAGGCCGACATAGCGGCCAATCGGATTGTTGCCCACGTCCATGTCGAGGGTCCACTCGATGCGGGTGCCGGTCTCGTCAGGTGACAGAAGCCAGGCGGCCTGCGCGGGTCCCGAGCCCCCGAACTGCAGATCGCAGACGACCTTTTGGTCCGCGACTACCTCCTTGATGCTTTGCCGGCCCGTGCCGACTTTGGAATTGCCGGACCAGGTCATCGTTGCGCCGACCCCGGCATCAGGGCCGGAGAAGTCGAGTTTGACGTTTGGATCGAGTGCCGCCCAGGGTGACCACTCGTTGAAGCGGTGCAGCGAGGTCAGCCATGGAAACACCGCCGCCACCGGCCGATTGACGACGACCACCCGGCTGACGTGCACCTGCTGCGGCAAGAAGAGCGCACCGCCGAGGAGGACGACGACGACGACGAGTAACGTCCCGAGGATCTTCTTGACCACGGTTGCTCCTAGGGCGGGGACACGCAAGTGTTGTACCCTCTCGGCTCACGGGCGACAAGACTCGCATCGGGCCACCTGACCGCCGAATTCGGGCAGCGTGTGTGCCGGATAACCGCTCCGAAACCAGTACCTGAAGGTGACGAATTGTGAGAGCTACCGCATTGGCACTGCTGCTGGTGATAGCAATGGCGCCGTTGACGTCCTTCGCTGACCAGCCGGCCAGCCCGAGCCCGAGCCCGGGTGCGGCGTTGCCGATCGTCGCGCCGGTGGTCGTGACTGCAACGCGCGTGCTCGAGTCGAGCCAGGAGCTTCCCGTGTCGGTCGATCGGGTGGATCACGCGCAAATCGCTGCCGGCCGGCTGGAGGTCAATCTGTCCGAGTCGCTCGTCGAGGTTCCGGGCGTCGTCGCTGAGGAGAGGCAGAACTATGCCCAGGATTTGCAGATGTCGGTACGCGGCTTCGGCGCGCGCTCGAATTTCGGCCTGAGCGGCGTGCGCCTGTTTGCGGACGGGATACCCGGCACGATGCCCGACGGCCAGGGGCAGTTCTCACACTTCGATATCGGGTCGGCCGACCGCATGGAAATACTGCGCGGGCCATTTTCGTCCTTGTACGGCAATTCCTCCGGCGGTGTGATTGCAATATTCACCGCCGACGGCACCCCTGGTCTCGAGTCCGAGGCCGACGCGAGCGTGGGGTCCTACGGCACCGAGCGGTACGCGCTCCAGGCGGGCGGTGATACCGGCCAGACCAACTACCTGCTGTCGGGCAGCCACTTCGCTACCAGCGGCTTCCGCGACCACAGTGCGGCGGAGCGGGACATCATCAACAGCAAGGTGCGAATCGAACTCTCGGACGGCGCCAGCGTGACGTTCGTCGCGAATGCGCTGGAGATGCCGGATGCCGAGGACCCGCTTGGGCTCACGCGGGCGCAGCTAACCGCAGATCCGACCCAGGCGGGAACCGAAGCGATCCTCTACAACACGCGCAAGTCGCTAAACCAGGAGCAGGCCGGCGTCATCTATGCGCGAGCGCTTGACGCGGCGACCGAACTGAACGTAACGACGTACCTGGGTGCGCGCCACACCACTCAGTATCAGGCGATTCTCGAAAGCGTCGAGCTGAGACCGACAAGTCCTGGCGGGGTAGTCGAGCTCGCCCGAGAATACGGCGGCGTCGATGCCCACGCGACGCGACGGGGCGACCTGGCAGGGGGTCCCTACGAGCTGACCATTGGCGCGAGCTACGACCTGCTCGACGAGGGGCGGCGCGGCTATCTGAATTTCGCGGACGGTGATGTTGGCGTCGAAGGAGGCCTGCGGCGCGACTTGCTGAATCGCGCGTACGACGTCGACGAGTACCTCGAGGCTGATTGGGATCCGACGCCGGCGTGGCATACGATGGCCGGGCTCCGCAATTCGCTGGTCGAGATCTCGTCCAATGACCACCTGGCAGTGCCCGGCACGCTGGCGGAAACCGGCGTCAGTTATGCCGCGGCAGATCCGGTCGCCGGCCTGAGCTACCGGCTGGCGCAGCGCCTCAACCTGTACGCCGCGTACGGCCGTGGCTTCGAGACGCCGACGCTCAATAACCTCGCCTACCGGTCTACCGACGGCAGCATCCCGGGGCTCAATCTCGGCCTGCGGCCCGCGCGCAGCGACAACTACGAACTAGGCATCAAGGCGTCCGGCGATGCCTGGCGCGGCTCGCTCGCCACTTTCTATGTCTCTACCCACGACGAACTCGCGGTCGAATCGAGTTCGGGCGGGCGCTCGGTCTACGAAAACATTGACCGCACGGACCGGCGCGGCATTGAACTGGCCATGGAGGTGCAGCCGGCCACGGATATCGACGTCCGGCTCGCATACACCTATCTGCGCGCGGTCGTCGACGATCCGTACCTGACCTGCGAGACGTTGCCATGCCACCCGGTCGTCATTGCGGCGGGAAACCGGCTGCCGGCAGTGCCTGCGAACTCTCTCTACGCCGGCCTCCGCTGGTCGAATCTGCCACACGGTCTCGTGCTGACCGCTGAAGCGATCGGTCGTGCATCGGTGTACGTGGACGACCGCAACAGCGACGCGGCGGATGGCTATTGGGTTAGCAATGTCAGCGCCGCGCTCGAGCAGCGGGGCGCGGATTGGCGGGTGACCGAGACGGCGCGCGTCGACAACGTGTTCGCGCGGAACTACGTGGGCTCGGTCATCGTCAATGACAGCAACGGCCGTTTCTTCGAGCCGGAGCCCGGGCGCACTGCCTATCTGACAGTCAGGGTGAATTACCGCTGATGGCGGTGAGTCGCTGCGATCAGACGCCAAGCCGGTCGCGCACGCGCCCGAGGAGAACTTGTGCGGTGACGCCCACGCGCCAGAAGCGATGAAACGCAATGGCTTGGAGCAGGGTCGCGGGAATCGGCAGGTCGTTGAGTGAGGTGCCGTCTGCGGCCGCGGCAAGTTCGCGTCCGAGTGCGGTCGCCAATGCAACGCCGCGGCCGCTGTAGCCGAGCGCGATGAAAACCCCGGGCGCCGGCGCATGCAGGCGCGGGTAGAAGTCCGGAGTAAGTGCGAACTGGCCGTTCCACCAGTGCGTCCACGTGACGTTCGCGAGACCCGGCCAGAGGCGCTCCGCGTAGCGAAACAGGTGCCGGTATTCGCGGAGCGATGACGCTGCGTGCTGCGCGCCGCGTCCGCCCATCAGCAGACGCCCCGCGGCATCTCGCCGATAATACGCGGTGATCGCGCCGACCTCATACAGCACGGCCCGGGTCGGCATGACGGCGCGTGCGATTGCCGGTGGCAGCGGCTCCGTGGCGACGATCGAACTGAAGACCGGAACGATGCTGGTGCGCAACCCGGGCCACAGGTCGTCGCTGTAGCCGTCGGTGGCGAGCACGACGCGGTCGGCGAGCACCGTCCCGCGGGGCGTAGACACCGCCCAGTTCGCGCCGCGCCGCTCGAGCCGCAGCGCACGGGTTTCGCCATGAATGCTCGCGCCGTGTCGCAATGCGACCGCTGCGAGCCCGCGCGCGAAGGCAAGCGGATTCACGGCACCGCCACGCGCATCGTGCAGCGCAGCGACGTACCGGTCAGTGCCCGTGGCTGCGGCAACCGCCGCCGCGTCCAGCATCGTCAGCTGCACCCCGCGGTCGTGCCATTGCCGCTGTGATTCTCTGAGGGCCGCAACATGCGAGTCGTGATAGGCGGCGCGCAGGGTTCCGCCGCGTTCGGCTTCGCAGCGGATCCCGTGGCGTGCGACGAGGTCGAACAGATACTGGGGTGCCTGTGAGGCCAGCCCGACCAAGCGTGGGCCGTATACCGGCCCGAGTGCGCGCTCGACGGCAATGGGTTCGTGCTTGAGCCCGGCATTCACCTGACCGCCGTTGCGCCCCGCTGCGCCCCACCCAGGTTCGTGAGCCTCCAGCAGTACGACGTCCACACCACGCTCCGCGAGGTGCAGGGCGGTTGATAGTCCCGTGTATCCACCGCCGACAACAACGACCTGCGCGCGGCGATCGGAGGTGAGCATCGGTGTCGCGGGCGGCGGCGCCGCGGTCAGTGGGTAGAGCGCGTGAGGCAGGTCACGCTCGAGCGGCGTGGGCGCGGGCGGAGAGGCTGCAGGCGTGCTTTGGCTCATGCGGATCACCGGCGACGTCCCGCTATGCGACTGCGCGATCCGGCTTGCCGAGGCCTGGTGCGCGGAGCACGGGTAGCGACAGAAGGAGGGCGACGACCGCACTGCCGGCGAGCAGCGCCAGCGTGCGGTCGTAGTTGCCCGTGAGGTCGAAGACGTGGCCGGCCGCGGGGCCTGATACCGCGAGCGAGAGAATCTCGCAGAAGTACCAGGCGCTGTAGCTGTACGCGACGCTGATGTTCGGGAAGCGCCGGCGCAGAACCGCGACGAAGTACAGATCGCCGCCCCCGATCGTGACGCCGAAGCACGAGGCGTAGGTGACGAGCGCGACCTCCGAGTGACTGCGCGCGACCGTCAGCAGCGAGATCGCGCCCGCGAGGAGCAGCAGATGCATGGCGATGCCCACCGCTCGGGTCGAATAGCGGTCCAGCAGCCAGCCGACGCCGAGCCCGCCGATCGCCGCGAAGCCTGCCGTTGAACCGAGCACCACGGAGGCGAGGCGCGGTGAGAAGCCGGCGCCTTCGACTACGGCGGCCTCCTGTGTCAGCAGGCCGCCGTAGGTCAGAAAGAAGAACAGCGTCACGAGCGCAATGATCCAGAACGTCGACGTGCCAAGCAGATCACCGAGCGTCCCCACGGGCGCATCGTGCGGTTCGGCCCGGGCAACCTCGGCCGGCTGCCCGCCCGGCTGGTTCCCGAGGGGCTCGCCGTCGATCGCGAGGCCGCAGTCACGCGGTGAACGGAAACGTCCCGTCGCCAGGGTCGGGACGAGCCCGATCGTCACGAGGCCCGCGGCGATCGCAAGACACGCAGTCCGCCAGCCGAAGTGCTCGATGACGATGGCGGTCA
>Ga0181519_10001700_pt1 | contig 19256 bp, 8 predicted proteins | sample PEATcosm2014_Bin_26_FD_121102 | JGI IMG/M metagenome (GOLD analysis project Ga0181519, IMG submission 121102) | Peatland microbial communities from MTU Mesocosm Facility, Houghton, MI, USA - PEATcosm2014_Bin02_10_metaG | ecosystem: Environmental > Terrestrial > Soil > Wetlands > Peat | place...
AGGTGAACAGCACCGCCAGTTGCGGCCGCAGCGCCTTGGCGCGGCGCGCCATCTCCGGGCTGCGCAACGGGCCGGGCATCACCACGTCGGTGAACAGCAGGTCGACCGCCGCGCCGCTCTCGATCACGCTGAGCGCGCTCGCCGCGTCGCGCGCCTTCAGCACGCGGTAGCCGAGATCGGACAGCAGGCCGACGGCGGTCTCGCGCACCTCGTCGTCGTCCTCGACCACCAGGACCGATTCCGAGCCGCCGCGCGCCGGAGCGGAGCGGATGTCGGTCAGCGGCTCCTCCGGTTCGAGCGCGCGCGGCAGGTAGATCCTGACCGTCGCGCCCTGCCCCGGCTCGCTGTAGATCTTGATGTGGCCGCCGGACTGGCGCACGAAGCCATAGACCATCGACAGCCCGAGGCCGGTGCCGCGCCCTTCCGGCTTGGTCGAGAAGAACGGGTCGAACACCCGGTCGAGGACCTCAGGCGCGATGCCTGAGCCGGTGTCGCTAACCGCGATCAGCACGTATTGGCCGGGATTGGTCTCGTTCTGCGCGGCGTAATCGGCGTCGAGCGAGGCGTTCGAGGTCTCGATGGTCAGCCTGCCGGCGCCGTCCATCGCATCGCGCGCATTGATCGCGAGATTGAGGATGGCGTTCTCTATCCCGTTGGGATCGACGATCGTGTTCCACAGGCCGCCGGCGACCACCGTCTCCAGCTCGATCTCCTCGCCGAGCGCGCGGCGCAGCATCTCGTCCAGGCCCTGGACGAAGCGGCCGATGTTGACCACCTTGGGCTCGAGCGGCTGGCGGCGGCCGAAGGCGAGCAATTGGCTGGCGAGCTTGGCCCCGCGTGAGACGCCGGCCAGCGCGTTGCGCACGCGGCTTTCGGCGCGCGCGTCGCCGCTGACGTCGCGCGCGAGCAGTTGCAGGTTGCCGCTGATCACCTGCAACAGGTTGTTGAAATCGTGCGCGACGCCGCCGGTGAGCTGGCCGAGCGCCTCCATCTTCTGGGCGCGGCGCAACTGCTCGTCGAACTGGCGGCGCTCGGTCACGTCGCGGCCGGCGGCGTAGATGCGCTCGCCCTCGCAGACCGCGTTCCAGCTGAACCAGCGCGGCGGACCGCTGCGGGGCGAAAGCGCGAGGTCGAGATCGCGCAACGCGCCGCCCTCGACGAGCTGGGCGAGCCGCTCCCGCAGCATCGCGGCGGCGGCGGGCTCGACCAGCGCCAGCAGGCTCTGGCCAACGAGATCGGCGGCCGCGTAGCCGAGCGCCTCGCCCCAGGCGGGATTGCAGCTCAAGATGCGCCCGTCGCGGTCGATCTGCGCGAACAGATCCTCGGACACGCGCCAGACCGCGTCGCGCTCCTGCGTGCGCTGCTGCACCTCCTGTTCGAGCCGGGCGTTGAGCGCGCGCAAAGCGGCTTCCGCGCGTAGCTGGTGGGTGACGTCGTAGCCCTCGGCGAAGATGCCGGAGACGGCGCCGTCCGCGTCGTAGATCGGCTGGTAGACGAGATTGAGGAAGCGCTGTTCCAGCGGCGCGCCCGGCGTGCGCTGGATATCGACGGCGAGGCCGCTGCCGACGAACGGCTTGCCGGTCGCATAGACCTCGTCGAGCAGCTCGAAAAAGCCCTGGCCCGCGATTTCCGGCAGCGCCTTGCGGACTGGCTGGCCGATCAGGTCGCGGTGGCCGACGAGCTGCAGATAGGCCTCGTTCATGAACTCGAACACGAGATCGGGGCCGCTCAGCAGGCACATGAAGCCGGGGGCGCGCTGGAACAGGTCGCGCAGCCGGTCGCGCTCGGCCGCGGCGGTGCGCACTTCCCTCGCCAGCCGCACGTTGGCGCGCTCCAGCGCCTCGGCCGCCGCCTGCCGCAGCCGCACGGCGTCGGCGAGCGCGGCGGTGCGCCGCCGCTCCGCCGCGGCGGCGTCGGCGCTGGCCAGGCTCGAGGCGATCTGGCCGGCGAACAGGCGCAGGAAAGCCTGATAATCCTCGTCGTACAGCCGGTGCGGGTTGAGGCCGACGACCAGCGCGCCGGCCGCGGAGTCGCCGCCGTGGCCGGCGAGCGGGATCACCGCCGCCTGTCGCGGCGGCCGTCTCCAGCCGCCGGTCGGCAGGCCTTCGAGGCGGGTGACGTCCATCACCAGCGGGCGGGTCAGCGGCCACGGCCCGGCGGCCTCGCGCGGCGCCGCTTCCGGGGCTAGCGCGCCGCCGCTCTCGGGCCCGACGGCGAAGGCGAGCGAAGCCCTCGCGCCGGCGAAGGCGTAGCCGAGCGCGAACGGCAGATCCTGCGGGTTCGCCTCGCAGCCGCGGCGGGCGGCGCGCCAGACGTCGTCGCGCGTCGTCGAGACGGCGAGGCCCTCGGCGAGCTTGCGCAGGGTCGAGAGCCGGCGCTCGCTGATGACGCGCTCGGTCTCCTCGCTCACGGCGCAGAACAGGCCTTCGACCCGCCCGCCGTCGCCGAAGATCGGGCTGTAGGAGAAGGTGTGGTAGGTCTCCTCGGGGTAGCCGTTGCGCTCCAGGATGAGCTGCAGCGCGCGGTCCCAGGTCGCCTCGCCGCGCTCGTAGACCGAGCGGATGCGCGGCTCGATGTCGTCCCAGATCTCCGCCCACAGCCGCCGGGTCGGCTGGGCGAGCGCGTCCGGGTGCTTGCGGCCGAGCGTCGGGCGGTAGGCGTCGTTGTAGAGGAACGCGACCTCGGGGCCCCAGCCGAGCCACATCTCGAACTTCGATGTGAGCAGCAGGCGCAGCGAGAGCTTCAGCGCCTCCGGCCAGGTCTCGACCGGACCGAGCGGCGTCTTGGCCCAATCGGTGCGTCGCATCAGGGCGGCGACCTCGCCGCCGCCGATGAATATGTCTTCGCTCAGGCGCCCGTCGCCGGCCAATGTCGCTCTCCATCTCAGCCGCGCGCTCTATACCGGCCCGGCAAGCGAAGTGTGGACAAAGTGCTGTCATCGCTGCGGCGATTCCGCGGCGTAGTGCGGCCGCAACCGCCGCCTCGCAATGTCGTGAGTTGCCTTCGCCGCGCGCAAAGGAAAGAACCGCCTATTCCGAAGCGGCCGCAGATGAACCATAAACAATCGAGCGCTGAAACTTTGGGCGTGTCAGAGGACGCAAGATATCGCCTGCTTGTCGAAAGCGTATTCGATTACGCGATCTTCATGCTGGACGTCGAGGGCCGGGTGGCGAGCTGGAACCCCGGCGCGCGCCGATTCAAGGGCTATGAGGCGGAAGAGGTGCTCGGCAAGCATTTCTCGCTGTTCTACACGCAAGAGGCGCTCGCCGAGGACATGCCGCGCAAGGCGCTGGAGACGGCGGCGCGCGAGGGACGCTTCGAGGCCGAGGGCTGGCGCGTGCGCAAGGACGGCGGGCGCTTCTGGGCCAATGTGGTGATCGACCCGATCCGCGATCCCTCGGGCCGGCTGGTCGGCTTCGCCAAGGTGACGCGCGACCTCACCGACCGGCGCAACGCGGAGGAGGCGCTGCGGCTCAGCGAGGAGCGCTTCCGCCTGCTGATGGAGAGCGTGACCGACTGCGCCATTTACATGCTCGATCCCGAGGGCCGCGTCGCCAACTGGAACGCTGGCGGCAAGCGGCTGAAGGGCTATTCCGCCGAGGAGATCGTCGGGCGGCACTTCTCGAAGTTCTACACCGAGGAGGACAAGGCGGCGGGGCTGCCCGAACTGGGGCTGCAGACGGCGGCGCGCGAAGGCCGGTTCGAGAAGGAGGGCGTGCGCATCCGCAAGGACGGGTCGCGGTTCTGGGCCAATGTGGTGATCGAGCCGGTGCGCGACGCGACCGGCGCGCTGGTCGGCTTCGCCAAGGTCGTGCGCGACATCACCGAACGCAAGCAGGCCGAGCGCCGGCTCGAAGAGGCGCGCGAGGCCTTGTTCCAGTCGCAGAAGATGGAGGCGGTCGGGCGGCTCACCGGCGGGGTCGCGCACGACTTCAACAACCTGTTGACCGTGGTGCTCGGCAGCCTGGAGATGCTGGAGCGCAAGCTGCCGGACGAACCGAGCCTGAAGCGTCTGTTGGCGCGCGCGGTCGAGGGCGCCAGGCGCGGCGCCTCGCTGACCCAGCGCATGCTGGTGTTCGCCCGCCGGCGCGAACTCGACCCCAAGGCGGTGGATCTTGCGGCCTTGGTGCGCGGCATGGGCGATCTGATGAAGCGCTCGCTCGGCGACACGATCCGGCTGCGGATCAACCTGCCCGCGGCGCTGCCGCGCGTGGTGCTCGACGCCAACCAGTTCGAACTGGCGCTGCTCAACCTGCTCGCCAACGCGCGCGACGCCATGCCGAAGGGCGGGACGGTGCGGATCGACGCGCGCGAGGAGCGCATCGGCGCGCTCGCCGGAGCGCTGCCCGCGGGGCGCTACGTCTGCCTCAGCGTGACCGACGACGGCGCCGGCATGGACCGCGACACCTTGCGCAAGGCGAAGGAGCCGTTCTTCACCACCAAGGCGATCGGCGACGGCGCCGGCCTCGGCCTGTCGATGGTGCATGGCGTCGCCGAGCAATCGAACGGCGCGCTGGTGCTGAAGAGCGAGGCCGGCAAGGGAACCACGGCGGAGCTTTGGCTGCCCGCCGCGCCGCCGGAGGTCGACGAAGCGGACGAGGCTGAAAAGGAGCGCCAGGCGGGGGGCTTGAGCATTCTGGCGGTCGACGACGATCCGCTGGTGCTGATGAACACCGTCGCCATGCTCGAGGAGATGGGCCATCGCGTGCTGCAGGCGTCGCGCGGCGCCGAGGCGCTGGAGATCCTGCGCCGCCTGCGCGCGGTCGACCTGTTGCTGACCGACGTGATGATGCCGGAGATGACCGGCGTCGAACTGGCGCGCCGGGCGAGCGAGGCGCGGCCGAACCTGCCGATCCTGCTCGTCACCGGCTACGCCGACCTGCCCCCGGGCGGGCAGAAGCTGCTGCGGCTGGCCAAACCGTTCTCGCTCGCCGAACTCGCGGACGCCGTGAAAGAGGCGATGGGAAGCAGAGCGGCGTCCTGAAGCGAAGTGCCGGGGAAGCGCCCCTCTCCCGAAAGGGAGAGGGAACCGCCCGCGGCGACGACCGTCAGATCGTGCGGCGCTTGCGCTGGCGGTACTGGTCGGCGATCACGGCGGCGACGATGACGCCGCCCTTGATGATCTCCTGATAATGCGCGTCGACGTTGAGGAAGGTGAAGCCCGAGGTCAGGATGCCGAGGATGACGGCGCCGATGATGGTGCCGGTCAACCGCCCGACGCCGCCCGACAGCGAGGCGCCGCCGATGACAGCGGCCGCAATGGCGTCGAGCTCGAAGCCGACGCCGACGCCCGCCTGTCCCGATATCGCGCGCGCGGTGTGGACGACGCCGCACAGCCCCGACATCAGCCCGGCGATGGTGTAGACGAGCATGATGTGGCGCTCGACGTTGATGCCGGACACCCGCGCGGCGAGCGGATTGGCGCCGATGGCGTAGGTGAACTTGCCGTAGCGCGTGTAGCGCAGCGCCAGATGAAACAACACCGCCATCGACAGGAAGATGATCACCGGCCACCAGCCGGAGCCGATGGCGGCGTACTCGTCGGAGAGATTGCCGATCGGCTGCCCGTCGGTGTACCAATCGGCGACGCCGCGGGCGGAGACCATCATGCCGAGCGTGGCGATGAACGGCGGGATCTTGGTGAGCGCGATCAGCGAGCCGTTGACGAGCCCGGCCAGGCTGCCGCAGACGAGGCCGGCGACCACGGGAAAGATCGGATTGAGCCCCGTCAGGCCCGGGTAGACGGCGTGGCTGTAGCCGGCGACCTGGGCGAGGCTGGCGGCGACCATCGCCGTCATGCCGACCAGCGAGCCCGACGACAGGTCGATGCCGCCCATGATGATGACCTGGGTGACGCCGACGGCGATGATGCCGATCTCGCTCTCCTGCAGGATCATGATCTTGAGCCGCAGCGGATTGGCGATGAAGCTCTGGCCGACGAAGATCCAGCCGAGCGCCTCGAACAACAGCATCATGCCGATCATCACGCCGAGGATGCTGATCTCCGGCGGCAGGCGGCGGCGCGCCCGCGCCACCGCTTCGCTCACCGGCAGGGATTGGCTGGACATCAGATTCCTCCGCCTCTAGCTCGCCGCAAGCTCCATGACGCTGACCTGGGTCGCGTCCTTGCGGTCGAGTATGCCGGTCAACCGGCCCTCGTGCATCACCATCACCCGGTCGCTCATGCCGAGCACTTCCGGCAGCTCGGAGGAGATCATCAGCACCGCGACGCCCTGGCCGGCGAGTTCGGAGATGAGGCGGTGGATCTCGGCCTTGGCGCCGACGTCGATGCCGCGCGTCGGCTCGTCCAATATGAGGATGCGCGGTTGGGTCAGCAGCCAGCGCGCGATCAGCACCTTCTGCTGATTGCCGCCGGAGAGGTTGATGACCGGCTCCTCGAGATCGGGCGTGCGCACGCGCAAGCTCGCCTTCTGCTGCTGGCAGAGCCGCTCGATCTCGCGCTCGCGCACGACGCCCATAGTGGCGTAGCCGTTGCGCAGGATCGCCGCCTGCATGTTGGCGGTGATGTCGAGCAACAGGAAGCAGCCGGATTCCTTGCGGTCCTCGGTGAGGAAGCCCATGCCGAGATCCATCGCCGCGCCGGGATTGCGCACGGCGACTTCGCGGCCGTCGACGAAGATCTGGCCCGAGGTGGCCGGCGTCACGCCGAAGATCGTCTCCGCGACATTGCTGCGGCCCGAACCGACGAGGCCGGCGAGGCCGAGGATCTCGCCCCTGCGCAGATCGAAGCTAACGTCGTGGAAGCGGCCTTCCAGGCTCAGCTTGTTGACCGACAGGATCACGTCGCCGATGGGGACGGTTTGTTTGGGGAACATCTGGGTGACTTCGCGCCCGACCATCAATTTGATGATGTCGTCGCGGGTGACGCTGTGGGCGGGATGCTCGCCGACGAAGCGGCCGTCGCGGAACACCGACACCTCGTCGGCGATCTCGAACAGCTCGTTCATCTTGTGGGTGATGTAGACGATGCCTTTGCCTTCGCTTTTAAGCGCGCGGATGATGCGGAACAGATGCGCGACCTCCTTCTCGGTGATCGCCGAGGTCGGCTCGTCCATGATGAGGATGTCGCTGTCGTAGGAGACGGCTTTGGCGATCTCGACCATCTGCCGGCTGGCGACCGAGAGGTCGCGCACCTCGATCTCGGGGTCGATCTCGATCTCCAGCCGGTCGAGCAGGGCTTGCGTGCGCCGGCGCATCTCGCGATGGTTGATGATCCCGAGCGCGTTGCGCGGCTCGCGGCCGAGCCAGATGTTCTCGGCGACCGTCATGAAGGCCATCAGGTTCAGCTCCTGATGGATCATCGCGATGCCGTAGCGCAACGCGTCGAGCGGGGAGCCGAGCTTGATCTCCTGGCCCTTGAGCTTGAACGAGCCGGAGTCCGGCGTGTAGATGCCGGCGATGATCTTCATCAGCGTCGACTTGCCGGCGCCGTTCTCGCCCATCAACGCATGGACATGGCCGCGCTTGAGGCGGAACTCGACGTCGTCGAGCGCGAGAACGCCAGGGAAGGCCTTGCGGACATGCTCGACTTCGAGCAGATATTCGGCCCCCGGAATGACGCCGCTCTTTCGCAGAAGCTCTGCAGTGGTGGGGCTGAGAGTCGCCATCACTTGCCTCACGTTTCTCGCCGCCGCGAGCCGCCTTGCCATCCCCGCTTGCGCGGGGACGACGGTTGACTGAACGCCTCAGTTCTTCCTGGCGAACTTGTCCATGTTCTCGGGCGTGACGAGCTGGAAGGGAATGTAGACCTTCTTGTCGACCATCTTGCCCGCCGCGAGCGCCAGCGCCGCGTCGACGGCGCCCTTGCCCTGGCCGGCCGCATCCTGGAACACGGTGACCTTGAGATCGCCGGCCTTCATCGAGGCGAGCGCATCCTGGGTCGCGTCGACGCCGCCGACGATGGCCTTCTTGGTGTCGACGCCCGCGGCCTTCAGCGCCTGGATGGCGCCGATCGCCATCTCGTCGTTGTTGGAGACGACGGCGTCGAACTTGAGGCCTTTCGATAGCCAGTTGGTCATCAGGTTCTGCGCCTGGGTGCGGTCCCAGTTGGCGGTTTGCTCGGCGACGATCTTGATGCCGTCGCACGGCGGCTTGGAGATCACGTCGTGCACGTCGGCGGTGCGCTGCACCGCGGCCTGGTTGGAGAGCTGGCCCTCGATGACCAGAATGCCGCCCTTGCCGCCGAGCAGCTTGCAGATCTGCTGCATCTCCAGCGTGCCGGATTCCTTCTCGTTGGAGGCGACGAACGCCGCCTTCGGCCCGAGCTTCTCGACGTCGGCGGGCTCGCGGTTGACATAGACCAGGGCGACGCCGGCGTCCGCCGCGGCTCGCGTGATCGCCGCGGTCGCCGAGGTGTCGACGGGATTGACGATGATCGCGTTGACGCCGTTGGCGATGAAGTTCTGCACCTGGCTGATCTGCTTGGAGACGTCGTCCTTGGCGTCCTCGATCTGCAGCGTCAGGCCCGGTTGGGTCTTGGCGTAGTCGCTCATGCCGTTACGCAGCACGGTGAGGAAGTTGTCGTCGAACTTGTCCATCGACACGCCGATCTTGGCGGCGAACGCCGGGCTCGCCAGGATCGTCGTCACGCCGAGCGCAATGAGAAATCGCTTCATGTTCCGTTCCCTCCCTAGGCGGCGTGCTTTGCGGCGCCGTTTCCGCGGCCCGCCGACCCGGCCAAACTGGCGGCGGCGCCGGCGGAACCGTCTGGCGTTGAGCGCCAGACGAGAGCTTTTGTAACGCATGTTCCATTTCCGGGCAACTCTAGAACGAGCGTTCCAGGAAGGAAATTTTGGCCTGGTCGCGTCCTGCGGCGCGCGGGTCAGGGATAGGCGGCCTGCCCGTTCCCGCCCAACCCGACGCCGGGCGCGTCCTGCACGCGATTACGCCGGAAGGCGACGGCTGGACCTATGTCGGCTTCTCCAGCCGCAAGCTGAGCCCCGGCGGGACGGCGAGCGTGGCGAGGGCGACTCTGCGGGCGGGTGCGGAGGGGCTCGATTGCGGCGTCATCGGCGAGCGCGCGGACGCGTTCTCGGGCCTGCCGTGGCCGGTCTACCCGCCGCCGAGCGGCGAGGCGACGATTGCGGCCGAGATCGCGCTGCGCACGTCCCCGGCGAGGGGCAAGGCGCCGCCGCGCGATTCCGCCCGGCGAGAGCGCGAACCTGCGCCACATTTGCAACATCGTGTCCGAGACGGCGGAGATTGCTTCAACGGCGGCCGGAAGCGTCTAGGGTGCAGGCGGAGTTTCGCGCGGCGGCCAGCGCATGCGGCGCTCCGGGCGCCTCGGCGTCCTGGCCGGCGACGTTGGGAAGCGCGCCTCGGCGACCTGGAGGCAGCCGCCCCGGTGTGGTCGCTGTGCGCTTCCGCTCGGGAGCGACGCCAACACGGCGCCGGCTCGGGCTCCTGAATATTCAAGCCCGCCCCTGCGCGCGCGCCCAGGATAACCAAGGCGTACCGGAGACTCGGGCGACTGTCGCCGGCCGGGCCCGCCCTGCCCGTCGCGACGTCCAGACGCCCTTCCCCCGACTCAGGCGGAAGCGGCCAGCGGATGGTGCTGGGACGTAAATGCGGCGGCGAGACGATCGTGCGTCGCCCGAAGCCGGGCGATCGCGCTGTCGATTTCCGCGCGCTGGCGCTCCAGATGGTCGATCTGGGTCACGATCTGTTGCGGCTTCAACTTGCCTTCGAAATCGTCCGTCGTCTCGTAATTTCCGATCAGATCGTGTATTTCCGTCAATGTGAAGCCGAGTTGTTTGCCTTTGAGGATCATCTGCATGCGCTGCCGATCGGTTGGGGAATAGAGCCGTGTGTTGCCCTCGCGGCGCGGACGAAGCAACTTTCTGTCCTCATAGAATCTTAATGTCCGCAGGCTGACATTGAACTCAGCCGCCATCTCCCCGATCGTCATCTCCCGTTTGGAGATATTGGCCGCCGAATCAGCGAGGCCCTCTGCTTCGACTCGAGACGTCAGCTGATTACCTAAAGTCGTCATCGCCCATGCTCCCAATCTACTTTTGGCGCCCTAGAGTTACTGGGCTCAAGACCCCCCACGAGTCTGCCGCCGGCCTTAGCGATAGCGCGATCACGCAGGATTTGCAACTCATACGTGTATGCAACCTCAGCCTCGCGCAACAATGGAAACGAGCGTTGCCCCGTTTCGGCACAGCTTAACGGTTTGTTCACCACATCCGCGGAAACATCCCCGTTGCGGCGAGGTTCGCGAACTACGGACGGGGCAATGACAACGGCAGCGGCGCGCGGCGGACGCGGGAGCGAGCGCTCAGCGTATAAGATCGCTGAAAAGCTGGCGAAAAGCGCCGGCGTCAACGTCGACGCCTGGGTCGAGGAGGCGATCGCCGAATACGCCGAAGACCTCGGCGCCGATCCCGGCGAGCTTACCGAACGCGAGCGGCTGGAGGCGATCGAGGAGCGCATCGACCGCCTCGCCCGCCCGGTCTCCCAGACGCCGCGACGCGCGTCGGAACCGGCCCCGCGCGTCGAGCGCGAAGACGATTTCGAGCGAATCAGCAGCCGCGACGAGCCTCGCCCCGGGCGTGGCGAATCACCGCGCGACGAGCGCCGCCCGCCGCGCGGCCCTGCCGCCGGCGATGAACCCGACAACCGCCGGCCCGAGCGTAGCCGGCTCGACGATGCGATCGAAAAGATCGAACAGCGCGCCGCGCTGGTCGAGACGCGCGCGGCGCGCGCGCTCGAATCGGCCGCCGGCGCCCGCGAGCGCGAGCGCAGCCGGTTGGAGGTGGCGATCGCCGACATCGAGGCCCGCGCCGAACGCAACCAGGAGCGCACCGGCCGCGCGCTCGAAGCGCTAAGCGGGCTCGTCGAGGCGCGCGGCGTCGAGCGTAGCCGGCTGGAGCAGGCGGTCGAGAAGATCGAGCAGCGCGCCTCGCACAACGAACAGCGCACGGCGCAGGCGTTGCAGTCGCTGCATGGCCTGGTCGAGGCGCGCGGCGGCGAACGCGAGCGACTGCAGGAGGCGATCGCCGAGGTCGAGGCGCGCGCCGAACGCAATGCGGAGCGCACCGCCCAGGCGCTGGAGAAGCTCGGCGGCCTGGTCGAAGCGCGCCAGGGCGAACGCGAGCGCCTCGAAGCCGCCATCGAGCGGGTCGGCAAACGCACGGAGGAGAATGAGGCGCGCACCGCGCGTGCGCTGGAATCGCTGACCACCCTGGTGCGGCCCGCCCCCGCCCCCGCCCCCGCGCCGGAGCCGCGCAGCGAGCGCGAGGACGCCGTCGCCTCGCGCCTGGAGGAGCTGGCGCGGCGGGCGTCTCGCACCCCGGCGCCCGCCCGCGCTCAGGAGTCGCCGCGCGACGGCGACGACGAGACCTTCCGGCTGGTCGCCGAACGGCTCGCCCGCCGCCGCAAGACCCGCCCGGAGGCGCCAGGCGACGCCGCAACGCCGGCGCCGCGCAGCCCCGAAGCCGCGCCGGATTTCACCGCCATCGTCGCCGACATGCAGCGCGAACTGCGCCGGCTCGCCGACAAGGTCGAGGACCTCGCCGGCTCCGCGGTCGGCCCGAGCGCGCTCGACGCGCTGCGGCTGCAGACGCGCGAGATCGAAACCGCGATATCGGCCGCTTCCGACAAGGCCGCGACGGTCGAGCAGATGGAGCGCCAGGTCGCGCAGCTCGCCGCGCAGATCGAAAAGCTGGTCGGCGCCTCGCCGGCCCCGGCGGAGATGACGCAGGCGCTGAGGGCGCTCGCCGAGGCGCGCGCCGAAATCGACCGCAACGCCCCCGCCATCGCGTTTCAGGGGCTGGAGCGACGCATGGAGGAGCTTGGCGCCCGCGTCGAGGCGGCGGCGCGCCGTCCCGCCGTCGATCTGCGCCCGCTCGAAGACATCGCCCGGCGCGTCGAGACGATGCGCGTGACGCTGGAGCGGCAGGCGGCGACGCGGCCCGACGCGGGCGCGCTGACCGGCGCGCTGCAGGCGCTCAACGACAAGCTCGACCGCGCCTTCGCCACCGGCTCGCAATCGGCCGCGACGATGACGGCGCTGCAAGGCATGGTGGCGCGGCTGGAGGAGGCGCTGCAGCGGCCGACCTCGGTCTCGCTCGACGCCCGCCCGCTGGAAGACCTCGCCCGCCGGATCGAGGGCGTGCGTGGCGCGGTGGAGCGCCAGGGCGGACTGGCGCCCAAGATGGACGAGCTGCGCGCCGCGGTCGGCGAGCTGAAACAACGGGTCGAGCGTCCGGCGCCGCCGGCGGCGGAGATCGCCAGGCTGGAGACGGCGCTCGGCCAGATCGGGCCCCAGGTCGAGGCCGCGCTCGCCCGCAGCGGCGTCGTCGATTTGAAGCCGATCGAGGATCTGGCGCGCCGCATCGAGGCGGTGCGCAAGGCGGTCGAAGCGCAAGGCGCGCCCTCGGCGCAGGTCGAGCGGCTGGAGGACGCGCTGGCCGAAATCCTGACCCGGCTGGACCGCGCGGCGCATAACCCTGAGATCGACGCGGCGCTGCAAAAGCTCGCGGCGAAAGTCGACGAGGCGGTCAGCCGTCCGGCGCCCAAGTTCGACGCAGCCCCGATCGAGGAGCTGGCGCGGCGGATCGAGAGCGTCAAGGGCGTCGCCGAGCGCGGCTTCGCGCCGCACGCCGCCCGGCTGGAGACCGCGCTCGGCGACATCCGCGCAAGGCTCGACAAGGCGCCGGCGAACCCGGAACTCGACGCGGCGTTGCGCGAGCTTGGCGCCAAATTCGACCAGGCGGTCAGCCGTCCGGCCCCCAAGTTCGACGCGACGCCGATCGAGGAGCTGGCGCGGCGGATCGAGAGCGTGAAGGGCGTGGCCGAGCGCGGGTTTGCGCCGCACGTCGCCCGGCTCGAGGCCGCGCTCGGCGACATCCGCGCAAGGCTCGACAAGGCGCCGGCGAACCCGGAGCTTGACGCCGCCTTGCGCGAGCTTGGCGCCAAATTCGACCAGGCGGTCAGCCGTCCCGCTCCCAAGTTCGACGCGACGCCGATCGAGGAGCTGGCGCGGCGGATCGAGAGCGTGAAAGGCGCAGCCGAGCGCGGGTTTGCGCCGCATGTCGCCCGGCTGGAGGCCGCGCTCGGCGATATCCGCGCAAGGCTCGACCAATCGCCGCCGACCCCGGAGCTTGACGCGGCCCTGCGCCAGCTCGCCGAAAGGTTCGACGAGGCGGTCAGCCGCCCCGCCCCTACGTTTGACGCCAAGCCGATCGAGGAGCTGGCGCGGCGGATCGAGACGGTCAAAGGCGTGGCGGAGCGCGGGTTTGCGCCGCACGTCGCCCGGCTCGAGGCCGCGCTCGGCGATATCCGCGCCCGGCTCGACAAGTCGCCGGCGACCGCGGAGCTCGACGCGGCGTTGCGCCAGCTCGGCGCCAAGTTCGACGAGGCGGTCAGCCGCCCGACCACCGTCACGCTCGACCCCAAGCCGATCGAGGATCTGGCCCGCCGGATCGAGAGCGTGCGCGCCAGCCTGGAGAAGCCGCCGGCGGTCTCGCCGCAGGTCGCCCGGCTGGAATCGGCGCTCGGCGCCGTCTCGGAAAAGCTCGATCGGGCCGGCCCGATCATCGACGCCAACGGCATCAATACGACGCTGGCGGCGATGAACGCGCGGCTGGAAGAGGCGTTCCGCCGCCCCGCCCAGGTCGGGATCGACCGCGAGCCGATCGACGCGCTGGCCGCCCGGCTTGAACAGGTGCGCGAATCGGTCGAGCGGCAGACCGAGCAGTTCGACGCCGGCCGGCTCGAGAAGGTCGTGCGCGGCGCGGTCGAGAGGCTGGAGCGGCCGGCGATCGGCGGCGTCGAAGCCGCCTCGCTGGTTTCCGCGATCGAGAAGCTGGCGGCCAAGATCGAGCGCGGCCCCGCCGGCTTCGACGCCGAGCGGATCGAGGACCTGCTGAACCAGACGCTGACCCGGCTCGAACATCCCGGCGTCGACGCCGCCGATTTCGCCGCCCTGACGCATGCGGTCTCCGAGCTGGCGGCCAACGCCGGCGCCCCCGGGCTCGATGGCAAGCGCGTCGAAGCGCTGCTGGCGGAGATCGCCGCACGGGTCGGGCGTCCCGGCGTCGAGCCCGCGGATTTCACCGCCCTGACGCAGGCGGTCACCAAGCTGGCCGCCAACGTCAGCGGCGCCACCCTCGACGGCAGGCGGGTCGAAGCGCTGCTCACGGAGATCGCCGAACGGGTCGAGCGGCCCGGCGTCGAGCCCGCCGATATCGGGACCCTGGCGGGGGCGATTTCGGCGCTTGGCGACAAGGTCGACCGCAGCGGCAGCGCATTCAACGTCTCGCTGCTGGAGGACCTGACGCGCGACGTCTCGATCCGGCTCGACGCGCTCGAAACCAAGATCGAGGACCGCGCCCGCGACACCAGCGCGTCGGAGAACTGGACCCATCTCGAACTGGCGGTGCGCGAACTCACCGAGAAGCTCGGCGAAGTGCGCGCCGCCGCCGACACCCGCGCGCTCGAACAGGAAGTGCGGCGGCTGCACGACAAGATCGACGACGCCGCCGACGCGCACGCCCTGCCCAACGCCTTCGTCGAGCAGGCGGCGCAGGCGCTCGCGCGCGACGTCGGCGCGCGCATCTCGGCGGCCAGCCCCGACGCGCTGATCGGCCATCTCGCCGATATCAACGAGCGGCTCGACCTGATCGGCTCCGCCCGCGCGGCGCCGGCGGCGCTGGAAGACGCGATGCACGAACTGACCGAGGAGCTGGAGGCGCTGCGCGCCTCGCGCGATTTGGTCGGCCGCGGCGTGGCGACCTTGTCCGACATGCGCGCCGAGCAGGCGCAGATCGACCGCCGCATGGACGCGCGCTTCTCCGGCGTGCAGGACGTGCTGGAAAAGGTGGTCGACCGGCTCGGCCGGCTTGAGCGCGAGATCGCCTCGGAAGCCGGGCCGCGCCCGCCGGCGGCGCCGTCCGTCCGCCCGCCCGGCTTCGCCGCGGCGAACCGCCCGGCGATGTCCGACATACCCGACCGCAGCGGCGCCGACGCGCGCGCGGCGCTCGCCGAGCCGGATCCGCTCGCCGTCGACATCGCCGCCCATGGCCGCACCCGCGAAGGCGACGCCGCGCAGGCGAAATCGACGGCGATCAACGCCCATATCGCCGCCGCCCGGCGCGCCGCCAACGCCGCCGCGGTCGAGACCGAGCGGCGCGAGCTGGTCGAAGAGGCGCGCAAAACCGCCGTCGGCGCGAACGGCGGTCTGGCGCAGCGGGCGCAGACCCTGTTCAGGCAGCACCAGCGGCCCGTGCTGCTCAGCGCGGCCGGCGCGCTGACGATCCTGACCGGCGTCGCGGTGCTCGAATGGCGCGGCCATCCGCCGGAGCGCAAGTCGGAGCTGGACGCGCCGGCCGCTGCGTCGACGCCGCTGGCGAGTCTGCCGGCGCCGCGCGACGCGATGACGACGGCGCTCGACAGCACGCCGACCGGCGCCATTGGCCGCGAGCCCCAGGTCATCGCCGCCCCGATCGCGCCCGCCGCGCCCGCCGCCCCCGCCAATCCCGCCGCGGGCCGCAAGCCCGCCGCCGCCATCGTCGCGGCTTTGCCCGCCGGCCTCGACAGCGCGCTGGCGCTCGCCGGCGCCAGCGGCGACGTCGGCGCGGAGATCGAGATCGCGCAGCGCTTCCTCGAAGCGCGGACGGTTCCGCGCGATCCCAAGGCCGCCGCGGACTGGTTGCAGGCCGCCGTCGACGCGGGCTCAGCGTTCGCGCAATACAGGCTCGGCGCGCTGTACGAGAAGGGCGTCGGCGTGAGCAAGGACGCGGCGCGGGCGCGGGAGCTCTACACGAAGGCCGCTGAAGCCGGGAACGCGCGGGCGATGCACAATCTCGCCGTGCTCTACGCCCAGGACGGCGGCGCCGGAAAGCCCGACTACGCCGCCGCGCTCGAATGGTTCCGCAAGGCGGCGAGCTACGGCGTGCGCGACAGCCAGTTCAACCTCGGCGTGCTGTACGGGCGCGGGCTCGGCGCGCCGCAGGACATGGCGCAGAGCTGGCTCTGGTTCTCGCTCGCCGCCAAGCAGGGCGACGCCGACGCGACGCGCAAGCGCGACGAGGTCGCCAATCGGATGGACGGCCGCGCCATGACGACGGCCAAGAAGTTGTTCGACGAGTTCAAGCCGAAGACGCTCGATCCCGCCGTCAACGATCCCCCGCCCGCGCCCGCAGCCGCCGCGTCGGATGCGCCGCCGGCGAACCCTGCGCCGAAAGCCGCCACCAGCGTCAAGGGATAAGGCCGCCGCCGACTTGACGCCGCCCCGCCGCCTCGCCCAGAACGGGCGGGGAGGCGACGGTGGCGACAGTCGTACTGAGGTTGATAGCGACGACGGACGTGCATGCGCATGTCCACCCGTTCGACTATTATCGCGACGCGCCGGACGAGAGCAGCGGCCTCGCCAAGGCCGCGACGCTGATCGCGCGCGCCCGGCGCGAGGCGCCGAACTGCCTCGTGTTCGACAACGGCGACCTGATCCAGGGCTCGCCGCTCGGCGACTGGGCGGCCGAAGCGCTGGCGCGGGGCGCGATTCCCAACCATCCGATGATCCCGGCGATGTCGGCGGTCCGCTACGACGCGGCGACGGTGGGCAATCACGAGTTCAACTACGGGCTGGAGATTCTCGCCAAGGCGCTGGCGAGCGCCGATTTTCCTTTCGTCTGCTGCAACGTGCTGAAGCCGGACGGGGCGCCCTATTTCACCCCCTGGACGATCCTTACCAGACAGGCGCGCGACGCCGAGGGGGCGGCGCATGAGCTGAAGATCGGCGTCGTCGGCTTCGTGACGCCCGACATCGTGCGCTGGGATATGAGCTGGCTCGCCGGCCGGGTGACGACCTCGGGCATCGTCGAGTCGGCGCGGGCTCAGGTCGCCGCCTGCCGCGCTGCGGGCGCGGATGTCGTGGTCGCGCTCTGCCACGCGGGGATATCGAAGATCGGCCCGGCGGGCGCAGGCGAGAACGCCGGCCTCGCGCTGGCGCAAGCCGGCGGCGTCGACGCCATCTTCGTCGGCCACCAGCATCTCAAGCTGCCGGGCGAGGATTTCGCCGGGATTGCGGGCGTGGACGCGGCGGCGGGCCGGCTCGCGGGCGTTCCCGCGGCGATGGCGGGGTGTTGGGGCGGCCATATCGGCGTCATCGACCTGACGCTGGAGACGGCGGGCTGGCGGGTGACGGGCGCGAAAGCGCAGCTGCGGCCGGTCGAGGCGGCGACGCCGGCCGACCCGGACGTGCTCGCCGCGACCGACGCCGCGCATCAGGCGACGCTCGCCTATGTGCGCGCGCCGGTCGGCGAAATGGAGGCGCCGCTGGCGTCGTGGTTCGCGATGGTCGGCGACGACGCAAGCGTGCGCATCGTCCACGACGCCCAGCTGTGGTACGTGCGCCGGCTGATGGACAGCGTTGCGGCCTTGCGCAAGGCGCCGCTGCTATCGGCCTCCGCGCCGTTCAAATGCGGCGGACGCAACGGCGTGAGCTATTACACCGACGTTCCCGCCGGGCCGATTGCGCTGCGCCATGTCGCCGATCTCTACGTCTACCCCAACGGGCTGCGCGTGGTCGAGGCGAGCGGGGCGATGATTAGGCAATGGCTGGAGCGCGCGGCCAGCGTATTCGCCACGCTCGATCCCGCCGTGACCGCGCCGCAGCCGCTGCTGGCGCCCGACTTTGCCGCGTTCGACTTCGATTCCATCGACGGCGTGAGCTACCGCCTCGACCTAACCCAGCCGCCGCGTTACGACGACCAGGGCCGCGTGGTCGGCGCCAACGCGCGCCGCGTCGTCGACCTGCGCTTCGAGGGCCGCGCGCTCGACGAAAGCGCGACGTTTCTGGTCGTCACCAACTCCTATCGCGCGGGCGGCGGCGGCCATTTTCCCGGCTGCGACGGCGCCAGCGTCGTCTACGAGGCGCCGGACTCCAACTTCGACGCGCTGCTGCAATATGTAAAGAGCCGGGCGCGCGTGGGCGTCAGCGCGGGCGGGGGGTGGCGGCTCGGCGGCTGGCCGGCGTCGGTGACCGCGACGCTGCTGGCGCCGCCGGCCGCGGCCGGATTCGCGCCGCCGCCGGGGGTCGGCGCCGCGCCGCTCGGCCCCGGGCCGGATGGATTTCTGCGGTTCCGCATAACCCCCACCCAGGGAGAGCAGAATGGGTTTTGACCAAGGCCGGCTCGCGCGCATCGCTCCGGCGATGCAGGCTTACGTCGACCGCGGCGTCTACGCCGGCGTCGGCGTGGTGGTCGCGCACAGGGGCGAGGTCGCCTACAGCGGCCAGTTCGGCTGGCGCGACCGCGAGGCGAACGCGCCGATGACGGAAGACGCGATCTTCCGCCTCTATTCGATGACCAAGCCGATCGTCTGCACCGCGCTGATGACGCTGGTCGAGGAGGCGAAGCTCACGCTGTTCGATCCGGTGGCGAAATACATCCCCGCCTTCGCCGCCGCGCAGGTGTTGGGCGCGGACGGCAAGCTCGTGGCCGCCAACCGGCCGATGACGGTGCGCGATCTGATGACCCACACCAGCGGCCTCACCTATGGGTTCCTGGAGGATTCCCCGGTCTGTCGCGACTACGCGCGGGGAAAACTGTTCGACGCGCGCGCCACCCTGGCGGCCGCCATCGAGGATCTCGCGAGCTTCCCGCTCGCCTTCCAGCCGGGCGAGCGCTTCCATTACAGCGTCGGCGTCGACGTCGCCGCCCGTATTGTCGAGGTGGTCTCCGGCCAGCCGCTCGGGCGGTTCCTGGAGCAGCGGCTGTTCGCGCCGCTGAAGATGAACGACACCGCCTTCGTCGTGCCCACGCCCAAGCGCGCGCGGGTCGCGGCGATGTACGGCCGGCCGGACATCACGCAGGCCGGCGTCACCTCACGCACCGCGTTCGAGCAATGGCGGGCCGGCTATAACGAGCGCATCGACGGCGTCGAGACCTCCTATCCCGTCGACGCGCCGGGCGTGTTCGAGCGCGGCGGGCACGGGCTGTTCGGCACCGCCGGCGATTACTTCCGCTTCGCGCAGATGCTGGGTAACGGCGGCGCGCTCGACGGCGTGCGGGTGATCGGCCGCAAGACTCTGGAGCTGATGCATTCGAACCATCTGCCGCTGGCGCTGCTGCCGATCGAGATCGGCGGCATGCCGCTGCCGGGCTACGGCTTCGGGCTCGGCTCGCGGGTGCTGCTGGATGTGGCGGCCTCGGGAGCGCCGGGGACGGCGGGGGAATATGGCTGGTCGGGCGCGGCCAAAACGCATTACTGGGTCGACCCGCGCGAACAGG
>Ga0181519_10001701_pt1 | contig 19255 bp, 15 predicted proteins | sample PEATcosm2014_Bin_26_FD_121102 | JGI IMG/M metagenome (GOLD analysis project Ga0181519, IMG submission 121102) | Peatland microbial communities from MTU Mesocosm Facility, Houghton, MI, USA - PEATcosm2014_Bin02_10_metaG | ecosystem: Environmental > Terrestrial > Soil > Wetlands > Peat | place...
AAGCTCGCGCCGAAGATGTTCGATGCGCTGATCGTGAACCTGCGCGACCACGTCGCGACGATCCGCGGCCTCGAGAAGGAGATCATGCAGATCTGCATCAAGCAGGCCGGCATGCCGCGCAAGGACTTCATCGCGATCTTCCCGAAGAACGAGACCAAGCCCGGCTGGATCGACAAGCAGATCAAGCTGAAGCGCAAGCACTCGGCCTCGCTCGGGCGCCTGAAGCCGGACATCCTCGCCCGCCAGCAGACGATCAAGGATCTCGAGAAGGCGCTGCACCTCACGATCCACGACATCAAGGAAATCAACCGCGAGGTCGCCGTCGGCGAGGCCCAGGCGCGGCGCGCGAAGAAGGAGATGGTCGAGGCGAACCTGCGGCTCGTGATCTCGATCGCGAAGAAGTACACCAACCGCGGCCTGCAGTTCCTGGACCTCATCCAGGAGGGCAACATCGGCCTCATGAAGGCGGTCGACAAGTTCGAATACCGCCGCGGCTACAAGTTCTCGACCTACGCCACCTGGTGGATCCGCCAGGCCATCACCCGCTCGATCGCCGACCAGGCGCGCACCATCCGCATCCCGGTGCACATGATCGAGACCATCAACAAGCTGAACCGCATCTCGCGGCAGATGCTGCAGGAGATGGGCCGCGAGCCTACCCCCGAGGAGCTCGCGGTGCGCATGGAGATGCCGGAGGACAAGGTCCGCAAGGTGCTCAAGATCGCCAAGGAGCCGATCTCGATGGAGACGCCCATCGGCGACGACGAGGACTCGCACCTCGGGGACTTCATCGAGGACACCTCGGTGCAGTCGCCGCTCGACTCGGCGACCATGGAGAGCCTGCGCGAGACCACCCACTCGGTGCTCGCGCAGCTGACGCCGCGCGAGGCCAAGGTGCTGCGCATGCGCTTCGGCATCGACCTCAACACCGACCACACCCTCGAGGAGGTCGGCAAGCAGTTCGATGTCACCCGCGAGCGCATCCGCCAGATCGAGGCAAAGGCGCTCAGGAAGCTCCGCCACCCGAGCCGCTCGGAGCAGCTGCGCAGCTTCCTGATGGAGGACTGAGCGGGCCGCGCCGGCAGGCGCGACGTCGAGCGAGCCAGGACCCCGGCCCCGCGCCGGGGTTTTCATTGGCGCGGCGGGCGCGGCGCGCTCAGCCCGCGAGGCGCAGCAGCGTCAGGACCGCCATGCCGGCGAGGATCGTGCCGATCATGCTGCGCGTGCGCCACATGACGAGGCTCGCGACCGCGGCCGCGATCAGCCGCTGGTTGCCGAGCGACAGGTCGACGCTGCCGCCCCTGAGGAGCAGCGCCGGCACGACCAGCGCGCCGATCACCGCCGCCGGCGCGTAGCGCAGCGCCTGCTCGAGGATCGGGGCGAGCGTGACGCGGTTGCCGAACACGACGAAGCTCGCGCGCGTGACGACGGTCGTGAGCACGACGCCCGCGATCGCGATCCAGTCGGCGGCCTCCGGGCTCACCGGCGCGCCGCCGCGAGGCGCTCGGCGACGAGCGCCGCGCTGACGCCGGCGAGCGTCGCGACGACGAGCCCGGCGTGCGCCGGCAGGCCGTCGAGCACGACCGCGAGCCCGCCGCCGACCAGCGCCGCGGTGAGCGCGGCGTGGCTCGCGACCATGGGCAGGAGGAGTGCGATCAGCGCGAGCATGCCCGCGAACTCGAGCCCCCACGCCGCCGGCACGCGCCCGGCGGCGAGCAGCCCGGCGAAGGAGCCGCCGTGCCAGGCGACGAAGTTCGCGAGCGCGATGCCGAGGAAGTAGGGCGTGCGCTCGGCATCGCCGTAGCGCGCCATGTGCCGCATGAAGATCACGAACGGCATGTCGCCGATCAGGTAGGACGCCGCGAAGCGGCGCGCGAACGGCAGCGTGCCGAGCGTCGGCGTCAGCGCGGCGCTGTAGATCACGAACCTGAGGTTCACCATGAGCGCGGTCACGACCGTCACCCACACCGGTGCGTGCACGAGCAGCAGCGGCAGCACCGCGAGCTGCGCGGAACCGGCGTAGGCGAAGATCGCGAGCGCGTAGGCCTTGGGGAGCCCGAGCCCCGACTGCGCCATCGCGACGCCGGTGACGAGGCCCCAGGCGATGTTCGGCGGGAAGGCCGGCAGCATGTCGCGAAAGCCCGCGCCGAAGGCGGCCCGCGACCGCGTGGCCGTGCCGCCGCTCTGCCCGCCACCCTTGCCGCTCTGCGCCGCCACCCGCCCTCCCGCCTGATGCCCCGCACCCGCGGCGCACGATACCCGTCGCGGCCGCGCGCCGCACGCCCGCCGCCGGGCGTCCGGGAACCGCTGCCGGCGCACGTGGTCCGACCCGGAGGTGCCGCAGCGCGGCGGCCCGCGCAGCGGACGTTTCTTTGCATACGCTGACGCAATCCGGCGACGCCCGCCGCGGCCGGGGGTCGCCGATTGCGGCTATGCTAACGCTTGGAGTCCGGTGCGCCGCCCGCGACAGGAATGGCCATGACAAGAACCCCGCACCTGCCTGCCGCGTCCGTCCACGGGCTGCGCCGCGCGCTCGGCGTGGTGGCGCTGTGCGTGCTCGCCGGCTGCAGCACCAACGCCGAATTCGACGCGGCCGGCAGCGCCCCGGCCGCGGCCTCGCACCTGTACGTGACGGTGAACGAGGTGTGGCTCGCCGCCGCCGCCGACACGCTGCCCGAGGCGAATAGCGGCTGGATCAAGAACCCGCTGACCACGCCGATCACCGTCGACCTCGCGAACCTCGAGAGCACGCTGACCACGCTCGTCTCGAGCGTCTCGGTGCCGGCCGGTACCTACGCGCAGGTGCACCTCGTGCTCGCGGACTCGGGCGATGCGCTCGTCACCTCGGCGCAGTCGATCGGCCTCAGCTACAACTCGCAGATCTCCATCACGGCGACCAACGGCGCGAGCACGACCGCGCCGCTCGAGTCGCCGGTGCCCGGCTTCGGCATCACGATCCCGACCAGCCTCGTGATCGCGGGCTCGCTGACGCTCGACACCTCGAACTCGACGAGCTCGAGCAACGCGACCAGCACCCCGACCGCCTCGACGCCCGCGAGCGGCAGCGTGGGCTCGACCACCGCCTCGTCGACGACGAACGTCGCGGCGGCCGTGTCGCTCGATGGCTCGCGCGACGTGCTCACCTACACCTACGGCACGACCGTCGGCTATCTGCTGAGCCCGGTGATGAACGTCCTCAACGAGAACGCCGCCGGCGGCATCAGCGGCACGGTCGATACCTCCGGACTCGCGAGCAGCACCGCAGCGCCCATCGTCAGCGCCGAGGTGCCGGACCCGACCAACACGCACCACGTCGTGGTGCTGCGCACGGTCGCCGCGAGCGGCGGCGCGTTCACGCTCTATCCGCTGCCGGTGCCGACCTCGGGCACGACCGACTACGACCTCGTCATCAGCTACCCGGGCGCCGACACCGTGATCGTGCGCGGCATCCCGGTCGGCAACGCCGCCATCGGCAGCGCCGTGGTCGCGCAGACGACGCCCTTCACGATGACCGCCGCACCGACCGTGTACGCCGACCTCTCGACGCAGTCGCCGACGCTGCCGGGCGGCGCGCGCGTGACCTTCTACCAGACGGTCCCCGCGAGCGGCGAGATCCCGTACTCGATCGACTCGAGCGCGGTCGACATGGTGACGCGCCACCTGCCGAACGACGCGTTCGCGCTGTCGGCGGGCCCGCTGCAGGTCGGCGCCTACCAGGGCGGCGGCCCCGTGTCCTTCGCGAGCACCGCGCCGCTCGAGGGGAGCGGCGGCTACGTCGTCGGCAGCGAGGGCCTGTACCGGGTCGACGCGCTCGTGACGACGCCGGCGGTGATCACCGGCAGCTCGACCGCGGCGACGCCGGTGATGGCGGCGGTGCCCGGAATGCGGGCCGGCGCGGTCGCCGGCCGGCTCGCGGTGTCGATCGCGGCGGCGGCGGGCGAGTACGACTCGGGATTCGTCGTCGTGAGCGCGGGCGGCCGCGTGGTCGAGACGGCGAACGTCGGCGCGCTGCTCCTGTCCGGGGGCGGCACCGTGACGCTCGCGGGGATTCCGTCCGGCAGCTCCCTCGCGCCGGCCACCGGCGTGCCCTACCAGGTCGCGGTGCGCGCCTGGAACTCGGGCAACGTCGCCGCGAGCTTCGTGCGGGTGGCCTCGACCACGAGCGTCACGCTCGGCAATTCCGGCTACGCGAGCGTCTCGCTGCAGATGCCCTGACGGCCGTGCCGGGGGCGCGGCGCAGCAGGGCCGCCCGGCGGCCGTCCCTTCAGAACGCGTCCGCCGGCCCGGCGACGCCGCCGATCGTCTGGCCCGCGAGGCCGATGAAGACGCTCCGCCCGAAGAAGAACGGCGCGCCCCAGTCGAAGGTGTCGGTCTCGGTGCTGCCCGTGGGTCCGGCCGCGCCCGACGAGGCCGTGTCGCTGGCCGAGATCGCATCCACGCTCGACACCGTGAACGCCTCGGTGACGGTGCGCATGCCGCTGCTCGCGTCGGTGATGGTCGCCGTGAAGAACTGCGGCGTGGTCGGGCAATAGAAGCTCGTGCTCACCGCGCAGGCCGTCAGCGCCGAATCCGGGAAGAAATAGCCGTTCGAGCCCGAGTCGATGAAGCTGGTGCTGAGCGTCGAGCTGCCGAAGACCGTCGAGAAGGTGCCGTAGTTCGGGTCGAGCTGGTAGACGATGGCGGTGGTCGGCAGCTGGTTGTTGCTCTGCGTACCGATGCCGAAGGTGAGGATCCCGGTCGGGTTCGCCGCGCCGCTGTCCGGCACCGCCTGCAGCTGGATGAGGACGCCGTTGCTGTCGGTGCCGAACGCGGCGACCGGATTCATGACCCACTGCGAGCTGGTGACGGCCGTCGGCTGGCAGGACACCGGCGAGCTGGTCGTGCAGGTGTTGTAGGCCGAACCGTCGGTCGCGCAGTTCGCGCTCGAGCTGCCGCAGTCGCCGAGCCAGTTGCCGATGCCGAGGATCGCGTTGGCGCCGAAGGCGGCGATGGTGTCCTCCTCGACGTTCACGTTCGACGAGCACTGGCTCGGAATGCTGCCTTCGTAGGTCGGGTCGCCGATCACCTGGATGTTGACGTTCGAGGCGGTCTCGCCGCCGACCGTGATGTCCGCCGTCTTGACCGGTCCCCAGCTGTAGCCGTCCGCGAACTGCGTGCACTCGACGAGCGCGCCGCCCGGCAGCATCACGGGCGCGAGCGCCGCCGACGAGACGCTGGTGCCCATGAGCGCCGCGTTCAGCACGCGAAAGCCGACCGAGCCGGTGTCGACCTGCACGTTGCTGAGCGTCGCGCAGGTCGCGGTGCCGTGGACGCAGATGGTCGCGGTCGTGTAGAGGATGTTGAAGGCGGCGACGCCGGCCGGCCCCGAGCTCAGCGTCACTGCCACCTGGTTCGCCCCGCTCGGGCCGCCGCTGCCGTTGATCGCGACGGCGACCGAGGTGATCGTGCCGAGCGAGGCGCCGCCGCCCGGGGCCGACAGCACCGCGTTGAAGGCGCGCGTCACGGCAAACGCCGTCGCGTTGCTGACCGGCACGCTGAAGCTCTTCGGACTCGCATCGCCGTCGGCCCAGTTCAGCATGCCGCTCGTCTGCGTGTAGTCGCTGCCGGCCTTCGCCGTGCCGTCGCTGGTCGCGTAGTTGACCGTCACCGCGCCACTCGAGCCGCCGACGCGATTCACGCTCAGCGTCACGGAACCCGCTGCCTGCGCGACCACGGCGTTCGGGTCGGAGTAGCCGAGGCTGCCCGCGACCCCGCCGCCACCGCCCCCGCCGCCGCCGCCGATGGACGAACCGCCGCCACCGCCGCAGCCGGCGAGCGCGAGCAGCACGACGCCCGGCACTGTGATCGCCCGTATCCACCCGATCGCTGCGCGGGCCTTGCTCATCTTGGTTGCTCCATCCGAAGGCTTAAGGGTCCGATCAGCGCAGGTCGCTGCGGGCGACGCCGGCCGGCACGGCCTGCGGCAGCACCGCGTGACCCACCCAGCCCCCCGGCAGCTTCACGACCGAGAGCGCGAGGTCGGGCTCGCTGATGTTGACGATGTGGTGGCCGTTCTGGTGGCGGGTGGCCGCGGCGACGTAGCGCGAGGCGGACTCGCCGAGGAGCGCCGCGATGTTCTGCGGTCGCGTGCCCTTCCAGGCGACGGCGAACACGCGTCCGCTCCGGTCGACGTACTCGCGCAGCTCGCGGCCGTCCGCGCTCGTGCCGGCATAGACGTCGTAGCCGGACCGCGCGTCGATCATCGCGGTCGCGCCGATCACGGCATGGTCGTGCAGCACCGAGCTGACGTCACCGCCGAGCGCGGCGGCCGCGTCGCGCGGCGCGAGGGCGGCGACCACGACCGCACAGGACCCGGCCAGCAGGAGTGGTATCGACGTCGCTCGTAGGCTCACTTGCACTCTCCTCGATGGATCGTATCAGCGCGTCGCATAGCCGCGCGCGTCAAGGCAGGCGCCGAGCGCCCGCGCGTAGTCCGCGCGGCGCGCCTCGGATTCGGGCGACGCGCCAGGCGGCGCGGCCGGATCGGCGTGGCTCTGCGCGACCGCCCAACGCTCGCACTCCGCGCGGTCCGCCGCCTGCTGCGCGGGCGGCTGGCCGTTGCGCGGGTAGACGTAGATCCCGGCGTGCAGCGGCGCGGCCTGCGGGCCCGCCTCGAGCGGCGGCGGCGGCACGATGCGGTAGCCGCCCTCGTGCGCGTCATACACGTAATAGGCGTCATTGGCGTAGTAATACTGTACGCGACCGAACACGACGGTCGTGTAGAAGGGCGGCAGCACCTCGACGACGATGCCCGCGGGCGGCGCGACGACGACGTAGCGCGGACCGTCGGCGCGGTACCAGACGCCCTCGTGGAACCAGTAGCGGTCCTTGCCGAGGCGCTCGGCATAGGCGCCGCGCGGCACCGCCGCGACCGACACGCCGAGGTCGGGATAGCTGTGATTGTGGCCGTGGCGGGCATCGACGTGCTCGTGGCGCTCCTCGGGGCCACGCGGATCCGCGCCTGCGGTGCCCATGAGCATCGCGGCCGCCGCGCAAGCCGCCGCCGTCATCCGAATGGCGCGCACCGTCATTGCCGTCATCCTCGCAAGGTCTCGCCGGATCCGCCAGCGCGCGGTCGAGCGCCGCCCACCGCGCCCGCGGGTGCCATGACTGTAGACGCTTCACCCCGGCAAGCGTTTACCGGTTGTCACAACTTTGCACCCTCGCACACTCGGCGCCTGTCGCCCGCCGGCGACAGCCGCGGCGGCTCAGTGCGGTCCGGGCTCGGGGGGCCCCTCGGGCGGCTGCGCCTCGAGCTCGGCGGCCGTCGCGCGCCGGTAGACGGCGTGGATCTTGAGACTCTTCAGGCGTTCGGCGCTGAACGCGACGACGCTCTCGAGGCGATCGCCCGGCAGCAGGCGGAAGTGCTCGACGACCTTGAGGTGCGAGCCGTCGCTGCTGTCGACGACGAAGTCGTTCTTGTCCCAGCCGGCGTGCACGGTGCGCGAGCCGTAGTGGTCCGTGACGCTGTGCGGCTCGTCGTCGCCGGGCTCGAAGCTCCGGTGCCGGCCGGCCTGGTCGATCACGACGACCGCGGGCTGCTGGCTGATCTCGACGCGCGGCGCCGGCAGCGCGAAGGCCCGCACGAGGTTGCCCGCGCCGATGCGGTACCACGACGGGGGATTGGCGAGCATGGGCTGCGAACTCGCCGCGCTGCCACCACGGCCGCCCCCCTGCCGCTGGCCGCCGCCGGGTGCGGTGGGATTCGTGAGGCTGCTCATCGTCTCCTGGCCCGAGTCCTGCGGGCGGACCGGCCGTGGCTTCGGCAGCGACGCCGCGATCAGCTTCTCGGCGTCATCGCTCGCCGCCGGATCGAGCAGCCAGTGGCCGCTCAGGTTGACCGAGGAACGCGGCGCCGGCTCGTAGCTGGTCGGGCCGCAGCCGGCACAGCCGAGCAGCGTGGCGACGGCGAGGCCCCCGAGGAAGCGGGGGCCCGGCGTCAGCTGGTCGCGGCGCGTCACTTGACGCTGTAGCCGCGACCCTCGAGGCACGCGCCCATCGCGCGCATGTAGGCTGAGCGCCGTTCGCGCGTCGCATCGACCGATGCCGCGTCCGCCGGACGCGTCGGATCGAAGCCGGTCTGGTCGGAGGCCCAGCGGTGGCACTCGTAGCGGTCCTTCCCCTGCTGCGCGTCATCCTGGCCGGCCTTCGGGTACATGATCACCTCGTCGGTCGCAGGCTGGGCCACGCTCGGTTGAGGGCCCGCCGGCGGGTCGACGACCTCGTAGCCCTGCGTCGGGTCGCGGTACACGTAGTAGGTGTCGTTCGCGTAGTAGTACGGGATCCCGCCGAACCACACGGTCGTGTAGAGCGCGGGCAGCACCGGGACGAAGACGCCGATCGGCGGACCGGCCACGATCCAGCGCCCGCCATAGGGCGCATACCACACGCCGCCGCTGAACCAGTAGCGGCCACCGCCGACCGCGTAGCCCTCGCGCGGGTGCTCGGCGAGCGTGTAGCCGCGCGACGGGTAGTACTGGTTGTGGCCGTAGCGCGCGTCCATGTGCGCACCGCGCGGGGCGCCGCGCGGCGCCCCCGGCGGATCGTAGGCCAGGGCACTGCCGGCGAGCGCAACGGCGGCGAGCGCCGTGGCCGCGAGGGCGAGAATTGAACTCTTCATGATCGCGCTCCCCCGCTTACTTGACCGTGTAGCCACGGCCGGTGAGGCAGGCGGTCAGCGCGCGGCGGTAGTCGTTCGCCCGCTGCTCCTGACCCGCGATCTGCGCATCCTGGCTGGCCTGCGCGTTCTGCACCGCGGCCTGCGTCGCCTGATTGCGCTCGGACTCGGAGACGGCGCCGATGGTGGCACCGGCGAGCGCGCCGATGAGTGCACCGGCGCCGGAATTGCGGGGGCCGGACACGATCGCACCGAGCACGGCGCCGGTGACCGCGCCGCCCGCGACCTGCGCGCCCGGCGGCGGGCCGCCCTGCACGACGACGACGCGCTGGTGCGGCGGCGTGCCCGGCACGCTCGGGTCGAAGCCGGTCTGCTTCACGGCCCAGTTGTGGCATTCATAGCGGTCGCGGTCGAGCTGCTGGTCGGACTGCCCCTGCGCGGGATAGGCGACGACCTCGGCGTAGCGCTCCGGTGCCGGCGGCGGCGGCGGCGCATAGACACGCGGCGGTGGCGCGACCACGCAACCGGCGAGCCCTGCGGCTGCAGCGAGCAGCACCAACGGGAGATACCTGTTCTTCATGACGACCGCCTCCGCGACTTAACCTGACAAAGATACAACGCACGGACCCGAAAAGCGCTGACTGCACGCCGGGGCCGCCAGCCGGCCTGCGGCACCGCTGCCCGGCCCTACGCATTCATTTGATCATTCCGCCCGCCGTCGGTTCCGCGTTGCGGCAAGCCGTCGCCGCCCCGGCGGCGGCGCCTTGCCGCTCGAGTGGGGACGTTGCCGCCCGATTCCATGGGCTTTGCACATCTTCACGGCAAGCGGGCGCTCGCCCGCCCCGGCCGCAGCCCCGGCCGGCCCGGCACGGATCGTGCTTAGCAATGACGGCCGGCGTGAATTGCCGGGCATCGACCATCGTGAGGAGGCATCGCAGATGAGCATGAGTACGATCTCCGGAACGCTGCCGTTCTATCCGTCGGCGGCGAGCGGCTCCGGATCCACACAGACCGCAGGGTCCTCGCTGTTCGGGCTCGCCAAGGCGCTGGGTTCCGGGAACCTGTCGGCCGCGCAGTCCGCGCTCACATCGCTCGAGGGCGTGCTCGGGCAGACGGGCAGCAGCGCGAGCGCGGCGACGACGCCGGCGGCAACGCCGCTGTCGAGCACGGGCTCGACGAGCAACACCCTGACGACCGACCTGCAGAACCTGTCGAACGCGCTCAAGGCGGGGAATCTCAACTCCGCCAAGGCCGCGTTCGCGAAGTTCACGCAGGATGCGCAGGCAGCGGGCGGCGTGCGCGGCGGCCACCACCACCATCCGGGCGGCGGTGCCGCGCAGTTCCTGAACGCCAGCAGCTCGGGCAGCGGCTCGAATGCCGCGTCGAACCCGTGGCAGGCGCTGCTGAACGCGAGCAACCCGGCGGGCGCGACGAGCGCCGGCAGCCTCAACGTCCTCGCCTGAGCGGCACCCGGCCGGGCGCCGCCGGGAGCCTCGGTTCCCGCGCGGCGCCGCGCGGCCGGCGCGCCGGCCGCCGGCGCCCGGCCGCCCGGGCAATGAGCCCGACCGGTGCGCGCGATCCGGCTAGACTAGCGGCCTCGCACTGCGGGGCCTGCATGCTTCATTTCCTCTTCGTGCCGCACGGCCGGCAGCTGCCGCGCTGCCGGCGTGCACGAGCGTACCGACGCGCCGATGGCTGACGCCCCGGCCGACCGACCGCGGGCGCGCTCGCTGAAGCCGCTCGCGACCCTGGCGCCGTTCCTGCGGCCCTACCGCTGGCAGACGGCGGTCGCGCTCGGCGCCCTCGTGGTCGCCTCGGCCGCGATGCTGACGCTGCCCGTGGCGCTCCGGCAGCTGATCGACCACGGCCTCGCGACGCAGAGCTCCGCCACGGTCAACCGCTACTTCGTCGGCTTCCTCGCCGCGGCGGTCGCGTTCGGCGCGTTCGCGGCGCTGCGCTTTTATTTCGTGACCTGGATCGGCGAGCGGGTGGTCGCCGACGTGCGTGACGCGGTCTACCGGCGCGTGATCCGCATGGACCCGACCTTCTTCGAGGTGACGCGCACGGGCGAGGTCCTGTCGCGCCTGACGACCGACACGACGCTGGTGCAGACGATCGCGGGCTCGTCGCTGTCGGTGGCGCTGCGCTCGCTCCTCAGCCTCACCGGCGCGCTCGTGATGCTGACCCTGACGAGCGGCAAGCTGATGGCGGCGCTCACGGTCATGCTGCCGCTCGTGGTCGCGCCGCTCATCATCGTCGGCCGGCGCGTGCGCTCGCTGTCGCGCGAATCGCAGGACCGCATCGCCGAGTCGAGCGGGCTCGCGGGCGAGACGCTGAACGCGGTGCAGACGGTGCAGGCCTACACGCTCGAGGAGCTGCAGAGCGCGCGCTTCAGGGACGCGGTCGAGGCGAGCTTCAGGAAGGGCATCGAACGCACGCGCGTGCGCGCCATCCTCACCGCGCTCGGCACCATGCTCGTGTTCAGCGCGATCACGCTCGTGCTCTGGCTCGGCGCGCGCGAGGTGCTGGCCGGCTCGATGACCAGCGGCCAGCTCGGGCAGTTCCTGCTGTACGCGGTGTACGTCGGGGCGGCGGCGGCGGGCCTCAGCGAGACCTGGGGCGAGGTGCAGCGCGGCGCGGGGGCGATGGAGCGGCTCGCCGAGCTGCTCGCCGCGACGCCGGCGATCGCCGCGCCCGTGCAGCCGGTGGCGCTGCCCGCGCGGAGCCGCGGCCACATCCGCTTCGAGGCCGTCAGCTTTCGTTATCCGTCGCGACCGGACAGCCTCGCGCTCGAGGACTACACGCTCGACATCGCGCCCGGCGAGACGATCGCGTTCGTCGGGCCCTCGGGTGCCGGCAAGAGCACGGCGTTCCAGCTGCTGCTGCGCTTCTACGACCCGGCGGCGGGGCGCATCACGCTCGACGGCATCGACCTCAGGTCAGTGACGCCGCTCGCGCTCCGCGCCCAGATCGGCCTCGTGCCGCAGGACACGGTGCTGTTCGGCACGAGCGCGCGCGAGAACATCGGCTACGGGCGTCCCGGCGCGAGCGAGGCGGAGATCGTCGCGGCCGCGACCGCCGCCGCCGCGGACGGCTTCCTGCGGGCGCTGCCGGACGGCTACGGCACGTTCCTCGGCGAGCGCGGCCTCAGGCTCTCCGGCGGCCAGCGCCAGCGCATCGCCATCGCCCGCGCGGTGCTGAAGAACCCGCCGGTGCTGCTGCTCGACGAGGCGACGAGCGCGCTCGATGCCGAGAGCGAGCGCCTGGTGCAGCAGGCGGTCGAGCGGCTGATGCGCGACCGCACCACCATCATCATCGCGCACCGGCTCGCGACGGTGCTCAAGGCCGACCGCATCGTGGTCATGGACCATGGCCGCATCGTCGGCATCGGCACGCACGCCGAACTCGCCGCGAGCAACCCGCTGTACGCGCGGCTCGCGGCGCTGCAGTTCACGACCCCCGAGCTCGCCTGAGGCGCGCGCCGCGGCCCTGCCGGCGCGCGATCACCTCGACGGCGCTCGGCGGCACCATGCGGGCATGCGCCAGCCGCTCGCTCGCGCCGATGATGTCGCTGTGCGGGCGCAGCTGCTCGATCGCAAAGCCGGCCGCGGTGAGGAGCGCCGGCACCGCGCTGCCGACGTCCACGCGGCCGCCCTCCGCTTCCCGGCTCGCCATCACCGTGGCGACGAAGCGCGCGTGCAGCGGCACCAGGCCGCGTCGGCGCCTTCGACGCCGAGGTCGTCGGTCACGAGATCGAGCTCGCGGACCGCGAGCTGCGGGAGGCCACGCGCCCGTGCGCGCGCCGCCGGCACCTCGAAGAAGCGCCGCGAGCCGCATCGGCCGCCACAGCCGGTGCTGCAGTCCGGGCCGCTCGATCCCGGCAGCGGGCGTGCCGAGCACGTGGTCACGCTCGCCCGTGGGCGGATCCCTGGGCGCCCCGGGGACGCGAAGTCTGGCGCAGACGCACCGGCTGCCCGGCGGGGCGCCGGCGATCGACCGTGAGTGGCGGATGCAGGTAGGATCCGGTCGCAGGCGCAACAACCGCCGCGCACGCCGCGCGCGCACCAGTTCCGGGGGGGGACGCATGGTCACGATCCACGTCAACGGTCAGGCGCTCGAGACGGACGCGACGCCCGATACGCCGCTCCTGTGGGTGCTGCGCGATCACCTCGGGCTCACCGGGACCAAGTTCGGCTGCGGCAAGAGCCTGTGCGGTGCCTGCACCGTGCACGTCGAGGGTACCGCGACGCGGTCCTGCGTGACGCCGCTCGGCGACGTGATCGGCAAGCAGATCGGCACCATCGAGGGCCTGTCCAGGGACCGCTCGCACCCGGTGCAGAAGGCCTGGATCGAGCTCGACGTGCCGCAGTGCGGCTATTGCCAGTCAGGGCAGATCATGTCGGCGAGCGCGCTCCTCGCCGCGAACCCGGACCCGAGCGATGCCGACATCGATCGGGCGATGTCCGGGAACCTGTGTCGCTGCGGCACCTATCCGCGCATCCGCGCCGCGATCCATCGCGCTGCGGCACTCGCCAAGAACGGCGGTGCGGCATGAACGCCCGGCTGGATCCCGGGCCGGTCAGCGCCGACTCCCCCGAGCGCCGCGAGTTCCTGAAGGTCTCGGCGCTGGCCGGCGGCGGCCTCCTGATCGGCATCGCGCTCGGTGCCTGCGCCAAGCAGCCGTCCCTCGGGCCCGCGCTCGGCGGCCAGCCGGTCGCCTGGCTCAAGATCGGCGGCGACAACTCGGTCACGATCCTGGTCGACCGCTCGGAGATGGGCCAGGGCGTGTACACGGCGATGCCGACGCTGCTCGCCGAGGAACTCGAGGTGCCGCTCGCGCGCATCCGGGTCGAGGCGGCACCGGCGGGCGCCGCCTACATCAACACCGCCCTCGGCACGCAGATCACGGGCGGCAGCACCAGCGTGCGCGAGGCGTACGCAAAGCTGCGCACCGCCGGCGCCCAGGCGCGGACGATGCTGGTCGGCGCGGCCGCCGACTACTGGCACGTCGACGCGGGGCTCCTCAAGGTCGTGGACGGGGTCGTGATCGCGCCGAGTGGCGCGAAGCTGAGCTACGGCGAGCTCGCGGCCATCGCCGCGACGCGCCCGCTGCCGACCGGCGTCGCGCTCAAGGACCGCAGCGAGTTCAAGCTCATCGGCCAGCGCAGCCCGCGGCTCGACACGGGGCCGAAGGTGGACGGCTCGGCCGAGTACGGCATCGACGTCAGGCTGCCTGGCATGAAGTACGCGGCGCTCGCCCAGCCGCCGGTGCTCGGCGGCAGCGTCCGGTCGGTCGACTCCGCCGCGGCCGAGCGGATGCCGGGCGTCGTCCGGGTCGTCACGACGACGAGCGGCGTCGCGGTCGTCGCCGATCACTACTGGCAGGCGCACGCAGCCCGCGAGGCGCTCAAGGTGAGCTGGGAACCGGGGCCGAACGCCGCGCTCGACACGGCGAAGATCCGCGCCGGCCTCAAGGCCGCGGCCGGCGGCGATCCCAGGTCCGCGCGCAACGACGGCGATGCGCTGGCCGCCATCCGGAACGCGAAGCGCAGCGTCACGGCGAGCTACGAGCTGCCGCTCCTCGCGCACGCGACCATGGAGCCGATGAACTGCACGGCCGACGTCAGGGCCGATGGCTGCGACCTCTACGTCGGCTCGCAGGTGCAGCTGATCGCGCAGGCGGTCGCCGCGGGCGCGGCCGGCCTCAAGCCCGAGCAGGTGCGCGTGCACACGACGCTGCTCGGCGGCGGCTTCGGGCGCCGCCTCGAGACCGACTTCATCCCGGCGGCGGTCGAGGCCTCGAAGGCAGTCGGCGCGCCGGTGAAGGTGATCTGGACGCGCGAAGACGACATGACGCACGACGCCTACCGGCCGCCGGCCTACGACACCGTGACCGCCGGCTTCGACGGGTCCGGGGCCCTCGATGCCGTGCACATCCACCTGACGAGCCCGTCGATCACGGCACGCATGTTCCCGCCCGTGGTGGAGAAGACCGTCGATCCGTTCGCGGTCGAGGCGGCGGCCAACTTCCTCTACGACGTGCCGAACGTGTCGGTCGAGTACGTACGCCACGAGATCGGCATCAACGTCGGCTACTGGCGCTCGGTGAGCCACGCGCTCAACTGCTTCGTGGTCGAGAGCTTCATGGACGAGGCCGCGCACGCGGCCGGCAAGGACCCGTACGAGTTCCGCCGCGCGCTGCTCGCGCGCCAGCCGCGCGCCAGGCGTGCGCTCGAGGAGGCGGCCGCGCGCGCCGCGTGGGGCAAGCCCGCCGCCGGCCGGCACCAGGGCATCGCGCTGATGGAAGGCTACGGCACGTACGTCGCCGCGGTCGCGGAAGTGTCGCTCGCGGCGGGCAAGATCCGCGTCGAGCGCATCCTCTGCGCCGTCGACTGCGGCCAGACCGTGAACCCCGGGATCGTCGACCAGCAGATCACGAGCGGGCTCGTGTTCGGCCTGTCGGCCGCGCTCTGGGGCGAGATCAACCTGGACGGCGGCAAGGTGCGCGAGACCAACTTCGACAAGTACCGCGTGCTCCGGCACAACGAGCTGCCGGTGCTCGAGGCGCTGCCGCTGCCGAGCACCGAGCCGCCGGGCGGCATGGGCGAACCGACCACCGCGATCGTCGCGCCGGCGGTTGCGAACGCGATCTTCGCCGCCACCGGCAAGCGGCTGCGGGCGCTGCCGTTCGCCGCCGCGATTGGGATCGAACAGCGCGCGTGAGGACCCGCGACGCATCCTGGGACCCGGCGTCGACCGCGGGTGGCGGGCTGCCGCGCATCGCCTACGGGAGCGGTGCCTACGTCTATGACACGGACGGCAACCGCTACCTCGACGGCTCGGGGGGGCCCGCGGTGTTCTGCCTCGGTCACGCGCACCCCGAGGTCAACGAGGCGATCGAGCGGCAGCTCCGGCGCGTCGCGCACGGCTACCGCTACACCTTCACGAGCGACCCGCTCGAGGAGCTCGAGTCGCTGATCGCGAGCGCCTGCGGGCCGGCGCTCGATTCGATGGTGTTCGTCTCGGGTGGCTCCGAGGCGGTCGAGTCGGCGCTCAAGATCGCGCTCCAGTACCACAGCGCGCGCGGCGAGATCTCGCGCCGGCGCTTCATCGCGCGGCGCCGCTCCTGGCACGGCAACACGCTCGGCGCGCTCAGCGTCTCGGACTTCTCGGCGCGGCGCGCGCCGTTCGAGGGTGCCCTGATCGAGGCCTCGTTCCTGTCCTCGGTGAACGCCTACCGGCCGCCCGCCGGGGTCGCGGCGGCAGACGTGGCCGAGGTCTGTGCGCGCGAGCTCGAGGCCGAGATCGAGCGGCTCGGGCCCGCGCACGTCGCGGGCTTCATCTTCGAGCCCGTGGTCGGCGCGGCCAGCGGCGTCGTGCCGGCGCCGCCCGGCTACGCGCGGCGCGTCCGCGAGATCTGCGACCGGCACGGCGTCCTCATGCTCGCGGACGAGGTGATGTGCGGCACCGGCCGCACCGGCACCTTCCGCGCGCTCGAGCACGACGGCGTCGTGCCCGACGTCATGAGCATCGCCAAGGGCCTCGGCGGCGGCTACGTGCCGCTCGGCGCCGCCGTGTACCACCGGCGCATCGCTGCGGTGCTCGACGCCAGGGACGGCGGCCCGCTCACCGGCCACACGTTCACGGGCCACACGCTCGCCTGCGCCGCCGGGGTCGCGGTGCAGACGATCATCCGGCGCGACGGACTCCTCGACCACATGCGGGCGCGCGGCGCGGCGCTGCGCGCGACGCTCGCGGCCGAGCTCGCCGACCTCGAGATCGTCGGCGACGTCCGCGGCCGCGGCTACTTCATCGGCGTCGAGTTCGTCGCCGATCGCGCCACGCGCGCGCCCTTCGATCCGGAGCTCGGCGTCGCGGCGCGCGTCGGCCGCGCGGCGAAGGCGCTCGGGCTCCTCATCTACCCGATCGGCGGCAACGTCGACGGCACGCGTGGCGACGCCGTGATCATCGCGCCACCGTTCAATGCCCGCGAGGTCGAGCTCGAGGAACTGTGCGCGTCTTTCGTGCAGGGCGTGCGGCAGGCGCAGGCCGGGCTGCCGAGCGGGCGCTGACGGGCCCGTGCCGCGCGGCGGCGGGCATCCGGCGCGGCGCCGGCCGCGCGCGCCCGGCTCACTGCGGCTGCACGAGCACGAGCGTGCCCGACACGAACGCGACGCCGGACGACGTCACCGCGCCGAGGCCCGAGCCGGGATCACCGCTCTGCCACGGCGGCGTCGGGGTCGTCAGCGACAGCACCTGGTTGAGCGCCGGCGCATACAGCAGCTCGCCGCCGAGCGGCTGGATCGCCTGCAGTTCCGGCAGCGCCGGCGCACCGAGCGGGGTGCCGGTCGGTCCGTAGATGCTAGCCCCCAGGTACGGATACGACTCCGGTCCGTAGTTGTTCACGAGCAGCCGTGCATTGTCGAGCCAGCCGACCGCCCAGCCGGACAGCGTCGTCAGCAGCGTGCCGTTCCGGTAGATGCTGGTGGTCGTCGCGGTACCCGCCGAGTTGTCGGGTGCGGCGCTCGACACCGCGACCAGCGTCCCGTCGGGCGACAGTTGCACGGGCTGGTCCTGCAGGTAGGCGGTCGCGCTCCACGTCAGCGTGCCGCTCGGGATGCTGACGGATTCGCGGGTGTAGGCGTAGCCGAACAGGAGCACGTCGCCGAGCGTGGACCCGGACCCCGCGAGCGTCATCGTGACCGGCACCGGGACGTTGGTGCCGTAGGCCGCGGGGTAGCTCGCGAGCAGCGTCGCGCCCGGCATCGAGTACACGTTGATCGTGCGGTCGTTGCCCGGGCGGTCGTCGTACTGATCAGCGAGCGTCGCGAGCACCGTGCCGTCCGACGACAGCGCGAGTTGCGCGCTCGGCGTCGCGATCGTCTGCTCGAGCGCACCGGTCGCTGCATTGAACGACAGGATCGACCCGCTGGCGGTCGACAGCACCAGCCGCGGCCCGCCACCGACCAGCGACCAGGCGCGCCCGTAGCCCAGATATCGCGGCGCGCCCGGCAGCCCCGACCCGTCGAGCAGCACGCCCCAGGAGGTGCCGGCCAGCCAGCCGCTCGCGGACACTGCGGCATACGCGGACTCGTCTACCACCGGCAGCGTGAAGTCGGTGTCGGCCGGCGTCGCACCCGAAAGGTCTATCACGTGCAGCAGCCCGGCCGTGGCACCGTCGTAGACCCCGATCGTCTGCGCTGACGGCAGTACCTGGCTGTCGGTGCTGAGGCTGTAGGCGGCCGTCGGCAGCGCGCTGTTGCCGACCGCGTAGACGTTGAGCGGCGTGGTGCTCGAGTCGGCGTCATCGTTGAAGGTCCAGAACCAGTTTCCGGTACCGCCGAGGTGCGCGAGGGTCGGCAGCGAGCGTTCGTCGAGCGCCATGCCGCCGTCCGAATAGACCCAGACCGTGTTGGTCGAGGCGTCGGTGGCGAGAAAGCGGCTGCCGTCCTGGAACCACCCGTAGAAGCTGCCGCTGAACGTCGCGCCTGCCACCGAGGTCCACGCCCCGGCGGTCACCGTCTCGATCACGTTCTGACCCTTCGCACCGAGGCCAACGAGCAGCGCACCCGGCAGCGCAGCGACGCGCGCGCCGGAGTAATCACCTGGCTCGGAGAACAGCTGCTGGCCGGCTGGCGTCCAGCACGTCAGGCCCGCGCCGCTCCCCGCGCACAGGTAGCTGCCGTCGCCCGCGAGCGCCGCCCAGGCGACCGGGATCGTGATTTCAGCGACGACCTGACCGGTCGCCGTCGAGCGGATCTCGAGCCCCGTCGCGGTACCGATCATCGCGTAGCCGCCGGCGAGCGCGAGTGGCGCGAACGGGCACGTCTCGCCGTTGTAGAGGCAGGGCAGCGTGCCGCTCGCGAGCTCGGCGGCGGTCGCGAAATTCCACAGCACCCAGCGCCCGAACTCGTCCTCGCTCAGCACGCTCGTGCCGTCAAACAAAAGCACGGTGATCTGGTCGACGTGGCCGAGGTCGAGGAGTGGCGCGGCGGCGACCGCGAGCGTCAGCGATTCCGCCGCCGTGCCCCCCGAATTCGTCGCGGACACGAGGTAACTGGTCGCGGCCGCACCCGCGGTCGGCGTGCCACCGATGCTGCCCGTGCGCGGGTCGATGGCGAGCCCCGCGGGCAGCGCCGGGCTGACCGACCAGCCGACCACCTTGCCACCGCCGGTCACCGGCACCGCGGCCTCGGGGGCAACGCCTGCCGTGTACGAATAGGCGGACGCGCCATAGGCAAACGTCGGGGCGATGTCGTCGACGGTGATCGCGACGCTCGCCTTGGCGCTGCCGCCTGCGTTGCTCGCCGTCACCGTATAGCGCGTCGCGGCGGCGACCGCCGCGGGCGTTCCCGAGATCACGCCGCTCGTCGCATTCAGCGAAAGTCCGGCTGGCAGCGGCGGCGACACGCCATAGGACGTCACGCTGCCACTCACGGTCGGCGACAGCGGCGTCATGGCGGTGCCGACGGTGAGCGGCGGCGGTGCCGGATAGCTGAGGCTCGCGGGCGGTGGCGTCGACGGCGGCGCCGGCACGGAGGCAGTGCCGCCGGAGCCGCCGCCGCAGCCGCCGACGAGCGCCAGCGCGAGGCACGGCGC
>Ga0181519_10001703_pt1 | contig 19246 bp, 11 predicted proteins | sample PEATcosm2014_Bin_26_FD_121102 | JGI IMG/M metagenome (GOLD analysis project Ga0181519, IMG submission 121102) | Peatland microbial communities from MTU Mesocosm Facility, Houghton, MI, USA - PEATcosm2014_Bin02_10_metaG | ecosystem: Environmental > Terrestrial > Soil > Wetlands > Peat | place...
GCACCGGCGATTGCGGCGAGTTCGTCCTGAATGGCCTCGATCGTCTGCGGCCCCATGCCCCCGCCTGTCGCCACGTAGCGCGTGCCCGGCCGAAGCCCCTCGATGGCCGCAATGCTGAGGCAGTCGATCGGCGCCTCGGCGATGACGATCCGCGACGGCAAGCCGATCGGAACCAGACGGAACAGCGTCTTCCTGCCGCCGCGAAGGGACCCCTTGAAACTCGGGCCGCGGACCTCGACGTGGCAGACGCACCGATCCCGGTCGCGATGGGCAAACCAGGCGCTCCCTTGCCACCCTTCGCGAATTGCGTCGGCATGAGCTGCTGCGGCCAGAACCGATACGGGCAGTCGCCGAATACCAGAAAGGTAGTGCCAAGCGGAGGAGTTGGATCGAAGCGGCGGGCGGGCGGCCCACCGATCCGACATCGGCGCGCCGGGCTTCGACCGGCAACGCGCCGGCAGGCTCGCCGGCGCCCTCGGGCTCAGACCGATGAATGGCCGCAGCGTCTTGCGGACATGCCCGAAGTTGAGGGTGGGGTCGAGATACTGCACCAGCTTGAAAACGTCGCCCTTGGCGTCGCTGCCGGGATCCCACCAGCCCCTGCCGCCGTGGTTGACGATCAGCACTTCGCCTGCACCGCGGCGATATTTAAGGCAATGGCGTGTGCTCTCCTTACGGTCGAGGTGCCACACCGGAACGGCGTGTTCCAGGATGGCGGCGCAACTAATTCCGGCGCGCATCTCTTCGAGTTCCTGATCGGGTTCCTGCATGATGGGGCCTCCGCTGCCGAGCGATCGGGCGGGAGCAGTGACCTGCGATTGCCCGCCCGCACCTTCCCCGGCAGACCGCGAGGCGACGGCGCCGCAAGGGCGCGCGGCATGGCCGCGCGGGAGCGCATGCGACGAACCCTTGTCGGCGGCGACGGCGCTAGCGGTAGCAATCTTGCTGTGCCGGCCGGTGGTTCTCCCGTTCTCGGGCTCGGCTGCGCGAGCGGGCGCGGTTTTTGTTCGATGGCCGTCGACGAGCTATGGGCAATGCATCGCCGGCTCCAGTTTGCGGCAAAATACCGCAGAAGCTGCTCAGTTTTCCCCGATTCGAACTGGCCCCAATCGCGCACGCGACGCTCAGCTTCAAGGCACCGGCCACTGAAACGAAGGAGAGATCCGATGCCCAGGAAAGCACGCCGCCAAGTCGATATCAAAGAAAAACGCATTTTAAACCATGAAGAGCAAGCGCCGGAAGCAAGCAATACGGCATCACCAATTCTTATCAGTGTTCCTCAGGCAGCTGAGATTGCTGGGATTCCAAAGTCATTCCTAAGAAAGTGCTTTATTGATCCGAAAAAGCGACCAAGGAACGTGCCATCTCCGCCGCCTTACATAAGAAGGGGGCGCGCGATCTCTATAATCGCTGCGGACCTGCTCGGGTGGGTACGGGGGCTGGGCCTCGGCAATGCGACCGATAGGCGGCGCCCAGGCCGACCGACGGTTTCAGAGAGGATAGCCCGGCGCGAGCGTCGCAGTTTACAAGACGAAGAAACCACAAAAGTGACGGGGCTCGCCTTCACGCCGGTTCAGGATCACGGCAAGACATAGTGCCGGGCTGGTCGCTATGTAAACCTCCGACCGTGGGCTGGTTATCAGTCTCGGGAGTTCAACCGTCCGCCGGGCAACCTCGCGCCGAGCCGGTCCGCACGAAGGTGGGTGTAGCGTGCGAGCATTGCGGGCGTCAGGTGGCCGCTGATCGTCATGATTTCATAGTCCCGCAAGTCGGTAAGCTCGAACAAGCGGGAAATGCCCTCGTGCCGGAGGTCGTGCCAACGCAAATTCGGAAACTGCTGTTCACTTATGGCGTCGCGGAATGCGTGGATAATGCCGCGGCCCGTCTCGACTGGCAGAACCCGCCGCGCGCTGATCTCCTCGGCACTCCCCTGGGGCCTCAGGGCGTTCAACGCGGCGACCGCTCGCAGCGACAGGGGCACGCGACGCGGCTTGTCATTCTTTGTCTTCGGCAGATCAGCATAAGGGTACTCACCCGACAGCTTCACCCGCTTCCAGATCAGACCGGCGAGCTCGCTTTGGCGCATGCAGGTTTCGATCGAGATGATGATCGCATTCCTCAGCCACCGCCGCGACGACTTATCGGCCGCCGCCAATAGCCGGCTCTCCTCGTCATCCTCGAGGCGCCGGTCCCGGCCATCGGGTTGTCCCGGTCGGACGCCCGGTCGGACCGGATTGTCGAGCGCTACTTTGTGGGCGCGCGCCCAGGTTTGGACCAGCTTCGATAGGGCGTTGAGCCGGTGGATTACCGTTTGCGGTCCGCATTCGGCATCCGGACCGGTGGTCGCGCCGTCTTCCGCATTGTCTTCGTCCAACACGTCTCGCCGCCACTCGATAAGATCCCAATCATGAAGCGCGGCAAGAGACCAGGCCGCGAACTTGCTCTCTTTCCAGTAGCGAAGTTTTGCCGCGACGTTCTTGGCATTGGCATTCGTTCCTACATGCTTGCCGTCGAGCATCCAGTCGCAGGCCTCGGCCAAGGTGGTGGCGCGGGCCCGCTTGAGGTCCTGGAATTCCTCGCCCGTGACCTTACCCTCCATGACGCGCTGCCATTCCTGCGCGTCGCGGAGCTTCTCGAAGGTCTTGGTCTGGTAGACGCCGTTACGCCTGACCTGAACACGGAATTGGTCCGGTCCGCGAACCTGAATTCCGTCCGCCATGGCGGCCTCCTTGGCACGATTTTAGACACGGCGAGTGTGCCAAATTGTGCCAAAAAACGCCAGGGGTCTATCAGGACGGATCGTAAGTCATTGATTTTACTGGAGCGGGTGAAGGGAATCGAACCCTCGTCGTAAGCTTGGAAGGCTTCTGCTCTACCATTGAGCTACACCCGCCCGCCCCACACAGACTGGTCTCACCGCCCCGGCTGCAACGCGCGTGCTTGGGAGAGGCTACTGGTGGAGGGGGTTGGATTTGAACCAACGTAGACTTCCGTCGGCAGATTTACAGTCTGCTGCCATTGACCGCTCGGCCACCCCTCCTTAGCCCCGCTGCCGAGGCCAGCGCTGCGGAGACGCGCACTATGTGAATTTCCCGCCGGTTGTCAACGGTCGATTCCCGCAGATCGGTACCGACGCCCGGACGGATACAGGCGAGGCGACCGCCCGCCGCCCGACCGCCCCACCGACTTTGCGAGAACGGTCTGAAGGAGTTCGACAATCGCGCCATCCATTGGTTGCGCGAGCGGCACCGGACCTGTAATCCTGGGATCGCGGGTGCGGGATCGGCAGTTGCGGGCGAGCGGCTCTCGACTGTTCATTTCTTATCGAAAACTTAGGGCTGCCTGGCGATCCTGATCCGTTACCGGCGTGGTGCGCAGTCGAGGTTCCATGGCGCGGCAGGATCTGGTTCTGAGCATCGTCGTCCGGATACCGGCGGGCTTTTGCCTCGCAGTCGGGCTGACTATTCTCGGTGGCTGGCTGGCGGCTCAGCCCGAACTGCTGCGCCTGTTCGGCGGCGGCGAGCCGACCCCGGCGCAAGCCGCGGCATCGGCCTCTCTCGTTTCGCTTGCCGCCTTGATGCCGACACGGTGGCGCACCGCGCGGATCAGCGCCGCAGGAATCGCGGCGCTGTTGACCGCCGCCAGCCTTGCCGAAACCGCTTTCAACGTCGATTTCGGCATTGACTGGCACAGCCCCGCCGCCTGGCCGGGCACCGATCCGACGGCCGGCCGCGCCACCATCGGCGGGGCGGCGGGGATCATGCTGATCGCAGTGGCGTTGATCCTGTCGCCGGCACCGCGGCAATCGAAGCGTCGCCGGGCGATCGCCGTCCTGGCCACGGTCGCGGCGGCGATCGCGCTCGGCAGCCTGTTCGAACGGATGCTCGACGTCGCCGCCCTGCTCGGTTGGCACTACCTCAACCGCATGCCGGCCTCGGCGGCGGTCCTGCTGCTGCTGCTGATCGTCCCGCTCTGGTACCTGCGGCTGCCGGAGGAAGAGCGCAATAAGCCGCCGCGCGACCCCGCGGCCGCGTTGTTGTCGATCGGTTCGGTGCTCTTGATCGCCGCGAGCCTGCTCGCAGGGACCGCCGGGCTGGTAGCGATGCGGCGCGGCATCGAGGACAGCGAGCGCGCCAACCTCCTGGCGACCGTTCAGACCACCGCCAAGATCTTCGAAGCGACGGTCGACGACCGTCTGAAATTTGCCCGTCTCATCGCGACCCGCGGCGGCCTCCTGGCCGCCGTCGAGGCCGTTGCGGCAGAGCCCAATGACGGCGCGGAAATCCTGGCATTGCGAAATGTGGTCGATGGGTTGGTTGGCGGCGATGTCCGCGGCATCGGCGTCTACGACGCGTCCGGGCAGCTCCTGTTGACCGGCGGCAGCCTGGCGAGACGGCCGAAATTCGCCCGCACCCTCGACGGCACGGGCGGCGCCCGGCTGGTTTGGGACGGAAGGCTGCTGCTCGACACGAATGCCGATCTGGTCGAGAGCGATGTGGTGCTCGGCCGGATCGTCGTCGAGCAGGAAATGCCGGCCTTGGATACGCTGCTGGCCCAGGCCGCCGGACTCGGAACCAGCGGCAACGGCGCCATCTGCGGCCTGTCGCCGGACGCCCCCGAGACGATGGAATGCCTCCCGAACCGCACCAATGCAGTGCCTTTCACCGACAAGCTGCGCCAGCGGGGGGCCTTGCTGCCGGTCGCCAACGGACTGCTGGGCGCGGCCGGCGCGGCCGGCACGGTCGACAGTTTCGACCGCCGCGGCACGCGCGTGATCGCCGCCTTCGAGCCACTGCCGCGCTTCGGTTTGGCCATCGACCTCAAGGTCGACACCGCGGAGCTGTTCGCGCCGGTGCGCGAGCGCGGCGCCCTCACCGTGCCGATCCTGATCCTGATCGTACTCGCCGGCTCGCTGATCCTGCGCGATCGCATCGCGCCGCTCGCTCGCCAGCTGGTCGAGAAGGAGCGTGAGGCGCGCGAGCGCGGCGTGGCGCTGGAGGATAGTCGCCGCGAATTGCTGCACAAGAACCGCGTGCTCGACGTCGCCCTCAACAACATGGCGCAGGGTCTCGTTCTCTATGACGAGAACGGCAGGCTGCGCGCGTTCAATCGGCGCTACGAGCGCATGCTGGGCTTTCCGCAAGGCTTCCTGCGCGCCGGCTTGAGCCATACGGCCGTGCGCAAACGCAGCGCCGAATTCGGCGCCAGCGCCGTCGAGGAAGGCGTTGGCATGCTGCTGACCATGGCGACCGGCGAAGCCGGGCGGCAAATTGTCGAACGCCGCCTGCGCGATGGCAGGATCATCGAAATCGTCCACGAACCGCTCGAAGAAGGCGGTGGCGTCATCACCTTCAGCGATGTCACGGCACAACGGGCCGCCGACGCCGCGCTACGCGCAGCGAAGGAAGGGGCCGAGGCGGCGAATCGCGCGAAATCCGAATTCCTGTCGATGATGAGCCACGAGGTCCGCACGCCGATGAACGGTGTGCTCGGCATGATACGCCTGCTGCTCGACACCAATCTGGCGCCTCAGCAGCGCAAATATGCGCAGACGGCGCGCAGCTCCGCCGAAGCGCTGCTGGCGATCCTCGACGACATTCTCGATTTCTCGAAGCTCGAGGCGGGAAGGCTGGTGCTCGAGAATGTGCCGGTCGATCTCGACACTTTCGCCGACGGCATCCTGGCGATCATGCGGCCGCTCGCCCGCAACAAGGAGTTGGTGCTGGAGTTCGAGCGCAAGGCGGACCTCCCGCGCTGGGTCGAGATCGACGCCGCGCGACTGCGCCAGGTAATCCTCAATCTCGTCGGGAACGCGGTGAAATTCACCGAACGCGGTGCCGTGACGCTGCTGTTCGGCGGCAGGCCGACCGGCGGCGGCGAGGCCGTGCTGTCGATTACGGTCAAGGACACCGGGCCCGGCATCGCCCCTGAGGTCGTGCCGAATCTGTTTTCGCGCTTCACCCAGGCGGACAGTTCGATCTCCCGGCGCTTCGGCGGGACGGGGCTCGGCTTGGCCATCTCGAAACAGCTGGTCGAACTCATGGGCGGCAGTATTTCCGTGGAGACGATGCTCGGCCGGGGCAGCGTCTTCCGCGTCGATCTGCCGTGCCGGATCGTCGCCCGCCCCCAGGCGGAGCCGGAAGCGGAACCTGTCCCGCATGACGGCCAGCGGCGTCATTTGCGGATTCTCGTGGCCGAAGATAATCCGGTCAACCAAGCGGTCGTGACGGCGATGCTGGCGCCCCATGAGCATACCGTCGAAGTGGCGTCCGACGGCGCCGAGGCATTGGCGGTCGTCGAGCGCGGTGGTGTCGATCTGGTGTTCATGGACATCCAGATGCCGAAGATGGACGGCGTCGCCGCGACCAAGGCGATTCGCGCCCTGCCCGGCCCGGAAAGCCGCGTGCCGATCGTGGCATTGACCGCTAATGCCATGGCCGGTCACCGCGAAGAATACCTGGCGGCCGGCATGAACGATTATATTGCCAAACCGCTGAAGCCGGAAGATCTGGCGCGGGTCCTGAAGCCGCTGGAGGAAGGCGGCGACGTCGCCGCGGCGCCAGCCGCAGCACCGCCGGCTGCGCCGCAGGCCGGGCCGGCGCCGATGGTCGACACCGCGCGGATCGCCGAATTGGCCGCAATCATCCCGCCCGACGGCCTGGCAGCAATGCTCGACGCATTCTTCGCCGATGGTGAAATCCGCCTGGCCGCCCTCGCCGCTGCAGGCGACCGCCATGACCTCGAAGGCCTGCGCCGTGCCGCCCACGACATCGCCGGCATGACCGCGAATTACGGCTTGTCGGAGGCCGAACAGCTGGCGCGCCAAGTCATTGCCGCCTGTCATCGCGGCGACGAGAGCGCCGCGTGGCCCTTTGCGGCGGCCGCGGCAAAAGCGTTCCGGCGCGCCGAAGCGCCGCTCCGCCTGGCGATCGGCAACCGCATCGCCGCGCGCGGAACGGCCGCCTGAGCCGAGGATCGCTTCGGCAAAGAAAGAATATTGCTGAACCGCGGGAACGCCGTCATCATTCTGTACCGAGTGAACGGCAACCCCGCCCCTTCATTGCGTTTTTCAAGGACCAGCCGTCTGCAATTGAGCGCAGCCGAGGCTTGGTTTAGCTTCCGCTGCACGAGGAATTTCGGCCCGAGCTTCCGGGAGGGGCTCACCCATGGCACTCGCAGCGGTCACTCTAGATGACAAATACACGCTCGAGCGCGGGCGCATCTATCTGAACGGGACCCAGGCGCTGGCCCGGCTGCCGATGATGCAGCGTGAGCGCGACCAGACGGCCGGGCGCAATACCGCCTGCTTCATCTCGGGCTACCGCGGCTCGCCGCTGGGCGGGCTCGACCAGACGCTATGGGGCGCCCGCAAATTCCTGAAGCGGGATCATGTCCATTTCGTCCCCGGCTTGAACGAGGATCTGGCGGCCACCGCCGTCTGGGGCAGCCAGCAGGTCAATATGTTCGAAGGCGCTCACTATGACGGCGTCTTCGCGATGTGGTACGGCAAGGGGCCGGGGGTCGATCGCAGCGGCGACGTGTTCAAGCACGGCAACGCCGCCGGCACCTCGCCCCATGGCGGCGTCTTGGTGCTGGCCGGGGATGATCATGCCTGCAAGTCATCGACCCTGCCGCATCAATCCGAATATGCCTTCATGGATGCCAGCATCCCGGTGCTGAATCCGTCCGGCGTGCAGGAGATCCTGGATTACGGCCTCTTCGGTTGGGCGATGAGCCGGTACTCCGGCTGCTGGATCGCGATGAAGACGATCGCCGAGACGGTCGATAGCTCTGCCTCCGTGCATGTGGCGCCCGATCGGGTGAGCATTGTGCTGCCGGAGGATTTCGAAATGCCGCCGGGCGGGCTCAATATCCGTTGGCCCGACCCGCCGCTCGACCAGGAATACCGGCTGCACCGCTACAAGCTCTACGCCGCCCTGGCATTCGCCCGCGCCAATCGGCTCGACCGCATCGTCATCGACAGCCCCAAGCCGCGCTTCGGCATCGTCACCACCGGCAAGTCCTACCTGGATGTGCGCCAGGCCCTGGACGATCTCGGCATCGATGAGGCCTACGCCGCCGAACTCGGCATCCGCGTCTACAAGGTCGGCATGTCCTGGCCGCTCGAACGCGAGGGCATCCGCCATTTCGCGGAAGGTCTAGAAGAAATCCTGGTGGTTGAGGAAAAGCGCGCGGTCATCGAAAACCAGCTCAAGGAACAGCTCTACAATTGGCGCGAGGATGTTCGGCCGCGTGTCGTCGGCAAATTCGACGAGGAGCGCAACTGGATCCTGCCCTCGCCCTCGGAACTCAGCCCGGCGACGATCGCCAAGGTCATCGCGCGGCGCATCGCGAAATTCCACACCAGCCCGCGCATCGAGGACCGACTTAAATTCCTGGCCGCCAAGGAGGCCCAGCTGGCGCTCCTGAAACCGGCCGTGGCGCGCGTGCCGTGGTTCTGCTCCGGCTGCCCGCACAATACCTCGACCAAGGTGCCGGAAGGCAGCCGGGCGTTGGGCGGCATCGGGTGCCACTACATGGTGACCTGGATGCCGGATCGCCGGACCGAGACCTTCACCCAGATGGGCGGCGAAGGCGTGCCCTGGATCGGCCAGGCGCCGTTCACCCGGACCAAGCATATCTTCGCCAATCTCGGCGACGGCACCTATAATCACTCGGGTGTGCTGGCGATTCGGGCCGCCATCGCCGCCAAGGTCAACATCACCTATAAGATCTTGTTCAACGATGCGGTCGCGATGACCGGCGGGCAGCGCCATGACGGCGAAACCCTGACTGTCTCGGCGATCGCCAACCAAGTCTGGGCCGAAGGCATCGCCCGGCTGGTCGTCGTGGCCGACGACCCCGACCGCTACCCTTCGGACGCCGGCCTTCCGCCGCATACGCCGATCTATCATCGCGACCGGCTTGACGAGGTGCAGCGCGACCTCCGCGAGACGCAAGGCGTCACCGTGATCATCTATGACCAAGTCTGCGCCGCGGAGAAACGCCGCCGCCGCAAGCGCGGCCTGATGGCCGACCCGCCGCGCCGCGTCTTCATCAACGAAGAAGTCTGCGAAGGCTGCGGTGACTGTTCGAAGCAGTCGAACTGCCTGTCGGTCGTCCCGGTCGAGACCGAGTTCGGCCGCAAGCGCATGATCGACCAGTCCTCCTGTAACAAGGACATGTCCTGCGTCAAGGGCTTTTGCCCGAGTTTCGTGACCATTCATGGCGGAACGTTGAAGAAGAGCGATACCGGCGCCGCCGGCATCGATTTCCCGCCCCTGCCCGACCCGGTCCTGCCGACGCTCGACCATCCATACGGCATTCTCGTCACGGGGGTCGGCGGGACCGGCGTGGTCACGATCGGTGCGCTCCTCGGTATGGCGGCGCATCTCGAAGGCAAGGGCGTCTCGGTCCTGGACATGACGGGGCTCGCCCAAAAAGGCGGTGCGGTATTCAGCCATATCCGCATCGCGCGGACGCCGGAGGAGATCGCCGCCGTTCGGATCGCCGCCGGCGGAGCCCATCTGCTGCTGGGCTGCGACCTGCTTGTCGCCGCAAGCGCCGATGGCTTGAGCAAGCTCGGCAAGGGCACGACGACGGCAATCGTGAACCGCGCCGAGACGATCACCGGTGGCTTCACGCAGGATCCGGATCTGCGCTTCCCGACCACCGCCACCCATGAAGCGCTGATCGAGGCGACCGGCGGGGACCGCATCGAGTTCATCGACGCGTCGCGGCTCGCCGTGGCGCTGCTCGGCGACTCGATCGCGGCCAATCTGTTCATGCTGGGATATGCTTGGCAGAAGGGGCTGGTGCCGCTCTCCGCCGATGCCATCGAAAGGGCGATCACGCTCAACGACGTCGCTGTATCGTTCAACAAGCAATCCTTCCTTTGGGGAAGGCGCGCCGCGCTCTATCCCGAAGCGGTCGAAGCCGCGGCGCGGCCCAAGGCGTCGTCAAGTACCGCCCGGGCGCTCTCCGAGACCCTGGACGAGGCGATCGAACGACGCGCTCGCCAGTTGGCCGAGTACCAGGATCAGGCCTATGCCGAGCGCTATCTCACCATCGTCAAGCGTGTCGCCCAGGCCGAGGCGGCGCGGGCGCCGGGACGATCGGGCCTCACCGACGCGGTCGCGCGGTCGCTTTACAAGCTGATGGCCTATAAGGACGAATACGAGGTGGCGCGACTCTACACCGATGGCCACTTCGAACGGCGCCTCGCCGAACACTTCGAAGGCACGTTCAAGCTCGAATTCCATCTGGCCCCGCCCTTTCTGGCGCAGCAGGACCCGGCCACCGGCCATTTGATCAAGCAAAGCTTCGGCCCATGGATGCTGCGGGCGTTCCGGCTGCTGGCCAAGTTCAAGCATCTGCGCGGCACACGCTGGGACCCGTTCGGCCAGACCGAGGAACGCCGGACTGAACGCCGCCTGATCGGCGAATATGTCGCTGTGGCCGAAGAGATCATCCAGCGCCTCAATCTCAACAATTACGCCGCCGCCCTCGATCTCGCCCGCATCCCCGAACGCATTCGCGGCTACGGCCATATCAAGGAAGAAAATCTGCGCGAGGCGAAGAAGGCGGAGGCGCAGCTGCTGGCCGCTTTCCGTGCGCCGGTCCCTCGCGCCGTCGCGGCCGAATGAGGCGTATCGACGCAGCGCGGGGACACAAGACGAACGCGGCAAATCTATTGCAGCGGCCGCTGCAGCCGGAGCTTATGGAAATGAGAGTGGCGCCGCGAAAGCGCGCGCAGGGGAAGGGGATTTCGATGCGTTCAACCGTTGCCGGTTTTGCTGTCGGTTTTGTGGCACTGATGGCGGCGGCGCTGCCGGCGCGGGCCGAAGAACTGGCCGAGAGCCAAGTGTTGCATCTGGGCAATTTTACCGAGCCAGCGACCCTCGATCCGGAAATTTCCGAAGGCGTGCCGGACATGAATATCGAAGACGACCTTTATGAAGGACTGGTCGTCCTCGATAAGGAAGCACGGCCGGCACCGGGCGTCGCCGAAAGCTGGACAGTCAGCCCCGACGGGCTGACCTATACCTTCAAACTGCGCGAAAATGCGAAATGGTCGAACGGCGAACCGGTCACGGCCGATGATTTCGTCTGGAGCTGGCGCCGGGCCGTCGACCCGGCTACCGGATCAAAATATTCGTTCCTCTATTACCCGATCAAGAATGCCGAGGACATTGCCGGCGGCACAAACAAGGATCCCGCCGCGCTCGGTGTCCGAGCGGTCGATCCGCACACGTTCGAGGTCACTCTGAAGGCGCCTACCGGCTACTTCCTGGGCATGATCGCCCACCACCTGTTCCTGCCTATCAATCGGGCCAATGTCGAAAAATTCGGCAGGCAATTCACCCGTCCGGGCAATCTGGTCAGCAACGGCGCGTTCATGTTAAAGGAGTGGACGCCGCAATCGCGCCTCGTCGTGGTCAAGAATCCGCAATATTGGGATGCGGACCGGGTCAAGCTCACTGAAATCGATTTCTTCCCGATCGAGAACCAGAATGAAGAGCTGAAGCGCTACCGCGCCGGCGAAGTCGACGTGACGTATTTCATTCCCCCCGATCAGGTCGATTTCATTCGTCAGAACATGGCCACCGAGCTAAAGATCTCGCCCTATCTGGGCACCTATGATTACGGCTTCAATTTGCAGCGGCCGCCGTTCAAAGATAATCCGAAGCTGCGAAAGGCTATCGCCCTGGTCATCGACCGCGCGGCGGTTACCGACCAGATCCTGAAGACCGGCGAGCGGCCACTTTATAGCTGGTCGCCGCCCGGTCTACCGGGCTATCGGCAGCAGCCGGTATCCTTCGTCGATATGCCGATGGAGCAGCGCATCGCCGAGGCCAAGAAACTCTACCAGGAAGCCGGCTACGGCCCAGACAAGCCGCTGACCGTTGAACTGCGCTTCAACACGAGCGAAATCAACAAGAAGGTGGCGATCGCCATCGCGTCAATGCTGGGCAAGGCGCTGGGGATGAAGGTCACGTTGGCCAATTCCGAATTCAAGGTGTTCCTGGAGGAGCGCAAGCAGAAAAAAGTGACGGAAATGTTCTATGAAGGCTGGATCGGCGATTACGCCGACCCGAACACCTTTGCCGAAGTGCTGCAATCGGAAGCGGGTCTCAATGACGAGGGGTACAGCAATCCCGAGTATGATCGGCTCGTCAAAGCCGCTTCCACCACCGTCGACCCCGAAAAACGCATGCAGATCCTCCAAGACGCGGAAAAGCTGATGATGGAGGATATGCCGATGGCGCCCATCTATAGCTGGGTCCAGAAACACATGGTCAAGCCGTATGTCGTCGGTTATGAGCCCAATGTTCTGGGTTATGTCTACGGCAAAGACATGTATTTGCTGAAACATTAGCGGCCGCCCCCCGGAAACCCGCTTCATGCTGTCCTTTGTCGCCAAGAGATTGCTGGGCGCGATCCCGACTCTGCTGGCGATCATGACGATCGCGTTCTTCATGATCCGCCTGGCGCCCGGCGGCCCGTTCTCGAGCGAGCGGGCGGTTCCGCCGGAGATCGAAGCCAATCTGAACCGCGTCTACCACCTCGACGAGCCCCTCGTGATCCAGTACTGGCATTATCTGACCAGCGTGCTGGTCGGCGATTTCGGCCCCTCCTTCTCCTACAAGGACTACAACGTCACCGAACTGATCTGGACCGGTTTTCCGGTCTCGATGCAGCTTGGCCTGACGGCGGTGCTGCTCGCGGTGATCATCGGCTCGATCTTGGGCACGATCGCGGCGCTGTCCCAGAACCGCGCCGCGGATTACGGCGTGATGGCAGCGGCCATGACCGGCATCACGATCCCGAATTTCGTCATGGCGCCGCTCATGACCTTGGTGCTCGGCGTCTATCTGCACGTGCTGCCCGCCGGCGGCTGGGGCGACGGTGTTCAGTTCCAGTATAAAATCCTGCCGATCGTGGCCTTGGCTCTGCCGCAGATTGCCTATGTCGCCCGGCTGACGCGCGGCAGCATGATCGAGGTGCTGCGTTCGAACTACATCCGCACTGCGCGGGCGAAGGGCTTGAGCGAGCGATTGACCATTACGCGCCATGCCGCACGTGCCGCCCTGCTGCCCGTCGTCTCCTACCTGGGCCCCGCCTCCGCCGCCGTCATCACCGGCTCGGTCGTGATCGAACAGATCTTCTCGATCCCCGGGATCGGCCGCTACTTCATCCAGGGCGCACTCAACCGCGACTATACTCTTGTAATGGGCGTCGTGATCTTCTACGGCGTGCTGATCATCGCCTTCAACCTCATCGTCGACGTGCTCTACGGCGTGCTCGATCCGAAGCTGTCGCACCGGTGATGATCGTGACCGCAAGCCGCTGCGCCATCCGCCGAACCAAGAGGAGTGATCGCCCATGGCCGTAAGCTCGTTCGATGCCGCGGCGAAGCTGCCGGGACAGAATGTGCGGGGCGTCAGCCTGTGGCAGAGCGCCGGAAGACGGCTCATCCGCAATCGGGCGGCGATGGGCGGGCTGATCGTGCTCACGGTCGTGGCGCTGCTGGCGGCTTTCGGCCCGCTGCTCAGCCCGCACAAATATGACGATGTCTTCTGGGACGTGCCGTTCTCGGCACCGCCGGATTTCGCCAATCACTTCTATTTCGGCACCGACGCCAATGGCCGCGACCTGTTCGTGCGCACGCTCTACGGTGCCCGCATCTCGCTCATGGTCGGCATTCTGGCGTCCATGGTCAGTCTGATCATCGGCGTCGTGTACGGCGCTACGGCCGGCTTCCTCGGCGGTCATGCCGACAATGTCATGATGCGCATCGTCGACATCATGTACTCCCTGCCCTTCATGTTCTTCGTCATCCTGCTGACGGTGTTCTTCGGCCGGAACATCTTCCTGATTTTCGTCGCAATCGGCGCCGTCGAATGGCTCGACATGGCGCGGATTGTGCGCGGCCAGACCATGTCGCTCAAACATCGCGAATTCATCGAAGCGGCGCATGCTTTCGGCGTGTCCGGCCCGGCGATCATTCGCCGCCACATCATTCCGAACATCCTCGGGCCGGTGATGGTATTCGTCACCCTGACCGTCCCGAAGGTGATCCTGCTCGAATCCTTCCTCTCCTTCCTCGGTCTCGGCGTGCAGGAGCCGATGACCAGTTGGGGCGTTTTGATTGCCGACGGCGCGCGCAGCATGGAAAGCGCGCCGCATATGCTGCTGTTCCCTGCGACGTTCCTCGCCGTCACGCTATTTTCGCTGAATTTCCTGGGCGACGGTCTGCGCGACGCGCTCGACCCGAAGGACCGCTGATGTCGGCCGCCCTCCTGGATCAGCCGCAGGCGCGTACCCCGTGGCATGCCGCCGATGAGGCGCCGTTGTTGGCGGTCGAGGGGCTGGAAACCCGGTTCACGACCCCCGACGGCACGGTCAATGCCGTTAACGGCATCAATTTTACCGTCCGCAAGGGCGAGACCGTCGGCATCGTGGGCGAGTCCGGTTCCGGCAAGAGCCAGGTGTTGATGTCGATCATGGGCCTCTTGCCGCATAACGGGAAATCGACCGGGAGCGTCAAGCTCGGCGGCGAGGAGATTCTGGGCCTGCCGCGGGACCAATTGAACAAGATCCGCGGCACGCGCATGGCGATGATCTTCCAGGATCCGATGACGGCGCTGAATCCTTATCTCACGGTGGGCAGGCAGTTGACCGAAGTTCTGACCTTCCATCAGAACATGACGCAAGCGATGGCGCTCGAACAGGCGCGCGAGATCCTCGAGCAGGTGCATATTCCGGAGGCGCCCAAGCGCCTCAACATGTATCCGCATGAACTTTCGGGCGGCATGCGTCAGCGCGTGATGATCGCCATGGGGATGCTGTGCCGGCCGGAACTGCTGATCGCCGACGAACCGACGACAGCGCTCGACGTCACCATTCAGGCCGAAATCCTTGATCTCCTGGCCGAGCAGCAGGCGGCAACGGGGACGGCAATCATTCTCGTCACCCACGATCTCGGCGTCGTGGCCCAGCTTTGCGACCGGGTCTTCGTCATGTATGCCGGACGCCTTGTCGAGCAAGGTACCGTGCGCCAGATCTTCTACGATCCGCAGCACCCCTATACGCGCGCACTATTGAGTGCCATGCCGCGCCTGACTGACGATGTGACGGGCGATTTGCCGACGATCGGCGGACAGCCACCCAATCTGGCGCGCTTGCCGCCGGGTTGTGCCTTCGCTGAGCGTTGCGACCATTGCCGGGACGCCTGCCTCGACTCGGTACCCCCGCTGCGCAACATCGGGACGGATCGCTGGACCGCCTGTCGCCGCGACGCTGCCGAATTCGTGTCATGACGGCTGCCCCATTGGCGCACGGCTCGCCCCTCCTGAGCGTGCACGACCTCAAGGTGCACTTTCCGCTCCCCTCGGGCCTGTTCGCCGAGAAGCGAGTGGTCAAGGCTGTCGACGGCGTGAGCTTCGATCTCCGGGCCGGCGAGACACTCGGCATCGTCGGCGAATCGGGCTGCGGCAAATCCACGCTCGGCCGCGCGGTCCTGCGCCTGATCCCGCCCAGCGCCGGCCAGGTCGTCTGGCTGGGCAATGATCTGAAGTCGACCACCAAGCGCGACATGCGGGCGCTACGCCAGGACATGCAGATCATCTTCCAGGATCCGCTGGCAGCACTCGATCCGCGCATGACGGTCGGCGCCATCGTCGCCGAGCCGCTCGACACCTTCGAGCCGAAATTGCCCAAGGCACAGCGCGAAGCCCGGGTCGCCGAGACGATGCAGCGGGTCGGCCTCTCGCCAGCGCTGATCAACCGCTATCCGCATGAATTCTCGGGCGGCCAGTGCCAGCGCATCGGCATTGCCCGCGCGATGATCCTGAAGCCGAAGCTGGTCGTCTGCGACGAACCGGTCTCCGCGCTCGATGTCTCGATCCAGGCGCAGATCGTCAATCTGCTGCGCCGGCTGCAGCGCGAGGAAAACCTCGCGCTGATCTTCATCTCGCACAATCTGGCGGTCGTGCGGCTGATCAGCACCAGGGTCATGGTGCTCTATCTCGGCAAGGTCGCAGAACTTGCCGACCGCGACGAGATCTACCGCAATCCGCGCCATCCCTATACTCAGGCGCTGCTTTCCGCCGTGCCGGTGCCCGATCCGGATTTCGAACGGTCCAAGAAACGCATCAGCCTCAGCGGCGACCTGCCCTCGCCGATCAACCCGCCTTCGGGCTGCGTCTTCCACACGCGCTGCCCGATCGCGATTGCGCGCTGCGCCGCCGAGGCGCCGGAACTCGAAAAAGCAGCGCCGGGCCACACCGTCTCGTGCCATCGCTGGACGGAATCGATCCAGTTGCTGGAGCCGACCGTCCCGGCCACCTGATTCCGGCTTACGGTGATCCGGACTGCGGCATCCCCGCCGCATAGCGCGCTTAAACAAAATTAATCTTGGGAACACTCTGTCTCGGTGATTCGTATTTCACAGTATGCAGCTGCTCAAAAGCTGCAAACTATGGAGTGACGAACATGAAATCGACACTTTTTCGCCGCATTCTCTCATTGGCTCTATTGTGCGCGATTGGCGTTTCGGCGGCGGGATGCGTGGTCGTTCCGGCGCAGCCGGCGTATTATCATCCGCATGGATATTGGTACTACCGCTGACCTGCTCGATGATTGGAGCGCGCCGTTGATCGCCGGTTCCTGATAGTCGGCGGCGGGGATCCACTCCGCCGCCGCGGTTGACAGCCCGTCATTTCGCTGGCGGGATCAGCACGGGGAGAATGGAGCAGCGGCTGGCGGTGAGCGACTCCGGCGTTCTGATTGTGACAGGTGCGGCGCGCGGCATCGGTGCGGCGATTGCCCGTTTGGCGGCAGCGCGGGGCTATGCCGTGGCTGTCAACTATGCCGGAAGCGCGGCGCGGGCGGGCGCCGTGGTGCGCGAAATCGAATCCGGCGAGTGGGTACATTACGCGGCGAGCAAAGGGGCAGTGAACAGCTTCACGATCGGCTTGGCGCGCGAGGTCGCGGCCGAAGGCATTCGCGTCAATGCCGTAGCGCCGGGGCTGATCGGCACCGAGCTCCACGCCGACAATGGCGCGCCGGACCGGGTCGACCGGATGGCGCCAACCGCACCGATGCGGCGCGGCGGGACGCCTGAGGAGGTCGCCGAAGGGGTGCTCTGGCTGCTCTCGCCGGCCGCGTCCTATACGACCGGCACGATCCTCGAAATCGGCGGCGGACGGTGAGCCCGTACTGCTCAGGAATGCAGCAGAATCACGACCGCACCGAGCCCGGCGCCGATCAGTGACGCCGTCAAGCTCCCGGCGAGGGTCGGCTTTCGCCCGCCCTTGGTCTCCGCAACCGAGCCTTTCGGCGTCCGGCGGAGCAGCTTGGCCCATAGGCCTGGTTGCCTCGGCGCATCCGGCGCCGGGGCCGTCGCGCGAAACACGGTGTTCGGGCGGATTGTCTTGGTCACCGGATCGTAGTGATCGCGCACCACGCGCACAGCTTCGGTTCCGGGCAATTCGAGCGCTCGTTTGGCCTCGCGGATCGCCTGTTCCATTTCAGTGCGAGTCGTTCTGAACTCCCATCCGGCCTGTGTCCGGCGATGGACCTCGAAGTTTGTCCGGCCGCCAATGGCCTGACCGGATGCGTTGACCTGGCTCACCTCTGTCACCACTACTTAGGAGACTCGTTGATGTATTCGATAGCTCGTACTGTAGCACTCAGATCGCGAGCTTTGCACGAAAGAATTACTCAAATCCTACCGGCAATTTTGAAGAATTCTCCTAAAATCCGGTATATTTAAACGCGGCACGCCAGTTGCGTCGGCTGCAGGCGAGCGCTACCGAGCCGGCGGTCGCGGCGGCCGGCTCCTTGTGTTAGAAGGCAGGGAAACGCGCTGGACAGGAGAGAAATGGATGTCACCGACTGCAGCCCCGATGCCGGTTACGGCGACCCCCAAAGAGGTCCGCGCGAGCTTCGATTGGGCCGATCCGCTGCTGCTCGAAGACGAATTGGGCGAGGATGAGCGCCTGATCCGCGACAGTGCCCGCAGCTATTGCCAGGATCGTCTGCTGCCGCGCGTCCAGAAGGCGTTCCGCGACGAAAGCTTCGACCGCGCCGTTTTTGAGGAGATGGGGGCGCTCGGATTTCTCGGTTCCACGATCGACGGCTATGGCTGCGCCGGCACTAATTACGTCTCCTATGGCCTCATCGCCCGTGAGGTGGAGCGCGTGGATAGCGGCTACCGCTCAATGATGAGCGTCCAATCCTCGCTTGTTATGCATCCCATCTATGCGTTTGGCACTGAGGCGACGCGGCAAAAATTCCTGCCGAAACTGGCAACCGGCGAATGGATCGGCTGTTTCGGTCTGACCGAACCGGATCACGGCTCCGATCCCGGCAGCATGGTGACGCGTGCACGCAAGGTCGATGGCGGCTTTCGCCTCAACGGCGCCAAGATGTGGATCACCAACGCGCCGGTCGCCGACGTCTTCGTCGTCTGGGCCAAGACCGATGACGGCATCATCCGCGGTTTCGTACTGGAAAAGGGCATGACCGGCCTGTCAGCGCCGAAGATCGAGGGCAAATTCTCCCTGCGCGCCTCGATCACCGGCGAGATCGTCATGGAAGACGTCTTCGTGCCGGAGGAAAACCTGCTGCCCCATGTCCAAGGGTTGAAGGGGCCGTTCTCCTGCCTCAATAGCGCGCGCTTCGGCATCGCCTGGGGCGCCATGGGCGCGGCGGAGTTCTGCTGGCATGCGGCGCGACAGTATACGCTTGACCGGAAGCAGTTCGGCCGGCCGCTGGCCGCCAACCAGATCATCCAGCTGAAGCTCGCCAATATGCAGACCGAGATCGCGCTCGGCCTAGCCGGCGCGCTGCGGCTCGGCAGGCTGAAGGATCAGGGCCGCGCAGCGCCGGAGATGATCTCGCTGATGAAGCGCAACAATTGCGGCAAGGCGCTCGACATCGCCCGCACCGCGCGCGACATGCATGGCGGCAACGGCATCTCCGACGAGTTCGGCGTGATCCGCCACGTATTGAATCTGGAGGCGGTCAACACCTATGAAGGCACGCATGACGTCCACGCGCTGATCCTCGGCCGCGCGATGACCGGCCTGCAAGCGTTCTTCTGAAGGGGCGCTGGAGATGACGACGGAAAAGCCGCTGGCGGGCGTCAAGGTGCTCGAGCTGGCGCGCATTCTCGCCGGCCCGTGGTGCGGCCAGTTGTTGGCCGATCTCGGCGCCGAGGTGATCAAGGTCGAGCGGC
>Ga0181519_10001704_pt1 | contig 19240 bp, 10 predicted proteins | sample PEATcosm2014_Bin_26_FD_121102 | JGI IMG/M metagenome (GOLD analysis project Ga0181519, IMG submission 121102) | Peatland microbial communities from MTU Mesocosm Facility, Houghton, MI, USA - PEATcosm2014_Bin02_10_metaG | ecosystem: Environmental > Terrestrial > Soil > Wetlands > Peat | place...
CCCAGTCGGCAGGCGCGGCATGCTCGTCATTCCAGGAGTACTCCCGTAAATTGTGGACGAGGTTGCCGCTGCCCACAATCAGCACGCCTTCCTCGCGCAGCGGAGCCAGCCGCTGACCCAGTTCGTAATGGAACGCCGCCGGCTGCGTGGCGTCCAAACTGAGTTGAACCACAGGAACATCCGCCTTGGGATAAATATGGCGCAGTGGTGCCCATGTGCCGTGGTCTAGCCCCCAATGCTCGTCGAGTTCCACCGGCACAGGCTGCAAAAGCTGCTGCACCCGCCGCGCCAGCTCCGGGCAGCCCGGCGCCTCGTACTGCACGGCAAACAGCTCCGCCGGAAAGCCGCCAAAATCATGAATCGTGCGCGGACACTCCATGGCCGTCACCGCCGCGTGCCGCACATACCAGTGCGCGGAGATGCACAGAATGGCCTTCGGCCGTGGCAGCTCCGGCCCTATCCGGCGCCAGCGCTCGGCATAGGGATTGGCCGTGATGGCGTACATGGGATTGCCGTGGCCAATAAAGAGAGCGGGCATGCGGGATGACAAAGCGGCCTCCGCACGGCGAGGTTTTCGCAACGTGCAAAGCTAATCATCCGCCTGTTTGACATGGAAATACAAACTCCCTAGAGTCGAGAACATCGGCTACGCAAACATCTTTTTTGGTAACAGCAGACCGATTTTCTTCGACCTGCGAGTCCGCTCTGCATGACCGAGGAATCAAACGCTCTTTTTCAATCTACGTTCGCGCGCCCCGGATAGGTTTTCCGCGGGCATGGGAAGCGGGTGCAAAACCCGCGCTGCCGCGCAACTGTAAGCCGGATGGAAGTTTGTCCCGCCGCATGGCCACTGTGCATTTCGCATGGGAAGGCCGGCTGGGTGAATAGCATCACCGGCAAGCCAGGAGACCGGCGCGAACATCTTGCTTACCCCTTTCGCGTGTGAAGGAGGATGTATGCGCATCTCGCGCTGCCTTATTTCTTTTCTCTTTGCTTTGCTTCTCGCTCAAACCGCCGTTGCTCAGAATCTAACAGTCAAAGAACTGAAGGTCCGCGTCACTGACCCCGCCTCAACCGCCGTCATCGGCGCGCACGTCACCGTCTATGCAGAGCACGGACGCCTGCTTGCCAACTCCTCCACCGATGCCCAGGGCGTTGCTCTGCTCTCGCATCTGCCGGAGAAGGTGACGCTGCACGTTGAAGTTCTCGCCCCGGGCTTCGCGCCCTATACCGCAACCGTCACCGACGCCCATGAGCTCGCGGTTCGCCTGCAAGTGGGAACCGTCTCGGAGACCGTCGTCGTCTCGGCCACGCCCTCGCCCATCGAAGCCGGACTGACTGGAATGAACGTCAGCACGCTCAACGCCGCTGAGCTGGAAACCATGCAGCCCATCGCCGCCTCCGACGCTCTTCGCTTTTTGCCCGGCGTCATCCTTGGCGACAGCGGCAACCGCGGCGGCCAAACATCTCTCTTCGTGCGCGGTGGAGACAGCGATTACAACAAGGTCTTCGTGGATGGGGTGCCGGTCAGCGATCCTGGCGGTTACTTTGACTTTGGCACCCTGCCGCTCGCCGGCGCCGGACGTGTAGAGCTGCTGCGCGGCGGAGAGAGCGTTCTCTACGGAGCCGACGCCATGAGCAGCGTGTTGCAGATCACCAGCGAGGCCGGACACACCCGCACTCCCGAGCTGCGCTTTGGCGCCGACGGCGGCAACTTCGGACTGGCCCACGGTTACGGCTCACTCAGCGGCGTGCTGCATCAGTTTGACTACAACCTCTTCGGCGACCAACTCCACGGCAACGGCCAGGGTGTGAACGACACTTACGAGAACTCCTCGCAGGGGGCGAACCTCGGCCTGCAGATTGCGCCCAACGACTCACTTCGTCTGCGCGTTCGCCACAACGATTCCAGTTCCGGCGTGCCGGGCGAGCAGTTTCCCAGCCTCGGCATCCCGGCCTCTACCGACGCCTACGCCCACCAGGACAACCTGCTCGCGTCACTCGCCTGGTCGCTGGTGGCGCCCGCCAACTGGCAGCACAACCTCACCGTCTATAACTACAATCACCAGCGGCACGACACGGACCCCTGCCTCGACCCCAACGAGCTCTACTACCCTTACTGCGCCTATAACTCTTATTCCGACATCAACCGCTTCGGCCTGCGCTACAACGCCGAGGTGTTGGAGCAGCGCCGCGCCCGCACCAGCTTCGGCTACGAGTTCGAGGACGAGAACGGCTACATCGGAGACACGACGCTCCCCAGCGTCAACCACGGACTGCGCCTGAACCACGCCCTCTACGGCGAGCAGTTTGTCGAATGGGGCCGCCTGACGGCCATCGCCGGAGCGCGCTACGTACACAATGACAGCTTCGGCAATCGCGTCGTACCCCGCGCCTCGCTCACCTATCTCGTCCACCGCGGGCAGGGCCTGTGGGGCAACCTGCGCCTCAAAGGCAGCTTCAGCGAGGCCATCAAGGAGCCCAGCCTCGAGCAGTCCTTCGGCTTCACCGGCTACGGCGTCTATCCCAATCCAAACCTCAAGCCGGAGCAGGCGCACACCTACGACGCCGGCTTCGAGCAGAAGCTGGGCAGCCGCTGGGAGGCCGTCGCCACCTACTTCCACAGCATTTACAGCGACCAGATCACCAGCAACGGCAACTACTCACAGTACGTCAACCTGAACAAGACCCTGGCGCACGGAGCCGAGCTCGACCTGAGCGGGAGGGTCGGCCATCATCTGCGCGTGCAGGGTTCGTACTTCTACACCTCCACGCAGATTCTGGTCTCGCCCTTCGGCAGCTATCCCGAGGCCGCGGGCGATCCGCTGCTGCTGCGTCCCAGGCACGCCGGAACCCTTCTGCTTAGCTACCAGCGCAAGCGTTATGGCGCAACGCTCGGCGGCAGCTTCCTGGGCCGCCGTCCGGACTCCGACTTCCTTGGCCTCGGTCTGACCCACGCTCCCGGCTACGCGCGCGTGGACGCCGGCGGATGGTACCAGCTGGAGCGTCGAGTGCAGCTTTACGCCAACGTGGAGAACCTGCTCAACCGCCACTACCAGGAGGTCTTGGGCTATCCGGCTCTCACCGCCAGCTTCCGCGCCGGCATCCGCTTCCAACTCGGCGGAGATTAGCCGGGCAGCGACGTAACCCAAAGAGGTCGTACACTGGAGAGGTCAATCGGGCCGCTCCGGGCATTGGGAGACAGGCTCCCACCCGGAACAGCCCTTTTATTTCGCACTCATCGCAGCCATTCTTTTGTTGATTTAACTTTTATTGATTTAACTTCGCCGGAGATCGTCATGGAATTCTTACAGCTCTTGCACCAGCGCCACTCGGTGCGCCGCTATCAGCCCAAGCCCGTGCCGCAGGAGCTCGTCTCGCAATTATTGGAGGCCATTCGCACCGCGCCCACGGCCGGCAACTTCCAGGCCTACCAGGTGTACGTCGTTCGCGGCCCGGAGCAGATGCAGAAGGTGGCCGCCGCGACCTTCGACCACGGATGGGTGGCGCAGGCTCCGCTCGCGCTGGTCATTTGCACCGATGCCGCGCGCTGCCAGTACGACGGCCCCGAACACTGGGCCTTGCAGGATGCCAGCCTCGCCGCCACCATCGCGCACCTGGCCGCAGCCTCGCTTGGTTTAGGCTCCTGCTGGGTGGGAGCCTTCGCGCCGCCAAAGCTCGCCGAAGTCATTCACGCCGCCGAGGGTCACACCCCGCTGGCTCTGCTCACGATTGGATATGCCGACGAGCAGCCCCAGCCCATGCCGAGGCGCGAACTCGCGGAGTTTGTCCACGAAGTGGAGTAAAGACTTACGGCAAATTTTATTGGTTGAGCGTAACGGTAAGAACTACGCGCGGCTGCGCATCTCGCTCTTGTACACCTGCAGACGCTGGCGAATCTCCTGCAACTTGCTGACCTGCTCCTCACCCAAGGGGCGCTCGCAGCCCAGTTGCCGCACCACCAGCGCGATCTTGGCGAAGTGCTCCACGGTCTCCATGTTCATGTAGGCCTGGGTCAGGTCGGCTCCGTAGGTCACCACGCCGTGGTTGGCCATCAGCACGGCATCGTGCTCGGGGATGTACGGCTCCAAGGCCTCGCTCAGCTCGCTGGTGCCCGGCGTGGCGTAATGCGCCAGCGGGACGCGGCCCAGGCTCAGCAGCACCTCGCTGATCAGCGCCTGGTCCAGGGCCAGTCCGCAGGCGGCGAAACCGGTGGCCGTGGGAGGATGCGCGTGCACAATGGCGTTCACATCCGGACGCATCTGGTAGATCGTCATGTGCATGCCAATTTCGCTGGTCACATCGCGGAAGCCGCTGACTTTGCGGGCGTGCATATCCACCACCACAAGATCCTCGGTGGTCATCATCCCTTTGCTGATGCAGGTGGGCGTAATCAGCACGAGAGCTTCGTTCAGGCGCACGCTGATATTGCCGTCGGTCGCGGCAATCAATCCGTGATCGTGCAGCATTTTTCCGAAGCGCAGTATTTCCAGCCGGGACTCGTGCTCGCTCATCTTGGTGCCGTTCCGTGACGTTTTTGCCTGCTTTCCGCATAGTACCGCAGCCTTTCGCCGCCCGCCACAATTTCCGTCGAATGTTGATGTCAATCGTGGATGAATGTCCACCATAGTGCCGCTGGCTGCCCGTTTCCGCACCTTCCGAGGCTCCACGCAGCCCTCCCATGGGAAAGCTCCCGACATGAAGTTCAGGTCTTATAATCAACTTCGTGCTTGTCTCCGACTTTGACTTCCCTCTGCCGCCTGAGTTGATCGCGCAGCATCCCGCCGCGGAGCGTGCCGCCTCGCGGCTGCTCCACCTGCGGTGCAATGCGCAGGAATTTTCATACGACCGCGCGCCGGATGCTGAAAATTTGGACGCCGCCTTGGACGCCACGTTTTTCAGTCACTCGATTGAAGATCTCCACTTCCGCGATTTTCCCAGCCTGCTGCGCCCCACCGACCTGCTGGTCTTTAACGACACCAAGGTTCTGCCGGCGCGGCTCTTTGGACGCCGCAGCGGACAGAAGGCGCAGCCGCTCAGCCCCGCCAATCCGGCCTCCAAGGACTTCCTGCAAGGCCGCGTCGAAGTGCTGCTCACCCGCCGTCTGCCCGGCCCGGAAGAAACTTGGCAGGCCCTCGTCCGTCCGGGACGCAAGATCATGCCCGGCGAGCGGCTGTATTTTTTTGAGGAGGCGGAGGGTACAGGGTCGGGTAACGCTGCGCTGCCGGCCGCAGGCGCTGGGGCCGCAGGCGCAAAGGTTGAGCCTTTGTTACAGGCCGAGGTCCTAACTCGCGGCGAGTTCGGCGAGCGCACCCTGCGCTTTCTTCCTGTCCCGGACTTCCACTCGCGCCTCGAGCGCCTGGGCCACATCCCTTTGCCGCCTTACGTTGACCGCCCGGATAGCCCTGAGGACCGCGAGCGCTACCAGACGGTCTTTGCACGCGATCCCGGCTCGGTGGCCGCGCCCACCGCGGGGCTGCACTTTACGCCACAGGTTTTGGCCGCCATTGACGCCCGCGGCATCGAGCGCGCCACGGTCACCCTGCACGTCGGCCTGGGAACCTTCGCCCCCATCCGCACCAATGTCGTCGAGGAGCACCAGATTCACACCGAGAGCTACTCCATCCCCTCGGAGACCGTCGAGAAAATCCAGCGTGCCAAGCGCGAGGGCCGCCGCGTGGTCGCCATCGGCACCACCACGGTGCGCACCCTGGAGTACGCCGCCGGCGGCGGTGGCTGGCAGAACAGACCAGCAGTTTGCGGAGAAGGGTACGGGCCTACAGACGGCCCTCCGGCCGCAGGCGCAATGAGGCACCCGGAAGCCAGTGTCATCCTGAGCGAAGCGAAGGACCCCTATTCCAAGCAGAAAACAGGATTCCCCGACCTCCAACCCAGCGGCGAGGCCAACATCTTCATCTACCCCGGCTACCACTTCCGAGTGGTGGACGCCATGCTCACCAACTTCCACCTGCCCAAGAGCACCCTTCTGATGCTGGTCTCGGCCTTTGCCGGGCGCGAGCAGACGCTCGCCGCCTACCAGCACGCCGTCCGTGAGCGTTACCGCTTCTTCAGCTACGGCGACTGCATGTTCATTGAGTAGGATTCGGTTGCGAAGTTAGGTGGACACTTGGCCTGTTCGCGACAAGAATCTTGCCATATTCCACAACTACGCATATATACTTTTCCCGATCGATAACAACATTGTGGGCTATAAGTTGAATCGCATTCTCGACATTTTCAATAGCTCAAATAGGTGGCTACTCTAGTCTTCCCGATCCTGATGACGATCTACCCGCCCACTTAAATGGGTCTGAGGATTGACATACATCATGATTCTTGCGCTAGCGTTGACAGGTTGGCTGACAAACGAAGAATCTCTCGCCCTTGCGACTTGGGGACTAGTCGTAGCTACCTTATTGCTGGTCATGGATAGCTTTTTAAAAGGAAAAGAACAAAGAAGGCGATGGACGCTAGAGGATGAATCTAGAGCTAAAGAGCAGCGAGACCGGTGGGATCGAGAGGATCATCTCCGGGAAGAAGGTGCAAAGCCAAAAGTGGCGATAGAAATAGGCAAAAGAGAGATTGCCCCCGAGATCGTTTTCCAGTGTTTCAATTTAGGCAACACAATTTTCATCATCGATCAGATGATTATCACCGCCACAAGCCCTAAATGCGGCGTTCAGGCAAGTGACCTTGTTGGGCCGCCGGTACTTCTCCCAGGAAATTTCGCCAAAATGCCATATGACTGCAAATATTTGCTTACTGATGGATTTCAGGAAGCGAATGCAGTATTCGTTCTTCGTGGAGCACATGGAATAGAACGTACGCAGCCGATTTGGTTCTATGTCACTCCTGATCCAACTGGAGGATATGACTGGACAATAGGGCGTCTCGCTGACCGCTTGCCGGGAGCGATTGTGCCTCAACCAAGATCGATTCCCAAAGAGCAATAGTCGTTTGTTTATATCTGTACACTAGTTTCATTTCACCTCAAACTCTACCTATTCTGAGACATGGAGCAGCCAGATCGACAACATGGTCCATTTCCAGAGAAGCGGATGGTTCAGCGTTTACGCGGTAGCAACTCTGGGTCTTTCTCACTGCCTCACAACTGGCTCCGAGCGATCAATCACCCCCCCTCCCACCGCCAATCAATCGCATCCCAACCCCCGCCCGCTGGTGCTAGCATTAGCCCTGTGCCTGCCAAGAAAAAACCCGCCGCCGCCGAGAACGCCGCCGCCCCTGACTCCCGCCCGGTGCAACTACCCCCCGTGGGCCATGGCCGCGTCTTTCTCATAGACGCCTATTCTTTCGTCTTCCGCGCCTACCACGCCATGAGCCGCCAGCGCCCCATGAGCACGCGCACGGGCTTGCCCACGGCGGCCATCTTCGTCTTCGTGCACATGCTCAACAAGCTGCGCAAGGACTTCCACCCCGAATACATTGCCGCCATCTTCGACGTTGGCCCCAGCTTCCGCGAGGAAAAGGGACAGGCCATGCCCGCCCTGAAAAAGGTGGACCGCGAGACCGGAGAGGTGACGCACGTGGAGTACGCGGGCTACAAGGCCAATCGCGCCGAGATGCCCGAAGACCTGCGCCAGCAGATGCCTTACATCTTCCGCACCCTGGAGGCCTATCGCATCCCCATCATCGGCCTGGAAGGCTACGAGGCCGACGACCTGATCGGTACCCTGGCCGTGAAGGCCGCCGACGCCGGTTACGCCGCCTGGGTGGTCAGCAGTGACAAGGACATGCTGCAACTGGTCAACCGGAACGTCTGCGTGCTCAATCCGCCGAAGGACAACCTCATCTGCGACGCCGCCAAGGTGGAAGAGCTGGTGGGCGTGCGTCCCGATCAGATTGTGGACCTGATGGCCCTGCGCGGAGACGCCGTGGATAACGTCCCCGGCGCGCCCGGCATTGGAGACAAAGGTTCGGTCGAGTTGATTCAGCAATTCGGAACCCTCGATGCGCTGCTGGAACGCTCCAGCGAGGTGCAGAAGAAGAGCTATCGCGAGTCGCTTCAGGAGAACCGCGAGCGCATCCTGCTGAGTCGCGAGCTGGTGCAGATACACACCACCGCGCCCGTCGCCTTCGATCCCGAGGCCATGCGCGCCCGCGAGCCCGATGCCACCGCCGCTCGCGAACTCTTTGGCGAGTTGGAGTTCAACACCCTGCAGCGCGAGTTCACCGAGGCCGGCGAGCCCATGGGTGAGAGTTCCTATCAGCCGCTGACGGCTGAGGCGCTGGCCGAGTTACGCAAGGCACCGCTCGTCGCGCTGGCCGTCGCCGCGCCGGAGGCGGCAGCCGCCAAGAGTGATGCCACCGAAGAAGAGAAAGACGAGGACGCCGAGCCCGCGCAGATGACCCTCGGGACGTCCCACGCCGCCGCGCACTCTTCCGCCAGTGATGCCGCGAAAATAGCCGCCGCCGAATCCTCCGCCGATATCGCTCTCTCTGCCGAGGCCGCCACCGGCTACACGGCATCGCTCAGCGGCCCGCTCGGCGATGACCTTCGCGCGTTGCTCGCCGCCGCCAAGCCGCCCAAGGCCGTGCACGATGTGAAGTCCGTCGCCTACGCGCTGGCCGCCAGTGGCCTCAATCTCGAGGGCGTGCAGCACGACACAATGCTCTACGCCTATCTGCTCGACCCCACCACGAACGCGCAAAAGCTTGCCGACGTCGCGCTGCGCAGGCTAAGTCTGAAGCTGGCAGGTGGCCTCGCCGAAGCCGCCGACGTTACGCTGCGTCTGGCCGTCGAGTTGCAAAAGGAAGTCGAAGCCGACACCGAACTCGCGCGCCTCTACCGCGAGATTGATCTCCCGCTGGCCACCGTGCTGCGCCAGATGGAAGAGACCGGCGTGGAGCTTGACGCCGCGGTGCTGGCCGAAATGAGCACGCGCCTCGCCGCCGACGTTCATCGCATTGAGGCCGACATCCATCGCCTGGCCGGCACGGAGTTCAACGTCAACTCGCCCAAGCAGCTTGGAGACATCCTGTTCAACAAGCTGGCCCTGCCGCGCCCCACCCGAGGAGGCAAGGGCAAGGCCACCAGCACCGCGCAGGATGTCCTCGAAGGCCTCAACGATCATGAGATCGTACGGCTGGTTTTGGAGTTCCGCCAGCTCAGCAAACTTAAATCCACATATATCGATTCACTGCCGCTGCTCGCCCGTGCGGGCCGCCTGCATACCAGCTTCAACCAGGCGGCAACGGCCACAGGCCGCCTCAGCTCCACCAATCCCAACCTGCAGAACATCCCCATCCGCACCGAGCTCGGCCGGGAGATTCGCGCCGCTTTTGTCGCCGCTCCGGGCAAGGTTCTGGTCGGCGCCGACTACTCGCAAATTGAGCTGCGTTTGCTGGCGCACTACTCGCAGGACCCGCTGCTGCTGGAGGCCTATCGCACTGGCAAGGACATTCACACCCTCACCGCCGCCGAGGTCTTCGGCGTGCCGCCCATGCTGATTGACGCCGAGCATCGCCGCCGCGCCAAGGCCGTCAACTTCGGCATCGTCTACGGACTCTCGGCCTTCGGACTGGCGCAGCAGATCGGCATCGAGCAGAAGGAAGCCAAGCGCTTCATTGACGCGTACTTTGCGCGCTACTCCGGCGTACGCACCTTCATTGACCGCACGCTCGAGCAGGCGCGGCGCGATGGCTACGTGCGCAACCTCTTCGGACGCAAGCGCCCCATCCCCGATCTCGACAGCAAGAATCCCAACCTGCGTGGATTCGCCGAGCGCACGGCGGTCAACACGCCGCTGCAGGGCACGGCCGCCGACCTCATCAAGATCGCCATGCTGAAACTGGATAGCGAACTGCGCGCGCGCAAACTGGAAGCCCGCATGACCCTTCAGGTGCACGACGAACTGTTGCTCGAAGCGCCCATTGCCGAGGCCGACGAGGTGAAGTCGCTGGTCAAGCAGTGCATGGAGGGTGCCTGCCAACTCAGCGTCCCCATGGAGGTCGAAGCCTTCTCAGGCCCCAACTGGCGGGACATGGAGTAACGCGCATCACGCACAAGAGCGGGCTGCCGATCTCCTGGCTGCCCGTTTTCTTTTTTCTAGAAGTACCACCGCGCCCCCAGCTGCACCTCCCGCTCGCGATAAATTGTGTTGGCCGCCGCCGTTGGCGTGCCAAAGTTCGAGTCATACTCCAAGGTGCTCTTGTACACCGTGTAGTAGGTGTGGCTGCGGCTGGTGATGTTCTGGTGGTTGAAAAGGTTGAAGGCCTCGGCCAGCAGTTCCACGTGCTGATGTTCGTTGATGCGTATGCGGCGCAGCAGGCGCAGATCCACGTTGTAAAAGTCTCCCATGCGGAAGCTGTTGCGTTGCAAAAACGGCAGCCGCTGATTGCCGCCCGTCCCCATGTAGCCCAGGCATCCCGCGCAGGTGCTCACCGGCGGATTGCCGCTGACGTACTCGCTGAAGGGCCTTCCCGTTGCCACCTGCACAATCGGCGAGATCGTCCAGTGGTTCAGCGCCGCATGCATCACTCCGTGGTGGTGGCGCAGCACCTGCGGAGACCAGTGCATCATGGCGTTCAGCCGCTGCCGCACATCAAACGTCGAGTTGCCGTAGTCCGGCCGGGTCACCGTATGCGGCACGCCGTCGTAGTAATAAGTAAACGGAGCCGGGCTCAGAGTGTTGTTGTAAGTCGTGTAGGTCGTCGAGCTCTGGTTGTTATCGAGCGCGTGCGACCACGTGTAATTAATTCGGAAACCCAGCCCCTCGCTGACCACCTTGTGCATCTGCACCACGAACGCGTTGTAGCTGGCGTTCACGTTGCTGCGAATTTCCGTGATCGTCTGGAATGCCGGATTCAGCCGCGACTTGTACACCGGCACAATCAGCTTGTGTCCGTAGTAAGGTCCCTGTGCGCCGCTGTAGTAGTCGGAGTCAAACGTATACTCCACTTGCACGCGGCTCGCCGGGTCAAGGTTCGTATCAATAAAGTTCGGCAGTTCACGGGCCAGGCTCAGCAGGTAGCTGGCGGAAAGAATCGTGTTGTGCGCCACTGCGCGCTCCACAATCAGGTCCGCCTGCTGGATGGATGGCTCGCGCATGTTGCGTGCAAACTCCACCACGTTGCCACCCACCGAACTGCTGTACGGGTCGCCCGCCGTGAGGTTCGGAAAGATGGGCCCGACCAGCGAGCAGTAACTCGTGACGGTGTAGCAGAATTGGTACGTGCGCTGCGCCGTCGCGGCTCCCGTGTTGGTAAGCGCCGAGCTGATTGTCGAGTTGTTGATGCGCGCGTAGAAGATTCCATAGCCGCCGCGCACCGCCGTCTTACCCGTGCCCGTTGGATCCCAGGCAAATCCAAAGCGCGGACCGAAGTTGCCGTAAAACGCCGGAAAGCTCTCGGTGCCGGGCAGCAGCACATTCGCTGCCTGCGGCGCGGGCATCGCTTCATGCTCCCAGCGCAATCCAAAGGTCAGCACCAGCCGCCGCGCCGCGCGCCACTCATCCTGCGCAAACAACGCCGTATCCAGGGTATGGAAGCTCCACGCCACCGGGCCAAAGCTCTCATCAAAGCTGGAATAACCGCGGAAGAGCGTTCCCGTCTGGTTCTGCCACTGGTACAGGTCGGCAAAGAAGTCATCGCGATAGCTGTAGCTGTAGGCGCCGTTCGCGGCATACAGGTTGTTCATGCGGTCACGCACAAAATTCAGGTCTCCGCCAAACTTGACCAGGTGGCGGCCATGCAGCCAGCTCACGGTCTCCGCCGCTTCATTGCGGAACTCGTCGGGCAGTGCGCGCTGCGGCATCGTGGCCGGCGTGCCAAAGCTGAAGCCGCTGCTGTCGGTCAGCACATCCACTTGCGGCGCCAATCCATTCGCCCCCACCGGCTCACCCGGAGCTGGCTTCTGCGGCGTCTGGTACTCGTAGTCGCGGCTCAAGGTGTAGCGCAACTGGCTGGTCAGGTGGCTGCTCAGGATGCTGGTCAGCCTTGCACTCAGCATGTCCACCTGCACGCCACTGTATCCAAAACTGGCCACGCCGCGCTGCACCACCGGCTCGGTCTGCACACCGGCGGGCGAGCCCCAGCTCACGTGGTTGTAGCTGACGCTCAGCAACTGCCTGTGCCGCAGCCTGTAATCCAGCTTGGCAAAGTAGATCTGGTGATCGGCCCTTCGCGGCACTTCGCCCAGCAGCGAGTTCAGATATTGAATGCCCGTGTTGAACGCCGCAATCGCCTGCGAGTCCGAGCTGTACAAGGGCATCACGTTGCGCGTCAGCGTGTAGAGCTCGTCATAGGTGCACACCTCGACCAGCGCGCGATTGGCCACGCTCATGCCGTTGTAGTGCGAACGAATCACGCAGGGCGGCGCAAACAGCCGCGAGGGATTGCCTGCAGCGCCAATGCCGGGATAATCCCTCCGCTGCACGTCGGCCGAGGCGTAATAGAAGAGCTTGTCCTTCGGAATCGCGCTGGTCACAATCGGCCCGCCCACGGCTCCGCCAAACTGCTGGCGGCGGTCCAGTGGCTTCACGTGTTCGGTCGTCCACGCGCCGTTCACCTGCACCGGAACCACGGTGAAGGCGTTGGTCGCGCCCAGCGCGTTGTCGCGGTCGTAGTAAAACACGTGGCCGTGGAAGTGCTCTCCGCCGCTGCGCGTAACGGAGTTGACGACCGCTCCGGCCGAGCGTCCGTACTCGGCGCCAAAGTTCGCGGTGTTTACCTGGAACTCACGCACCGAGGCCTGGCTGATGACGTAGCTGATGCGGGTGCGTCCGCGCTCCTCGCTGTAGAAGGCCTGGTTGTTGTCCGCGCCGTCCACCATGCTGTTGTTCAGCAGGCCGCTGATGCCGCGAAAGCTGATCAGTCCGAAGTCTCCGTCCAGGTTCGCCCCCGGCGTCAGCAGGGCAAAGTTCGACCAGCGCCTTCCGTTGATGGGCAAATTGTCGAGCGTCGAGGTCGTCAGGTTGCTCGAAAAATCCGGCGTCGCGGTGTTCACCGCCGGAGCCTCTTCGCGCACCTCCACCGTCTCCTTGTGTCCGGCCACGTTGAGCGCCACCGCGACCTCGGTGCGGCGTCCCACCTCCACCGTAGCCCGCTCCAGCAGCCAGTCGGCAAAACCCGCCGCCGTCACCCGAAGGCGATAGACGCCGGGTTTCAGGTCCAGAAAGCGGTAACTCCCATCCGCCCCGGATCGCACTTCCACGCGCTCGCCGGTCTCGTGGTTGACGGCGGCAATGCGCGCAGCGGCCACCGCAGCGCCGTGCGCGTCATGCACCGCTCCGCCCAAGGCGCCACTCAGGCTGGTCTGCGCCCAAAGGGTCGCGGTGAGGACGGCAAAAAGACACAGGGATATCTGGACTGAGCGGAAACGGCTGGGCATTGCGTGCCTCCGGGCGCAAGACGCGCCAGAACTGCGCACTACACAACACATCCGTCCAAAGGGGATTGGCTTGCGGGGGAGCCCAATGTGGAATGCCTCGATTACAGCATGATTTTCGCAGGCTGTCAGCAGAGGAAATTCCGTCATTTGCGGACCTGCCCCGGACACCCGCGCCGCGTGATAGCCTGATGCTTGCGCCACTCCCGCCGCTGGCCGCCAAAGCCGCCCGGGGCGCGCCTTACGCCATGGGCCGCATCCACGTTCTCAGCGAACACGTCGCCAACAAGATCGCCGCCGGAGAGGTGGTGGAGCGCCCTGCCTCGGTGGTCAAGGAGCTGCTCGAGAACTCTCTAGACGCCGGCTCGACCCGCATTCGTGTGGACGTCGAAGCCGGTGGACGCAAGCTCATACAGGTCACCGACGACGGCTGCGGCATGGTGCGCGACGATGCCCTTTTGGCCTTTGAGCGCCACGCCACCAGCAAGCTCAAGAATGACGACGACCTGCTGACCATCTCCACCCTCGGCTTCCGCGGAGAGGCCCTGCCCAGTATCGCCGCCGTGGCCCGCGTGCGCCTGGAGACGCGCGATGCCAACGAGGCCAGCGGTACGGTCGTCGAGATCGCCGGCGGACGCATCCTCACCGTGGAAGAAGCCGGCCTGCCCGCCGGAACCTCCATCGCAATTCGCGATCTCTTCTTCAATACTCCGGCGCGCCGCAAGTTCCTCAAGGCGGAATCCACCGAGCTATCGCACATCGCCAGCTTGGTCACGCACTACGCGCTGGCCCACCCCGAGATGCACTGGGAGCTGCACTCGGCCACCAACGCCATCCTCGTCGCCCCGCCCGTCGCCACTCACTCCGAACGCATCTACCAGGTCTTTGGCCGGGAGACGCTCGACGAACTTCTCCCCGTTGCCGCCCAGCTTCCACTCGACCGCGCCGGACTGCCCGAGCCTCCACCCTGGCGCCGCGAACCCGACTACCAGCCGCCTACGCCCGGCGACCTCCGCCTGCACGGCTTTGTCAGCAAGCCGGAGGTGCAGAAGCTCAATCGCAACTCCATCTTCATCTTCGTCAACGGCCGCCTCATCCGGGATAAGGTCATCGTGCACGCCATCCTGGAAGCCTATCGCAACATCCTGCCGCCCACGCTCTACCCTGTGGTGCTGCTCTTTTTGGAGATGCCCTCCAACGAGGTGGACGTCAACGTCCATCCTTCCAAGACCGAAGTCCGCTTCCGCCAGCAGGGCTTTGTGCATGACTTCGTGCGGGACTCGCTGCGCGCCGCGCTGATGGCTGCTCGCCCTGCGCCATCCTTTGCCGGTGAGATTGCCGCCGCACCCAGCGCCCGCCCGGGGCTCACCCCGGCCTTGCCAGGCTCGGCCGAGTTGGCAGAATCGAATGACGATGCCTTTGCAGCCCTCGGTGCGCAGGCTGGCGATGCCGTGGGCTCTGCCGACGCCTTCGCCCTCCACGGCCAGCCCCTGCCGCCGCGCAATGAGTCACTGCCCTTTGCCGATGCCTTCTCCGTCGAAGGCAATGCCGCACTGGGCGCCGCCCGACTCCCGCAGCAGGGTTTCACCGCCCCTCCGGAGGCCATCCCCGAAGCCAGCTCTTGCGCCCTGCCACTCGAAGATGGCGACGATGTCATGGATCTCACCATGCTCTCCACCCTCAAGCCCCTCGGACAGATTCGCGACAGCTTCATTCTGGCCGTTAATCCGCAGGGCCTGTGGATCATTGATCAGCACGTCGCCCACGAGCGCGTCCTGTTTGAGAAAATTCTTGCCGAGCGCAGCCAGCACAAGGTGGAAGGCCAGCGTCTGCTCATGCCCATCTTGATTGACCTCAAGCCCGCGCAGCTCGCCATCTTCACCGAGATCGCCGAAGAGCTTTCCCGCAACGGCTTTGAGGCTGAGCCCTTCGGCGTCCGCACCCTCTCCATCCAATCTTCCCCGGCCGGAATCCACGCCGAGGAGGTCGCCCAGATGCTCCACGAACTGCTGGAACAGTTCGAGCGCGAGCAGCAGGCCATCAATCTGGAGAAGATTCGCACCCGCATTGCCGCCAGTATCGCCTGCCATGCCGCCATCAAGGTCAATATGCCCCTCGACCAGGCCAAAATGGAGTGGTTATTGGCCGAACTGGCCAAAACCACCCATCCCATGACCTGTCCCCATGGCAGGCCGGTCGTACTGCGGTATTCTGTTAAAGACATACAAAAGGCCTTTAAGCGGATCTGACCGTCGTGCGCCCTTGCGCCCGGCAGCGTCCCGGCAAATTTCAGTAGTAGGTGGCAATGACAGAGCAGGAGCTTCAGGAGCGTCGCAACGCCAAGTGGCACACCGATGGCCATCCCATCCGGACCGGGGACGATGCCCGCGAATTTATTGAGAGTGTAGGCTTTTGCCTCATGTACCCCCTGCGCCCGCCGGTGCTTGCGCCCACCTTCATCGGTGCCTGGGCCGGCAGTCAGGAGAACCTTCCCACCTGGCAGCATGCCTTCGCCGACCCCCGCGCCAAGGATGCCACCGAGATCATGGTGCGCACTCTTCGCCAGAAGCATGCCTTTGAGGCGCCGCTCTTCGGCGAAACCGACCTGCTGGTCTCCGCCTCGGTCTTCCCCTACTTCTACGGCCTCGTCGGAGACCGCAATCCCCGCGCGCCTATCAAAACCGGTCCGCGCTCGGAGTATTCTCCGCTCGCCGCCCATGTCTTCCAGGTCATCCAAAAGGATGGCCCCATCACCAAGAGCCGTATGGCCGAGCTGCTTGGCGGCAGCCTCAGCGAGGCGGCCATTGACCGCGCTCTCGTCGAGCTCTCGCTCAAGCTGCGCATCACCCGCGTGGACTACCGCGCCGACCAGGGTGCCTTCTGGGATGTGATGCTGCGCTGGTGTCCCGATGAGGTGCACGAGGGGATGAACCTCTCCATCGCCGAGGCCCTTACCGCGCTGGTCAGCAAGTATCTGGAGTGCGTCGTCGCCGCCGAACAGACCGAGGTCGAGGAGTTCTTCAGCAACTTCATCGGCCGCGGACGCGTTCGCGAAGCCATCAACGCCCTGCTCGCCGCCCGCGAGTTCCAGTTCACCCACATCGGCAGCAAGACGATGCTGCAGGTTCCGCCGCCGCGTCCCACCCAGGCCGCGCCGCGCAAACTCGTGCGCCCCGGCCAGCCCATCGCCCGCCGTCCGCGAGGCTTGCGCCCTTCGGCTGCCAAGGCCGCTGCGAGCCCGGCCGCCAAAGAAGCAACCCAGTCCGTATCGGATTCCGCCGCTCTTCCTGTTGACTCCGAAACTCCCAAGTCCGAATGAGCACCCCGCGCAAGCTCGTCATCGCCATTGACGGCCCGGCCGGCGCGGGCAAGAGCACCATCGCCAATCACCTGGCCCGCCACCTCGGCTACGTCAATCTGGAGAGCGGCGCCATGTACCGCGCCCTCGCCCTCAAGGCCATCGAGCACAACATCTCGCCCGAAGACCCTTCGGCCCTGATGACCCTGGCCGCCACCACGACCATTACGCTAGAGCCCACCGAGTCCGGCAACCGCGTCCTGCTCGATGGCCGAGACGTCAGCCAGCGCATTCGCGAACGCGACGTCACCGACGCTGCCAGCCGCGTCAGCCAACACCCGCCCGTGCGCGCGTGGATGGTGGAGCGCCAGCGCGCCCTCGGCCAGCAAGGCGGAGTCATCATGGAAGGCCGCGACATCGGCACCGTCGTCTTCCCCACGGCCGAGGTCAAAATTTTTCTCGACGCCGACCCGAACGTCCGCGAAGGCCGCCGCGTCACCCAGGCCAACGCGCAACACGATCCCGCACGGGCCGAAAAACTCCGCCAGGACCTGCGCGAGCGCGACCACCGCGACACCACGCGCACAGCGGCTCCCTTGCGCCCCGCCCCAGACGCCATTCACATCGATAGCAGCGCACTGAACGTAGACGAAGTCATCGCCCGCGCCGAACAGATCGTGGCCGAAAAGCTGAAGCAGCTCGGCAAGTAAGAGCCCTCTGTAACATAGACATGAAGCCTCACAATCCCTCTGCGAGTTGCGTTTGACAACCATGTGTTATGCTTCCGCCGAGTTGCGCACTAGGAGGAGCAAAGTGGCAAAGGCCAAAGATGTAGACAGCGCCGTTCAGGAACTAGCGCTAGAGTCGTCAAAGCTGAAGAAGCTTGTCATCAAGAATTTTCGGTGTATCGGGAATACTCCAGTAGAGATAGATCTGAATGACATTGTGGTACTTGTTGGTCCGAACAACGTGGGTAAGAGCACAATTCTCCGCGCTTATGAAGTCGTTATGAACCATGGATCAAACGAGGGTGACCTAGCTATTGAGGATTTTCCCAACGAGATAGTCGATCTTCAAGCGCTCCCGGAAATTGAGCTGCAAACCTACGTAAATGATGACAAGCCAGCGGAGCATTGGCTGCATGAGGATGAAGAGACCAAACAAAAATACGTGCGAGAGCGCTGGATATGGAATGCGCCCGGCAAGCCAAAGCGTCAGGGACATCGTGCTAACGCGAACGACTGGGATGAGCATGTCCCATGGGGAGCTCCGAATGTGGCAAAAGTGCGACGCCCGCAGCCACAACGCATCGATGCCTTCGCAAGTCCTGAAAAACAGGCTGAAAAGATTGTCGATCTACTTAAGAAGGCTCTTCTTGAAAGAGCAAAACTGCCCACGGATGGCGATGAATCCTCGATTTCCGCATTTACGAAGCTCAAGAATTACATCGCAGGGGTTCAGAAGGACGTTCTCAACGAGACACAAGGCACAATCACGAATATAGAAGCCCAACTATCCAACATCATCACCGACGTGTTTAAGGGCTTCAAAGTCTCCTTCGAGGCAAAGCCTGAAGAGGTGGGGGATAAGGCGCTCAACCTGTTTGCTACGAATCCGATATTACGGATGGGACCGGAAAATGGGCACATGGCTCCCGTTGATAAACAGGGTAGCGGTGCACGTCGAACACTCTTGTGGGCTGCGCTCAAGCTATTGGGGGAACAGGCTCCGGCCCCAAAACCAACTAAGGCAGGAGCAAAGAAAGCCCCCGCAGAGACGACTGAAAGCGCCGAAAGCTCACGCCCCAATGTGCTGCTAATAGATGAGCCTGAAATCTGCCTCCATCCTAGCGCCATACGCGAGGCTTGCCGTGTGCTCTATGATCTGGCCAAACCTGGCAATAATTGGCAGGTGATAGTAACAACACACTCTCCTGTTTTCATCGACCTCGCACGTGATAACACGACTATCGTTCGTGTCGAGCGAACCGACTCCGGGATGATCGAGGGAACAACGGTCTTTCGTCCTGATCGCGTGAAGCTCGACACGAGCGACAAAAAGAACTTGCAGCTTCTCAACGTATGGGACCCTTATGTAGGAGAGTTCTTCTTTGGTGGTCGTACCATCCTCGTTGAGGGGGATACAGAGTACTCTGTCTTCCGTTTGCTAATTGAAGAAGATCGCAACACGTTTAAAGACGTGCATGTGGTTCGAGCTAGGGGGAAGGGGATTTTGATTTCACTGATTAAAATTTTGAATCACTTCGGCGTCGCTGGCTACGCAGTCCTCCACGATAGCGATAGGCCGCCGGCTGCTGGAGAGAAGAACTCAGCATGGGGCACCAACCAATCTATCCTCAACGCAGTCAATGGCGGACCAGCCCCTTCCCGTGTTCGCCTCGTCGCAGCGGTGCCCGATTTCGAGGGTGCAATGTTCGGGACGTCTGTGTCTTCAAGTAAACCGTACAAGGCCGTGGAGGCCATCCAGAATAATGCAGCGCTTAGAATAAAGGTGCGGCAACTCCTGGAAGCGTTACTGGATCATTCCAAGCCCCTCCCGCAAGGTGTCATTCAGTGGAAGAGTCTCAATGAATTAGA
>Ga0181519_10001706_pt1 | contig 19230 bp, 34 predicted proteins | sample PEATcosm2014_Bin_26_FD_121102 | JGI IMG/M metagenome (GOLD analysis project Ga0181519, IMG submission 121102) | Peatland microbial communities from MTU Mesocosm Facility, Houghton, MI, USA - PEATcosm2014_Bin02_10_metaG | ecosystem: Environmental > Terrestrial > Soil > Wetlands > Peat | place...
GGATCGCGTTTTGCACAAAATCGAACACCGCGAGCACTTCGCCGAAGTCATCCTTGTCGGCCTGGCCGGCGACTATCTGCAGGGTTTTGTCGCGGATGCTCGGGTCGATTTTCCAGGCGTTGATGATGCTGGCCATCAGCTCGAGGGTCTGACGGGTACCGGCGGGCCCGGATTTGAATTCCATCAGGGCGGCCAGGCCGCCGCTCGGGCCGATGCGTTTGAGGGCGCTCAGATACATGGGCGCCTTTTAGCATGAAAGCGCCGTTAAGGTCAAACCTGCAGGAGCTCGCCTATTGCAATGAAGCGAGCGAAGCGAGCCCGATTTTTTTAAGGCGGCGGCGGGGCGCTGCCAGTGCCGGCGGCGGCGCCAGGCTGCTCGGGCTCGAGGCCATCATCGGCGAGGTTTTCGATACAAGCCCGGCGTACCAGTTCAAACCAGGGCTTAAAGGGCTGGCATCCGGCGTATTGCGCACACATGAGCTCGAACCAATTGGGCTGTTTCAGGAATCCGTCAAAGGTGTCGAGGTCGACATCGGGCACGGACTCGAGCAGGAACTGCGAGGCAAGTACCGGGTCGGCGCCGGCCTTGGCCTTGATGCATAGCATTTGCAACATCAAAACCTGTTCGGCATGCTCGGGGGTGGTCGGGGGTTGCATGGTGGTGCCTCTCACGGTGACGGGTTGCGCGTCGAATTCTATCCGGGTGCCACCCGGATGCTGGCGCCGCGGATTGTCGGGGTCAGGCGGTACCGCGGCGGATCGCGGATGCGGTAGCACGTTGAAATTGCCGGCGCCGGGGTTGTTTTGGGTTTCGGCCTGGCGCTGTTGCATGCCTTGGACCAATACGGGAATGAGCTGCGCGGCCGCGCTTGCAAAAACATCCGTCGGCGAGCTCTTGGCGGCGCCGCCGCCGCCCATGCCAGGGAACAGACTGCCGGCCGCGCCCTGAAGCATTTCGGTTATTTGCAACATTTCCTTAAGCATGGAAAGCGAGTTTTGCTGTTGTCCGCCGCCGCCGCCGGCGTTGGGGATTATGACCTCGCGCACGTTGCGCATCAGCGCAAGGGTGGCATCCATTTGGTCGAGCGGGTTGGTTTGCACTTCGCGCCGTTGCATGAGCTCGAGCATTTCGGCGCGGGTGATGTATTGGCCGTTGGGCGCCGGGGCGCCATCGGCGCCTTTAGCCTGCAAGGGCGGTTCGATGGGCATTATCCAAGTGCGAATAATGCCGTACCGGTTTCCGCGGTTGGCCAGCCGGCCAAAAAGCTGCACGCGATAATTGCCGCCGCCGTACATGTCGCGCAGTTTGTCCTCGTGAAATTCGCCGGCCGGAACGGCCATGCAGTAAGACGGGCGCGGCTGGTTGGCGTGCATTTTGTGTACCCGGATCGTGGCGTTACCTTCGGCGCCGCCTTCCTGCTCGGTGATTAGCTTGTGTACGTCTTCCCATGGGTCGAATTCCTCGTCATCATCGGGCGGGGGGGTCGGCTCGAGGAGGGTTAGGTCGGTGCCGTCGGGCTCACCCTGGCGGATCAATTCGGCCGCAACGGCCGATGCAAGGGTGGTTTTTTTGGCAGCTCGTGGTGATTTTGCGGCAACTTTGCGTGGCATGTGTGAGGTCCGGCTCGAGGCGGTGCGGTGGTGATGGGGCGGATTAAACCATGGGCGGCCGCGGATCGGGGCCGGTGCCGCCGCCGCCGTCGGCGCGATACGGGCCGGCGTAGTCGCCTCGAGCGGGCGCCGCCAGGCGCGCCGGTTCGGGGAGGTGCTTGGCGCAGTAGTCGCCGGCGGCGACGGTGGGCAGGGCGCCGATGCTTTGCTTGTGCATGATTACCTGGCCGCCGCTGCCGTTGGCGCGGTGGCCAGGTACGGCGACGGCCGGCGCCTTGACGGGCATGTCGATGATGTACGGCAATGGCGGGTGGAACATGCAACGGCCGCCGGCGCCGTTGGACTCGGGGCTTTCGCGGTACCAAATGCAGGTTTTACAAGTGTTTTCGCGGGAGTAGCGCGGCCGGCGTAGCGAGCTCGGGATTGCGGGCGCGGGCTCGGCGCTCCGAATGCCAAAAAAATCGCGAAAAAATTTTTGAGAGAACATGGGCGGTGCTCCTAAGGGTTGCGGCGCGATACAAAACGCGCCATGGGCTTGGATGGTGCGCGCGGGCGGATTATCGCGGCCTTGCGGATTTGCTCGCGCTCGGCCAGGGTAAAGGGCCGCGTCGGTTTTTTCTTGGGCGCGGCGATGGCCGCGGGTAGCTTTTGAAAGCCTGGCGCCCTGGCGATGATGCTGTCGACGCAAAACGACTCATGGAAATAGGGCGGTGTAACGCCGTGCATGAATTCGATTTTGGGCGGGTTGGCGCCGCGGGCCGGCTCGGTGCATAACATGCCCAGCTCGATGGCCATGTCGAGGATGCCGCCGCCGAGGTGTTCGTAAGCGGTCAGCACTTCGCGCTCGTGCGACGGCGGCAGCATGACAGAGCGGCCGGTATGGATGCCGCCGGTGAGCAGGTTAATAGCCTTGAATACCCCGAAAAATTCGCAATTGTCGGCGAGCGGGTTGTACTTGACGCGGTTGACCATGCCGGCTATGCGGCATATCGACACTGCCTTACCGGCCGGTAGTAGGGTTTTTTTGGCCAGCTCGGCAAGCGAGGTGCCGTTAAGGATGCGCTTGATCGTGAGGCGGTCGGATTTGGATTTGGGCATGAGCTCGGCCTCAATAGGAGCGCGCCAGGTCGGCGCGCAAAAAAAATCCTACCATAAAAACGCCGGACGTTTTTATCGGAGCACATTTATCGAGCCCAGTTTTCCGGCCGGCTGTCGTGCAGCTCGGCGAAAGTGCCTTTTCCGGGCGGCGCGCGGTTGCGGAGCTCGGCCAGGAATGCGCGCACGCCGGCCTCGCCGTACTTGGCCGCGGTGTGACGCAGGAGATAGGGCGCATCGTACTTGTCATGCTGCAGGATGACGCGCCAATCATCGGCGAACAGGCGGGCGCAAAATTCCTCGTCCGGCTTTTGATGCTGGCCGGCGGCTATTTCCTCGTCATGTATTTCCTTGAGGTTGAGCGATTTTTTTAGGCCGGGGCTCCATGTCAATTGTCGTTTGCCGTCGAACACTTCAACAAATTTGCGGTATAGGTTGCGGGAGATAGAGCGCTCGGCCGGGTCGGGATTCTCGAGGGCATCGGCGAGCAGGCCAAACTGTGTAATCCCGTTATAGTCCTTGTGGCGTACCGCGGTTTTTTCCAGAAAGCTGGTGGCCTCGCTGGCAATGGTCCATTGCCGTTTGATGGCGTCTAGCTCGCGGGTTTTTGGGGCGGGCTCCTTGCCCATTTTGGCGATGTATTCGGTGACAAATTTCCCTGCCTGAAAATCAAAAGCGTGCAGCAACAAATCGTTGAGCTGGTGGGGTTCGGCCAGGCTCGGGCCGCGCTTCTGTCCTTTGCGCGGGCCTTTTTTGTAGCGATTCAGGAGCGCGTCTATCCAGGCGTCGCGCAGGTGGCCAATGGACTCGATATCGGCCTGCATGCCCGGCAGGGCAAAAACGACAATATGCACGTGCGGGTGCCAGCCGTGGGCGCCCCATGTCACTTCGAGCGCCTTGACGCTGCCGGCTCGGCCCCATTTTTGAAAAGCGGAATCATAGGCGCGGGAGTTTTGCCAGCGTTGGAGCGCCTTGGTAAAGAGCTCCATGGTGGTAGTGAGCTTGTCGGTGATCTCGTGGGGGAATGTCAAGGTCAGGAGGTAACAGGCGCCCTTGATGCGGGCATAGGCGGCGTGGGCTGTGCGCAGTTCCTCGCGGCGCTTGTGAGAGATTTTGCGGGCACAGACGGGGCACGCCCATATGGAGCCGCAGGTGTGCAGGCCGCGGAATCGGGCATCGGTGCCGTCCTTGCGTACCAGTACCTCTACGCCGTGCGTGCCGTCGAGAATATCGCGGCCACATCGGACGGTCCTATGCTGCTCGATCCAACTCTTGTTGGGGCTCCAGAGGGCGCCGGCGGCGGCGCGTCGGTGGCGGTAGGCGCGGCGGGTTTCGTGGTCGGCCGGCTGCATGCCGCCGCCGGCCAGCTCGTCAAGGGTGTCGGGCTCGGGCTCGAAGTCGGCCGCCAGCCTGGCGCCGTGGCCAGCGAATTCGGGAACCTGGCCAGGCGGCCGCCGGCGCTCTAGCTCGAGTGCCAAGGTTTAGGCCGGCTCGCCGAGGCGGTCAAAAAGGATTGCGGAATAAAGATGCATTGCGCTCGCCTGGCGCTCGAGTAAATCTTGCTGGCGAAAGCTAAGAGCTTTGAATTCCGGGCTGCGCATGAATACCACAAGAGCGGTGCACCTCGCGTCAAGGTCGGTTTTTTCGTCATGGACGCGCTTTTGCCATTCTGTGCTCATGGTAGCTCCGATTAAAGGGCGGTTTTGTGATTGACGTTCCGGCCGAGCAAATGTGCCTTTAGATGCGCGGCCATGCGCCGGCGATATTCGGCGATATTGGACTCATAACTGGCATCAGGCCGGTGGCCAGAATCGCCGGGTTTGTCTGCCAGGCCGGTGGGGTTACAGGATTCTGTAACTTTGTTACGGTTTTCTGTACGGGCTGCGCTAGTCATCGGCATGGCCTCTAATTTTGCGGTAGATGATTACCGGCTCGAATCCGAGCGCGGCGGCCACTTTTGGGGTGATGCGGTCTTGCTTACACCGCATGCCGCGGATGACGCGCTCATGTACACCGATTTTGGCACCGAATTGCGCCGACGTTTGGCCGGTCGTTTGCCGGATCAATTCGCGGTGTACCTCGAGATAGCTGGCCTGGTCAATCCGGTAGCTGCGGAGCTGGCGCGTGGCGCCGCCGGCCGGCGCGTGCTTTTGGCGCGGCCTGGTGGGCTCTACCTTGCCGAGCTGTTCGGCGAGCCGCGCCTGGTCGACTAGGCCGGCCGAATCGGCGAGGCTTGGAATGGCGGCCGGCGCCGTTTGGGCAAAATCGGTCGGATTAAGTCCTTGATTTTCCATGCGTTTGACTCCCATTCCGGCGGTAAATGGATCCAATCCGGCCGCCGATTTTCAAGTAATTGATTTTGCTAGACTATTTGCCCATGTTTATCGATTTCGCCTTTATGCCAAGACTACGCCCCAAGCCGGGGCACTGGCCAGGCAAAGGGGATGCCGGCGTCATAGGGTCAGCTCGGGATAGGCCAGCTCGGGGGCATATCCTTCGTCATGCTCTTTTTGGTGGTCGAAAGCTATTTCGGCCTTGCCGCGCTCATAGGGCGCCAGGGCTTCCACTTCCGAGAATAGCCAGGCCACGGCGCCGGCGGCGTGAGCAATGACAAGCATTTGCTCGGCGGTGAGCTGCTCGGCGGTGAGCTCGGCCAGGGCGGGGCGCTTGGCCTTGCGGGCGATGATGCGGCGAATCCATGGGCCGGCCTCGTCCCAAGCGGATGCACAAAACGGGTTAACCCTGCGCGGCATAGTAATCCTCTCCAACGAGGTTGACAGCGATAGAGGGGGGGGGGTGCTCTAACACTTCACATAGCGGGTGCAAGCCTATAGCACAGAAGGGGTTTTTGTCAAACGGGGCCGCCATCGGTGCGGATTGGCACACTTGGTTACATCTGGTTGCGGCCGTTTTACGCGCATTGCTATTGCATTGATAAATATAGGGGTGTATTTTTGGAGGCGTTTTTTCTTGGAGGTTTGATATGTTTTTTCCTAACTTGATTGAACGGGCCGAGGCGCGCTACAAATATTTTAATCTGCGCGGCTCGCGGCCAGAGATTCCGGCGGCCAAGGTTTGGGCCTGGATAAATTGCGGCGAAGGGACTTCGTTAACCGAGTTTTGTTGTCTGCATGAATGGGCCTGCACCGATGGAAACGAGAACAGGGGACGGATTTATTGCGTCAATTGCGGCGCCGATGGGGATGCATGATTCCGAAGCGTTTTTTTTGGAGGTTAATCCATGTATACGATCAAAATGCGCGGGGCCGATGATTATGTTTTTTATTGGCGGCTGCAGGAAACTGGAAAATCGCGTTTGTTCGGGCCGTGGCACTGTCGGTCACGGTCTAGCGTGCGGGCTTGGATGCAAAAGATTTTTCCCGCGTGCCAGATTGTTGAGATAACACCGCGCCATCATCAGCGGGACGCGGCCTTTATTCTCGCGCGCATGTGTGCGGCGGATGCGGCGGCCGGCGAATGGTCGCGGCGTGTTTTTTCCGCGGAAGCGAGGGCGCGCGAGCAGGCCGCCAGGTTGCGGGGTAACGGTTTGGGGGATGCATGATGCTTAAGTCAATTAGCGAATATGAGCGCATCCATAGGTTCATGGACTATCAACATGATGCCGTTGAGCTCGAGGGCCAAAAAAAGGCGTTGCAGTTTTTGATTAACAGGCCGTATGCAGTTTATATGCGGCATGAGCTTGTATGGGCGGCCTGTTTGTCGCGCCAGCGCATTGACTACCTGCAGGAAATGATGGTCTGGTGGACTAAAGAATGGTTTGAACTGGATCAGGGGGCGCTATGAAGCAATCCACGCTAAAGCGATTTGCGCGTTGGCTTTTTATTCGCACGCACTACAGGGAGCTCGGCGACTGCGAGCGGTACTGCGGCGCGCCCGGCTACATTCATAAGGAGCGCCAGATCGGCATTCATATTGCCATGGAGCTTTTAGGTTTTTGGCAATGATTCTCGAGGCCGGCCAGGTGTACGGCATAACGCTCGCCGGCCGGCGCGGCCTGGTGGCGGCGCTGTTTCGCGGCCGCTACGGGCGCGAGCAAGCGACGGTCCTTATTTTCAATGAGCGGCTGCAGCGTTGGGAGGGGCCGGTCGTTGTGTATCGGAGTTTGTTGGTGCAATTGCCGGCGGATTCGCCGGTATTGTTGGCGGCCTTGCGCTACAAGGATGGGCGGCCTGGTCAATTGTCGTTGTTCTAACTTTCGAGGTGATATATGCATCATGTTTTGTTTATGTTGGTGGCCGCGTTGGTTATCGTGGCGATGCTCAAATGAGCGATGACAAACAGGTTTTTCAGGGACAACCGCTTAAGGTTTACGATCCATTGCCGCCGCCGCGGCCGCTAACCTGGTGGGAACGGCTCGAAGCTCGGTGGTTTTGGTTTCGTCATCGGGTGCTGTGGTTTCGGCTCCCATGTTCGCGCTGCCAATTTTGCTTGGACTTGGCCAAGTTTCAGCGGGCCGTCGACAAACGCCGGGTTTATCCGGTTGTGTGCGTCGAGGTGCATGTGCGGCGGCATTTCGACAAAGAGAACGGCGCGATCACGCCCACCACAGACCAGGCGCGGCGCGGCATAGGGCCATGCGGGCCGCGGGCTCGCTACTTCAAAAGGATCGAGTAATGCCAGAATTTTTCTGTAGACAATTTCCGGTAACGGATAACAGGGGCATTGAGGGCCAGCAATGGGCCGTGGTGCGGGATGATGGGGTTATCTATTGCCTCGTGCCTAATGCCGTGATGCAAACCCTTGCGCCTGGCGGTAGCCTAACCACCATTCGGCGCGATATGTCGGCTTTCAGGGCCGAGCTGATACGCGCCTTGCTCGCCGAAGCGGTGCGTAAGGGGGTCGACGTATGACTCCCTGCAAAAAGCCCGTAAGTCGCCGGCTCGATTCGGAGCTGGTGCGCGACGCCGGAAAAATGCGCCGTATCGTTGTGACGGTCTACCCGTCCGGCCTGGTCGGGTTGCGGCCGGAAAAGACCAGGCGCGAGGAGCTACTCCCTGCCTCGCTTCTGTGGGAATTGGGAGTCAAGCGCCGCGTCGAGGCCGAGCGCCGGGAAAAGCGGCAGAATCGCGGCCGCGGCGAGGATCGCGCAAGGAGGTTTGCAAAATGATAGGCGTCCCGTCAATTGTTTTTGTTCTTATTATCACGGCGCTCGGTACGTCGGGGCGCACGCCGTTGGTGACCATTCCGCCGCAACAATTCGCTACGGCGATTGATTGCGCCATCGTGGGCAATGCCGCGGTCAATAGCCTGGCGGCCGATGGCCAGGCGGCGCGCTATAACTGCGTGCGGTCGACGGTGCTGGTATTCAAATGAATGGCAAACCGCGGATTTTCAAGGTGGGCGCCGAATGGTGCTGCTTTGTTTACCGGCCAAGGGTTAGCGGCCTGGTCTTGAAAGTGCTGATTTATGATTTTGGGAGCTCGCCGGCGCAAGCGTATGAGCGGATGCGCGGCAAGGCATTCGAGTATTTTGCGGAGGTGATGGCCCATGATTGATACATCGGCATGTCCGGTTAACTGCGAAGGGTGCGGCGGGTTTAATGAGCTGGTCGACATAGAGCCGGTGCATAACGGCGAGGTGCGCTATACGAGGTGCCATGATTGCGGCGCCGAGCTTGGTTGGTTTTGCCGGTTCGAGGCGGGGCCGCCAGGCTCGCCGAATAGTGGGGCCGACTACGGAAACAACGGTTAGGCCGTTTTAAAAGGAAAAGGCCGACACTCGAGAGAGTGCCGGCCTTTTTTTTGCCGGCCTGGTTGGACAGGTGGCGGCTGGTCGCGCAAAAAGACTATATCAAAATCCAGTCTACGGGGCAAGCGGCCGAGGTTGTCAGCTCGAACGGTCTTTCACGGCCTTCTGGCCAGGCTCGAGGATAACGGCATCTTCGGGGACCGCTTTCATGCCAGGCTCGAGCAGCACGGCGCCGAAGGGGACCGCTTTTTCGTATTTGTCGAGGATCACATCGTTTTCGTCGACCAGTTTTTTACCCTTGGGAATTTCGCCTAGGGTGGCGCCGTTGGAAACCGGTACGGTGGTTACCCCGATGCCTTTTCCGTCCTTGCCGCCGTGGGCGGTCAGTGTGGCGCCGCCGACGTTGAAAGTCGCCTCTTTGGCATCATCGCCGTCCTCGAGCATGAGCTGCACGTGAGCATACATAGGGATTCTCCGGTTAGTCGCGCCTGAAAATTATAAGCGCAAGGGCGCCCATTGCCAACCAGGCCGCCGGCGGGATCGAGCGCGCCAGGCCGATGGCGCCGGCGGCCTGGTCGGCGAACAGCTCGATATCGGGCAGGGGCGACAAAAATTCGAGGTTTGGCGGGCCGGCGGCCGCCGGCGCCGGCTCGGGCGGCGGTTCCGGCTGCTCGCCGGCCGGGATGTATTCCCATTTTGGGGTGCGCTGGCTTGATTTTGGCCTCATGGCGGCCTCGCGGGTGGTTTGGCGGTGCTGGCGGGCCGGCCGCCGGCCGGCGTGGCGCCTGGCGGCCGTTTTGGCGGCCGGCGTTGAGCTCATTTTGCAGCGGAATACTGCAAATTGCAAAAGTATCGTTTGGCGCTACTAACCTACGATCGGTACGGCGATCGCAGTGCCGGCCGGGTTTTTTTCGGGTCTTGGTAGCGTTTTTCGATACTTATGCGGCATTGCAGCACGAAAAATGCCGTTCTGGATCCAGAGCACGGTTTTTGCGGATCCGGGAAAACAGACCAGGCCGCGGCCGGGTGATTGCCGCGGCCTGGCCAAAGCCGGCGCCGGTTCCGGGGGTAGGGTCCGGCGCCGGGGTGCTATGGCCAGAGGCCGATGACGTACAGAAACCGGCGCCAGGCCGATGGCGGTTTCGCGTTGGTCATGTTGAGGGGCACCGCGATTGCAGGCATGGCCTCTATGTCGCGCTCGATTTCGGCCAGATACTCGGCGGTTATTTCAGGATCGCCGAGTATTTCGATGATTGCTTGAAAGGTGGGGCATCCGGGCTGGCCATACCGGGCGCCGTTAAACATCTGGCGTTGAAAGCCCATGGCGCATTTTATGGCCACACTGATACGCGCTTCGCTGGTTGGTTGCATGTCAGGTCCTTAAAAATTTCGGCGCGACGGCGCGGATGTAGGCGACGGTGGCCGCCGGCAGTTGGGCCGCCAGGCCGAGCGCCTTGGCGCGCAGGAATCCGGCGACGCCGGACCAGGACCAGGCGTAGGCGGCCAGGGCCATATCCCAAGCGCCGAATCGGTGATAAGCCCAACTAATAAAAATCGCGGTGGCCTGGCTGGCCGTGATGGGGTCGGTGGGATCGTAAGTGAGGCCAAAGGTTTTTTTCATAAAAGCGAGAAAGCCGGGGCTTTGCGCATAGACGCCCGCGGTGCCGTCCGGCTGCTCGGCGCCCCATTGGGTCGCGGCGCCCATCATGGCAAAGAGCAGGCTGTCGGGCAGGCCATAGCGCAGCTCGAAGATGCCGGCCACTTCCTGCAGGTCGGCGGCCGTATCCATCAGGTGACGATTCCGCCGGCGGCCGTGAAAGTGTCGAGCACGGCTGTTAAATTGGCCTTGGGCTGGCCACTGGTGCTGTAGGGCATGCTCGCCCATTGCGTGCTCGCGGCCTTGAAAGCGCCTTGCACGTCGCCGGCCTGCAGGGCGGCGACGGCGCCGATTTTGGTGAGCAGGTTTACCGCGGCCGCATCTTGGCTGGCTGGTGAAAAGTCGGAGCCGGGATTCTGCGACGCGCGCCAGGTGGTTGAAATGAACTGATAGGCGCCGGCCGCGGTGGTCTTGCAACCTATCGGTTGTTTAGCGGCAATGCAGTAATTCGGCGGCAAGATCACGCCCGGCCAGCCTAAAAAATACGGATGGTCGGACAGGCCGTAGGTGTTGGCCGTGCTGCCGTACAAAATCAGGTAGTTGTTTTTGGATTCATATTGGCGGATGGTGGCCAGGAGGGCGGCCAGTTGGCCATTTTGGTCGACGCCGGCGGTCGCGTCGCTGGCGGCCTGGTCGGCGGCCGCGGTGGCATTGTTGAGGGCATCGGCGGCCGCGGCAATCAGCGCCTGGTCGGCCTCGATGACGCCCGAGCCGTCGCCGGCGGCGTAGCCGGCCGCGGTGTCGCTGGTGAGCTGCGCGACGGCCGCATCATAGGCGCTTTGTGCGCTGTCGACGGTTGCGGCCGCGTCGGCCGGGCTTACGCCGGCGGCGCTCGAGCTCGAGGCGGCCGCGGCGCCGCTGGCCAGGACCAGGCCGAGGCCGGCTAGAGCAAGTAGGGCAAGGCTCGAACTTTGCCGGGCCATCGGTCGACCATCAGGGCGCGGGCGCCGCGGCCGGGGCGCCTAGCGCGGTGGCCACATCGGCACGCAAGGCCGTGAGGGCATCAATTGACTTTTGGACATTGGCCAGCGCGTTTTTTTGCGTGGTCAAGCTGTCATCAATCGATTGCAGGGTGAGCTCCTCGGTGCGGCTGTCGAGTTTAGCGCCGGTGGCCGGGTGCCATTGCGGAAACTTCATCCAGACGGCCGACGGGCTTACTTTTGTGATGGGTATGTCGACGCCCGCGGCCTTGGCGTCAAGGTAGTTTTGCACATTCATAAAAAGGGCTCCTATTTTTAGCCAACATTCCAAGTGCTGCCGGTATAGTAAACCGGAACGGGCACGGCGCCGCCGCCGGTGACGGCGGAGCCAAATACGGGGGTCAGGGCATCGGATACAAACGCGCGCCAGCCGGCCGACGGGCTGGCCGGCAGGGTGGCGACGGTCAGCACGTTATGACCGACCGATTGCGTAAAGGTGGTAGTGAAAAACGTCGAGCTGTTGCCGAGATTTTTTGTTAGCGACGTCGACGGGATAAGGGCGGAGCCGGTCAGGTTGAACTGGTTGCCGTTGGTGACGTTGCCAATGTCCACGGCGCCGGTGCCGGCGGCGTAGATTTTGAGGGGGGATGCGCCGGTTATCGAATAGCTGCCGTTGCCGGCTACTTCGATTGAACCATTGACTTGTAATTGATCGGTGCCGTTGTCGGTGCCGGTGTTGCAAAGGATGCGGCCGGCGTTGACAACAATAAAGGCATTGGCGTTGCCGGAACTTTCCAAGACCGTGCCGGAGCTGTTTTGAATCAGCGTGGCCATGTTGGTGCCGGCCGATAGCGAGAGCTCGGCCGCGGTGCCGCTCGCCGTGATGAATGCGGTGCCGTTGGTGCTGGTGGCCTTGATGGCGGCGTAGCTGGCGCTGCCGGTGCCGGTGGCGACGCAGCTAATGAGCGCGGGGGTGGCCGCTACGCTGCAGGCCAGCTCGAGCTGACTTACTCCATCATAGGTGAGGTTGGGCGCGATTGCCGGCGAGCTGGTGGAATTCTGATAGTAAGCAATGCCGTTGGCGTGCGGGGTGACGCCGTACAGGTCGCCGAAGATATCGGCCCCAACAAAAGACGGCGGGGTTACGGAGCTGCCGCCGCCCGATGCTTGCACGCCGGGAACTGTAAGTTGTCCCATGGATTTACCGGCGCGGGAAGGGCAGCGAGTTGGCCCATTGCAGCATGCAGCTCGTGTTCGCGTTGCCGTAGACGTTGAGGTCGCCTTGGTCGACGTACTTGTCCAACAAGAGATTGCCGCCGGGGACGATGCTTATGCCGGCTTGCGCGCTGGCGACGGCACCGAAGTTGTAAAGGATGTTGCCGGTCAGCGAGTTGTTTTGCAGGAGCAGAAAAATACGCAGGCTGGTGGGCCGCGGGAGGATCAATTGGTTGTTGTTGTTGAACAGGAATTGCTGCGTCTGACTATACCCATATTGCTGCATGTCCAAGTTCAAAACCTTGGCCTCATGCGAATAGTCATGGCCGCCCTCGGAATGCGATTGGTCGAGCGGCGAGGTGGGGCCGGGGCCGCGGATTAGCGCGGCGTTATAAGGCGGCGTCTGATAGACGGGATGGCGGCCTACCCGGCGCGAATCGCGGAAGGTGTACATCTAGCGCCCCAGATTAGCCGGTTCCTTGGGTAACGTAGATTTTGATGCCGTGAAACAGTAGGTCAAAAATGTAGACGTTGGTCGGGTCGTTGTTGGTCGCGTTGCATTGCAGGTTCGATTTTGCCGACAGGTAAATCGGTTGCGGCAGTACCCAAGGAAATTGACCAGTGCCAAAAATCGCCGGGATCGGGACGGGATTGTCGTAATACTGATTTGCCGAGCCGGTATCAATGAGCATGATATCGACGTTGGGCAGCTCTTGCGTGGCCTGCGTGTAGATGGTGCCATCGTTGACGTAAGTCCAAACCGATTGCGCCAGGATCACAAAATCGCTGTCGGCCTGGATGCCGACGTTGACGGTGCCGGTCGCGCCGACGCCGGCGGCCGGTCCGGTGGTCGCGGTGAATGATGCGCTATAGGTAAAGGCTTTTGGGATGATAGACCAGCCGGCGACGCCCTTGACGCCGGCGCGCTGCTGTTCGATTTTGCCCATGATGTTCTGATAGAACGGAATGTTCTCCAGCAAAGCCCAAAAGTCATTCATGGCAGGCGCTCCGGTTATAAGGTGACGGCCGGCGCGTGGCCGGCCGTCGGGCCGGGCGCGCACGTGGGGCGCCGGGCCAGCGCCGAGGCGCTATCTGTAAGCCCGGCAGCCGTCGCGGCCGCCGGGGTTTGTCGTTCGCGGTGCTGCATCGCAGGGACAGTGTTATTGCGTGTTGCGGAATTGGATGCCGTCGATGGTGATGCCGATACGGGCATTGAATCCGCTCGGGGTGGCCAGGGCGCCAGGCCAATTCAGATTGAAGTTGAAATTCATGTTTGACGGGATGGTAACGAGCGGCTGCATGTAGAACGGCCGGCCGGCGAAATGCGAGGCGAGGGCGGTTATGCCGAGCGTGGTGGCGCTGTTAGTGGCGACGGCCGCATCCATGGTCAGGTGCGTCATCATGGGGAAGTTGCCGAGCGGGCCGAGCGTCAAATAGTTTTTCGACAGGACGGAGAACGAGAGCCAGCCGGATTGCCGGATGGTATCGGTGTCGTTCGGGCCGCCGGTAAGCGCTACGGTCGGAACGGCGATCAAGCTGACGGGCTTGTAATTTGTGAAGGTGTTGGCGGTGCTGACGCTGCCGGGCTCAAAGCCCACCTCGATGGATTCCATCAGGAAATTGATGCCGGCCGAGAGCTGGCCGCTCAATGTCATGTTGGTATCGGCCACGGTCTTGGCCGTGGTGGCGGTGGCGCCGAGTGCGGAGGTGACGCCCTGGCCCACCTGGTTTTGAAAAAACTGCAGTTGGCCTTGGCCGGCGGTCGGGTAGATCTGCCAGTCGTAAAGCGGCTGGCGCAAGCTTTCAATGTCTTGGCCGTCGACCACACTGTAAGCGGCGAGATCGTCGAGTGTCGGATTGTACAAGTCCATAGCGGTCTACCTTTTAGAAAAAATAAAGGGGTGCGCGACCACCTGACTTTACTGCCGTGCTGCGTGCTGCGGGTTTACTGTACCCAGTTCCTTTGCTGACGCAGGTTCCTGCTCGGTCCGAATTGCGAGAGCTGGCCGGGGCCGTTGAACTTGTTGAGCTGGCCGGGGCCGTTGAACTTGCCCATGTTGGCGCGGCGGGCTCGAGCGAGCTGCGGGAGCATTTGCGAGCCGGCGCCGCCGCGAATCTGATACGCCGGCGAGGTGTAACCCATGCCGGCGAGGGCGCCATCGGTCGGCAGGCTGGTACCGAGCTCGCTGATAAGCAGTTGGGAAAGCTGGCAGGTCAGCGCGCCGGTGGCCATCGGCAGAATCGCCTTGCCGTGCTTGGACATCATGCCGAGCCCGATGGTAACGAGCGCCTTGACGGCCGAGTAAGTCATACCCGTCTGTGCGGTGGCCGGCAGCGAGCTTTTGACGTAGGACATGAGCGCGTTTACCAGGGTCGAGCCGACGGCGCCGAGCCCGGCCTCTTTAAGCATGCTCATGGCCGTCGCGGAAAAATCTTTGCCAATCGGGTTGCGCCTGCGGCGGCGATAGTGGACCACTGGATTGCTGCGGCGGCGGTAGCTGCGGCGGCGCGGATTGGCGGCCATCATCGGCGAGGGGTTGCGGTGGCGGCTGGCGCGGCGGCGCGGATTGTGTTTGCGGGCGGCGCTGGCGCGCTTGACAAAGCGGCCGGAAGCATTGCGGCGGCGTGGGGTGGCCATGGTTTTCTTTCCTTTGCGGGGGGCGGGGTTGAGCAATAGGACGGGTTGCATTGTCACTCCAGGGGCCGGCCGGCGGCGTCGGTGTCAACGATTCCGCGCTCGGTAAAATCGTAATTGCCGCCAATCAGATAGATCATTTTTCCGTCGGGAGTGACTGCAAAAATCGGTTCGCTGCCTCTGTGGAATTCATGAATGTACCGCTCTTTTTTGCCGTCGCGCCGGGTGGTGTAGAGAATGCCGTCAATCTTGCCAATCTGGATCATTATTGGCGGTGCGTCGGGCAATTCTATATCCGATTCCCATTCAACATCGTGGCCGGTGAAACGCTTAAACAGCGATATACCCTGCTTTTCCAGCGTTGTCAAACTTTTGGAGCTCGGCGGTACCGGGTTGCGCCTGGCGCGAAAGCCGGGGCCGCGCGGCCGGGCGCGGAACGGTTTCATTGCCGGCCGCCGTGCATGGCGAGGTGACTGGCCAGGATGACGGCGGTCTTGCGGCGGGTCCGGTCGGCGAGCGCCTGGCCGGCCGCGCGGGCGAGCGCCTGCGTGCTGTGCCGGCTAATCGGCTTGTACTTGCCGCGGCCGAGCACTTGGACCACAACATAGCGGCGCGTCGCGGCGCGCTTGCGGGCCGGCCGCGGGTTGACCAGGCGGGCGCCGAGCATTTTGGCCAGGCTGGAAAAATCCTTGATGGCCGTTGGGTCGGGCATGGTCTTGACGACATACAGGCCGGCGCTGGCCTGGCGCTCGGTCAGGCCATGCGCGGCCGCCCATTCGATCCAGCGAGCGGCGGCGCCGCGGCGCTGCTCGGCCGTCGGGTTTTTTGTCGGGCGCCTGGTCGGATTGGCCATGCGGCGAAACGTGCCTTTACCTCGCACGCCGGCGCGGCGGCCTTTTGAGGTGACGGGCCGATATAGGGATGTTTTGGAGGTGGCCATCAGGGCTTTAGCATTTGCCAGGCAAACAGTGCGACGGCGCCCACCACAACAATGGTTTTTCCGATGCTCGCGGCGGCCGCGGCCGCGTTGGCCGCGATCTGGCCAGGGAGCGCTGAAATGTTGTTGATTGCGTTGTTTACTGCAGCATTTGTGTTCGCGATACTTGCATTTAACGTGTTTAAGATGTTGCCGCCGGGCGCCGACGATGTGCCCATCATCGATTGATAAATGTTGTTTGCCGCCGATATGAGCGCCGGCAGCGGGCCAAAAAATCCAAGTACGGCGGTTAAGGTCCAACCAGACAGACTATCGGGCAGGATGCCGCGGAGTCCCTGCAGGGTGATGGGGCCGCCAGGGAATACGGCGCTGAACGTGTTGAGGACGCCGGCGATACTGTCATAGGTGCTCAATGCGGTGTTGAGCTGTTGCAGGGTGTCGAGGCCGCCGGCGGCCGCAAATGCATCTTCGTTGGGGGTACTGGCGCCGGTCGGGTCGGCCGCGGCGTCCGCATTCATGGCGGCCTCGAGCGCGTCCTCGAGGTTACTCTCTGCTTGCGCGAGCGCGGGGCCCACCTGGCGCATGGTGCCCACAATGTCATACCAGGACGGGCTGTAATCCGTTGCCGTTGTGGTGCTGTCGGCGAGGCGGCCGAGGTGCATGGCGGCCGGTTATTTTTTGCTGGCGAAAAAGAAAATCGCGGCAATGCCTATCATCAAAAACGGCATGTTTGCCGTGCTGAATAGTCCGCCCTGGTATGTGGCGAGCTGGTTGGAAAGCGCCTGCTTTTGTACGCTGGTGAGGTTGGCATTAGCGGCCGCCGCCGTTAATTGCTGGATCAGTTGCGTGAGCGTGCTTGCGTTGAGCACGTTGGGATTGACGGCTTGCAGGGCGGCCACAGTGCTCGGGTTTAGGGAGCTGGCCACGGTCGCCGGCGTCATGCCGGTTGCGCTGGCCTGCATGGATTGGAGCAGGCTTTGCGCGGCCGCTATATCGCTTTGATCGGTGGCAATGGCGGCATTGTCGGCCTCGATGGTGCCGCTGCCGTCGCCGAGCGTGGCGCCGCTGGCCAAGTCATCGGCTAGCGCTTGCTGGTCGTCTTGCAAGTCTTGCTGATAGCCGGCCAGGAGCTCGGCCTGCGCTTGAATTTGGGTTGCGGTGTAGGCGGCCAGGCCGGACAGGCCGCGGGTGCGCATGCGCCCGAGGATGCGGCCGGGGCGGCGGTTGGGATTGGCAAACCCGATTTGACTGGAATTCATGGCCTCACCTCGTGGAAGATTCCGAGACTGCAAACAATGCCAGGGCAAGCAAACCTAGCATAAAAATGGAATTGGTGCCGCCGAGTCCCTGGCTGGCGGGAATCGATGACGGGATCGCGGCGAGCGCGGCGGCGCGTTGCGCGGCGAGCGCTTGCTGCGCCTGGCTGGTCTTGTATGCCGTAAAAAGTTTGGCGATGGTGCTTACCAGGCTCACGCCGGTTTGCACAAAGCGCAGGGTTTGCATCAAGGGGCTGTTGTAAATCGATTTTGCGGCATCGAGCAAATTATTTAGAGTGCTTGGGGTGGCGTTGGTGATGCTGGTGATGGTGCCGTCGGGGCCGACGGTGATGGTCGCGCCGTCGCTGGTCGTGTAGCTGTATGTGGTGGTCGGGTCGGGCACGTCGACGGTAGTCCCTTGCGGCGCGCTGGTGAGCGAATCGCTCGCGTCGACAGTGTTGGCCAGGGGCTCGCTTATGCCGTCGCCGGTCGGGTCCGCCTGCAGGCTGTCGAGCTCGTCATCGGTCAGGTCGGCCAGGCCGCCCGGCGATGTATTGGCGCCGGCGCTTGTCAGGTAGTCGCTAGTGGTTTGCGCGCTGGTGGCCAGGGTCGGCGCGGTCGGCTGCAGGGTAGGCGTGACCACATTGGTATCGGGCACGGCGCCAGGCGCGACGGGCGCATCGGTGCTCACCACCTGGCCTTGCACGATAGCCTGATTGGGCGCCGGCGGATCGGTCAGCGGGTCTTGCAGGGGCGGATCGTCCGGCGTGGGCGCGACACTGGCGGTCAGGTTGGCAGAATCGATTGAGACTTGGACAGGCTCGCCGATGGCGACGCCGGCGGTGTTCGGGATGGTTTGCGTGAGCACAGATTCGGTGGTACTGGCCGCCAGGCCGCTGGTGGTGGTGATATCGGAGCTGGCGCCGATAACTGTGGTGGTCAGGTCGGGCGCCACGGTAACGGTGAGAGTGCCGGGTACGGTCAGCGCCGCGGTGTCGGCGCCGATGGAAGTGCCAACCACTTCGCCGGGAATGGTCACAGAGGTCAGGGTACCGCCGGCGCCGGCCGCGCCGATGGCGCCGATGATCGCCGGCGCCGCGATGGCCGCGACAGGCAAGACGACGTCGACCAGATAGTCGGTCAGGGTCATGGATTGCGCCGGGTGATTGCTCACCCATTCGGCCGCGGTTTGTTGTTGGCCGGCGTTGAGCTGGGCCAGGTTGGCCGACACAACGGGCGCGATGATGGCCTGCATGCCGGCGTACTGGCCGCCGAGAGAGTTGGCGCCGATGCCGATGGCCTGCAGGAGTGCCATCGGGCTGCCGAGCCATTGCAGATAGTTTCCCTGGTCGCCGAGCGGGGTGATTTGCGCATATTGCTGCAGGGCGGCCAGGCACCAATCCGGGTTTAGCTGCAGGGCTTGGATCCATGCATCGAGGCCGCCATAAAGTCCGGCGTATCCGGTGAGGTGGTCGAGCAGGTAATCGGCGGCGCTCGGGTATTTGGTGGAATCGTAGGATTGTAGCGGTGTGCCGTTGGCGAGCTGCGGGCCTGCATCGGGAATCGGCGCTTGGATGACGCTGCCTTGGGAGGTGGTTTCAGTTCGGGTCGCGCCGATGTAGGAACCTTGTACTTGCGTGGTGCCGCCGCTGCCTACGGAGATAGTCCTCGAGGGGCCATAGTCGGAGGGGTTTTCAGAGGTAAAAACCACTTGCGACGCCGGTACCTCTATGGGGATAGAGAGAAAATTTCCGGTTTGATAAAAATAGTTGGTGGCCATCAGTTGACCACAATCATGGATTGGACAATGCCCGGCGGTGTCCAGCCGAGGTCTACGGGCTCGGTGGTTTCCAGGCTTACCCATTGGCCATCGAGCCATACTTGCGCGAACACGTGCGAGAACTCGCCGTTGTCTTGGGCAAAACCGACGGCGACGGAGCGCGTCTGTTTGCCGATGGATTCGAGCATGGTACAGATCAAAATAACCTTGTCATCGCAATCGCCGGCCGATTGGGCAAGAATCAGATTTGGGGTGTGCAAGGTTTCGACGCCGTTGACGTCGGAGCGATAGCGGATCGCGTTTTGCACAAAATCGAACACCGCGAGCACTTCGCCGAAGTCATCCTTGTCGGCCTGGCCGGCGACTATCTGCAGGGTTTTGTCGCGGATGCTCGGGTCGATTTTCCAGGCGTTGA
>Ga0181519_10001707_pt1 | contig 19228 bp, 13 predicted proteins | sample PEATcosm2014_Bin_26_FD_121102 | JGI IMG/M metagenome (GOLD analysis project Ga0181519, IMG submission 121102) | Peatland microbial communities from MTU Mesocosm Facility, Houghton, MI, USA - PEATcosm2014_Bin02_10_metaG | ecosystem: Environmental > Terrestrial > Soil > Wetlands > Peat | place...
GAATCCCACCTCGGGCAGCGACTCGCCCAGGGACGAGCGGCGCATCAGTTCGGGGAGCAGGTCGGAGAGCGCGATGTAGATGAAGCTTGCCGCCGCGATGGCCAGTGCATAGGGCAGCAGGGCCTGGGCCGAAGCGAGCAGGAAATACCCCGAGATTCCCCCCAGCACGGCCGAAAGCCCCGACAGCAGCAGGAAACCGAAGGAGCGGCGGCGCGAAAAGCCGGCGTTGAGCAGGATCATGAAGTCGCCGATCTCGTGCGGGATTTCATGGGCCAGCACGGCCAGGGCGGTGAGCACGCCGGCGCGCGGGTCCACCAGGAACGCCGCGGCGATGACCACGCCGTCGGCAAAATTGTGGAAGGCATCGGCGACCAGGATGGGATAGGCCCCGCGCCCCACCTCCTGGGCATCGTGCCCATGGCCATGGTCGTGGCCGTCGCCCTCGTGGTGGTGCGTGTGATGGATGAGCGTGAGCTTCTCGAGCACGAACATGCCCAGGATGCCCAGCAGCACCGTCCAGCCCAGCGCCGGCGGCGCGATGCCGCCGGCCAGGGCCTCGGGGACGAGGTGCACCAGGGCCGTTGCGAGCAGCAGGCCGATGGAGACGTGCACGAGGCGGTCCACGAGGCCGGAGAGCCAGCGGAAACCCAGCAGGGCGGCCAGGCTCAGCGAGACCACCGTCGAGGCGAGGTTCGCCGCGACGATCATCACAACGGTCAGCATCAGTGGGCCTCGTCCCAGTTGCCTCCCACGCCCACGTCCACCTCGAGCGGCACCTGCCACTGGACCACGCCGGTCATCAGGGCCGGCACCGCGCCGCGTATCGCCGCCAGTTCCTCCTCGGGCACCTCGAAGACGAGTTCGTCGTGCACCTGCATGACGATGCGCGTGGCCAGCTTTTCCTTGGACAGCCAGCGGTCCGCCGCGATCATCGCCAGCTTGATGAGGTCGGCCGCGGTTCCCTGCATCGGGGCGTTGATGGCGGCGCGCTCGGCCGCCTGCCGCCGCGGCCCGTTGGAGCCGTTGATTTCCGGCAGCCACAGGCGGCGGCCGAATACGGTCTGCACGTAGCCTTTCTGGCGAGCGGAGAGCCGGGTCGACTCCATGTAATGGGCCACGCCCGGATAGCGCGCGAAATACCGGTCGATGTAGAGCTTGGCCGCGTCCTTGGAAATGCCCAGGTTGCCCGCCAGCCCAAAGGCGCTCATGCCGTAGATCAGCCCGAAATTGATGACCTTGGCGGTGCGGCGCTGCTCGTCGCTCACCTCGGGCACGGCAACGCCGAAGACCTCGGCCGCGGTGGCGCGATGGACGTCGTCGCCGCGCTCGAAGGCGGCAATGAGGCCCGGATCACCGCAGATGTGCGCCATGATGCGCAACTCGATCTGCGAGTAGTCGGCCGAGACGATGCGCCGCCCCGGCGGCGCAATGAAGGCCTCGCGGATGCGCCGCCCCTCGGCCGTGCGCACGGGGATGTTCTGCAGGTTGGGATCCGAGGAAGCCAGCCGCCCCGTGATGGCGATGGCCTGGCCGTAGGTGGTATGTACGCGTCCGGTGGCGGGGTTCACCATGGCCGGCAGCTTGTCGCAATACGTGGAGCGCAGCTTGGACAGGGCGCGGTGCTCGAGCAGGGTCTTGGGCAGGGGGTAATCCTCGGCGAGCTTTTCGAGCACCTCCTCGTCCGTGCTGGGCGTTCCGGTGGCGGTTTTCTTGCGCACCGGCAGGCCGAGCAGGCCGAAGAGCACCTCGCCCACCTGCTTGGGCGAGGCGAGGTTGAAGGGCTGGCCGGCCAGCGCAAAGGCTTCGGTCTCGAGCTGGGCGATGCGCGTGGCCAGTTCCCCGCTTTGCGCGCGCAGCCGCTCGGGGTCGATGAGCACGCCGGTGCGCTCCATCGTGAAGAGCACCCGCGACACCGGAATCTCGATGGACTCGTAGACGAAGCGCGAGCCGGCGTCGGCCTCGAGCTGGGGCCAGAGCGCGTGGTGCACGGCCAGGGTGACCTCGGCGTCCTCGCCGGCATATTCCGTGGCCTGGTCCAGGGCCACTTCGTCAAAACCGATCTGCTTGGCACCCTTGCCGCAGACATCGGCATAGGCGATCGTCGCGCGCCCGAGGTGGCGCGCGGCCAGGGATTCGAGGTCGTGGCTGCGGTGCGCCTCGAGCACGTAGGACTCGAGCAGGGTGTCGTGGACGACGCCCGCGAGCGCAATGCCGGAATTGGCGAAAACGTGGCTGTCGTACTTGGCGTGCTGCAGGAGCTTGGGGCGGGCCGGGTCCGCGAGCCAGGGGCGCAACTGCGCCAGCACCCAGTCGCGGTCGAGCTGCGGGGGCACGCCCGCATAGTGGTGCCCCAGCGGTATGTAGCAGGCCTGCCCGGATTGCACGCTGAGCGATATGCCCACGAGCTGCGCCGCCATGGGGTCGAGCGAGGTCGTCTCGGTGTCCAGGCTGGTGAGTTCGGCGGCCATGATCCGCTGCACCCAGGCCGCGAGTTGCTCCTTTTCCAGCACGCATTCCACCGCCAGGGGCGGCGCCGCCGGATCGATGGGCGCCGGCGGGCGCGTCGCTTCGCCCGGCGCCCCGGCAGGCAGGGCCGCGGCCGGCGCGGCATCGCCCGGCGCCGGCGCGGCGGCCTCGGCCCCTTCGGCGCCAAAGGTGCTGTCGAAGTCGCGCTGCCAGGTGCGGAATTCGAAGCGCCCGAACAGCGCGCGCAGGCGTTCGCGCTCGGGCGGGCGCACGCGCAGGTCGTCGAGCGTGCCGATATGGCCGGCCAGGTCGACATCGGTGCGAACCGTCACGAGCGTGCGCGCCGTGGGCAGCCAGGGCAGCGCCGCGCGCAGCTTCTCGCCCACCACGCCGCCGATGTCCGCGGCATGGGCGACCACGCCGTCGAGCGAACCGTACTGCTGCAGCCACTTGGTGGCCGTTTTCGGACCGACCTTCTCGACGCCCGGCACATTGTCGACGGTGTCGCCCACCAGGGCGAGGAAATCGACGATCTGTTCGGGCGCAACGCCGAACTTCTCCACCACCCCGGCCCGGTCGGTGCGCCGCGGCGGGCCGCCGTCGCGGCTCATGGTGTCGATGAGGCCGATGTCGTCGCTCACGAGCTGGGTCAAATCCTTGTCGCCCGTGGCGATCACGGTACGCAGGCCGCGGGCGCGGGCCATCACTGCCAGGGTGCCGATCACGTCGTCGGCCTCGACCCCGGTAACCTGCAGGATGGGCCAGCCCAGGGCCGCCGTGGCTTCGTGGACCGAGGGGATCTGGGCGGCCAGTTCCCCGGGCATCGGGGGCCGTTGGGCCTTGTATTCCGGGTATAAATCGTCGCGGAAGGTCTTGCCCTTGGCATCGAACACGCACGCGCAATAATCGCAGGGCACGGCCGCCCGCAGGGTGCGCAGCATGCCGATGAAGCCGCGCACGGCGCCGGTGGGTTCGCCGCCGGAAGTGCGAAGATCCGGCATGGCATGGAAGGCGCGGTACAGGTAACCGGTACCGTCCACGAGCAGGAGTGTTTTCATAGGAGTTATGGATGCTCGACCATCAAAAGAATATCCCGACCCTGCGGGCCATGACCGCGCAGGAACAGGCCACGCGGGTCAAGGCCCGCGAATCCTGGCACCTCTGGGGCATTATCTCGGAGTTCGTCGAAGCCGCCGAACGGCTGGCCGACATCCGCCCCGCCGTTTCCATTTTCGGGAGCGCCCGGCTCGCGCCCGATTCGCCTTTGTACCAGCAAACCGTGGTGATCGCCCGCGCGCTGTCCGATGCCGGTTTTGCCGTCATCAGCGGCGGCGGTCCGGGCCTCATGGAGGCGGCCAACCGCGGCGCCTTCGAGGGGCGCTCGCCCAGCGTCGGGCTCAATATCGAGCTGCCCTTCGAGACCCACGGCAATCCCTACCAGGACATCTCGCTGCGCTTTCGCCACTTTTTCGCCCGCAAGGTGGCCTTCGTGAAATACGCCAGTGCCTATGTCGTCATGCCGGGCGGCTTTGGCACGCTCGACGAGCTCACCGAGGCGCTGACCCTGATCCAGACGGGCATGGGCCGCGAGATCCCCATCATCCTGGTGGGCAGCGCCTTCTGGGCGGGCCTGCTGCAATGGATGAAGGACCGGCTGGTGGTCGACGGCATGATCGGGGCCAAGGACCTGGACCTGATGCAGATCGTCGACGATCCGCTGGTGGTGCCGGAAAAGATCTTCGACTTCTACGAGAAGCGCGGCTTTGCCCAGACCGGCGACGAACGCGAACAGCTGCTCTACCTCTAGTCCCATGGCCGTCTTCACCGATCTCACGCGCGCCGAAGCCGATGCGCTGCTGCAGTCCTATCGGCTGGGCGGCCTGCGCGACCTCGAGGGCATCACGAGCGGCATCGAGAACTCCAATTTCTTCCTCACTACCGACGCGGGCCGCTACGTGCTCACGGTCTTCGAGCGCCTCGACGCGCAGCAGCTGCCCTTCTACCTGGGCCTGATGCACCACCTCGCGCGCAAGGGCCTGCCCGTTCCCGAACCCGTCCCGACCCATGAGGGGGCGCTTTTCACGCAGGTGCGGGGCAAGCCGGCCGCCATCGTTGCCCGCCTGCCCGGCAAGGCGCTGGTGGCCCCGGGCCCCGAACATTGCGCCCAGGTGGGGCGCTTCCTGGCCCGGATGCACCTGGCCGCCGGCGACTACGCCGTCTTCCAGCCCAATCTGCGGGGCCTGGGCTGGTGGAAGAACACCGCTGCGGCGCTCGAACCGCACCTGCCCGATCACCTCTTCCACGAGCTGCTCGAGGAGGTCATCTTCCAGGACGGCGTGGCGCGCCAGGCGGCCTACGAGAAGCTGCCCGCCGGCCCCATCCATGCCGACCTGTTCCGCGACAATGTGCTCTTCGACGGCGATTCGATCGGCGGTGTCATCGATTTTTATTTCGCCGGTTGCGGGCCCTGGCTCTTCGACCTGGCGGTCACCGCGAACGACTGGTGCGTGGACCTGGACAGCGGCGCGTTCGACGCACCGCGGGCGGCCGCGCTGCTCGAGGGCTATCACGCCGTGCGGCCCTTGCAGGCGGTGGAACAGGACCTTTGGCGCGCCATGCTGCGCGCGGCCGCGCTGCGCTTCTGGATTTCGCGCCTGCACGATATCCACATGCCGCGCCCGGCCAGCATGCTGCAGCCCCACGACCCGGCGCGGTTCGAGCGCATGCTGCAGTTGCGGGTAGCCGCCGGCCAGCTGCCCTGGGTCGGCAGCGCGGGAACGGCTCCGTGAAGACGCCGCCATGAGCGCGCTGCCGGCCGGACCGGTGCTGCGGATCCGCACCCACCGAGCCGGCGCAGGTCTCGATTGGGTGCGCCAGGGACTGCGCCTGTACGCGCGCCAGCCCCTCGTCCTGGTCGTGCTGGTCGGCCTGGGGCCGCTGTTCCTGGGCACCCTGCAGATCGTTCCCCTGGTCGGCGACTTCGCCGCCCTGGTCCTCACGCCCGCCATGGCGCTGGGCATGCTCACGGCATGCCGCGCGGCCAGCCTGGGGGCCGTTGCTTCGGTGCCGTGCTACGTGCAGGCGCTGCGCGACCCCATTGCGCGCCTGCGCCTGTTCCAGCTGGGCCTGGTGTACACGCTGTTTGCCGCAATCGTTGCCTTCCTCTTTTCCCTCGCGCCGCCCGCCGACAGCGCAACGCCGGGCGCGTCCTCCGCACCCGAATTCCCCCTGGGCCCGATACCCGCTCCGCTGGTCCTCGCCCTGCTGGTGGTTGCCGTTCCGTTTGCGATGATGGTGTGGTTCGCGCCAGCGCTGTGCGGCTGGTACCGCATGGCCGTGCCCAAGGCGCTGTTCTTCAGCTTCTTCGCCTTCTGGCGCAACCGGTGGGCGATCCTGGTCTATCTGCTGACGCTGCTGGGACTGTGGGTCATCGCCGTGATGTTCGTGGGCGCGCTCATCAATATGCTCAACGCGCGGCAGGGGCTGGCGCCTTATCTGCTGGTGGCGCCCCTGCTGTTTCTCACGCTTGCGATCAGCCAGTGCGTCCACCTGCAGGTGGTGCAGGCGATCATCGACGACGGGGCGTAGGCGGGGTCGCGCCGGCCTCACCCCAAATCGGTGCGCGCCGCCATGATCTTCTCGGCCGTCAGCGGCAGGCTGCGCACGCGCGCGCCGCAGGCCGCGAACACCGCGTTGGCGACCGCCGGGATGGCGGGCGGCAGGGCCGGCTCGCCGAGGCCCGTCGGGGGGTTGTCGGTAAGGTGAAAGTGCACGTCGATCTCGGGCGCCGAGGCCATCCGCATGAGGTGAAAATCGCCGAGGTTCGCCTGCACGGCACGGCCCTTGGCAAAGCGGACCTCGCCCATGAGCTGGCCCACCCCTTCGGTAACCGCGCCGAGGACCTGCGCGTGCGCGGTCGTCGGGTTCAGGATGATCGGACCCACGTCGGCCACCACCCACACCTTCTCGACGATCCAGGCGCCCTTCGCATCGACCCGGACCTTGGCCACCTCGGCGACGTAACCCCGGTGGCTGAAGAAGGTTGCGACGCCCATGCCGACGCCTTTGGGCAGGCGCGTTGCGCCCCAGCCGGAACGCTGCGCGGCCAGTTGCAGGACAGCGGCCATGCGCCGCACGTCGTAGGGCGGCTCCCCGTCATCGGTCGGGTCGGCAATCGGATGCGCGAAACTGGCGCGCATGTGGTCCAGGCGGAATTGCACCGGGTCGCGACGCGCCGCGACCGCCAGTTCGTCCCAGAAGCTCTCGTGCACGAACGACAGCGTGTTGTCGGCCGGCGCGCGCAGCCAGCCGGTCGGCAGGATGGTCGGTATCAGGGACTGCTCCAGACGGAAGTTCGGCGCGAGCAGTCCCGGCGCGGCGTCGGCATCGAGCTCGCCGCCATCGACGACTTTGCCGTCGCGGGAAAAGCTCACGCCGTGGGCGAGGTATCCCAGGACCTCCCCTTTGGCGCCGAGGCCGGCGCGCAGGCGATGGTAATTGCCGGGGCGGTAGTAGTCGTGGGCAATGTCGTCCTCGCGCGGCCAGAGGAGCTTGACCGGCGCCTTCGCGCGCAGCGCGATCACCGCGGCTTCGACCATGTAGTCGTTCATGATCCGGCGGCCGAAGCCGCCCCCGCATCGGCGCATGTGCACCGTCACCTCGCCCACGTCGAGGCCGAGCGTCGCGGCGACGATGTCCCGGCCGTCGTTCGGGTATTGGGTGGGCGCCCAGATCTCCACGCCCTTGGCGGTGGGCCGCGCGGTGCAGTTCTGCGGTTCGAGCGTGAGGTGGGGCAACCAGGGGGTCTCGTAGACCGCCTCGACGCGCGTTGCCGCGCGCGCGAGCGCCGCATCCACGTCGCCTTTTTGCTTGTGCGTCTGGCCGGCCGATTCGAGCGCCGCGCGGGCCCGCGCGTCGTAGACGTCGCTGTCGTGTTCGGCGCCGGCGCCCTCGTCCCATTGGGCGTTCAAGGCCGCGCGCGCCCGATTCACCTGCCACCAGTTGCGGCCGACGATGGCAACGCCCGGCGCGATGCCGGGCTTGAGCCCGATCTGCTCGCCCGCGCCGGGCGCGATGCCGTCGACCGCGAATGCGTCGTCCACCCCGGGCATCGCCCGCGCGGCCTGCAGGTCCGCGCTCCTGAGGCGGGCGCCCGGCACCGGCGACTTGACGTAGACGGCATATTTCATGCCCGGAACGACCGTGTCGATGCCGAACAGCGGCTGCCCGTCGAGAAGGGGCCCCGTGTCGACGCCGCGATGGGATTTTCCCAGGATCGCGAAATGCTTCGGGTCCTTGAGCTTCAGGCTCTTCGGATCCGGCAGGGGAAGCAGGGCCGCGCCCGCGGCGATATCACCGTACCCGACCCTGCGGCCCGAAGCCGCGTGCATGACGTGGCCGCTGCGCGTGGACAGCGACCCCGGGTCGACCTGCCAGGCGTTGGCGGCTGCCTGGACCAGCACGGCGCGGCATGCCGCGCCGACGCGGCGCATCGGCTCCCAGTTGTCGGGCACCGACATGCTGCCGCCGGCGTACTGCGAGACGAATCGCTTCGCGTCGGCCGGTGCGGTGTCGATCTTCACGCGGCTCCAATCCGCATCGAGCTCCTCGGCGATCAGCATGGGCAGCAGCGTCTTGGCGCCCTGGCCCATTTCGGGATTGCGGGCCATCAGCGTCACGGTGCCGTCGGCCTCGATCATCACGTAGTCGCCCAGGGCCGCCGCAGACGGCGCTGCGGCGCCCGCCGCCAGCGGCTCCGAGCGCGCACCGCCCGCGAAGCCGAATCCGAGCACCATGGCGCCGGCAGTGGTCGCGCCCAGCGACAGGACCAGTTCCCTGCGGGTGATCCGCATCACGCACCCCGGCGATCGGTGGGATCGATGCCGGCGGCCGTCTTGATCGCCGCGCGGATCCGCTTGTACGTGGAGCAACGGCAGAAGTTGCCTTGCATGGCGGCGTCGATGTCGGCGTCCGAGGGGCGCGGATTGCCGGCGAGCAGGCCGGCCGCCGACATCATCTGGCCCGACTGGCAGTAGCCGCACTGGGCGACGTCGAGCGTCTCCCAGGCGGCGCGCACCGCCTGCCCCTGGGGCGTCGCGCTCAGCCCTTCCACCGTCGTGACCCGTTGGCTGCCCACCGATCCCACCGGGGTGACGCAGGACCGGACGGGCTTCCCGTCCAGGTGCACCGTGCACGCGCCGCACTGGGCGACACCGCAACCGAACTTGGTTCCCTTGAGCCCGATCTCGTCGCGCAGCACCCACAACAGGGGCATTTCCGCATCCGCGTCGATCATGACGGACTTGCCATTCACCCAGAGCTGGATCATGAGCACCTCCTTTTGGCTGGCTAGCCGGAAAGTCAAACGGCCTGCAGTTTTGCCACCGACAGCAGCAGTTCCTTGACGCCGAAGGACCCGAAATTGATCTGGGCGCGGGCGTCGTTGCCCGAACCCTGCAGGCGCACCACCACGCCGTCGCCGAACTTGGCGTGGCGCACGCCCTGGCCGATGCGCAGGCCGTGGGCGTCGTCGGCCGTCGCCGTGCCGGCCGCGCCCGGCCAGTCGGCGCGCGGGGCGCCACCGCCCATGGCCGGCCAGCCGCCCTGGGCCGCGGTGGCAAATCCGCCCCGCAGGCGCGGCGTCAGGGCCTTGATGGCCTTGGCCGGCAGTTCGTCGACGAAGCGCGAACGCAGGCCGTAGCGCGTCTGGCCGTGGAGCATGCGGCTCTGGGCAAAACTCAGGTTCAGGCGCCGGCGCGCGCGCGTGATCGCCACGTACATCAGGCGGCGTTCCTCTTCCAGGCCGTCGGCCTCGCTCAGGCTGTTCTCGTGCGGGAAGAGGCCTTCCTCCAGGCCGGTGAGAAACACGGTATCGAACTCCAAGCCCTTGGCCGCGTGCACGGTCATGAGCTGCAGGGCATCCTGGCCGGCGCCGGCCTGGTTGTCGCCGGCCTCCAAGGCCGCGTGCGCCAGGAAGGCGTGCAGGGACTCGTGCTTGACCATCGCGGGCAGCTCGGCCTCCGGCGCGGCCTCGGCCACGGGCCCCGGCTCGCCGGGGTCGGGCTCCATGACGAACCCGGCCGCGGCGTTGACGAGTTCGGCAAGGTTCTCCACCCGGTCGGCGCCGTCGCGTTCGTTGCGGTAGTGCGCGGTCAGGCCGCTGCGCTCCAGGGTCTCCTGCACGAGCTCGGCAAGGCCCAGCGCCGGAGCGGCCTCGCGCAGGCCCTTGATGAGATCGGCGAACTGCACGAAGTTCGCGGCGGCGCGCCCGGCAACGGTGCCGATGGCGCCGAACAGGCTCGTGCCGGCGCCTCGCGCGGCCTCCTGCAGCTGTTCGACGCTGCGCGCGCCGATGCCGCGCGCCGGGAAATTGATGATCCGCGCGAACGAGACGTCGTCGTCGGAATTGGCGATGAGGCGCAGGTAGGCCAGGGCGTGCTTGACCTCGGCGCGCTCGAAGAAGCGCAGGCCGCCGTAGACGCGATACGGCAGCCCGGCATTGAAGAGTGCGTGCTCGATGACCCGCGACTGCGCATTGGCGCGGTACAGGATGGCCATCTCGGACAGACGGGCGCCCTGGCGATGATGGTCGCGGATCTCCTCGACGATCCAGGCGGCCTCCAGCCCGTCGGAGCCGGCCTCGAACAGGTGCAGGGGATCGCCGGCGCCCGCGTCGGTCCACAGGCGCTTGCCCATGCGCCGCGTGTTGTTGCCGATGAGCTGGTTGGCCGCATCCAGGATATTGCCGTGCGAGCGGTAGTTCTGCTCGAGCTTGATGACGTGCTGGACGTTGTACTCGCGCTGGAAATCGGCCATGTTGCCCACGTTGGCCCCGCGGAAGCGGTAGATCGACTGGTCGTCGTCGCCCACGGCGAATATCGGCCCCGTCTTGCCCGCCAGCAGCTTGAGCCAGCGGTACTGCAGGGTGTTGGTGTCCTGGAATTCGTCGACCAGGATGTGGCGGAAGCGCTGCTGGTAATGCTCGCGCAGCGCCTCGTGGCGGGTGAGCAGCTCCACGCTGCGCAGGAGCAGTTCGGCGAAATCGACGCTGCCCTCCTTCTGGCACTGCGCGTCGTACGCGGCGTAGAGCTCGATCCAGCGCTTGTCGTGGCCGCCGCCCGAGAGCTGGGCGGCGCGCTGGCCGGACTCCTTGGCGCCGTTGATGAAATACTGCAGGTCGCGCGGCGGGCAGCGCTCCTCGTCGACATTGGCCGCCTTGACCAGGCGCTTGATCGACGAGAGCTGGTCCTGCACGTCCAGGATCTGGAAGGTCTGGGGCAGGTTGGCGTCGCGATGGTGGGCGCGCAGCAGCCGGTTGCACAGCCCGTGGAACGTGCCGATCCACATGCCGCGCGGATTGATGGGCAGCATGGACTCGATGCGGGTGAGCATCTCGCGCGCGGCCTTGTTGGTGAAGGTGACGGCCAGCACGCCCGCGGGCCCGACGCGGCCGTTCTGGATCAGCCAGGCGATGCGCGTGGTGAGCACGCGGGTCTTGCCGCTGCCCGCCCCGGCCAGGATGAGCGCCGGTTCATCGGGCAGCGTAACGGCGGCACGCTGCTCGGGGTTGAGGTCGTCGAGGAGATTCATCACGTCCGACACTATACCGGCGCCTATAATGCGGTTCGCCGAGGCATTTGCACCTCGCTTTTTTCAACCCGCGGATCGGTAATGCACGAAAAATACCTGCCCAAGGACGTCGAGGCCCAGGCGCAGGCCCATTGGCGCGCCATCGACGCCCACACCGTCACCGAAAACGACGCTCGCTTCCCCCGGGGCAAGTACTACGCCTGCTCGATGCTGCCCTACCCCAGTGGCAAGCTGCACATGGGGCACGTGCGCAACTACACCATCAACGACGTCATGGCGCGACACATGCGCATGCGCGGATTCAACGTGCTCATGCCCATGGGCTGGGACGCCTTCGGCCTGCCCGCCGAAAACGCCGCCATCGACAAGGGCATCGCGCCCGCGCAATGGACCTACGCCAACATCGCCGAGATGAAGTCGCAGATGGAGCCCCTGGGCTTCGCCTTCGACTGGTCGCGCGAGCTGGCCACCTGCAAGCCGGACTACTACCGCTGGAACCAGTGGCTGTTCCTGCGCATGCTCGAAAAGGGCATCGCCTACCGCAAGACCCAGCTGGTCAACTGGGATCCGGTCGACCAGACCGTCCTGGCCAACGAACAGGTGATCGACGGGCGCGGCTGGCGCTCCGGCGCCCCGGTGGAGCGGCGCGAGATCCCCGGCTACTACCTGGCGATCACGCGCTACGCCGACGAGCTGCTCGACCGGCTCGCCACCATGGAAGGCTGGCCCACCCAGGTGCGTGCGATGCAGGAAAACTGGATCGGCCGCAGCACCGGCGTGAATTTCGGCTTTCCCTACGAGCTCGACGGCGCCGCGGGCGTGCTGCGCGTCTACACCACCCGCGCCGACACCATCATGGGCGTGAGTTTCGTCGCCATCGCGGCCGAGCATCCCCTGGCCGCCCGCCTGTGCCGCGACCAGCCCGCCCTGGCCGCCTTCGTCGAGGAATGCCGGCGCGGCGCCGTTGCCGAGGCCGAACTGGCCACCCTGGAAAAGCGCGGCATGGCCACGGGCTTTTCCGTGCAGCATCCGCTGTCGGGCAAGCCCGTCCCGGTGTGGGTGGGCAACTATGTGCTGGGCAGCTACGGCGAGGGCGCCGTGATGGGCGTGCCGGCGCACGACGAGCGCGATTTCGCCTTCGCCCGGCGCTACGCCCTGCCCATATTGCCGGTCATCGCCATGCCCGGCCGCGCGTTTTCCACCGAGGCCTGGCAGTCCTGGTATGCCGACAAGCAGGGCGGCAGCTGCGTGAACTCGGGGCCCTACGACGGCCTGGGCCATGAGGCGGCCGTGGCGGCCGTCGCCGCGGACCTGAAGGCCCGCGGCCTGGGCAGCGCGCAAACCCAGTACCGCCTGCGCGACTGGGGCATCTCGCGGCAGCGATACTGGGGGACGCCCATCCCGATCATCCACTGCGAGGACTGCGGCGCGGTGCCCGTGCCCGATGCCGACCTGCCCGTTGTGCTTCCCGAAGACCTCGTGCCCGACGGCAGCGGCAATCCGCTCAACCGCTGCGAGGCCTTCCTGCGCTGCAACTGCCCGCGCTGCGGGCGCGCGGCGCGGCGCGAGACCGACACCATGGACACTTTCGTCGACTCGTCCTGGTATTTCATGCGCTATTGCTCGCCCGGCGCGAGCGGCGCGATGGTCGATGCGCGCAGCGGCTACTGGATGCCCATGGACCAGTACATCGGCGGCATCGAGCACGCCGTCCTGCACCTGCTCTATGCGCGTTTCTGGACGCGCGTCATGCGCGACCTGGGCCTGGTGGACTTCGACGAACCCTTCGCTCGCCTGTTCACGCAGGGCATGCTGCTCAACGACTGCTTCTACCGCGAGGACGGCAGCGGCCGCCGCCGCTGGTTCTACCCGGCCGAGGTGGACCTGCGCACCGACGAGCGCGGCCGCGTCACGGGCGCCGTGGCGCGCGAGGACGGCGCGCCGGTGATGCTGGGCGGCGTGGAGAAGATGTCCAAGAGCAAGAACAATGTCGTGGAGCCGCGCGACATCATCGCGCGCTTTGGCGCCGACACCGCCCGGGCCTTCGTCATGTTCGCCGGCCCGCCCGACCAGAGCGCTTCCTGGTCCGATGCCGGCGCGGAGGGCACCTATAAATTCCTGCGCCGCCTCTGGTCGTTTGTCCATGGCGTGCGCAGCGCCGCCGTGGCGGCGGGCAGCCCGGGCGCGCCGGCCGCCAGCGCGGCACGCTTCGAACTGCACCGCCTGCTGGGCCAGATCAACTACGACTACGAGCGCTTGCAGTACAACACCGTGGTTTCGGGCGCGATGAAGCTGCTCAACCTGCTCGAGGCCACGGCCCGCGCCAACGACGAGCCCGCCGTGGTCGCCGAGGGCCTGGGCATGCTGCTGCGGGTGATCTATCCCGTGACGCCCCATATCGCGCAATGCCTGTGGACGGCGCTCGGCATGGAGGCGCGGCATGGCGAGCTCGTCTATGCCAGCTGGCCCGAGCCGGATCCGGCAGCCCTGCAGCGCGATCTCGTCGAGCTGGTCGTCCAGGTCAACGGCAAATTGCGCGGCAGCGTGCACGTGGCCGCGCAGGCCGACCGCGACGCCATCGAAAAATCCGTGCTGGCCGACGAAACCATCGCCCGCTTCATCACCGGCACGCCCCGCAAGGTCGTCATCGTGCCCGGAAAGCTGGTCAATGTCGTCGTCTGAGGCCCCGCGAGCGGCCTGGTGGGCCGCGTGCCGCTGGGCGGCCCTGCTGCTGGTCGCGGGCCTGGGCGCCTGCGGCTTCACCCTGCGCGGCGTGCAGCAGCTGCCCTTCAGCACCATCGCGCTCAATTTCCCGCCCAACTCGCCCCTGGGAACCGAGCTCGCGCGCAATATCCGCACCGGCACGAGCACGCAGATCGTCTCGGACGCCTCCAAGGCCGGCGCCGTGCTCGAACTCATGGGCGAGACGCGCGACCGGCAGATCCTCACCATCGACGCGCAGGGCCGGGCCATCGAGTACACGCTGCGCGACCGGCTGCGCTTTCGCCTGCGCGACAGCCAGGGCCGCGAGATGATCGAAGCCACCGAGCTGCGCGTGCAGCGCGACATCGCCTTCAACGATTCGCAGCGCCTGTCCAAGGAATCCGAGGAAGTGCTGCTCTACCGCGACATGCAGACCGACCTCGTGCAGCAGCTCCTGCGCCGCATCGCCGCGGCCAAGCCCTATGCAGCTGCGGACTGACCAGCTCGCTGCCCACCTGGCGCGCGGCCGGCTTGCGCACTGCTATGTCGTCAGCGGCGACGAAGCGCTGCTCAGCCTGGAGGCGCAAGATGCCATCCGCACGGCGGCACGCGCCCAGGGCTACGCCGAGCGGCGCGTGATCCACGCCGATGCGCGCATGGACTGGTCCGAGCTCGAGCAGGCGGCCACCGGGCTGTCCTTGTTTTCGAGCCGCCAGATCATCGAGATCCGCCTGCCCTCGGGCAAGCCGGGCAAGGCCGGCGCCGCCGCGCTCCAGGCCCATGCCCAGCGCAAGGACGACGACACCCTGACCATCCTGAGCCTGCCGCGCCTGGACTGGACGGTCCGCAAGAGCGCCTGGGTCGCGGCGCTGGAGGCCACGGCGGCCTGGATCGAGGCCAACCCCATAGCACGCGAGCGCCTGCCCGAATGGATCGCCCTGCGCCTCGGACGCCAGGGCCAGTCGGCGCGGCCGGAAGCCCTGGAATTCTTCGCCGACCAGGTCGAAGGCAATCTGCTGGCCGCGCAGCAGGAAATCGCCAAGCTGCGCCTGCTCCATGGCGACGGCGAGCTCGGCATCGAGCAGATCCGGGCGGCGATCTTCGACGTGGCCCGTTTCGAAGGCAATGGCCTGCCCGCGGCCATGCTCGGCGGCGATCGCGCCCGCATCGTTCGCACGGTTGCCGGGCTGCGCGCCGAGGGCGAACCCCTGCCGCTGCTGCTCTGGATGGTCTCGGAGGAACTGCGCAACCTCCTGCGGCTGCAGCAGGGAGTCGCCGCCGGGCGGCCGTTCGCCGTGGCAGCGCGCACCCTGCGCTTTGGCGCACCCGCGGCTGTGGTCGAGCGCGCGCTGCCGCAGCTGAGCGCCGGGCGCCTGGCCGCGCTGCTGGCGCGCTGCGCGCAACTGGACCGGCTGGTCAAGGGCCTGTCCGTTCCCACCCGCGATGACGACCCCTGGTTAGAATTGACGGAACTCGCGCTGGAAGTGTGCGCGCCCGCCGCGCCGGGCAGCCGGCGTGCGCTCCCCCCGCGGCCGGCCCCTGCAGCGCCGGCGCGCACCCCCTTTACCGGAAGGCAGGCCGTATGAATGCACCCACCGCCACGGCCGCAAGCGCCCGATCCCCGCGCGCCAAGAGCGCCGCGGCTCCGGCGGACGTCGAAAGCTATGTGCGCGGCGTCTGCGCGGCGGCGCGCGCCGCCTCGGCGGCCCTGGGGCGGGCGCCCTCGGCGGCCAAGGACCATTGCCTGAACCTCATTGCCCAGGGCATCCGCGACAGCCGCGAGTCCATCCTGGCGGCCAATGGCGCGGATCTCAAGCGCGCCCGCGCCAGCGGCCTGGACAGCGCCGCGCTCGACCGCCTCGCCCTGTCGGAGAAATCCATCGAGGCCATGGCCGCGGGCGTGGACCAGATCGTGCGCCTGCCCGACCCCATCGGGGCCATCGGCGAGGTCCGCCCCATGCCCTCGGGCATCCAGGTCGGCCGCATGCGCGTGCCGCTGGGCGTCATCGGCATCATCTACGAGAGCCGGCCCAACGTCACGGTGGACGCGGCGGCGCTATGCCTCAAGAGCGGCAACGCAACGGTGCTGCGCGGCGGCTCGGAGGCCATCGAATCGAACCGGGTGCTGGCGAGCATCGTGGGCGACGCGCTCGAAGCCGCCGGCCTGCCCCGTACCGGGGTGCAGCTCATCGACACCACGGACCGGGCCGCGGTCGGCTACCTCATCACGCTTCCGGAATTCATCGACGTCATCGTGCCGCGCGGCGGCCGCAGCCTCATCGAGCGCCTGATGCGCGAGGGCCGGGTGCCGATGATCAAGCACCTCGACGGCATCTGCCATGTGTATGTCGATGCCGACGCCGATCCGGAGCTTGCCGTGCGCATCGCCGACAACGCCAAGACGCAGCGCTATGGCACCTGCAACACCATGGAGACACTGCTCGTGGCGGAGCCCATCGCCGGCAGCTTCCTCCCCGAGATCGGCCGCATCTATGCGGGCAAGGGCGTGGAAATGCGCTGCTGCCCCGAATCGCTGGCCGTGCTGGCGGCAGCGGGGCTTGCGGGCCTCAAGCCGGCAACAGAAGCGGACTGGGACACCGAGTACCTCGCGCCCATCGTTTCGATCCGCGTCGTGGCGGGCATCGACGAGGCCATCGCCCACATCAATACCCACGGCAGCCACCATACCGACGCCATCGTCACGCGCGACCATGCCCGCGCCATGCGGTTCCTGCGCGAGGTCGATTCCGCCTCGGTGATGATCAATGCCTCGACGCGCTTCGCCGACGGTTTCGAATACGGGCTGGGCGCCGAGATCGGCATCAGCAACGACAAGCTCCATGCGCGCGGCCCGGTCGGGCTCGAGGGGCTGACCTCGCTCAAATACGTGGTCTTCGGCAATGGCGAAGTCCGCGGGGCATGAGCATGCTGTGGATAAAATCGCTGCACATCTTCTTCGTCACGGGCTGGTTCGCCGGCCTGTTCTACCTGCCGCGGATCTTCGTCAACCTCGCGATGGTGCCGGCGCCCGGAGCCGAGCGCGACCGGCTCCTGCTCATGGCCGGCAAGCTGCAGCGCTTTTCCAAGCTGCTGATGACGGCCGCGCTTTTCTTCGGCCTCTGGCTGTGGCTCGGCTACGGCATCGGCGCCGGCCAGGGATGGATACATGCCAAGGTGAGCCTCGTGGTGCTGCTCGTGATATTCCAGTTCCTGTGCGGGCGCCAGCTGGCCAGCCTGCGGGCCGGCGCCAATGCGCGCTCGCACATCTGGTTCCGCTGGTTCAACGAGATTCCCACCCTGCTGCTCATCGCCATTGTCATCCTGGTCGTGGTCAAGCCGTTTTGAACGGCGCCTCATGAGCGCCGGCCGCGCTCGGCTGCAGCATGGCTGAGGTCTTTTTCGCGGTCTGCCCGCGCGGCATCGAGGTCGTGCTCGCCTCCGAGCTCGCGGCCCTGGGGGCGACCGGGATCAAGGCCGCTGCCGGGGGCGTGCAGTTCGGCGGCGCCCTGGCAACGGCCTACGCCGCCAACCTGCACTCGCGCGTGGCCAGCCGCGTGCTCTGGCTCGTGGCCAGCGGCAGCTACCGCAACGAAGCCGACCTGTACGCGCTGGCGCACGACATACCCTGGGAGCGCGAATTCCGCAGCGACCAGCGCCTGCGCGTGGACGTCACGGCCAACCATTGCCCGCTGCAGAGCCTGCAGTTCGCCACGCTCAAGATCAAGGACGCGATCGTCGACCGGGCGCGCGAGCGCACCGGCGAGCGCCCCTCGGTGGACCGCGCCCAGCCCGATGTCCAGGTGCTGGCCCACCTCGAGGAACAGCAGGCGAGGATGTACATCGACCTCTCCGGCGAATCGCTGTTCAAGCGCGGCTGGCGGGCCGACAAGGGCGAAGCGCCGATCAAGGAAAACCTCGCCGCTGCGCTGCTGCTGCTGGCAGGATGGACGCCCCAGCAGCCCCTGCTCGACCCTTTTTGCGGCAGCGGCACCATCGCCATCGAGGCGGCGTGCATGGCTACCGGGCGCGCGCCGGGCTTGCAAAGGCGATTCGGCTTCGAGAAGCTGCTGGGCTTCGACCGCGGCGCCTGGAGCGCGCTGCAGGAGCAGGCGCGGGCGCGCATCGACGACAGCGCCGCCGTGCAGATCGTGGGGCGCGACATCTCCACGGGGGTCGTTGCCATCGCCCAGGCCAACGCCGTGCGCGCCGGCCTGGCCGCGCTGCTCGAGCGCGGCAGCCTGATCTTCGAAGCGGGCGATGCGCGTTCGGGCGCGCCGCCGGCGCCGGCCGGAATGATCGTGACCAACCCGCCCTACGGCGAGCAGAGCAACCCGCGCTCGGCGAGCGTTGCCGACATGATGGGCGACGTCGCCACGCAGCTCAAGCGCCAGTTCGCCGGCTGGCAGGCCTGGCTGCTCAGTTCGGACCGGCAGTTGCCGCGCCAGATGCGCCTGCAGGAATCGCGAAAGACGGTGCTCTTCAACGGCGCCCTCGAATGCCGCCTGTTCCGTTTCGACATGGTGGCCGGCAGCAACCGCAAGCAAAGTTCCGCGGCGCCGTAGCGCGCTGCCGTATCGCCCCTGCGCGGGGCGGTGGCACCGCCGTCACCGAGCGGGTGTAACCTTGGCCGGAGGGCAGCAGCAGCAACGGGCGGAGATGGCAATGCAGAAGCGACGTTTGGGCCGCAACGGCCCCGAGGTATCGGCCCTGGGCCTGGGCTGCATGGGCATGAGCGAGTTCTACGGCGCCCGCGACGAGGCCGAATCGATCGCCACCATCCATCATGCCCTGGATCTGGGTGTCGGCTTCCTGGACACCTCGGACATCTACGGGCCGCACACCAACGAGGAACTGGTCGGTCGCGCCATCAAGGGCCGCCGCAGCGAGGTGTTCCTGGCCACCAAGTTCGGCATCCTGCGCGACCCCAGGGATCCGTCGGTGCGCGGTTTCAATGGCCGACCCGAGTACGTGCGCAGTGCCGCCGACGCCAGCCTGCGGCGCCTGAACGTGGACAGCATCGACCTGTACTACCAGCATCGGGTGGACCCGGCGGTGCCCATCGAGGAAACCGTGGGCGCCATGAGCGACCTCGTGCGGGCCGGCAAGGTGCGCTTCCTGGGGCTGTCGGAAGCGTCGGCAGCGACCCTGGAGCGCGCCTGCAGGATCCATCCCATCACCGCCCTGCAAAGCGAATATTCGCTGTGGTCGCGCGAACCCGAGTCGGGCGTGCTCGAGGCCTGCCGGCGCCTGGGCGTGGGGTTCGTGCCGTACAGCCCGCTGGGGCGGGGCTTTCTTACCGGCGCCATCACGCGCCCGGAAGACTTCGACGCCGACGACTATCGCCGCAACAGCCCGCGCTTCCAGGGCGAGAATTTCGCGCGCAACCTGGCACTGGTGGCCAAGGTCAAGGACTTTGCCGCGACGCTGGGCTGCACGCCCGGCCAGCTGGCGCTCGCCTGGGTGCTGGCCC
>Ga0181519_10001708_pt1 | contig 19226 bp, 20 predicted proteins | sample PEATcosm2014_Bin_26_FD_121102 | JGI IMG/M metagenome (GOLD analysis project Ga0181519, IMG submission 121102) | Peatland microbial communities from MTU Mesocosm Facility, Houghton, MI, USA - PEATcosm2014_Bin02_10_metaG | ecosystem: Environmental > Terrestrial > Soil > Wetlands > Peat | place...
AAAGGACTTCGAGGCAACAATCGAGAGCGCCGTCGCCTGGATCATCATCGCCAGCATCAAGCTACTTTCCCGACGTATCGCCAGGGCTTGAACAATCTGGACGATTCCGAATCAGACTCTTAGTCAGTTTGATGACATCGGGGTTTTCGAGCCGCGAGGCGGACTCCGGCTTCATTCCGGCACGCAGTTGGCGGCAGCGAATATTCGAACCGGTGAGAGGTGAGCTGAGGTTGAGCCAGGCGCTGCAGCTCAGTTACCGGTGATCGGGGCGCAGTCCCGGCGGCCCGACAACAGGCAGTCTTCCAGCTTCGATTTGGCCTGCAATTCGCGAATCAGCAGCCAGCCGAGGCCGGCGAGGATGATGATGACGACCAGGCCAACGATATTGCGGCGATTTGATTGCGGTGGCCGGTCGCCGCTGTCAGGGATTCCGGATCCGTCGTCCACACACGGCCTCCAACTCGATGGCGCCGGGCCGAAGAAAGAAGCGGGGCGGCGAAAACACTTCGCCGCCCCGCTTACTCAGCAAGCTGCGCCGGCTGGCGTCATTCCGCCGCCTTGGACGAGACGATCTCATCGGCGACATTGCGCGGCACCGGATCGTAGTGGCTGAATTCCATGGTAAAGGTCGCGCGGCCCGAGGTCATGGAACGCAGATCGCCGATATAGCCGAACATTTCCGACAGCGGCACATGGGCCAGCACGGCCAGGTTCATGCCGCGGTCGAGCTGCTCCAGTATCTGGCCGCGGCGGCGGTTCAAATCGCCGATGCAATCGCCCAGGTGGTTTTCCGGGGTGACAACTTCGACCTTCATCACCGGTTCGAGCAGGATCGGGTTGCAGCGGCGGATGCCTTCGCGGAAGCAGGCGCGCGCCGCGATTTCGAAGGCGATGGCCGATGAGTCGACGTCGTGGTATTTGCCGTCGATCAGCGAGGCGCGGAAATCGACGGTGGGGAAACCGGCGAGAACGCCCTCTTCCTTCTGCACCTTGATGCCGTATTCGACCGCCGGGATGAATTCGCGCGGCACCGCGCCGCCGACGATCTCGTCGACGAATTCGAAGCCCTGACCGCGCTCCAGCGGTTCGAAGCGGACCTTGATTTCGGCGTACTGGCCGGAACCGCCGGTCTGCTTCTTATGAGTGTAGATGTGCTCGATCTTGCTCGTGATCGCCTCGCGATAGGCGACCTGCGGGCGGCCGACATTGGCTTCGACGCCGTATTCGGTGCGGATGCGGTCGATGGTAATCTCGAGATGCAGCTCGCCCATACCGCGCAGGATGGTCTGGCCGGATTCCTTGTCGAGCTCCAGGCGCAGCGACGGGTCGGCGCGCACCATCTTGCCCAGCGCCTGGCCGAGCTTTTCCTGCTCGCCCTTGGTCTTGGCCTCGACGGAAACGCTGATGACCGGGTCCGGGAACTTCATGCGCTCCAGGATGACGGGATGAGCGATGTCGCACAGCGTATCGCCGGTCTCCGTCTCGGCCAGCGAAACGAAGGCGATGATGTCGCCCGCGCGCGTCTCTTCGATCGGGTTGGTGTCCTTGGCGAAGACCTCGACCATGCGGCCGATGCGCTCCTTCTTGCCGCGCGTCGAATTCAGCAGGGTCAGGCCCTTGGTCGCGACGCCGGAATAGACGCGGGCGAAAGTCAGCGCGCCGAACTGGTTGTTGATGACCTTGAAGGCGAGCGCGGCGAAGGGTTCGTCATCGGAGCAATTGCGCTCGCCCGTGACGTTGCCGTCCTCGTCGACCGTCTTGATCGCCTCGACATCGGCGGGCGCCGGCAGGTAATAGACGACGGCGTCCAGCATCTGCTGCACGCCCTTGTTCTTGAAGGACGATCCGCAGAGAACAGGGGTGAAGGCGCCGGTGATGGTGGCCTTGCGCACGCAGGCGCGCAGCACCTCGGCCGACGGTTCCTCGTTCGTTTCGAGATAGGATTCCATCGCGGCGTCATCGTGTTCGAGCGCGGAATCGACGAGATCGGCGCGGTACTCCAAGACGTCGTTGAGGATGTCGAGATCCTCCTTGACCGTGATGTTGAGCCGCTTGGCGATCGCTTCCGGATCGACCTCGGCGACTTCCCATTCGGCATCCTTTTCATCGGAGTGCCAAATCAGCGCCTTCATCTCGACCAGGTCGATCATGCCGCGGAAATTGTCTTCCGAGCCGATCGGGATCTGCAGGCAGACGGGTTTGGCGCCGAGCCGCGTCTTGATCATGTCCACGCAGCGGCGGAAATTGGCGCCGGACCGGTCCATCTTGTTGATGTAGCACATGCGCGGCACGTTGTAGTTGTCCGCCAGGCGCCAGTTCGTCTCCGATTGCGGCTCCACGCCGGCGACGCCGTCGAACACCACGATCGCGCCGTCGAGCACGCGCAACGAACGGTTCACTTCGATCGTGAAATCGACGTGGCCGGGTGTGTCGATGACGTTGATCTGGTGGTTTTTCCAGAACACCGTGACCGCGGCGGACTGAATGGTGATGCCGCGCTTCTGTTCCTGCTCCATGTAGTCGGTCGTGGCCGCGCCGTCATGGACCTCGCCGATCTTGTGGCTCCGCCCCGTGTAATAGAGGATGCGCTCGGTCGTAGTGGTCTTGCCGGCGTCGACATGTGCAATGATACCGATGTTGCGCATGTCCTTGAGCGGGGTCTTGCGTGCCACGTCAGGCTCCTGGTCGTCTTGAGCGACCGATCAAAAGGTCGATTGGTACGGGTGACGGCGTCGGGGCAAATGCGTTGCAGCCCCCTCCGGATGATTGTATCGTCGCCGCTGTACGGATTGCAGGGCTTTGCATTGAGGCAATGCAAAGCGATGCAAAAACGCCAACGAACGACGTCGCCTCATCCCGGCGCCGACGTGGCGGCACTAGGACATAGAGCGGTTTTTCTGTCAAGAAAGCGGTGCAGTACCCTATTCAACGCAGCCATGAACGCCCGGCCGATGTCGGCGGCGCCAAGCCGCGAAATTCGGACAGTAAGCGGAAACCATTGAATGGTTTGGGAGTTTTTATGCGACCGCAACTGATATCGGGATAGTCTTGCGCGGCAGCCGGATCTGTCATAAAAGCGCGACAAACAACCCGCTAATATATGCGGTCTGGGAACTGAAGCCTGCGACGCCGAAGAAAGTCTAAGGAACGCCGTTGACCGTTCGAATTTGTACATTTCAGTCGAGGGGGTGCCGCGATTCGTCGCCTTCCGAGACTATCGACGTCTTCGAACCCGGAATTCGAGGTTGCCATGATTGACGCTGCCGCTCGGAACGAGAATTGCAGCATCGTCGATCCGTCGGCCGAGCCGGAACTGGCCAAGCTCAATTCGGCGGCGCTGCGGCAGTCGCTGTTCGACGGCATCCGGCATGGTCAGATGGAGGTTCGTCTGGCCCGGTCCGAGGCCGAGATCCATGCCGCCCAAATGCTGCGCTACAAGGTTTTCTATGGCGAGATGGGCGCCTTGCCGAGTACGGCGATGTCGGCGGCCGAGCGCGACTTCGACCGGTTCGACGGGTATTGCGATCACTTGCTGGTGATCGACCACGCCGAGGGCGGCGATGGCCGCGTCGTCGGCACTTATCGTCTGCTGCGCCAGAGCGTGGCCGAGCGGCATGGCGGCTTCTATACCGCGACCGAATTCGATGTGTCGAAGCTGATGGCCTATCCGGGCGAAATCATGGAACTGGGGCGTGCCTGCGTCGCCGCGGCACACCGCAACCGCCCAACGACCATGCAGCTCTTGTGGCGCGGCATCGCCACCTACACAATGTATTATGATATCAAGATCATGTTCGGCTGCGCCAGCCTGCCGGGGACCGATCCGCAGGCGATCGCGCGGCCGCTCTCCTACCTCTACTACAACCACCTGGCACCGGAGCATCTGCGGGCGCGGGCGCTGCCCGGACGCTATGTCCGCATCGATTTGCTGCCGCCGCGCGAGATCGACGCCGAAGCGGCCGTGGCCGAGCTCGATGCGCGGGCGACTCTGTCCGCTTTGCCGCCGCTGATCAAAGGCTATCTTCGGCTCGGCGGGCTGATCGGCGACGGCGCCGTCATCGATCCGGAGTTTCAGACGACCGATGTCTGCATCATCGTCGTCACCGACCGGCTGACCACCAAGTACTTCAATCACTATCTGCGCGGTGGCGGCGCCTAGATCAAGATGATTTCGGGTGTGATCACCTGAGATCTGTGATCTATTTCAACAGTGTAGAGCGCGATGGCAGCGTTCCGAAGCGGCCGCGCGCCGAGCGAGGCGCGGCGTTCGGGCGGTCGCCGGGCTCGATCCCCACGGCGGAAGGGTCATTGAGATGGCTGGCGATGGCACCAACACTCCGAACGGCGAGCCCGTCCTGGACGTGACCACCTTGACCGCGCTCGAAGGCCGGCTCGGCCGCGATCGCGTCGTCCGGGTGGTCGCCGCGCAATTGTCGAACGGCCGCGACGTCGCCCGGCGCCTCAGCGCCTTCGAGATCGCGCCGGATGCGGCTGCCGTCAAGGCGTTGGCCCACCAGCTCGCCGGCAGCAGCGGGTCGATCGGGTTGCTGCGATTAAGCGGTGAGGCTGCTTCCGCCGAACGGGCTGCCGGAACGGCGGTGCTCCCCGAATTGGCAGCGGTGGTTCGCGGCTTGCGGCTATGCCTGGAAGCGTCGCTCGAGGCCCTGTGCCGACGCTATCCCGAAGCGGCCGATCGCTGAGGGGAACGAGCGGACTTGCACAACGCAGCTGTTGTGGCAGTCCAGCGGGTCGGGGTAGGGTGGGCATAGCGTAGCGCCTTATGCCGGAGCACCGATGCCAATCGAGATTCGGGTCATCATGTACACCGATCAGGAGGTCGTCACGGCCCTGTCGGGGTATTTCCGCCGGGCCGGCCGGCCGCTGACCGTCGGCACCGTCCAGAATCTGAAAATCGAGGACGATGCGGAGATCTCCGTAGATTTGACCGTCGAGACCATCGATGGCGAAGTGGTCACGCATAAGATCGCGGAGAGCGATCTGGCGGCTGCGCTGCTGATGGATGCGATGACGCGCAAGGTGCCGCTGCCGGCCGATGCAGAGAAGCGACTGTACATGGTGGCGGACCATATCTCGCTGGTCATCGACCAACGGCGAGTGTCCGAAGAAACAATGATGCGAACGCGGCAGATGCGCCGCCGCGGCTCCACGCCGCCGATCGGCTAAGCGGACGGGACTCCGCAAGAGTACTATACGAAACCGCTCGATTTCGCGCGCGGCGCGTGATTTGATCCGGCTGCAGCGGGCGACGGATGCGGCCGCCGCTTTCGCCGGGCCGACAAAAAGAAAGACGCTCGCGGCAACCGAACGGATGGATGCGTCATCGACAGCGCCGGGCCCGGGCTGTACGGGCGGCCGGTTACCGGCGGATCGGAGAGGGTGGCCGGGATGGTATCCAAGGCGGCGGTACCGGCAATGGAGAGGCGTTCATGACACTGAGTTTCTTTGTGGTCGACGACGAGCCGGACATTGTCGATCTCTTTCAGCAGCGCTTTCGTCGCGAGGTCCAGAGCGGCGAATGCCGGCTGCATTTCGCCCACTCTGGTGAAGAAGCGCTGCGTCTGATCAAGGAAGGCGTCAGCCCCGAACCGATCCTGATCCTGACCGATATCAACATGCCGGGAATGGATGGGCTGGAACTGCTCGACCGGGTGAAGCAGCACCGCCCGGACCTTCATGTCGTCATGGTGACGGCTTACGGTGACGCCGAGCGTCGGCGGATCGCCGCAGAGCGCGGCGCCACCGATTATCTCGTGAAGCCCATCGACTTCACCGCTCTCAAGGCGCTGATCAAGGAAATCGGCGCGAATGCCGTAGCGCTGCCGCTCCGCCACACCGATCCGTCTTGAATCTTGATTTGGTTCAATGATCTCGTGCGCGGTTGCGCCATCCAGACGCCGTTGCGCTCCAGGCTATCGGATGAGATGCAAGATTCCGGTTTTGCGCGAGGGCAGCCAAAATCCTCTCGGACAAACAGCGCCGGCCGCACGCGCGGGCGGTAGTTGCGCCGCTTCAGATGATCGCGATCACGACACCGACAATGACGGCGAGGGCGACCAGCGCGCCGGCCATGCGGAGTGTCGCCGTCTGCAGGGACGAGCCGAGATACTGGGCGAGCAACTGATCGCTGGTCTGGATGGGATTGGTCACCGATGGGCTCCGTGAATGCGGCCGGGGAAACGCGTTGGTATTTGAGCCAAGCCGTGGCGCGGGGTCAAGCGCCGGCGCCATTCGCCGGATCCGGACTGCAAATTCGCAATGGTTAATTAGAAGCATTCCAAAAGCGATTGACGACTGCACCGCGCCGTCTCATAACTCTGGCCGGCTGCGGCGGGCCGCCGTGGTTGTCAGACGGGAGGCAAACATGACCGCACTCAGCGGATCCAAGACGGAATCAAACCTGAAGGAAGCCTTCGCCAGCGAAAGCCAAGCCAATCGCCGCTACATGTACTTCGCACAAAAGGCCGACATCGAGGGTCTCAACGATGTCGCATCGGTGTTCCGCTCGACGGCTGAAGGCGAGACCGGCCATGCCCATGGCCATCTCGAATTCCTCGAAGCGGTCGGTGATCCGGCGACCGGCAAGCCGATCGGCGCTACTGACAAGAACCTGATCGCCGCCATCGCCAGCGAAACTCACGAATTCACCGATATGTATCCGGGGATGGCGCGGACGGCGCGCGAGGAAGGCTTCGACGAGATTGCCGATTGGTTTGAGACCTTGGCGAAGGCCGAGCGTTCGCATGCCGGCCGCTTCCAGAAGGCGCTGGACTCGCTGGCCTAAGCAGGCTTTCCCTAGCCGGCTTACAGATCAAGAGTCTTAGCAGCTTGAATTTGCTCGTTTACGAGCAAATTCAACGTGGCTTTAGCCACGCAAGGCTGCTTGGCCGCGGCTTGGGCCGGTTTGCGGCGCGTCCGGAACTGCCGGCAATGGCAACGCCGCAATCGGCCGGCGCGCTCCGGGCGGGCGGAGCGCGTATTGTCGGGGCAGCCGCGTGGACGGCGCGGCTGCCCCGGCGTCGTGATGCGCGTTCCGCCAGCCGGTCCCCCTCGAGCGAGGCCGGGCCACGGAAGGACGATCCATGTCGACACCTCACGAAGCCAGCGACGACTTCCGTCCGTTCCGCCATGAGCTGGCGTGGCGGGATGTCGATTTCTACGACATTCAGAAAGTCGAAGCGGAGATGCGCCGCGTCTTCGACATCTGTCACGGCTGCCGGCGCTGCTTCAATCTCTGCGACTCATTTCCGCGCCTGTTCGATCTGATCGATGCCGCGCCGACGGGCGAGCTCGATTCGGTGGCGGTTGAGGATTACAAGGCCGTCGTCGATGCCTGCACGTTGTGCGACATGTGCTTCATGACGAAATGCCCCTATGTTCCACCGCACGAATTCGAACTCGATTTTCCGCATCTGATGCTGCGCTACCGCGCGGCCGAGCTGAAGCTGGAACGCATGCGGCCTGACCGCCATTACGAACCGGCGGCGGAGTTGGCGAAGACGGATCGCAACGGGCGCCTCGGCGGTCTCGCGGCACCGCTGGCGAATTGGGCCTCGTCACGCCACAACCATTTCACACGACCGATTCTGGAATTCGTCGCCGGAGTCGCCCGCGGTGCCGAACTGCCGAAATTCGGCATCCAGACATTCCGGCAAAAGGCCCTGGACGCGCCGCCCATCAACCGCACGGCCCCGGCATTCGGTCGCAAAGCCGTGCTCTACGCCACGTGTTTCGTCGAGTACAACAACCCCGGGATCGGGCTGGCGACCCGGGCGATCCTGGCTCACAACGGCGTCGAGACGGAGATCTGCTATCCGGGTTGCTGCGGCATGCCGCAGTTGGAGCAGGGCGATATCGCGGATGTCGCGGCCAGGGCCAAGGATGTGGCGTCTGCTCTCAAACCCTTCATCAATTCCGGATATCGCGTCGTGGCGCTGGTGCCGTCCTGCGCGCTGATGCTCAAATTCGAATGGCCGCTGATCCTGCCCCATGATCCGGCCGTCGCCTTGCTATCCAGGCATACCAGCGATGTCAGCGAATACATCGTCGATATCGCGCGGCACGAAGGCCTGGCGCCCGGGCTCGAACCGCTCGAAGGCGGCGTGACCTTGCACATCGCGTGTCACGCAAGGGCGCAGAATATGGGCCAGAAAGCGGCCGAATTGCTGAATCTCGTTCCCGACACGCGGATCGAGGTGATCGAGCGCTGCTCCGGCCACGGCGGCTCGTGGGGGATGCGCAAGGAATTCTTCGAGGTCGCCCTCAAGGTCGGCACGCCGGCGGCACGCCAGGCCGTCGAGAATGCGACCGCCTTCGTGGCGTCGGAATGCCCGCTGGCCGGGCCGCACCTCGTCCAAGGGATCGAGCGGGTCGCGGCGGATAAACCCTTGCCCGTGCAGGCGCATCCGATCGAGCTCTTCGCCCGCGCCTATGGTCTCGGCTACTAAGCAGCCTTGCGTGGCTAAAGCCACGTTGAATTTGCTCGTAAACGAGCAAATTCAAGCTGCTAAGACTCTTGATATGTAAGCAGGCTAGGGAAAGCCTGCTTAGATCAAGATAATTTAAGGTGCCCTCACCCGAAATCGGAATCTTGATCTATTTCAATAAGGTAGTGCGCGCCGCCGGGCCCCGCGCCGAACACCGGGATACCGCGTCGGCCGTGCAGTTCCTGCAACTCCCGCTAACTGCCGGGCAGGCAGCGTCTTTCACCGGCCGTGGGGCACAGATCCTGCTGGGCTTCGACCACCCGATTTATGGCCATATCGCCGTCATGCCGGATCCGGTCCGGGCGGCGCTCGTCGAGGATCTCTGAATGCCGATCCGTCGCTTCGACGCCTTGATTTTCGATCTGGGCGGTGTCATCGCGTCGCATGACAATGAGTTGCTGTACCGCCGGCTTGCGGAGCGCTGCGCGGCGCCGGATGCGCTTATGCGCATCCGTGGTTCGACTGGGAACCGCGATCTCGGCACCGGCAGGCTCACCGTGCGGGCGCTCCATGGCCGGCTCGGCGAAACGCTCGGCCTCACGGCGGATTGGCCGGAATTCGCGGCCCTGTGGTGCTCGCATCTCGGGCTCGATCTGGCGATGCTGGATTACGTCGAGGATCTTGCCCGCCGTCAGCGCGTCATGATCTTCTCGAACACCAATGCCGAGCATTGGGATTTCGTGGACGCTTTGAGCGGCGGCCGGCTGAAACGCTTCGAAGCCTATCTTTCGCATGAAATCGGCCAGGTGAAGCCCGACGAAGCGGCGTTCCTCGACGTCGCCAGCCGGGCCGGGGTCACGCCCGGGGACTGCCTGTTCGTCGATGACCTTGAAGCCAATGTCGACGGCGCCCGCGCCGCCGGATTCCAGGCGTTGCGTTTCACCGGTTTGGCGGATCTCGCAGCGTATCTGGAGTAAGGCCGCTCAATCGACGACGCGACCGAGCCGAACCGCGGTCTGGCCGCGGACCAGGCGCCGCGACGGCATGATCAGCACGCAATTGGGATAGGGCGTGCGGATCTCTCGTCCGCCGTCGGTGCCGAGCAGGGTGCCGGCGTCGGGAATGATCTCCTCGCCCCAGAAATCCTGCACGAATTGGAATTGGTCGGTCATGATCGTCACCGCCTCGGTGACCTCGATGACACGCTGCGCCCCGGCGGCGGCAGGGACCCGCTCCCGGTCGCCAGTGTCGAGCAGCCCCAGGCAATCGAGGAAGCGCAGCGCCGTCGCCACGGCGACATTGGCTGCCGCGCTTTCCCAATGCTGGCCGCATTCGACCAGCAAGGCTGCCGCGGCGGCGCCCGGCTCCCCGAAGCTGCCATAGTCGCGCAGCCGCTTGCCGGCGGCGTGCCCGCCGTCGCGCACGATGGTGCGCGGCAATCCGACCCGTCGTGCCAGCACCGTGCCCTTGTCGAGCGGCCCGGCCAGCATCAGCGGCTCGGTGCGATGCTGCATGGAGTGGATGTCGAGCAGATAGTCGACCGTGTCGATCAGCGGCCGGATTTCGCGCGCGCGGTCGAGTTCGACGGAATGCCGAGGCCCGTGCAGCGTCGCGAAGTCCCAGACGCGGTTGAGGTCTTCGTCCACGTAGCGCGAATTATTGGGTTCGCGCGGATCGAATTGCGCATAGGCGGCAATGTTGGCGAAGCCCAGCGTCACGCGCCCGGCAGCGGGATGAAAGCCGATGTCGAACAGGTGCTTGACGGCGATGGCGCCGCAGATCTCGTTGCCATGCGTGAGCGCCAGGACCAGGGCATGCGGTCCCGGCCGCCCGCTGTCGAGGGTCGTGAAATAGGGAATCCCCGTATTGCCGTCGCGCCAGGGCGAAATGTCCGGCGCGTCGAGTTCGACGGGATAGCTCTCTTCCGTGACCGGAGACACCGGCGCCGCTCCTTTTCTAAAACCGCGAGGACAAGATGCACTCGGATGGCGACGTCCGAGTTCCGAATCTCGCTCTGTCCCAGCATTTTGGCGGGTGGTTCAGGCTTCGTGCCGAGGCCGTCGCGCACTTGGCCCCAAGCATAGGCAACGCCGGGCCGGAGCGCGAGAGGGAAAGCGACGGGACGAGCGCGCGCTCCTCAGGCGAGGAACTGCTCCTTCAGCACCCGCTCTTCAAGATTGTGCTCATGGTCGAACAGCAGGGTAAGTTCGACGTCGCTCGTTTGCCGGACTTCAACCGCGATGACGTCGCGGACCTCGGTCGAATCGGCGCAGGCGCTGACCGGCCGCTTGGCCGGCTCGAGGATGTCGAAGGTGACGGTTGCGGCATGCGGAAGAATGGCGCCGCGCCAGCGCCGCGGCCGGAAGGCGCTGATCGGCGTCAGCGCGAGAACCTCGGCGGCGAGCGGAATGATCGGCCCATGGGCGGAAAGGTTGTAGGCTGTGCTGCCGGCGGGTGTCGCAATGAGCACGCCGTCGCACATGAGTTCGTCGAGCCGGCGCACGCCGTCGACCGTGATCCGGATCTTGGCCATCTGCCGGGACTGGCGCAGCAGGGCCACGTCGTTGATCGCGAGTGCGGAATGCGACGAACCGTCGGCGCACAAAGCGCGCATCGCCAGCGGGCGCAAGCGGACCGCGTCGGATCGTGCGAGCCGCTCCATCAGCCCGTCCGGTGCATAGGAATTCATGAGAAAACCGACGCTGCCGCGATGCACGCCGTAGATCGGCAGGTGCCGGTCGAGGTAGCGGTGCAGCGTCTCGAGCATGAACCCGTCGCCGCCCAAGGCCACGATGACGTCGGCCTGATCGGGCGGCACGGTCGGGTAGCGTTGCGTGAGCTCGGCCAGCGCCGCCTGCGCTGCTTCGGCCTCGGATGCAACGATCGCAATATTCCGGTCGTTACGCTGGGTCATGTTGGCAGCATCATCCGGCGGAGATCGCCATCCCCTCAGCCCTAGCACGGAAACTCCCGGGCACGGAAGGCGCTATCCGCCGGTCACGCTCATGTGCCGCGCGACAGCGGGGCCGCGGTGCTGCCGGTCGATGACGAAATCATGGCCCTTGGGCTTGCGTTGGATCGCCTGCGCAATAGCCTCGTCGAGCAGCGTGTCGTCGGCGCTGGCGCGCAAAGGCGCACGCAGATCGGCCGCGTCGTCCTGACCGAGACACATATAGAGGGTGCCCGTGCAAGTCAGCCGAACCCGATTGCAGCTCTCGCAGAAATTATGCGTCAGCGGCGTGATGAAGCCCAGGCGGCCGCCGGTTTCCTCGACCCGGACATAGCGGGCCGGCCCGCCGGTGCGGTGGTCGATCTCCGTCAGGGTCCAGCGTTGCGCCAGGCCGGCCCGGACCTGCGACAGCGGCAGGTATTGATGAAGGCGCGCGGTGCCGCCGCCATCGCCGTCGATGTCGCCCATCGGCATGACCTCGATCAGGGTGAGATCGAAGCCCTCGGCGCCGCACCAGCCGACCAGCCGATCGAATTCCGCATCGTTCACGCCCTTGAGCGCGACCGCATTGATCTTGACGGCAAGCCCGGCCGCCTTCGCCGCCTCGATACCCATCAGCACCTGTTCGAGCCGGCCCCAACGCGTGATCGCGGCGAATTTCTGCCGGTCGAGCGTATCGAGCGATACATTGACCCGGCGAACGCCGGCATCGGCCAGGGATCGTGCGAAGCGGGCCAATTGGCTGCCATTCGTGGTCAGGGTCAGCTCGTCCAGGCTGCCGGAAGCCAGATGCCGGCCCAGCCGCTCGATCAGCCAGAGAACATTGCGCCTGACCAGCGGCTCGCCGCCGGTCAGGCGCAGCTTGCGCACGCCCAGCCGGATGAAGGCGCTGCACAGCCGGTCGAGTTCCTCCAGCGAGAGGATCTCGGCCTTCGGCAGAAAGGTCATGTCCTCCGCCATGCAATAGACGCAGCGGAAATCGCAACGGTCGGTGACCGAGACGCGCAGATAGCTGATGTGGCGGCCGAACGGATCGAGCATGGCGGTAATATGTCGGTCCCGGCCGGCCGGAACAAGCGCGCGATTACGGGGGCGACCATGACGCGCGGCGCGGCCATGCGCATGGCCGGATTCGACGTTAACCGGGTTCGACGATCGGCTGTGGTAGGATCGGCGGAGATGCAACCATTGAGCTATGGAGGGGGCATGGCGGGCGACACTTTCGATCTGCGGATCGCCGAGTTCCTGGCGGCGCGGCTGTGCCACGATTTGGTCAGTCCGATCGGCGCCATTGCGAACGGCTTGGAGATCCTGGAGGACGAGCCGGAGCTGGCTGGCGATGCCGGCGCACTGATCGGCCTCAGCGCCCGGCAGGCGGCAAGGCGGTTACAATTTTTCCGAGTGGCATTCGGCTCGACCGCGGCGCTGCCCGACGATGTGGCGCGGCGCGCCGCCATCGAATTCTTTGCCGACGGCAAGGTTGCGCTCGACTGGCGGGTCGCCGCCGTGCCGGCCGGCTGGCAGAAACTCGCCTGCAATCTGCTGCTGGTGGCGTCCGAGGCGCTGCCGCGCGGCGGGCGAATTGCCCTCGAGGCGGCGGCGCCGGGCGGTTTGGCGGCGACGGCGGAAGGCGACAATGTCCGGCTCGCGGACCCGATCCCGAGCCTGCTCGCCAACCGGGCCGAGCCGGACGCCTTGTCGCCGCGCACCGTGCAGGCAATTTTTACGGCAGCCTTGGCCGATCGGGCGAACGCTATCGTGGAAGTACGGTACCTTAACGCCGGTAAGCTCGCGCTCGTCGTGAAAGTCAAATCCTAAGCAATGGTGAATCGGAGCGTAAAACTCGCCCGGGGCGCAACATGTAACCCTATGTTAAGGAACATCCTTCAAGGTCGAAATCCTCTCGCTTCCCAGACGGACCAGTCCAAACGCGGCCAATCTGGCGGCATTTTTTCACGGCGGATTTTAGCCCATGGATGACTTGCTCAGTGAGTTTCTGACTGAGACGGCGGAAGGGTTGGGGACGCTCGACACCGAACTCGTGCGGCTTGAGCAAAACCCGAACGATCCGGCCCTGCTCGGCAACATTTTCCGGATCGTGCATACGATCAAGGGCACCTGCGGATTTCTGTCGCTGCCGCGCCTGGAATCCGTGGCGCATGCGTCGGAGAACGTGCTGGGCCGGATCCGCGACGGTCAGCTCGCCGTGACGCCGATCGCCATCAGCCTCATTCTCGGGTCGCTCGACCGGATCAAGATGCTGCTGGGCGCGCTGGAAGCGACCGAGGCGGAGCCCGACGGCAAGGATACCGACCTGATCGACCAGCTGAACGCCTTCGCCGAAGGCCGGCTGAACGCAGTCGAGCCGCCGGCGGCGCTTGCCCCCGTTGCCGCGCCGCCGCCGCCGCCGGTTCCGGTCGCACCGCCGCCGGTCGCCGCGGCGCCGGTCCGGGCCGAACCGGCCGCCGTCGTCAAGGTTGAGGCGCCGCCACCGCCGGCAGTCCGGCCCAAGGAAGAGCCGCCGACCCGCGTCGCCGTGGCCGCCGCACCCGCCGAACCGGCCGAACTCAAGGAATCGGCCGTCGCCGCCTCGAACATCCGCGTCAATGTCGATCTGCTGGAAAGCCTGATGACGATGGTGAGCGAGCTGGTGCTCACCCGCAATCAGCTGATGCAGATCCTGCGCAGCCAGAAGGATTCGGAGTTCGCCGCCTCGTTGCAGCGTCTCAGCCACGTTACAACCGAGCTGCAGGAAGGCGTCATGAAGACGCGCATGCAGCCGATCGGCAATGCCTGGGCCAAGCTGCCGCGCCTGGTGCGCGATCTGAATATTGAGCTCGGCAAGAAGATCGACCTCCAAATGAAGGGCGCCGAGACCGAGCTCGATCGGCAGGTGCTGGAGCTGATCAAGGACCCGCTGACCCATATGGTCCGCAATTCCGGCGATCACGGCATCGAGAAGCCGGCCGAGCGCCTGGTCATGGGCAAGCCGGAAACCGGCACGATCATGCTGAACGCCTATCACGAAGGCGGGCACATCATCATCGAGATCGGCGATGACGGCCGGGGCCTCGCGACCGACAAGATCAAGGCCAAGGCGCTGCAGAACGGGTTGGCGAGCGAAGCCGAACTGGCGCAGATGACCGACCAGCAGATCTATCAATTCATTTTCAAGGCCGGATTCTCGACGGCTGCGGCGGTGACCAGCGTGTCCGGCCGCGGCGTCGGCATGGATGTCGTCCGCACCAATATCGAAAAGATCGGCGGCACGATCGAGCTGAAGAGCCAGATCGGCCGCGGCTCGACCTTCGTCATCAAGATCCCGCTGACCCTCGCCATCGTCTCGGCGCTGATCGTGGAATGCGCCGGCGAGCGTTTCGCCATCCCGCAGATCAGTGTGGTCGAACTGGTGCGCGCGGCACCCGGCAGCGAGACGCAGATCGAGCGGCTGAACGGCACGCCCGTGCTGCGCCTGCGCAACCGGTTGCTGCCGCTGGTCGCCCTCGATCATCTTCTGCAGCTCGACCGGCCGGGCGCGGCCGCGTCCGAGGCCATCATTGTCGTCGCCCAGGTCGGGAACTATTCCTTCGGCATCATCGTCGACCGCGTCTTCGACACCGAGGAAATCGTGGTCAAGCCGGTGGCGCCGATCCTGCGCGACATCACCATGTTCTCCGGGAACACCATTCTCGGCGACGGTACGGTGATCATGATCCTCGACCCGAACGGCATCGCCGCCGCGACCGGCGAGGTGACCGTGCATGACAGCTACGCGGGCGAGCAGGCCGCAAAGTCGACGGCGCGCGGCGCGCAGCGAACCTCGCTCCTGCTGTTCCGCGCCGGCGAGGGCGGTCCCAAGGCGGTGCCGCTGGCGCTGGTCGCCCGGCTCGAAGAGATCGAGCGCACCGAGATCGAATACACCAACGGCAAACCGGTGACGCAGTATCGCGGCAAGCTGATGCCGCTGGTCTCGATCGTCGGATCGACTGCGATCCCGACGGAAGGGCGCCAGCCGATCCTGGTCTTCTCCGATCAGAACCGGTCCATGGGCCTGCTGGTCGACGAAATCGTGGACATCGTCGAAGACGCGCTCAATATCGAGCTCGGCTCGGAAAAGCCCGGCCTGGTCGGCAGCGCCATCATCGCCGGCAAGGCGACCGACCTGATCGATGCCGGGTATTATCTGATGCAGGCTTTCGACGATTGGTTCGGTACCGCGCAGGACGCCGAATTCGGCACCGCCGACAAGGCCAAGCGGGTGCTGCTGGTCGATGATTCGCCATTCTTCCGCAACCTCCTGACGCCGCTCCTTTCGGTCGCCGGCTATGATGTGAGCGCCGTGGAATCGGCGGACCGGGCGCTCGACCTGCAGGAGGCGGGCGAGGAGTTCGACGTCATCATCAGCGACATCGAAATGCCGGGCATGAACGGGTTCGAATTCGCCGAGACCGTCCGTTCGGCCGGCAAATGGCGGAACACGCCGATGGTCGCCTTGAGTTCGCATGCCACGCAGCAGGATCTCGACCGCGGCCGGGAAGTCGGCTTCACCGACTACATCGCGAAATTCGACCGGGATGCGCTGCTCAACACCTTGTCGGCGACGATCGGCATGCAGCGGGGCGGTGAGCAGCGGGGAGCATTATGAGCCAGCAGATCGTTCCCGCCGGCGCCGGCGGCGCGTTGGCGGTCCAGAAGGGCGGCCGCAGCCTCGTCGCCGAGGCGCAGGCGCATGACTATGTCTCGATCATCATCGCCGGCCAGACCTTCGGCATTCCCGTCCTGCAGGTGCAGGACGTGCTGGGACCGCAGCGAATTACCCGCATCCCGCTGGCGCCGCCGGAAGTCGCGGGCTCGCTCAATCTGCGCGGCCGGATCGTGACGGCGATCGATCTCCGCACACGGCTGCGCCTGCCCAAGCGCAGCGACGGCGCCGAGAGCATGAGCGTCGTCGTCGACCAGGGCGGCGAATCCTACAGCTTGCTGGTCGACAATGTCGGCGAAGTGCTGAGCCTCTCCTCCGCGACGCTCGAGCGCAACCCGGCGACGCTGGATGCCGCGTGGCGGGAAGTCTCGGTCGGGATCCATCGGCTCGACGGCAGTTTGCTCATCCTGCTGGATGTCGGGCGGGTCCTGGATTTTGCGACGAAAATTGATGCGACCTGACGCGGTTGCCGGCGGGCGCACGGAGTAACGCTATGAAATATTGCCTGATTGTCGATGATTCGCGCGTCGTCAGAAAAGTCGCGCGGCGCATTCTGGAGGATCTGGAGTTCGAGATCGAAGAGGCGGCCGACGGCAAGCTCGCGCTCGAAGCCTGCCAGCGCCGCTTGCCCGATGTCGTGCTCTTGGATTGGAACATGCCCGTGATGAACGGTCTGGAGTTCCTGGTCGAACTGCGTCAGATGCCGAAGGGCGACAAGCCGATCGTGGTGTTCTGCACGACCGAGAACGACATCGCCCATATCCAGGCGGCGATCGGCGCCGGCGCCAATGAATACATCATGAAGCCGTTCGACAGCGACATCATCCACGCCAAGTTCGCACAAGTCGGCCTTCTGTGACGGAACGCGGGGCCGTCTTGTCTACTGTATCGGCCGATAACGCCGGGCCCTACCGGGTCATGGTGTGCGACGACAGTGCCGTGATTCGCGGCCTGATCACGCGCAGCCTGGAATCCGATCCGGAGATCCAGGTCGTCACCACGGTGCCCAACGGGCTGATGGCGATCAATGCGCTGCCGCGCTTTCCGGTCGAGGTGCTGATTCTCGACATCGAAATGCCGGTCATGGACGGGCTGACCGCCTTGCCCGAGTTGATCAAGGCACAGCCCGATCTGCAAATCGTCATGGCGTCGACCCTGACCCGGCGCAACGCCGATATCAGCATGCGGGCGCTCGCGGCCGGTGCTGCCGACTATCTGGCCAAGCCGACAACGACGATGGCACTCAACGCGGCGGCCGATTTCAAGCTGCAACTGGCCGCCAAGGTCAAGGCGCTGGGTGCAGCGCGCCGCCGGTCGGCCGGGTTGCGCGCGCCGAGCCGGCGCGCGCCCGAGCCGCAGCGCGCGACAGAGCCGCAAGCGGCACCGGCGCCGGCGCCGGTCCCTTCCGGGGACGCGCAGGCCCCGCGCCCGGCCTTTCGGACCGTCCCCGCCGCGGCGCCGAGCGTCCCGGCGCCCGGGGCCAAGGGGCCGATCACGCTGCGGCCGGCACCGACCGAAATCCCGGAAATTGTCGCCATCGGCTCGTCGACCGGCGGACCGCAGGCGTTGTTCACCATCCTCGGCGCACTCAAGCCCGGAATTCCGCAGCCGATCGTCATCACGCAGCACATGCCGGCCACCTTCACGACCATCCTGGCCGAGCATATCGAACGGGCGAGCGGCATACCCACGATCGAAGGCGGCGAGGGCATGCCGGTTCAGGGCGGGCATATTTATGTCGCGCCCGGGGATTTTCACATGGTGATCGAGGCACAAGGACCGCAGCGGGTGATCCGCCTGCTCAAGACGCCGCAGGAGAATTTCTGCCGGCCGTCGGTCGACCCGATGCTGCGCAGCCTGACGAAAGTGTACGGCCGCCGCGTCTTCGCCGTCATCCTCACCGGCATGGGCCATGACGGCCTGAAAGGCGGCGAGGCCGTCGTCGCCGCCGGCGGCGCCGTCATCGCCCAGGACGAGGCGACGAGCGTGGTCTGGGGCATGCCGGGTGCCGTCGCCCTGGCGGGTCTGTGCAGCGCGGTGATCCCGCTGGCCGAAGTCGCCCCTTATATTCGCAGAGTCGCGGCGAGGGCAGCGTCATGAATGTCGACGATTTCAATCTGCTGGCCAAGCTCATTAAGGACAGATCCGGACTTACGCTGACGCGCGATAAGGCCTACCTTCTCGAAAGTAGGCTTCTGCCAGTAGCAAGGAAGTGGAACCTGAAGAATCTCGACGAGTTGGTCGCGCGGCTCCGGACGAAGCAGGAGCAGCCGCTGATCCGCGACGCCGTGGAAGCGATGACCACGAATGAGAGCTTCTTTTTTCGCGATATCAAGCCGTTCGACCAGTTCAAGCAGGTCGTCCTGCCGTATCTGCTGCAGGCGCGCGGGACCGGCAGGTCGATCAAGATCTGGTCGGCGGCGTGTTCGAGCGGCCAGGAGCCCTATACGCTCGCCATGATCCTGCGCGAGGAGAGGCACAGGCTCGCCGGCTGGAACATCGACATCCTGGCGACCGATCTCTCGACCGAAATCCTCGCCAAGGCGCAGGCCGGGCTCTATTCGCAATTCGAAGTGCAGCGCGGCCTGCCGATCCAGATGCTGGTCAAATATTTCAAGCAATCGGGCGATCGCTGGCAGATCGACGCCAGCTTGCGCGATCAGGTTCGCTACCGGCCGTTCAATCTGCTCGACGATATGAGCTCGCTCGGCACCTTCGACGTCGTGTTCTGCCGCAACGTGCTGATCTATTTCGACCAGCCGACGAAGCAGTTGGTGCTGGAGCGGATCGCCCGGCAATTGGCGCCGGACGGGTTCCTCTATCTGGGCGGGGCCGAGACGGTCGTCGGCATCACCGACAAGTTCCAGCCGGTCGCCAATCACCGCGGCATGTATCACCACGCCAATGCCACCGCCGCGGCGCGGGCGGCGGCGCTGTAGATCGCGCTCTAGATCAAGATGATTTCAGGTGCGATCACCTGAAATCATCTTGATCTATTTCAATAAGGTAGAGCGCGATTCAGTAAGAGGGGCATAAGGCCGGGCGCGTCAAGTTGACTCGGTTGGCGTGGAATGGGTTTCGCGCGCGGCGGTTTTGCGATTCTGTGGCGGGATGTCGCCGCCCGCCGATC
>Ga0181519_10001710_pt1 | contig 19207 bp, 14 predicted proteins | sample PEATcosm2014_Bin_26_FD_121102 | JGI IMG/M metagenome (GOLD analysis project Ga0181519, IMG submission 121102) | Peatland microbial communities from MTU Mesocosm Facility, Houghton, MI, USA - PEATcosm2014_Bin02_10_metaG | ecosystem: Environmental > Terrestrial > Soil > Wetlands > Peat | place...
ACCGTTGCGCAGATCGAAAAGGTCCTCGGGAAGCTCCTTGACGAGCTCACCCCAGAGGAATGCGCCAATTACATCCACCACTTAGGGTATGCGTCAGCCTAAAGCTATCATGCTCTAGGCAAAATGCCGATTTCCAAGTTAGTGCCCTATGCGCCGGCGGTGGCGCGGCGGTTCTTTGGGGCCATGAAGGGGCAGATTCGGGTGGATGCGGGATTCTTCGAGCCGCTGGCAGAGGAGGAGCTGACGGGCTGGGCTGCGTAGGTGCGGCTGCTGCTTGATACGCACGCGCTGTTGTGGTGGCTGGCTGGGGATGCGGGGTTGTCGGCGCGGAGGTGGGCGGCGATCGGGGACGATGCAAGCGAGGTTTTTGTCAGCGCGGCCTCCGCATGGGACCCGGCGGCAACGTAGCGGACCGGTCGGCTGCCGGGCATCGACGTGGTGATGCGAGATTTGGAGGGGCCGCTGAGCGGCCACGGTTTTGCGGCGCTGCCGATGGGTGTGCGGCGTGGGCGGGCGGCGGGCGCGCTGCCGTATCGCGGCGGCAAGATGGACGGGGCCGATCTGAATACCGCTACGTTTCGTGGCCCTCGAACCTCCCGCCGGATGACGATTAGCACCGGAACTACTGAAATGAACAAGAGTCTATTTCAAAAGAACAGGAAAAAGCACTTCTTTTTGAAAAAAGAAGCAAAAACTTTTGTTCATTAAGTGGGTTACCGATTGAACGGCTCGAACAAATCCTGCACCGCGGGTACCGAAACCAGATGCGGCGGAAACGCCGGCGTCAGCGAAAGCCCCAGCTTCTGTTCGAACGCGTACCCAAATGCCAGCACCTTCGCGTCCTCCCATTTGCCCGCTATGATGGAGAGGCCCACGGGCAGCCCGAACACGCTGCCCATCGGCAACGACAAATGCGGATAGCCCGCCACCGCCGGCAACTGCGTCGTGTTGCCTAGCACGTGGTCGCCGTTCACCGTATCCACCACGGCGGCCGGCCCCGCGGTCGGCGCCACCAGCGCATCGACGTGGTAATCCGCCAGCAGCTTGTCGATCCCCTGCGGCCCCGCCAGCCGCTTCGATGTCGCCAGCGCCTGCAGGTACACCGGATCGGCCAGTCCCGTGCTCGCCTGCGATTTCTCGAACAATTCCTGGCCGAACAACCCTAGTTCGCGCGCCTGGTGCGCGGTATTGAACGCAATCAGATCGGCCAGCGAGCGGCTTTTTACCGCGGCCGGCGTGGTCGCCAGGTAGCCATTCAGGTCAGCCTTGAATTCGCTCGTCAGAACGATCGTCTCGGCATCGCCGATCGCATCCGACCCCGGCAGCTTCTCGATCTCCACCAAGTCCGCGCCGGCCGCGCGCAGCACGTCCAGCGCATGCGCGAATACCGCGTCGGTTTCCGGATGGAACCCGGCCTCGAACCGCATGACACCGAGGCGCTTGCCGCGCAGCGCATCTACGCGCAGCTCGGCCGTGTAATCCGTCTTGTGGGCGTCCGCCTCTTGCGTCGCCCCGTCGGCCGGGTCGCTGCCGGCCATCGACGTCAGCAGCGTCGCCACATCAGACACCGAGTGCCCCAGCGGCCCCGCGGTATCCTGGCTATGCGCGATCGGCACGATGTGCGTACGCGAAACCAGCCCCAGGGTCGGTTTCAGCCCGACGATGCCATTGATGCTGGCCGGGCAAGTCACCGAGCCATCCGTTTCGCTACCGATCGCCGCCGCCGCCATGCTGGCGGCTACCGCGGCACCGCTGCCGCTGCTCGATCCGCAGGCGGACCGGTCCAGCCCATACGGATTGCGGGTCAGCCCGCCGACGCCGCTCCAGCCCGAAATCGCGCGCGATCCGCGGTAATTCGCCCACTCGCTGAGGTTGGTCTTGCCCAGCACGATCGCGCCGGCGGCGCGCAGCCGCGCGATCACCGGCGCGTCGCGCAACGACATATTCTCCGCCAACGCCAGCGATCCCGCCGTGGTCGGCAGTTTGTCCAGCGTTTCGATGTTATCCTTCACCAGGATCGGCAGGCCGTGCAGCGGGCCGCGCAGATGGCCGGCGCGACGTTCGTCGTCGGCCAGGCGCGCCTCATCGAGCGCCGCCGGATTGACCGAAATCACCGCCTGGATTTTCGGCCCCTGCCGGTCCATCGCCGCGATGCGGTCGAGATACCATTGTGTGATCTGGCGCGAAGTCAGGTGCCCCTGCTGCATCTGCGCCGCGAGATCGGTCAGCGTGCGACCCGTCAAATCGATCGGCCCGGTCTGCACCTGCGCGTGTGCCGTAGAAATCATTGTGATAGCGAAAAGCACGGAGCGAAACGCATGGTTCATCGTGCACCCTTGCCTTATGAAATGGGGTCTGGGGCCTCCGGCCCCAGCGGGTCCAGGGCAGAGCCCTGGCCTTCCTTTACCTTACTACCTCAACCCCCAGGTCCAAGAACGCCGCCGTCATCCGCACCAGCCGCGAAGCGAAATCCGCCTTCACCCGCGCCTCTGCTTCGGCCACCCCCGGCAGTGCCCGCAGCGCGGACAATTCCGCCTCCATGCCCGCGGCACAGGCCTCAATGCGGCGGTCCTCCACCAGATCGCTTCGATCGGCGAGGCTGACGAAGCCGCGGCACACCTGCGCCGCCATATCGGCCTGCCGGGCCTTCGTTTCGCCCTTCCAATCGCCATGCCCGCGCGCCAGCTTCCACAGCGCTTCCGGCGCGGTGCGCAACGAATAATGATTGATCCAAGCCAGATGGGCGCTCGGCGAGGCGGCCAGCGCCGGTGTCCGGTCCGCGGCGCCGGCCTGGTGATGCAGGCCGCCGCTTTCGCTGCGAAACACGATCGGCGCGTTCAGCGTCGCATAAGGAAAATGCTGCTGCGCGCCCCAGAACTTGCGCGGCCGGAAGATCGATTTCACCTGCCGGCCGATCGCGTTCTCGCGCCGCGTGAACCGTGTCAGGCTTGGCGCGTCGCGCCAGGTTTCGCCGCGCGCGGCCACGAATATCATGCGGCACAGCGCGATCGCGTCGGCCGGCTGGGTTTCATGCCAGGCGAGGTAATCCTCGATGCCGCGAAACATCCGCGAATCGAATACAAAATACTCGTCGACATCGAGGATCGCGGCCCAGGCGTAGTCCAGCACCTGCGGCAGCAACGTCAGTGCGTGCGCATACGCCTTGTTGCGTGGCGCGCATCGGTTGCCGGCGCGGTTGTGCACCAAAGTCATCACGCCGGCCGCGGCCAAGGCTTCCAGCAACGCATCGGAGCGGTCGAGATTGCCGGTCGCATAGATAAAAGCGTGTTCGAACCCCACCGCGCGGTGATAGGCCAGCCACTCCAGCAGATACGGCCCTTCGTTGCGCGCGGCCGCCACCAGGCACGCGCCGCGCCGCGGCGCCAGGTGGCCGCGCGCCAACGCCGTCACCACGAAGCCGGCCTGCGGCTGGGCGCCCCCTTCCCACGGATCGGCAACGAATTCATCGCTGGCGGGCGAGCGCAGCACGCCGCCCGGCACTGGCAGGCGCGCGCCCTGCCAGTTCGCCAGAGCCGGCAGTGCGTTGGCGAACCAGGGATCGTCCGGCATGGAAGCGCACAGCAGCGCCAAATCCTCCGGCCGCTCCAGCAACAGCCGCGCCAGCGCGGCAAGCTCGTCGCGCGGCAGCACGCGGATCAGCGCCTCGGCGAACTCGGGCCGCAACCCGCCGCCATAGAGCAGGTCCAGCACCCGCGCTGCCTGGAAGGGGCGCGCCGCCACCGCGCAAAGCTCGGCCGCGGCGGTGTGAAACGATGGCGGCAAGGCCGCAGGGTTCACCTCCACGCGTTGCAGCAAATCGAGCCTGGTTTGCCCAAGGCTCTCGAACGTCACGCAGCCGCGCGGCCCGCCCTCGCCATCCTGCGTGACGCCCATGAAGCGGCGCGGCGCCAGCGGGTGGCGCAGGCGCAGAACCGCGGGATGCTCGGTTTGCATGCGGAATGCGGAAATCGCGGGTCCGCTCATGCCGTCGCCGTGCACCGACAGGGGACGCAAATCGGGCACCAGCAGGAATACCAATTGCGGGTTGGCGTACGGACACACCGCGACGATCGCGCGGTCGGGCTCCGCCGCATCCGCCATTTCAATCCGCCCCTCGCCGGCCGCCAGCCAATTGTCCCGCCCGGTACGCAGGTGATGCAGGCTGGCCCGCACCACCGGCGTCGCCGGCAGCGATGTGTGCGCGCGCGTCGGGAACAATGGCTGACGCGGCGGCGCTGCTTCCGGCACTTGCCGCCGAAACAGCGATCTTACGCGGGGGGACAGAAGCTCCAACGACCAAATCCTCACGTTACAACCCGTAGTTGACGCTAAGGTGCCATTGCCGCGTGAAGCCGGCCTCTTGCCCGTTTTCGCGCCCGGCGCCATTGCACCCAGCAGGCCGAGGCTCCGACATGGATGATGTATCCCACGACACCCTGGCCGACCTGCTGGCCATCATGGCGCGCTTGCGCGATTCGGTGCACGGCTGCCCATGGGATCAGGCACAAAATTTTGCCAGCATCGCCCCTTACACGATCGAGGAAGCCTACGAGGTGGCGGACGCCGCGTGCCGCCGCGATTTACCTGCCCTGCTCGACGAACTTGGCGACCTGCTGTTCCAGGTCGTGTACCATGCGCGGATGGCGGAGGAGGCAGGCGCCTTCACCTTCGCCGACGTCGCCGCCACGATCGCGGCCAAAATGGTGCGCCGCCATCCGCATGTTTTCGGCGACGCGGCGAGCCGCTCGGCGGGCGCCCACAGCGAGGCGTGGGAGGCGCTGAAGGAAACCGAGCGTCGCGCCCGCGCGCAACAAGGGGTGCTCGCCGGCGTGCCGCTCGCGCTCCCTGCCCTGACACGCGCAGAAAAGCTCACGCGCCGCGCCGCGCGCGTGGGGTTCGACTGGCCCGACGCCGAGGCGGTGCTCGCCAAGCTCGCCGAGGAAACCGCCGAACTGCGCGCCGAGCTGCACGGCTCCGACGCGGATCGGCTGGAGGACGAACTCGGCGACATGCTGTTCGTGCTCGCCAACCTGGCGCGCAAGCTGAAGCTCGATCCGGAGGCGGCGCTGCGCCGCGCGAACGCCAAGTTCACGGCGCGGTTCAATGCGGTGGAACAACTTCTCGCGGCGGGCGGCACTACGCCGGCGGAGGCGGGTCTCGCGCGCATGGAGGCGGCTTGGCAGAAGGTTAAGGAAGGCCAGGGCTCTGCCCTGGACCCGCTGGGGCCGGAGGCCCCAGACCCCATTTAGCGCTGCGCGGCTTTTCCTGAACTATTTGGCGAAGCCAATGAATAACAAGATATTTTTGGCTTCGCCGTTCCCGTAACGATTCTTAATGAATGGGGGTCTGGGGCCTCAGGCCCCAGCGGGTCCAGGGCAGAGCCCTGGCCTTACTCCACTTATTATCGTTGCGGCCCGTGCCCGAACCATGGCGCTACCCGGTGGTACATTCACTGACTGAGCACAACCGAATTGTAGACCATATGCAGCACCACCGCGGGCGCCAGGCGACCGGTTGTTCGGAACAGCAACGCATTGGTCGCGCCGAGCAGACCCACCGGCAACCATGACAAGGCCGGATGATAGACCGCGAAGAACGCAGCGCTGCCGGCCACCGCGCGCCAGCCGCCCCACTCGCGATCCAGCGCGCGGTACAGCATGCCGCGGAACAAGAATTCCTCGGCGAACGGTGCTATGCAAACCGCCATGACAAACATCGATGGCCGCAAATACGGAATCGTCGCCATGTGCGCGCGCGACCGAAGCAGCGTCTCCGCGATACCCGGCACATGGGTCAGGAGTGCCAGGTAGCCAAGGCCAAAAAGCCCGAGCAGCAACCCCAGCGCGCCGCCGGCCAGCAGCGAAACCGTAAGGCTCATTTGGCCGGCTGCATCCCATCGCAACCAGGGAAGCAGCGACCGCTGCGCGTCGCCCCGGCACGGCCAGTTCCAGATATCCGCCTGACGAACGCCGCGGGCGCGCAGAAACGCGACCAGCCCCAGTGACACCGCCGCGGCACAAAGGCCGTAAATGACCGCGTGCGCCAGCGCCACGGTCTCACGCCCCGCAAACGCCAGAACAATGCCCGCCACGACCGCGCCGGCTTCCACCAGAATACTGATGGCGACCATCGCGTGCATCAAGGTCGGCGGCGGAGGCAATTTCTCCGACCACGGATCGTAAAGATACGGCAGCCGCGCGCGAAAATTCTGCCACATCGCCGCGGCGGTCATCAGCGAATAGACGATCCCCATGACCGCGAGTTGCCATTGCTGCGTCAGCACGCCGATGGAGAAGGTCAGCGTGCCGAGTTGCGCCGCATACCGGCGGCCGGTGGGAACCTTTTGCACTTCGCCGGATTCTGTCGTTACGGTCGCCAGGGTCACCATCTTTTCGGCCATGCTGCGCGCGAACAGGGCCCAGCCCAGCCCCACCAGTGCGACTTTCCAGGCGCTGGCCGGATAAAGCGCCGCCGCGTAGAACAGCACCGGCGCGACGATGGCCGTGGCGATCAGCGACCAGAGCCACGCTTTCGCTTTCAGCAGGTTCTCCAGACCATGCGGCCAGGTCAGGGAGAGCCACAGCGCCGTGCCCTCCGAGGCCAGTGATTTTGGACCAAGCACAGTCAGGAAGTAGGTGCCGAAAATGATGCCGGCGCCGCATAGATAGTTCCAGGCGCCCTGCGCCGCGACCAGCGCGCCGCGCATGTTGAACAGCTGAAACCCGGCAATGGTCAGGGGAATCAGAAAGGCCTGCACGATGGCGCTGCGGTCGCGCGCGAACCACAATAGTTCCTTTCTATAGAGAGCGTTCTTGCCGAATCGCGCGCCGCCCTCGCCGCGCACCTTCGGGGCCGCATCGCTGCGCCCGAGATTGCCGCTCAGCCCCTGCTGCGCCCCCCAGACGCTGTAGCGCACCGACGCCGCGATGGTGATCAAGGCGACGCACCAGCAGGCCAAAACTCCGAGCGGAAAGGAAAAACCGCCGTCCGCCCGAAGCCCCAGGAAAAGTCCCAGAAAGGGCCAGGGCAGGGCGGCGAGCGGTTCAAGCACCCCTGCCAGGGCCGTGACGATTTTCGAAATGGTCAGCCCGCACACGGCCAGCAACACCATGGAGACATAGCCGAGCCAGCTCATCAGCCCGATCATGGCGCCACGCGATCGCACCGAAAATCGCAAGATCGCGCCGATCTCAAGCGCCTTTCCGAGACAGGCGGCCGCCAGCGAAACGGGGACCCCGACGAGAAGAGCGGCGGCGGCACCCGCTATTGGTCCATATACGAAATCGTAGAGAAAACCGGCAAAAAGTGGTGCGCTCCAGTAGATCGGATTGGCGGCGATCGGGGAGAGCATTTCCGCCAGAAAGACCGCGCCCGGTGGCACCGGGTGGCTGAACAGCCACTCCCACATCGGATGCCGGCGCCGCTGAATGTCGAGTTCCAGTCCCTCGCCCTGGAAAACCAGGAGAATGCCCCACCAAAGCAGCACGATTGAGCCGAACATCCGGGGTAACGCGCGGGCGTGGCCCAATGCCTGAAGACCCGGTGCGGCCCTTGCGTTATCGAGAAGAACGTGAGATTCGCCGTTCCACACCAAGGTTCGCAGGCGATAGGCAATGGCCGACGCGTTGCCACCATATTGCTGGGCGATGCGGGCCCCCTCGGCGCGGTAGTCGCGTTGCAAGGCCCGATCGATATCGAGCCATGGCGAGGCCTGTCCGACCGCGTGTCGTTCCGCGGTATCCACGCGCTGCAGGAACCAGGCGTCAACGACGACCCAGCCGCGCCGCTCGGCGGCGGCACGCTCACTTGCCGAAACGGCACCCCGCACCACAAAAGCAGCGCCGATGTTCAACGCACCCATGAGGAGAACGGCCATGGCGAAGCCCAGGCCTGCCCAGTTCGCGGCGGTCTTGCCGGCACGCTGACGTAATAGTTGCCGCTGACGCAATCGGCGCCCGGCGGCGCGATGGGAGGCCGAAATCAACAGCAGACGCACGACGGCCCAGAAGTGCGGCGCCCGCGCGGTTGCACTCGTCATTCCGGCGCTGCCCGGGCCGTGAGTTTCAGGAAAATGTCCTCGAGCCCAACTGGGCCATACGCGGCACGTAACCCATCCAACGAGTCGTTGGCGACCACGCGGCCCTGGTTGATGATCACGGCATGGGAACACAGCCTTGCCACGTGATCCATCAGGTGGGTTGAAAACAGGATGGTTCGCCCTTGTTGCGCCAGGTCCAGTATCAGATCGTAGAACAGGTGCGTCGATTCAACATCGAGTCCGTTGGTCGGTTCATCCAGCACGAGCAATTTCGGCTCATGCAGCAACGCCAGCAGCAGCCCGAGCTTTTTCTTCATGCCGCGGGAATAATCCTCGGCGTAGTTGTCGAGATCGTCCGCCAACCGCAGTCGCGCGATAGACGGCGCCAGCCTGTCGAGCGTCGCCGCCGCGTCCAACCCGTGCATGGCGGCGCTCAGCGCGAGCGTCTCCCTCCCGGAAAGATAGGAATAGAACACCGGCTCATCGGGCAAAAAGCCGATCAGGCGCTTTACCTCGACGCGGTCTTCAAACGCGTCGCGGCCGTCGACAAAAAGAGCGCCCTCCGTCGCCTGCAGGATGCCCATCAGCAGCCGGAACAACGTGGTCTTGCCGGCGCCATTGGAGCCGAGCAATCCGCAGATCTGACCCGGCGGCACTGCGAACGAAATGCCCCTGAGCGCGATCTTTTCGCCAAATGATTTTGTCACACCGCGCACGTCCACGATGTTTGAAATGCTGCCGTCGCCTGGCATGACGGCCATTGTCGGAGCGGGCTCGACGCTTTCGTGCGGCACGATCATCGATCAATCGCCGCCCAGCCCAGGAAGCAACGCCTCTGTGGCAGGGCCTGTCGGACCGCATACGAGGTCACCGCTTACCGGCAACCACAAATTCCCGCGCCTTCGGTCAATGCGTGGAACTCCCTGTTTCATAATCGGCCGGCAATTTCCCCTGCGCGCGCAGGCCGTCGAGGATCTGTGCGCGGCGTGTTTCCGCGTCGCTGGCCTTATTGGCGCGCAGGCCGGTTACTTCGTCGGCCGTATAGGGCTTGAAATCAGCGGGCAGTGCGGAAGCGGAAAAGCGGGCAAGCACGTAATTCAGGATGCGTGCGGCGGTCGCGTCGTCCAGCCGCGACTGGGAAATGCCTGGTACCTGCACCAGATAGGCGCGGCCTTGCGGCAGCGCCACGTAGCTGCCGGCGTTGTGCAAATCGGGAATGCCGCGTTCCGGTACGCCGTGGCCGGCAGCGCCATGGCAGCCGGAACAATGCAGCGTGTAGAGCACCGGCAGGCTCATTTCCGCGCCGGCTGTCGCAGGGGCACCCAGGCTCAGGGCGGCAATGAGCATGCGGGCGTGGCGGCGTTTCATTTTGCCGCCGCCTTGATCTTTTCCCGCAGCTTGCGTGTGTCTGTCGGCGTTGGCGCCGCGGCACGTGCCGCCGCGATCGCGGCCGGAGTGACGGGGGCGGCCGGGCCGGCATTGGCAACACCGTTGAAGTGGCCGAGCACATAATTGAGCACCGCGGCGATCTCCGCATCGGCGAGATCAGCGCGGAAATTCGGCATCATACCGACAACGACGCGGCCCTGGCTTTCGATGCGGCCGGCCATGCCGGACACCAGGATTTGCGACAGATATTTTTTGCCATCATCGTTCGTGAGGTAGTCCTTCAGCGTGCCGGCGAGCGAGGGGGCAAGGCCATCCGCGCCGGTAGCGTCGGCCTGGTGGCAGGCAACGCAGCGGGTGGCGAAGACGGCGGCGCCATCCGGCGCCGCCGCGGCCGGTGCCGCCAGCAGCAACGTGACCGCCAGGAAATCAGTCCGCAACGCCGACCACCAGGGAAATGGTGCAGTGATAGCTCGTTTCGCCGTTGGCGATACACCAGTTGATATCGTTATGGATGCCCATTTCATAGCCGGGGCGCTCGCCGACGTTGGCGTTGCAGTTGCAGGCGCCGCACGAGGACCGGCCGCAACAATCCGTGTAGCTGACGAGGTAGTTGCGGCCATCCTTACCATTGCGGCAGGTGCCGACCCAGCTGACTTTGGAGATTTGCGTGCCGGGCGGGCAATCGGTGCCGCTGCCACCGCAGCAGCTGCACAGGAAGCCGTCCATGGAGCAGTATTTCCAGTAGTCGCATTTGGTGGCGTCGGCCTGGTTCGGATTGGAACTGTTGGCAGCGCGCGCGCGGCTAATCGGCAGCACCGGCAGCGCGGCGGCACCCACCAGCAGCGTGCCCAGGCGTGCCAGCACGCCCCGCCGAGAACCGCGCAGCGCCAGGCGCCTGGCAAAAGTCTGTGTTTGAGCATCCCACAAGCAAGTATTCTCCCGAGAAGCCACGTCTAAATTAAAGCCGGGGGTCTGGGGGGGCGGCTTCGCCCCACCAGCTTTACTGTCCTTCTCATTCTACGACTTCCTTGTCGCGTGCCAAATACTCCTGCAACGAAGCCACCCCGAGCTCCTCCGCCTTCAACAGGCTTTCGATCTGCTCGCGATTGTTCACGAGGCCCTTGGCGCGGACGATCCCATCGGGGCTTACCACGACCGCGTATGGCAACCGACCGATTTGGAAGCTCATGCCGAGTTCTTCTGATAGAACATAAGGCAAGGCCAGTTTTTCGCGCTGCCAGAAGGCGCGGTGTTCTTCCGTGTCGCCGTCGCTGGCCAGAATGATTTGCCAACGATCGCGTTCCGCCGCGGCGAGCGTGCGCAAGGCAGGCAACAGTTTCTTGCACACGGGACAGGTGGGCGAAAGGAAGAAAAACATCTGGCTACGGCCATCCGCGTCACCGACCGTGATAAACGTGCCTGAAAGCGTCTGCAGGATCAGGCGCGGTGCCGGGCCACCTATTTTCGGGCCATGGTCGAGCGTAAGCGCGCCGACGGGTGCCACGCGCTCGAACAGCACGCCGATCTGGCGGGCCAGTGCCAGCACGGTCAGCACCAGGCCGATATTCAGCACGAACAGCACGGCGACGGCGATTTGCAGCGTGATCATGCCTGGGCCGCTTCGGCACGCATTGCCGCATCGTTGGCGAGAAGCTGGGTGGAAGCGAAGTATAGCGCCACGATGCCTGCCGCACCGCCGAGTTCCGCCAGCGGCGCGATCGGATCGGCGGCACCGGATGCAGGTGTCATCAACGATGCGGCCAGCAGCACCAGGAGAACGATGTTGCGGCATACCAGCCCGCGCGAAATATGCTTCGCTTCAGCGCCACCGCAGCCGCAGTCGATGCTGGTGCGGCCGCGCCACAAATTTATCGCGATCGCTGTGGTGAAGAGCGCCATCAACGCCATCCCGAGCGCGCTGCCGGGGTGTGCGGTCGCGGGCCACGGCAGCAGCACCGAAACGGACGCGTTCAGCAGGGGCAGCGCGACGGCTGCAACGCCGTGCACGGACGGCGGCAGCAGCTTATAGCCGGCGACCGCGGCTTCATGGCGTGCCCGATCGCGCAGCGCATGCCAGGCGGATTGGGCAAAAATCGCCGCCAGGCCGAGTCGGCACATCGCGCCGAGCAGTTGTGCCGCCTCCGCGCCCATCAGCGCACCACCAGCGTTTCGCCATACTCGACGCCGATGAACCCGGAGCTGCCGGTCTGCTTCAGCGTGTCGCCATCGAAACGGGTCATGTTGGCGGCATCGCCGTCCACGCTGAACAGCACGGGATGCGGCCCGGCGGAGACCGCCAGCACCGTGGCGCCGGCACCCGGCCCGCGCGCCTTTACGGCATGGCTCGCCACATCCACGCGCCAGATCGCCTCGGCCGGCGTCTTGTGGCTACCTTCCGTGCCGTGCGCGTGCATGGTCACATAAAGCTGGCCGGCGGCCTGGCTGAACGTCACCACCTCCATGCCGCCCGGGCGCCAGCCTTGGGCCACATCGTCGCCGGTTACGATCGGCCAGGGCGGCGCCTGCGACGCCACCGGGCCGGAAAAGTCGATCTGGTGCACGTTGCCGAGGAACGATACGAACAAGGTCGTATCGCCGTTGGCCGCGCCACTGATGAACAGCGCATCCTTTTCCGGATCGAACAGTTTTTCGCTGCGTTTGCGTTCCGTCTCGTGGCCGGCAGTATCGAAGCCGATGGTCACCGCGGCGCCGTCGCCGCACAATGTCGAAAAACGGCCCGCCACGATCGGCGACGGAAAAATGCCGAAGCAGCCCGCGGTGGGGAATTCCGCGAGCACGCGCCGTTGCGTCAGATCAGCAATGATGACGGAGGATGCCGGCGTCGCGCCCTGGATAAACAGGTAGGTGCCGCCAGCGGATTCAGCCATGTAGGAAGCGTGCGCGGTGCTTTGCACGCGGCGCGGCGGCAACGCGATTTCGCCCTGCACGGCCAGCGTCGTGGTATCGAACAGCTCCACCACGTCGGTGCGCGTGCCATGGTCGCCGCGGGCGTAATAGGTGGTGGCGTTGTAGAGCGTGGTGCCGTCGGCGGAGAGCGCCATCAGGCCGAAGAACCCGTTCGGCAGTTGGCCCAACACGTGGAAATTGTCGCCGTCCAGGATATGAATGCGGCCATCGACGGCGTGCGCCGGGGGCAGGTCCTGCACATACAGGCGGTGGCCGTTGGAAGGCGCCAACGTTAGCACCTTCGGCGTATCCGCGGCCAGCTCCGCGGCCAGCGCCGCCGGTGCCAGGGCCAGGGCCAATGCGCCCGCCAACGCCCACTTCATTGCCCGTCTCCACAAAGGTCGCCGTGGATCATCCAGCGCCTGCGGGGGGGCGTCAAGGAAGGCCAGGGCTCTGCCCTGGACCCGCTGGGGCCTGAGGCCCCAGACCCCCATTCAATAGGGAAACGTTGGGGGAGGCGGCGAAGCCAAGAAATGCCAAAGATTTTTTAGCTTCGCCGTTTCAGTAGACGACTCTTAATGAATGGGGTCTGGGGCCTCCGGCCCCAGTGGGGGTCCAGGGGGCAAAGCCCCTTGGCCTTCTTCTCAAGCCCCATACCCGAACAGCCGCATCGAAGGTGCCAGCATCGCGTTCAACTGCGCGATCGCCTTCGCACTGAGTTTCTCCTTGTGGTCGCCCGGCAGCACCCGCCGGATGAACTGGTCCGGCCTTTCCTCCTGCGGAACAACATCGGCCCAGCCCATCATATCGTCCAGATAGGACTCCACGGCCGGCGCCCAGCCGTAATGCGCCTCGATCGCGCGCACCCACTCGCGTTTGCGCAGTATAACGTCTTCATAACGAAATACCCGCGTCGCCGGATCCCGCGCGGCCGCTTCATATTCCATCATGGTGCGGTTCAGAGTCGCCGCCTTGGTCAACACATACGCCTCCACCGAGGCCCGCCGCGCCGCCTCCCGCTCGGCGAGGAAGCTTGCCCGCAGGCCGCCCCCGGCCTGCGCCCGCGGCAGCGAGTGCGTGTAGGCGGTGGAGAAATACTCGCTGATCAAGGCGTCGCGCGGGTCGCGCACCAGCAGGATCTTGCGCGCCGGCCGCCATAACGGGCTTTGGGCGAACACCGTCGGCATGGCGCGGAACCCACCATGCAGCTGTCCGGCCACCACCAGCCGCAGCACCGCGGGATCGGTGCGCCAATCGTGCTCGGGCACCCCGGCCTGAAAGAACGTGCCGGCCACATCCAGGAAATGCCGGCCACTGCGCTTGGCCAGCGCGATGACCATGGAATTCATCACCGAACTGCCACATTTGCGCACGCCCAGCAGGAAGCAGGTGTCGGCCACCTCGCCCGGCGCCGCGGCGGTGAACTCCACCGCGGCCCCGGTGGCCAGCTTTATTCGGATCGTCGGCATCACCAAACTGTCATGAATTGCCAGGAAACCCTTGCCAGGGCCGCGCCGCCCGCGCGCGTTGCAATCGTGCGCCGCCTTGGCTACGAGGCGAGCGGCCGTCTGGTCAAGGGAACGGCGTCGACGTGCAATCGCACCTGCTTTTGCAACCGCGCGTATCCCCATGCCCGAGGGCTATCGTCGTAAACCAGGTGAGACGCGATGACCGTTGCCGCCTTCTTCAAGGACAGCCGGGTGCGCAATGCCCTGGCGGGCAGCCGGCCGACCCAGGCCTCGAGCATCGTGCAGGATTTCTTCGCGCTATATGACTACGCGGACTGCTCGGCCGCCGAACTGCTCGCCCTCGCCGACCTGAGCGCGCGCTGCGGCGACGACGCGGTCGCGCGCACCGCGTTGAAGCGTCTGGTGCAAAGCGGGCGCCGGCTGCACCTGGCGCACTACAAGCTCGGCCGCATGGACGCGTTCGCCAACGATTTTGCCGCCGCGGCGGATAATTTCCGCGCGGGCACGCAAGCCGATCCCGATTTCGCGTACAATTGGATCGGTGCCGCCCGGGCGCTGTCCATGCTCGGCCGCAAGGATGAAGCCTGCGGCTTCGCCGAACGATTTGTTACATTCGGCGTACGCCCCCATGCCGCCAGCGAACTCGCCGTTCTGGCCGATCTCGGCGACTATCTGTTCGACGCCGGCGATCGCAGGCGCAGCCTGAAATTATACGAACTGGTGGTGAAGTTCGCCGCCGACAAGCCGCGCGACGCGGTGCGCCTCGCCGAAGCCTTCATTGCGCATGGCGACCATGAAGCCGCCGCGCAGGTGCTGCTGACGCAGGATAAACGCGGCCGCCTGGACAACTGGGGCCGCCGCGCGCTGGCGGTCGCCTTCAGCCATGTCGGCGAACATGCGCGCGCCATCGAACTGGGCCTCGCGGTGGCGCAGGCCGACCCCGCCAATCGCGGCTTCGTCGCCACCTACCTGGACGTTTTGGCGCGCGCGCACGACGCCGATCTGTTGCGCGACGCGATGGCGCAACATGGCGATCTGCTCGGCCAAGCCGGCGTGACGGAGCTCACCGCGCGCATCCATCTTGCGGACAACAATATCGAGGCCGCCGCCGAATGTCTCACGGCGGAAGAGTTCGAATATCAAGGCCGCCGCTACTACCTTTGTTTCGAAACCGCCTACGCGGCCCTCGGCGCCGGCCTGCTCGATATCGCGCAAACCCTCGCAACCAGGCTCGGCGCCGTCGCGCCGCACGACACATTCGTAAAACTACTGCGCATCGACAGCTTTTTCCGCCAGCAAATGTGGGAAGAAGGCGGCGAAATCCTCGCCGGAATGACCGCGGAAGAGCGTGAAAAGCCGCACGTCATCCTCAAGAGCTTCGAATATGCCAGCTTCGTGGGCGATATCCCGCGCGCCGAGGCGCTGCGCGAGCAGCTGGAAACCATGGAGCTGCCAAGCCGGCAGTTCCTGCTCCCGGTGTTCCGCTACCTCGCCGAGCGCGGCCGCTGGGACGATCTCGTCGACCGCGCGCTGAACTGGCTCGATCTGCAAATGAACTACGCACAGATCGGCTATGTCCTGTTCCGCGCCGCCAAGCACACCGGCCGCCACCCGGCAATCATCGCCGCGGTCGAGGCGCTGGAGGGATGGCAACAACGCCCCGACCTGGTGCGCCTGCGCGCCAGCCTGGCCTACGATCGCGCCGAGACTTTGCCCGAAATAGAGCGCCTGTCCCGCGATCCCACCGTCGCCGGCGACGATGGCCTGCGCCGCAAACTGGACATCAAGCGCGCAGTGCTGGCCCGCGCCATGGCGCAAAGCCGGCGCCGCGCGATCTTTCTCTGCACCGACCGCAACTACCTCGCGGCCACCTTCGTTGCCCTGCACAGCCTGACACGCGTCACCAGCCGTGCCGGCGTGGATTTCTTCATCGTGCTGGACGACGACCTGGTAGAACTGGCGCAACGCGCCGCCGCCGCGTTCATCGACGCCGGCTTCAACATCGCCGTCGTCGCCGCCTCCAGCGTGATTGAAACCGCGGAAAAGCTCTATGCCAGCTATGGCTTGTTCACCAGCGGCCACGTCCTGTCCTCCGCCGCGTATTACCGGATCTATTTCGCCAAATACCTGGCCGGCCTGAACGCCTACGAACGCGCGATCTATGTCGATAGCGATGTGCTGGTGCGCGGCCCCCTCGATCCGCTGTTCGTCGCCGACCTCGGCGGCCACCCGCTCGCCGCCCGTCTCGAACCAATGCGCCCCGAAGTGCGCCGCGCCATCGCGCTGCACGGCCTGCAAGACAACCGCTATTTCAATTCCGGCGTGCTGGTTTTCGATCTGCAACACGAACGCCTCGCCGCCGACCTCGATGGCGCCGTCGCCGCCATCATGGACGACAGCGTCACCCTGCTGTTCCACGACCAGTGCGCGCTGAACCTCGGCTTCAGAAACGATTTTGCCGATCTCGACAAAATGTGGAACAGTGTCGTTACAGAACCAACCAAACTGGCCGACATCCCGCCCGACGCCGCGATCCTGCACTTCCTCGACCGCCCCAAACCATGGAGCGCCGCCCACGCCGGCGACGCCGCCATCCTATGGTTCGAACGCTGGCGTGAAACCGCCGCCTTCATCGGCGAAGAAACCGCCGTGGACCTGTTCGCGCTGATCGCGGATTGAGGTGAGGAAGAAGGCCAAGGGGGCTCTGCCCCCCTGGACCCCCCGCTGGGGACTAGTCCCCAGACCCCGTTTCATGAGTCAGGGAACAGGGAGGGGGGCGACACGCACTTCCCGACACACGCGCGGCCCCCCTCCCTGTCCCCTGACCTAACAAATAGGTTCTAAGGACTTGTCCTTAGCGGGGGTCCAGGGGGCAGAGCCCCTTGGCCTTCCTTCCTTACTCAGCCGCGGCCTGCTGCGGACGCAGCGCCACGGCGCGTTCCTCGGCGAGGACGTCGCCGCTGTGGCGGCGCGCCAGCACCAGGTAGAACACCGGCACCACGAACAGTGTGAACAGCGTGCCGATCGAAAGTCCGCTGGCGATGACGAGGCCCATGGCGAAGCGTGCGGCCGCGCCGGCGCCGCTGGCGAGCACCAAGGGCAGCACGCCGAGCACCATGGCGCCGGTTGTCATCAGGATCGGCCGCAGCCGCAGCATCGCCGCGTGTTCGATCGCCTCGCGTTTGTCATGCCCCAGCGCCTGCTGTTCGTTCGCCACTTCCACCATCAGGATACCGTGTTTGGATATCAGCCCCATCAGCGTGACCAGACCGACTTCGGTGTAGATATTCAGGGTCGCGCCGTGCACGCCGAGATAGATGAACAGCAGCGCGCCGGCGAGCGACATCGGCACGGACACCAAAATGATCAGCGGATCGCGGAAACTGCCGAACAGGGCCGCGAGCGACAGGTACACCACCACCAGCGCCATGCCGAACGTCTGCACGAAGCCCGAGGATTCCTGGATATATTGCCGCAGCGGCCCGTTGGCATCGGTCGCGTAGTCGGGCGGCAGAACGCGCTTGGCGATCGCGTCCATGGCGGCCAGCGCCTCCGCCTCGCTGACGCCGGGCAGCGGCACGGCGTCGATCGTTGCGGCATTCATTTGCTGGAAGTGGTTGATCTGTTCGGGCACGGTCTTCGTCACGATATGCGCGACCGAGGACAGCGGCACCGGCACGCCGTTGACGTCCGCGATGGTGAAATCGAGCAACTGCTGCGGGTTCAGCCGGTCCTGCCGCTGCACCATCGGAATGACCTTGTAGGACCGCCCGGCGAGATCGAAATAGTTCACGTAGCCGCCGCTCATCAGCGCGCTGACCGTGGCGCCGACTTTTGCCATGTCGAGCCCGAGTGCTGCCACCTTGTCGCGGTCCACCACGATGTCGGCCTGCGGCAGGTCCACCTTCAGGTCGCGATCCACGTAGGCGAACTTGCCCGACGCCTGCGCCTGTTCGACGAAATTCGCCGCGACCTGGTTCAGTTCGTTGAACGAGCGGGTGGTCTTCAGCACGTATTCCACCGGCAGTCCGTAAGCGCCGGGCAGGTCGGGGGCTTGGATCAACGCCACGCCCAGGCCGGCCACGTTCGCAAGTTTTGCCTGCACGTCGGCCAGCACCTGATCGGTACGCCGGGTGCGCTGTCCCCAGGGTTTCAGGCCGATGCCGATATTGATCTGGCCGGGCTGATCGAATTGGTAAACCCGGTCCAGTTCCGGCGTGCCTTTGATGGCATTGACGATTTGCGGCTCGTAGCGGCGCAACAAATCGATGCCCGCGGTCGCCGGTCCCGCGGCCTGGCCGAACATGAAGCCGCTATCTTCCTGCGGCGCCAGTTCGCTGGTCGAGCCGCGATACAGCCACACGGTGCTGGCCAGCACCAGCAAGCCGAACGCCACCACCGGCAGCCGCGCCGCGAGTGCGCCGCGCAGCAGCGGCCGGTAAATGCGCTGCATCAGCAGCGGTCCGCTATGCCGCCGCCGCTCGACCGGCTTGAGCAGAAACCGGCACATCACCGGGGAAAGCGTCAGCGCCAATATGGCGGAAACGGTGACGCTGCCGACCATGGTCAGCGCGAATTCGGTGAACAATGCACCGGTCAGCCCGGCCCGCAGCGCCACCGGCACGTAGGCCGCCACCAGCACCACCGTCATGGCAATGATCGGCGAGGCCAACTGGCGCGCCGAGCGCAATGCCGCCTCCAATGGCGAAGCGCCCTCGCTCATTTCGCGAGACACATTCTCCACCACGATAATCGCGTCGTCCACCACCAGTCCCGTCGCCAGCACGAGCGCCAGCAGGGTCAGCAGGTTGATCGAGAACCCGAGCATCCACAGAATGCCGAACGTGCCGATCAGCGACAGCGGGATCGTCACCACAGGAATGATCGAGGCCCGCATCGAGCGCAGGAAGGCGAACACCACGAGCGTCACGATGGCGAGGCTGGCCGCCAGCGTCTTGGCCACCTCGTTGATCGACGCGACCACGCTTTCCGTCGCATCGAAGGCCACGTCGGCCACCAACCCGGTCGGCAACTGCTCGCGGATTTTCGCGAACCTAGCGTGGGCCGCCTTCACCACATCGAGCACGTTGGCGTTCGGCGCCGGCTCCACGTCGATGAAGATCGAGTCCTGCCCGTCGAACTTCACCGACTGCTGGTAATTGTCGGCGCCGAGCTCCACCCTCGCGACGTCGCCGATGCGCGTAATGGCGCCGTTGCTTTGCTTGATCACCATGTCGCGGAAGGCCTTCACGGAATGCAGGCCGGTGGTGATGCCGAGCGGTATCTGCGTCGCCTGCCCCGCCGTGGTGCCGGCGCCGCTGTTGAAATTGTTGGCGGTCAGCGCCGCGGACACATCGGCGGCCGTCAGCCCGCGCGCCGCGAGCTTCATCGTATCGAGCCATAC
>Ga0181519_10001713_pt1 | contig 19198 bp, 17 predicted proteins | sample PEATcosm2014_Bin_26_FD_121102 | JGI IMG/M metagenome (GOLD analysis project Ga0181519, IMG submission 121102) | Peatland microbial communities from MTU Mesocosm Facility, Houghton, MI, USA - PEATcosm2014_Bin02_10_metaG | ecosystem: Environmental > Terrestrial > Soil > Wetlands > Peat | place...
GCAGACGCACTATTCATCGAGTGCCCACACTTATCGGTTGTTCAATTTTTAAAGATCAATCGCATCTGACTTCGCTTCGTCGCACACTTACCGCGCCGTCGCTTTGTTTTCTGCGTCGCTGCATCAGCAGCAGAGAAGCGAGATTATCTACCAGCTTCTCGTCGTCGTCAACAGTTTTTTTTCGCTTTCTTTACTCATCGCCGTAGCGACTCGCAAGCTCCAAAACCACTAACCACCGGGCTTTCCAGCCCGTCGCCTCAACCGCTTCGCTGCTTTCGCTGCGTCGCTGCGTCGCTGTCGTTGCGAGAGACGGAATATTAGTCACCTTCGGCAATCTGCGCAAGCCCTTTGTGAAACTATTTTGAAAGCAGGCCATTTCCCTACGGTTTCGCCCTCCTTCACCGCACCGCCTCTCTATATATAGGGAAGCACGATCGAACCAGCGTCAACCCCGCCGCCTTTGGCACAATAGCGGGCATGAACACTGATCTTTCCCCTGACGCCTCCGGGCACACGCATCCCTTCGCAGCCTTGCTGCCCGACGTCGTCGTCACAGCCGTCGAGCAATTGGGCAGCTACAGCGACGGGCGCCTGCTCGCGCTCAACAGTTATGAGAACCGCGTCTATCAGATAGGGATGGAAGACAGCCCGCCCCTGATCGCCAAGTTCTACCGCCCCGAGCGCTGGACCGACGACGCCATTCTGGAAGAGCACGCCTTCACGCAGGCACTCGCCGATCTCGAGATCCCCGTCGTTGCGCCGCTGGAGATTCAGGGCAAGACGCTTCACCATTTCAACGGCTTCCGCTTTGCCCTCTTCCCCCGGCGCGGCGGCCGTGCCCCCGAACTCCAAGACCCCGACACGCTCAACTGGCTCGGCCGATTTCTCGGACGCATCCACGCACTCGGCGCCACCCAGCCGTTCCAGCACCGTCTCACGCTGAATATCGACAGCTACGGCCGCGCCCCCGTCGACTACCTGTGGACGAACGGCTTCATCCCGGCCGACTTGCGCGACGCCTGGCGCAGCATCGTTGACCTGGCGCTCGCCAGCATCGAGCGCGCCTATGAACGTGCGGGAGAGGTGAAGCTCCTGCGCGTGCACGGCGACTGTCACGCCGGCAACGTCTTGTGGACCGACGCCGGCCCGCATTTCGTCGACTTCGACGACACCTGCATGGCCCCCGCGATGCAGGACCTGTGGATGCTGCTCTCCGGCTCACGCTCGGAGATGACCGTCCAGCTCGACGAAGTCCTCAGCGGCTACGAAGACTTTGCCGACTTCAACCCGCGCGAGTTGCAACTGACGGAAGCGTTACGAACGCTGCGTCTACTGCACTACAGCGCGTGGCTGGCACGCCGCTGGGACGACCCCGCGTTCCCCGCCGCCTTCCCGTGGTTCAACACGCAGCGTTATTGGCAGGACCGCATTCTGGAGTTACGCGAACAAGTCGCCCTCATGGACGAACCGCCCCTAGCCTGGCGCTGATTCGCCATCGCCCGCGCTGACCGCAACCAACGCCGCCCGCACTCACCACCAGCGCCACATGGCGAACGCCAGTGCGGCGGCGACACACCACTCCGCGGCCGACCCCGTCGTCACGTAAAGCGGCGAACGAAAGCGCGTGCGCAACGGCCAGCAAAGCGGCACCCCGGACGGCGTCAGCCAATCCGCCAGCAGGTGCGACAGATACCCGGCGCACAGCGCGATCATCCACGCCGGCACGTGCCCCCATCCATGCAGACAGGCGACGATCGCCAGCATCGGCAGCAATAACGAATGGGTCATGCCGCGATGACCGAACAGCGCGGAGATCGCGAGCGAGAGCGGCGCAACGCGGCGTCCGAGCAGGCTCTTGGGATGATCGATATCGGGAAGCAGCGCGCCAACGAGTGTCAGTGGCCACGCATGGACGCTCGCGGCCCATCCGGTGCGATGCATCAGCCACGTGGCGCCGATGCCGAATATGAGATGACTTCTGGCTTGCATGAAAAACCGGCAGCGATGCGCGGGAAGGCCCCGCGCATCTGAAGAAGGGGCCGAAGTCTACCACCGGGCAAGCGACTCAGACAGCGTCGTCGCGACATGCGTGCATCACACTGACAACGAGAGCGCAACGCTCGCGGGGGATAAATTTCAAATACGCCACATTCGTTGCGATTCGATTGACGGTGTCATATACGGCCCGTACGATCCGCCCGACGGATTTACGGACTTTCGCGCCAAGACGAACAAGACGAACGACTCGCCCCGCAGGAGTTTTTGATGAAGAAGTTTCTGATCCTTGCCGCAGCACTGGCACCGATTGCCTCGCAGGCCGCCAACCCGCTCGTCACAGACGACACCGGCACCCAGGACACCGGCAACTGGCAGCTCGAGCTGAACAGCGAATGGACGACGTTGCAGACCTCGCGCCAGCAGCAATGGAGCAACACCCTGACCTACGGCGTGCTGCCGAACCTGGACGTTGCAATCCAGGCGCCCTACCAACGCATACGCCCCGACGGCAACGGCTGGACCAACGGCTTCGGCGACCTTCAGTTGCAAGCCAAATGGCGTTTTCTCGAAGGCGAGCAATGGAGCCTTGGCCTCAAGCCGTTCGTCACCCTGCCCACGGCCAGTCAGGAACGGGGCCTCGGTAATGGCCGAGCGACGACCGGTGCGAACCTGCTGATGCAATACACCCTCGATCGCTGGACGTTCCTCGCCAACGCAGGCTATACGTGGAACAACAACGCCACCGGCAATCGGCAGAGCCTGTGGAATGTCTCCACAGCCGTGCTTTTCAGTGCGACGGACACGCTGCGCCTGGTGGCCGACATCGGCCTTGCGACCAATCCGGACACCACCACGCAGACAAAGCCCGGCTACGCCCTGGTCGGCGCGATCTACAGCCCGACCAAGGACCTCGATCTGGATGTCGGCTACAAGCGCGGCCTGAACCCCGCGTCGATCTCGCACTCGGTGCAGGCCGGCGTCACCATTCGCTGGTGAGCTTCGTGAAGCGGCGAGTCCCGACGAGTTGCGGCAAGTAGTGGCCGCCGCACGATACGGTAGCCGCTGCCTTCAACATCAAGCGAGATGGCGCGCCGTGCAAGCCGCCAGCCCCTCGCCGGCAGGACGTCCCCCCCCATCCTGCGACGACGATATCTCGATCTCATGCGTCCCGCCGTCCCCCTGCGCCTCAACGCGCGCTCGCGCGGCGGGAGTATCGATGACGCCGTCGCCCCTCATGCCGCGCGCCAGCAGCAGTTCGCGCGTCGGCACGAACCAGTCGCAGACGTGAGGCGCCAGCCGTCGCTATTTGCCCGCCCGGGCGATCTGTGCAGCCAACTACTGTCCCCTCACGTGATACAGATCGACGGCGATCCCCAACCCGTCATCGCCCAACGCGTCGCTGAGGTCATCGCATTCACGCAAGCCCGGTCGGCGGCGTACATCGGATGCAGCGGCTCAATGACCAACAGCTCCGACAAGTGAAGTCCAGGCACACGACGCGCGCACGACCCGGAGAAAATGCACGTGTTGCGCATGTTTTTTAGGCAACCGTTAAAACAAATGTCATAAATGCTTGACCAATGCGCAGAATACCCATATTATTCATCTCCTCAGACGCGGGGTGGAGCAGTCTGGCAGCTCGTCGGGCTCATAACCCGAAGGTCACAGGTTCAAATCCTGTCCCCGCAACCAAATTCGAAAGCCCGTTGATCGCAAGATCAACGGGCTTTTGTCATTCCGGGCGGTCATCTCACGTGGCATGACGCGCTTCCCTCAGCCACGCCCTCGACCAGACGATGCGCCGCGCAGCCGTGATAGAGTCGGCCATCACTCTCTATCGCGTAGCCTTATGTCGCCTCCCGTTGATCGTGGGCCCGCCGATTCAGCCGATCGCCACTCGGGCGCGGACAGCGCCGCCAGCGCATACAGCATGAGCCTCTGCGCCGAGAAGACCGCGCTACTGGTCATGCATTACCAGACCGACATCATGGCGCTATTTCCCTCGGTCGCCCCCACATTGCTCTCGAACACGCGCAGGCTGTGCGATGCTGCGCGCGCAAAAGGCGTCAGCGTCTATTTCGCAAAGATTCACTTCAGTCCGGGCTATCCGGAAGTCAGCCCGTTGAACCGGAATGGGCAAGGCATCAAGCAACGGGGTCTCTTCGTTGACGACCGGATCTCGCCCGAACTCGGCCAACGCGCCGATGAACCGCTCATCATCGCGCATCGCGCCAGCGTGTTCTTCGGCACCGACTTGCAAGTCCGGCTGTCTGCGCAGGGCATCGATACCCTGCTGATGGTGGGCATTGCGTCGACCGGCGTGATGCTGTCGTCCATTGCGTACGCGAGCGATGCCGACTTCCGTCTGTTCACCGTCAAGGACTGCTGCTACGACCCCGATCAGGTCGTGCACGATCATCTCTTCTCGACGGCGTTCGACTCGCGCACAACGGTGCTGTCTCTGGATGATGCTTTGGAAATGCTGGGCTGAGCGCCTCGGTTTGCGATACTCACCCGGCGCGACGCAAGAACCGTTGCTCGATCACCTTGCTTCCCCATTGCTCGCCCTCGGACTCGTCGGTCAATCGAAAGCCGAATGACTCGTACAGATGGCGCGCGGCATCCAGGCCCTTGAACGTCCACAGATAGGTCTCGCGAAAGCGCTCGTCGACGAAGCGCATCGCTTGCGACATCAATTGCCGTCCGACGCCGGAGCCGCGCAACGCGTCGTCGACGATGAACCATCGCAAATGCGCGACGCCAGTTGCCTCGTTCCCATCGATGGCAAGAGACGCGAGCGTGCGGCCATTCTCAACGTAGAGCCACAGCGCTTTGCCTTCGGCCGGCAGCGACCCCGCGAACTCGGCAAGCTCCGTGGCCACCTTCTTCTCGAAGAACGCGCCGAATCCCCAATGCGCCGAGTAAAAGCGCGCGTGCAAGCTGGCAATGTCGCCGATGCAACCGGGTTGATACCCTTGCGTAATTTGCGCGGACGCATCACCTTCAGCCGCACCGCGGGCCGAGTTGTCCTGCGCGAGCGCGTCAGCGTACAAGGCGAGCGAGCGGACCAGCGCTTCCTGATCGGCCGGCACGATACGCCGCAGTGCACTCGACACCTGATCCGTCGCAAAGCGGTCGATCTTCTTGCGAAGCTTCTGCCCGGCATCGGTCAAATAGAGTTCGGATGAGCGGGCGTCATTGTTTGCGGTGGTGCGCCTGACCAGTCCACTCGCTTCAAGCTTGGCGACCTGACGGCTCGTGTTCGATTTGTCCAGTCGCAGGATGTTGCCGAGGTCCTTGGCGCTGATCCCCGGTGCGGCGCCGATTTCGATGATGGCGTGCACCGCCGATGGCGCGAGATCGCTGTCCGCGAGCGTCGTTCGCATGAAACCCAGTTCGCGCACCAAGCGGCGGGAAAAGTCGCGGAGTTCCAGAATCTCCGCTTCGCGAGGCTTGCCGGGAAGATCAACGATGTCCATGAGTCATCTCATAAAGGTCGCATAAGTTGCGATACGCAACCAATATAGTTGCGTATTGCAACTTAGGCAACTTATGCAACGCATGCAACTTATGCGGCCTTTGCAACCTCCGCCACGTTTGCAACTCAGGAAAGCTAGATCACTCGTCAGCGACGATGTCCGCGCGGCGAACGAGGGCCCGCCTCTTCAGCGTCTCGACGGACGTAATGCGAGAAGGGCAAGAAACGCAGGGAGGGAAGAACGGAAGGTCCGAACCAGTCGCCTGACGCGGCGCACCGTCGAACTGTCATTGATCTTCGGCACCAAACAGGCCGTGTGAGTCCAGGATGGCGTAAGCAATCTCGGGACGCTGATCGAGACAACGGCGAATGGCGGCAGGAATCGCGGCATGCGTCTTGCGGCAAAGCCCCGGCTGCGGTTCCAACTGGATGGTGATGCCCCGGACAGTACGAACTTCGTTCAGGCTCGGGGCGATGCGCAGCCGAATGCCAAGCTGCGCATGCATACGTTCCGCCACGCGCAGCAAGTCCGCATAAGTGGTGAGGGTTTCAATGCGCGCCACCAACCGCTTCTCCTCGGCCTGCGTCAACCGCAAGATCCGGCGATCGCCATGCGGGTCCTGCATAAGCTTCTCCCGCTCGCAGGTGCAGGCACCGGGCGGGCACTCCGTACGAATCGGGATGACGGTCTCGTCGAGCATGTCGAAACGGGGATGGGATTACCGGAAGTGCGGCAGACCGTCCATGATCGGTCGCTCAAGTGTCCCGATTATGCCGTCTTGCCTCCTCTTGCATCCATTAGGGAAGTCCGCGTGGCAGGGGCTGCGATCCGATCGCCATCGCCTGGGCCAGGCGGCAAGCACTGGGCCACGCAGCGCTATACTCTCGCGCTCTTATGACCTTCGTCTTACCTCAGGGAATTCAACACATGAGCGCACTGCCCCCTTGTCCGAAATGCAACTCCGAATTCACCTATGAAGACGCAGGTCTGTGCATCTGCCCGGAATGCGCCCATGAGTGTTCGGTACAGGCCGTAGCGGCAGTGCAAGCGGCTGAACGTGTTTACCGCGATGCCACCGGCGCCGTCTTGCAAAATGGCGACACCGTCACCGTCATCAAGGACCTGAAGCTCAAGGGCTCGGCCGGCGTCATCAAGATGGGCACCAAGGTGAAGAACATCCGTCTGGTGGACAGCGACCACGATATCGATTGCAAGATCGATGGCTTCGGCGCAATGAGCCTGAAGACGGAATTCGTCAAGAAGGTGTGACCCGATTCCCTCCACTGCACGCAACAGTGGCTTTCCATTTGGCGTGTTTATCGAGCTGACGCGAATCTCTAGACTGAGACGCATGCAGTGAGACGGGAGGAGACGCCCGCCAAAATGACGAAACCGGCGCACACAGGTGCGCCGGTTTCCGTTAAGACCCCAAGCCGTCTCCAGAAGGCACGTCATCGACACGTCGACACGCCCTCACCACCCCAGACGGCCATGAAAAAAAAGATTGCGTTAGCCGCGTTTCTCGCAGTGCCCGGATCCTTCGCGATCCTTGCACTCGCCTGCCTTCACCCCGCTGCGCGCCGCGCGCTGGCTCGCGCCGCCGGCCTCGAGCCCATACTCGCCAACGTGTCGCGTCAGGTCGTGCTGCTCGCACTCGTCTATCACCTGAACATGCATCATCGTCACCGCGAACGCGCACTGCGCGCTTGTCAGGCCCGTGGCGGCGACCGCGACGCCTTCGCTCAGTAACGCCCGCCCGCGCCCCTTACCTCGCCACTTACCTCGCCGCTCACCTCGCCCGAATGGCGAATCCGTCGACGTAGGCGCCCAATCCACTCAAGCCACTGAGTCCGCTTAAGCCACCTACCGCACTTAACCCGGCGGCCTCGGCCGCCACCCAGACCTTGCCGTCGCACAGCACCTCGCTTGCGGGCGACGACACCACCGGCACCCCTTCGGCGCGCGCCGCCGTCTCGTACAGCGCCGTCTGGCTCACCTCGGCCGCCGTCTGCGCGGCACCTGCCACCGCCTCAGCCCCGACCATGCCCCAGCGTCGGTACTGCCCGATGAACCATATCCCATCCGACGGATGCGGGTAGTTCACCACGCCTTCATCGAAGAAGCTGACGGCCAGCAACGCGTGGCGTCCCTGCAAGCGGCCAAAGTCCCCGAGCAGACGCGCGGCAATCAGGTCGCGCGGCGCGCCGACCCAAGCCGGTTCAGCCAGCCATCCCGCCGCTTCCGCCCGATGTCCCGGCATATCCAGCCAGCGGCAGGCGCTGAGCAGCGTGCGCACCAGCGCCTGCGCCGTCCTCGGATAGCGGGCGACGAAATCCCGGCGGCACGCCAGCACCTTCTCGGGATGATTCGGCCAGATGTCGCTCGACACCGCGACCGTACGACCGAGTCCGCGCGCCTGCGCCACCGCGTGCCACGGCTCGCCGCAGCAAAAGCCGTCGAGTCCGCCCTCTTCCATCGCCGCGACCATATGCGCGGGAGGAATCACGATGCTCGACACGTCGGCGAGCGGGTCGATGCCCTGCGCGGCAAACCAGTAATTGAGGAACATCGCGTGCGTGCCTGTCGGGAACGTCTGTGCGAAGACCGGCTTGCGCCCGAGCGAGGCCAGCGCCTCGCGCAAGTCGCCCGTGTGCGTCATCGCGTCAGCCAGCGACGGCGTGACCGTCACGGCCTGACCGTTGCGATTGAGCACCATGAGCACCGCCATGTCCTCACGCGGCCCGCCAATGCCCAACTGCACGCCGTACACCAGGCCGTAGAGCGAATGCGCGGCATCCAGCTCGCCGGTGAGCAACTTGTCCCGAACCGCCGCCCACGACGACTCGCGGCTCAACTCCAGCGTCAGCCCGTGTTCGTGCCCCAGCTCCAGACGCTTCGCCACAACGAGCGGCGCCGCATCGGACAGCGCGACGAACCCCACGCGCAAATGACGTTTCTCCGGCGCGCCGTGCGGCGATGGCGCGTCAGAAGCCAACCATGATGACGTCGACATGAGCAGTGTCTACCCCAGTAATTCGGCGATCGAGACGAGTTGGCGCGCCACTTCGACGAGCTTCTCGCCCTGATCCATCGCCCGTTTGCGCAGGAGGGCGTAGGCCTCCTGCTCGGAAATCCGGCGTCGATCCATGAGCAACCGCTTGGCGCGGTCGATCAGCTTGCGATCGGCCAGTTCGCTCTCGGCCTTGACCAGGCGCGCGCGCAGCTTCTCCTCATGGGCGAAGCGCGCAAGCGCCACTTCGAAAATGGGCGCAAGCCGGTCGACGGCCAGCCCCTCGACGGAGTACGCCGTCACCCCGGCATCGACGGCCGCGCGAATCAGCGATTGATTGCCGTCGGCAGAGAACATCAAGACCGGACGCGGCGCCGCTGCATTCATCACGGCAAGTTGCTCCAGCGTGTCGCGCGACGGCGATTCGGTATCGATGATGACCACATCCGGCCGCTCGCTCTCCACCACACGCGGTAACGCCTGCGGCTTGGCAACCTCCGCCAGCATCTCGCATCCCAGACGCGCGAGCGCCATGCGCAACTCGCCAATCGGCTTGTCGGTGTCGGTGACGAGCAACACGCGCAAGATGCCCTTCGCATTCGTCGCATTCGTCGCATTCGTCGCATTCGTCGCGTTCGTCGCGTTCGCTATGTTCGTTATGCTCGTACCGTTTGCTATGTTCGCTACGTTTGCTATGTCCGTCACGCCGCTTACGCTGGTTACGCCCGCGATGCCCTGCCCCCCTGTCGTCGAGACGACAGCGCTGGTCGGCGCGGCCGGGTCGCTGGGCGCGGCCGGCTTGCGGGAGTCGTTGGGAGTGATGGCCATGAAGGAGATAACGCGTCAGGCTGCGCGGGCGATGACGTCCGGTTCGACGTCTGCGCGCGCCTGCCCGGTCATTGCGCCGGGTGCCTGCGGCACGTCGGCCAGCACCGCCTCACTGACCGCGCCGCCCACGAGCAGGATGGCCGGACTGGCGAAGCCCCCGGCGCGCACGTCGGCAGCCAGGCGCCCCAGCGACGTCACCAGGCGCCGCTCTTGCGGCGTGCCGGCCCACTGCACAGCCGCCGCCGGTGTCGTCGCCTTGAGGTTCGCCAGCAGCGTCTCGACGAGCGCTTCGATCCGATTCACCCCCATGTAGATCGCCAGCGTGGTGCCCGTTGCGGCGAGCGCTGCCCAGTTGGGCGCACTGCCGTCCTGCCGGTGTGCGGTGACGAAGGTCACCCCCGCGCAGTGATCGCGATGCGTGAGCGACATGCCGAGGCCCGCCGCCGCTGCGAAGGCCGACGACACGCCGTTGACGATCTCCACGGGCACGCCCGCGCGACGCAGCGCCGAGATCTCCTCGCCCGCACGCCCGAACATCAGCGCGTCGCCCCCCTTCACGCGCACCACATGCGCGCCGGCGCGCGCGAACCGGCACATCAGCCGTTCGATGAAAGCTTGCGGGGTCGAGCGGCAGCCGCCGCGCTTGCCCACGGCAATCACGCGGGCCTGCGGCGCGAGCGTGGCGATCTCCGGGTTGGCCAGATCGTCGACGAGCAGCACGTCGGCCTCGCCGAGCACGCGCGCCGCGCGCAAGGTGAGCAGATCGAGCGCGCCTGGGCCCGCGCTGAGCAGGGTGACTTTGCCGTTCTTCATGATCGTTCTCCCTCAAATCCTCGATATCCTGCATGTCGCTCAACTCAAGTCCTGTCGCGACGTTCGGGATCGAACGCCGGAAATGCGTGCTCAAGCGGCGTTCGTCACCATCGGCTGAGCCGCCGTGCTGCCCGACGCGGCGCACATACGCTGCAACTCCGGTACACACGAGCCGCAGACCGTGCCGCAGCCCAGTCTCGCCTTGAGCTGTACAACGTCGGCGCCCGCGCCGATGGCCGCATCGATGCTCGACGCCTTCACCGACTTGCACTGACATACCGTTCGGTCGCGCGGCGTGGCCGGCCCGCTGTCGGCCACGAAGACGGCATGACGCGCGCGCGTCCACGGCGACGCTTCCCGTACCCGTGCCAGCAGCGAGGCCGACGTGGCGACGTCCGCCTCGCTGCCGGCGATCAGCACGCCGTCGATCAGCGTGCCGCGCCATGCCACGCGCTTGGTCATCGCCCGACGGGCGTCGCGATACTCCAGCAACGACTCGTCGCGCGGCAACGCCAGCGCAGCGTGCAGACGCTCGAGCCACGCGGCATCGGGCTGGTCGTCGGCGGCGGCGACCACAATGCGGTCCTCGCCCTCCAGACGCACCGTCGCAAAACGTCGCTCGGCCAGCAGCGGCTGCACCGCCGCGTGCATTTGCAGCGCGTCGCCACGACGCACCGCCGCCACGCGCCACGGCAGCGTGAGGGGGTCCACGCGTACCGCCGCATGCTTGAGCTCCGGCTGCTTCGAATATTTGTCTACCGCGCCGAGGGTCGTGTCGTTCACGCCCCCGCCGCCGAGAAACTGCCCGCTCCAGTGCATGGGAACGAAGACGCTGCCCGAGGCCACGTCGTCGCTCACACTCAGCATCAGCACCCGCTCGCCACGACGGCTCGACAGCCGCACGAAATCCCCCGCGCGCAAGCTGCGGCGTGCGGCGTCTGCCGGGTGCATCGTGAGCGTCGGCTCCGGCGCATGCTCGAACAACTGCCCCACACGCCCGGTGCGGCTCATGCCATGCCATTGATCGCGCAGGCGACCCGTGATGAGACGCAGCGGATGGCGGGCGTTGATCGGTTCGGCCACGGGCTGATACTCGAACGCATGAAAACGCGCGCGGCCATTGCCCGTCGCGAATACGCCATCCTCATAGCGACGCGCCTGTCCTTGCGATGCCCCGGCCGGAAACGGCCACTGCTGCGGGCCGCGCGCTTCGAGCATCGCGTAATCGAGGCCGCCAATGTCGAGGTCGCGTCCCACGGTGAGCGCGCGATGCTCGTCGAAAATCGACTCGGGCGATGAGAACGTGAACGGCTCGGGCGATACGCCCAGCTTTGGCGCAAGACGGCGGGCAACCTCGCTGGCAATCCACCAGTCATCCCGTGCCGCGCCTGGCGGCGATACGGCCGCCCGCACGCGCGAGATGCGACGCTCCGAGTTCGTGACCGTGCCCGCCTTCTCGCCCCAACTTGACGCGGGCAGCAGCACGTCGGCATAAGGCACGGTATCGGTCTGGTGAAAGGCTTCCTGCACCACGACGAATTCCGCTGCCGCAAGCGCCTCGCGCACGCGTTCGCTGTCAGGCATCGAATGCACGGGGTTCGTGCACGCGATCCAGATCGCCTTGATGCGCCCGTCGCGCACGGCGTCGAACATCTCGACGGCAGGCAGGCCCGGTTTGTCCGAGAGCCCTTGCACGCCCCACAACTGCTCGACTTCCGCACGATCCGCCGCGTTGCCGATCTCGCGATGCGCGGCGAGCATCGTGGCCAGTCCACCGACTTCGCGTCCGCCCATGGCGTTGGGCTGTCCGGTGAGCGAGAACGGCCCGGCGCCCGGGTGTCCGATCTGTGCCGTGGCCAGATGCAGATGGATCAGTGCGAGGTTCTTCTCGGTGCCATGGCTCGACTGATTCAGTCCCATGCAGTACAGCGACAGCGCCGCCGGGCTCTCGCCGAACCAGTCGGCGGCCTGCCGCAGCGCGGACTCTTCAATGCCGCAGATGTCCGCCACGAGTTGCGGCGGATAGCCGCGCAGCATCTGCTTGAGGGCGTCGAATCCTTCCGTGTGCGCGTCGATATACCCACGGTCGATGCGCCCCTCCCAGATCAGGTGATGCAGCATGCCGTGAAAGAGCGCAACGTCGGTGCCGGGCTCGATGGCCAGATGCAGATCGGCCATCGCAGCGGTGTCGGTGCGGCGCGGATCCACGACGATCCAGCGAATCGACGGATCGGCCGCCTTCGCCGCTTCAAGCCGGCGGAACAGCACCGGATGCGCGTACGCCATGTTGCTGCCCGCGAAGAGCACCGTGCGGGCGGCTTCGAGATCGTCGTAGCACGTGGGCGGGCCGTCTGCGCCGAGCGCCATCTTGTAGCCGCTCACCGCACTCGACATGCACAGCCGCGAGTTCGTATCGATGTTGTTGGTACGCGCGAGCCCCTTGGCGAGCTTGTTGAAGACGTAGTAGTCCTCGGTCAGCAACTGTCCCGATACGTAGAACGCGACGGCGTCCGGCCCGTGACGGTGGATGACGTCGGCAAAGCGCGACGCCACTGTCTCCAGCGCATCGTTCCAGGTCGCGGGGGCGCGCATGGCGCCGCGCGTGCTGCGAAGTTCAGGCATCAGCACGCGGCCGGCAAGCGACTGCGCGGTGAGCGGCAAGGTCATGCCCTTGCTGCACAAACGCCCGTAGTTGGCCGGATGCGTCGGGTCGCCCTGCACGCCGACGATGCGCTCGCCGTCGCTCTCGACGAGCATGCCGCAACCGACGCCGCAGTAGCAGCAGGTGGTTTGCGTGAGGGTGGTCACGGCGGCTCCGGCGGTGGCGAGACAATCAGGCGGCAGCGGTGGCTTCGACCACCTTGCCGCTCACCGTCTCGTCGAGCGACAGATACACCTCGCCTGCGTCGATCCGCACGGCGAAGCGCTGCGCGCAGCCCACGTCGGGTGCGCAGGCTTCGCCCGTCGTCAGTTCGAGGTTCCAGCCGTGCAGCGGACACGTCACCTTCTCGCCATGCACAATGCCCTGCGAGAGCGCGCCGCCCTTGTGCGGACATTTGTCGCGCAGCGCAAAAACGTTGTCGTCCTCGGTACGAAAGAGCGCAATGTCGCCGCTCGCGTGGGGCAACACACGCGAGCCCAGACGCGGGATGGCATCGACGTCGCACACATGCAGCCAGATCGGTTCGGATAGCGTCATGGTGATCTCCTCATGCAGTCTCAGTTGCCACACCCAACGCCGGGAGCGGACGGTATTCGTTGGCTTGCGCCCCATCGATGCGCGCTTGCCACGGATCGGTCAGGCCGTCGAGCGAGAAGAGCAATCGCTCGTAGAGGGCACGACGGTTGGCCGCATCGTTCACCACGCGTTGCTTCACGTAGTCGAGGCCCACGCGAGCGATGTAGTGCACCGTGCGGTCGAGGTAATAGGCTTCCTCGCGGTAAAGCTGAAGGAAGGCGCCCGTGTATTCCTTGACCTCCTCGGCCGTCTTCACCTTGACGAGGAACTGCGCCACTTCGGTCTTGATGCCGCCGTTACCGCCGACATACAGCTCCCAGCCGGAATCGACGGCGATCACGCCCACGTCCTTGATACCGCCTTCGGCGCAGTTGCGCGGACAACCCGACACGGCCAGCTTCACCTTGTGCGGCGACCACATGTTCGCGAGCATCGTTTCGAGATCGATGCCCATCTGCGTGCTGTTCTGCGTGCCGAAGCGGCAGAACTCGCTGCCCACGCACGTCTTCACGGTGCGAATCGACTTGCCGTAAGCGTGTCCCGACGGCATGCCGAGATCGCGCCAGACACTCACGAGGTCTTCCTTCTTCACGCCCAACAGGTCGATACGCTGACCGCCCGTGACCTTGACCATCGGAATGTGATATTTGTCCGCCACGTCGGCGATGCGGCGCAGTTCGCTCGCATTCGTCACCCCGCCCTTCATCTGCGGGATGACGGAGAACGTGTTGTCCTTCTGGATGTTGGCGTGCACGCGCTCGTTGACGAAGCGGCTTTGCGGATCGTCGACCGCCTCTTTCGGCCACGTGCTCAGCATGTAGTAATTCAGTGCCGGACGGCATGTCGCGCAGCCGTTGGGCGTGCGCCATCCGAGGACGTTGAAGGCGGCGCGGTGCGTTGTCAGGTGATGCTCGCGCACCGCGCGGCGCACATCGGCATGCGACAGGTCGGTGCAGCCGCACACGGCCTTTTCCTTTGGCGTGGCGTCGTAGGTCGAGCCCAGCGTGCTCATCAGGATCTGTTCGCACAAGCCAGCGCACGAGCCGCAGGAACTGGCCGCCTTGGTGTGCTTCTTCACTTCGTCCAGCGTGAACAGGCCCTTCTCGGTAATCGCGCGCACGATGGTGCCTTTGCACACGCCGTTGCATCCGCAGACTTCGTCGGTATCGGCCATGCTTGAGGCGCGGTTCTGCCCCTGCGTGCCGGCGTCACCCACACTCGATTCGCCAAACATGATGCGCTCGCGCAGTTCGCCCAGCGCGCGCCCTTCGCGCAGCAGCTTGAAGTACCACGCGCCATCGGTGGTGTCGCCATACAGACACGCGCCCACGAGCTTATCGTCGCGGATCACCAGTTTCTTGTAGACGCCGCTCGCCGGATCGGAGAGCACGATTTCCTCGGTGCCCTCCCCTCCAAGAAAGTCGCCCGCCGAGAACAGGTCGATGCCCGTGACCTTGAGCTTCGTCGACAGCACCGAGCCACGATAGCTGCCGATACCCATGAGCGCGAGGTGGTTCGCGCAGACCTTGGCCTGTTCGAACAGCGGCGCCACGAGACCGTAGGCCACGCCGCGATGGCTCACGCACTCGCCCACGGCGTAGATGCGCGGATCGTAGGTTTGCAGCGTGTCTGACACGACAATGCCGCGCGAGCAGTACAGCCCGGCGGCTTCGGCAAGCGTCGTGTTCGGCCGGATGCCCGCGGCCATCACAACGAGATCGGCCGCCACTTCGTCGCCGTTGCTGAACCGCACAGCGCGCACGCTGCCATGGCCGTCATCGAGAATCGCCGATGTCTGATGCGACAGCCGGAACGCAAGACCGCGCGCTTCGAGCGACTTTTGCAGGAGCTTGCCCGCCGTGCTGTCGAGCTGACGCTCCAGCAGCGTATCGGCCAGATGCACGACGGTGACTTCCATGCCGCGCAGCTTGAGTCCGTTGGCTGCCTCCAGACCGAGCAGGCCGCCACCGATCACGACCGCGTGACGTTTCACGCGCGCCGTCTCGATCATGATCTCGGTGTCGCGAATGTCGCGATAGCTGATAACACCGTTGAGGTCCTTGCCCGGCACCGGCAGGATGAACGGGCTGGAGCCGGTCGCGATGAGCAGCCGGTCGTACGGCGCTTCGGTGCCGTCGGCGCAGCGCACCACACGGCGCGTGCGGTCGATCTGCGTGACTTCCTTGCCCAGATGCAACGTGATGTCGTGCTGTGCATACCAGTCGAGCGGATTGAGCACGATGTCGGCAAACGCCTGTTCACCCGCGAGCACCGGCGAGAGCAGGATGCGGTTGTAGTTCGGGTGCGGCTCGGCGCCGAACACGGTGATGTCGTACTGATGCGGCGCGATCTCCAGCAACTCTTCGAGCGTGCGGATGCCCGCCATGCCATTGCCGATGACGACCAGACGAGGTTTGCGCATGCTGTCTTCTCCTGTTGCAACGCGTGCAGCGCCCGAAAAACAAAACGGCGTCCATCCGTGCCGCAGCACGGAGGGACGCCGTTGTCCTGTGGGTACGTCGCAGGCTATCCCGCCCGACGTCGCACCTGAATTCGTTGCCGGCGACGCCTTTGCCGCTGGCCCTTACGCTAACGCAACAAGCATGCCAGCCGCGTCGCAATCATCGGCAAAGCGTTGTCAGGTAAGGGGGTACATGAGAAATGTCTATGGGCAACGTCCGAAAGTCTGGCGAGACTTGCTGCACCGCAGCAGTGCAAGGCCGTGCAACATCCGGCTTGCACGCACCACGATGATGCGCAACGCGAGCGGCTTAGCGTGCCGCCGACGGCGTATGCCCGCTCACGTGCGCGCCCGCATCGGCCGGCAGGCGGATGCCATCGAGCAGTGCCAGCAGTGCGATGCCCGCCATGACGACGAACGTCCACCGGAAGCTGGTCGCGCCGAACGGCGTGGCGCCCGCCACTTCGGTCATCTTGAGCACGAGCGCGCCGAGCGCAATGCCCAGACCGGACGTCATCTGCTGGAGTGCGGAGAACAAGGTCGCGGCACCGCCCATGTCGTGCGGTGGCACGTCGGCGAAGCCCATCGTGGCGAGCGTGGTGAACTGCACCGAACGGCAGATGCCGGCGAAGAGCAGCACGAGCGCGATGAGCCATAGCGGGGTCGTCGCCGTGAGTAACGCGCACAGCGCGAAGCCGACGGCCACGAGTACGCCATTGCCCAGCAGCACGCCACGGAAACCGAAGCGACGCATGATCGGCGTGGTCGCCGGTTTGATGCCGAGATTGCCCGCGAACAGGGCCAGCATCAGCAGGCCCGACGTCACGGCGCTCATGCCGAACGTCAGTTGGAACATCAGCGGCAGGAGAAACGGTGCGCTACCGATGGCGATGCGAAAAAGCGAGCCGCCCCAGACCGTCACGGCGAACGTCTGAACGCGCAGCGCAGCGAGGTTGATGAGCGGATGCGGTGTGCGCAGGAAATGGCGGATCGACCACGCCATCGCCACCAGCCCGAGCGCGAGGCACCCGATCACCAGCGGCCAGTCAGCCGGCGTGCGGCTGGCAAGTTCCACGCCGAACATCAGCGCACTGGCGCCGACGCCACTCGCGATGAAGCCCGGCAGATCGAACGGCTTGCGTTGTCCCGGCGACGGTTTCACCAGCCACAGCGCCGCCGCGAAGGCCGCGACACCCAGCGGCACGTTGATGAGGAAGATCCAGTGCCAGCTCCACGTCGATGAGATGAAGCCGCCCAGCGCCGGGCCGAGCACCGGCGCGGCAAGGCCCGGCCAGGTGATCGTGGCGATCGCGCGCACCAGCGCGGGTTTGGGCGTGTTGCGCAGCACGATGAGCCGGCCGACCGGCACCATCATCGCCCCGGCGAGCCCCTGCAACACGCGACACAGCGTGAACATGTCCAGGCTCGTGCTCATCGCACATAGCACCGACGCAAGCGTGAAGAGCGCAATGGCCGTCGGAAACACGCGACGCGGCCCGAGCCGGTCGGCAAGCCAGCCGCTCGCCGGAATGAACGCCGCGAGCGCGACCAGATACGCCGATAAACCAATGGAGAGCTGCGACGGGGCGACGCCGAAGTCGCGCGCCATGGCGGGCAGCGACGTGGTGATGATCGTCGCGTCGAGGTTCTCCATGAAAAACGTGGACGCGACGAGCAGCGGCAATGCCGTCTCCGATGCCGTGCGCGGCGTCAGCGGCGGACGCGAGGAAGCCCCGGACGGCCCGGAAGGAGGCGGGGATGGCGGGCGCGACTGGGCGGGTTCGGACACGACGGCTCTCGGGGGCAACAAACGCCAGCGAGTGTATTACAACCGCCGCGCAGCCGCTGCCCGCTGCCCGCTGCGCACTGCCCCGATGCCCGATGCCCCGATACCGAGCGCCTTATCCGTGGCAGGCCATCGGCGGCAGGACGTCAATCGTCTTGCAGGAGCGCACGGCCGATGATCAATTGCTGAATCTGCGTGGTGCCCTCGTACAGACGCAGCAGACGCACGTCACGATAGAAACGCTCGACCTTGTATTCGTTGATGTACCCCGCCCCGCCATGCACCTGCACACCGCGATCGGCCACGCGGCCGACCATCTCCGTGCAGAACAGCTTGGCGCACGACGCCCGCATGCTGACATCGGCATCGCGCTTACCTGCGGGCCTGGCGTCGTAGCGCTCGGCACAATCCTGCACCATCGACCATCCGGCATAGAGTTCGGCCTGACTGTCCGCGAGCATCGCCTGCACAAGCTGGAAGTCACCGATGCGCTGCCCGAACTGCTTGCGCTCGCGCGCATAGGCCACCGACTCGTCGAGAATTCGCTGTGCCATGCCGCAAGAGAGCGCCGCCACATGCAGACGTCCGCGATCGAGCACCTTCATGGCCGTCTTGAAACCCTTGCCCGGTTCACCGCCGATGATGTTCCCTGCAGGCACACGTGCGCCTTGCAGGACGACGTCGCAGGTTTTCGTGCCGCGCTGTCCCATTTTCTTGTCGGGCTTGCCGAGCGAGAGTCCCGGCGTGTCGGCCGGCACGATGAAGGCCGAAATGCCGCCCGCCCCTTCGCCGCCCGTGCGCGCCATCAGCGTGAAGGCCCCGGCGCGCGGCGCGTTGGTGATGAAACGCTTCACGCCATCGAGCACGTAGGTATCACCGTCGAGCACGGCGCGCGTCTTGAGGGCGGCCGGGTCCGACCCCGCGTCCGGCTCCGTGAGCGCGAACGACATGATGAGATCGCCGCTCGCCACGCGCGGCAGAAGTTCGCGCTTTTGCGCCTCGGTGCCGTCCATCAGAATGCCCTGCGAGCCAATCCCCACATTGGTGCCGAACACCGAGCGAAACGCCAGCGACGTCTGTCCGAACTCGTAGGCCACGCGCACCTCTTGCGCCATCGACAAGCCGATTCCGCCGTACTCCTCGGGGATCGACAGGCCGAACAAGCCCATCGCCTTCATCTCGTCGACGATCCCGGCGGGCACTTCGTCGTGCGCTTCCACGTCGTTCTCCGCAGGCACCAGCCGCTCGCGGATGAAACGTTGCACCGCCGCGAGCAACAGCTCGAACGATTCGCTATCCAGTCCCTTCGATGTCATTGATCCTCCTTATCCGAATACTTGCCAATACTTGCCAATACGCGCTGCTACGCCAGCCATGGCGTGCAGCATCTGAATTTCATCATCTTACCCGCGGCAGAGCGCCGGCCGAGCGTGCCATGGGCATGAACAGCCGGCGATTGCGTCGTCTGACGCAACGCCATATTAACTAGCATCCTAATTATTAGTTAACATATAATCTATCCCCATGACCTCCCTCGAATCGCTCCGCTTCGCCTTTACCAGCCATTTGCTGCTGGCAGGCAAGC
>Ga0181519_10001715_pt1 | contig 19171 bp, 13 predicted proteins | sample PEATcosm2014_Bin_26_FD_121102 | JGI IMG/M metagenome (GOLD analysis project Ga0181519, IMG submission 121102) | Peatland microbial communities from MTU Mesocosm Facility, Houghton, MI, USA - PEATcosm2014_Bin02_10_metaG | ecosystem: Environmental > Terrestrial > Soil > Wetlands > Peat | place...
GCGCCCGGCGCAGCGCCCGGTCGACCGAGTCGTGGCGGTCTTCTGCGGAGCGTCAATCGGGCGCTCGAGTGCGTCAGCCCAAATCGGTGGCGTAGCGTGCGGGGCAAGGCGCCCGCCCCTGCCCTGACATCGTCTCGCTCGACGAGTCAGCGAGGCGGAGCAGTTTGTGCGATCGGGTTTCGAGCGGTCGGCGTGAGCGCACTGGCCCGATGTTCCCTGCCCGATGCGCAGTACTCTTGGCGTCAGTTCGCAAGTACGCTGCGCGCCATTTCGTGACCGCGTCGTCCGGAGACAGATGAGGCCGGACTGTCAGCCCTGCCGGTCCCGAAATGTATTGCGAGCGGCGGGACCGGTTCGACAGGGCCGGGCGCGATACCCGGCGGAGAGCATCACTGCAGCTGGAGGTACTTAGAGTACTCCGCAATGTCCCAGCCTTCGCTCGACAGGTCGATGACGACCTGCCTGACCTTGGGTTCCTCACCCTTGACGATGGTCTTCGTTGCCGGGAACGCCTCCTGGATGTCCGGTGACTTCGCCCATTCCTCGATATGAGCGGTCTTGACCGTGTAATAGACAAATGCCGCCTGGTATTCGCCGAGCGCGACGGGTCCCTTCCACTTCACTATGTGGTCCAGTTCACCTCGCGCATAGCAGATCGACGGACCTTGCGATACCGACTGGCCCTTCGCAGTGCGCCGGTACGTCAGGGTGCGCATCGTCTTTCCGTTGACCTCGCGCGATGACTCCGTGCTCGAGACAAGACCGGCCGCCTCCAGGGCCTTGAATTGCGCGAGCCGGCTGGCGGCAGGGTTCCCCATGAGCGCGGCCTCTGCATCCGGATTCACAGTCGCCGTGTCGTTGACGGTGTCCCCGAAGCCGAACAGCGGCGGCAGGCAGATGTTCGGCCCCGGCTTTGCGGCAATGAACTTCTCGAGTACCTGGCTGAAGATCGGCCCGTATGCCGCCTTGGCGCCGCTGTCGTACTTCACGGCTGGTGCCGCATCCGCGCCCATCGTGAAGAGTGCAGCACCCGCAAGAAGTGCCACCGAACGAACCGTGCTGAATCCTTGAGACACAGGGCTGTTCCTCCTTGTCGGCATCCGTTGATCAATGTCCCGCCGTCGACGAGATCCTACTCCAGATCCCCGGGGCCGGCATCGACCAGTCGCGCACCGCGCACCGCGCGTCGCTCATTTCGGCTGACGCGCGCATGCCTGCCGCATCGGCATTTCCGGAATGCGCATTGCACCCGGCTGCCGGAACTGCGGCCGTCTCACGGTTCTCGATCGGCCGCAATCCTTCGGAGTGGACGCGACCGGCCGATCTACCGGAGCTTCCCGCGGCGCCCTCCGCGGTGCCGTTGGCGGCGTCCCGCCGCGGCGGTCTGCCAGTTTTCCCGCCTGCCAGATCCCGGTCGATGAGCCATGCGGGACGAACGGTGGAACCTGCGTCGCCGATGCGACGTCTCGAAGTCCGGTGTGTGCCGAGCCCATGCCCTCTACGGAGGCGTCGGCGGCTCGGTCGGTTTACGAATGCTGATTGAAACGGCGACGTCCCACGCATTGTGAATGCCGATGTAGAGCAGCAACATCGAGACCGCTGCCACGCAATAGAGGCTCCCGGAGAGCGAGCGCGCCGTCACGAATGCCGCCGCCAGCAGACTACCGTACGCGACCATCGGCAACGCCACGTGCCACAGCCAGTCCTCGAGCACGGGAGAGTATTTGCTCGAGACACCGCGAATGGTCGCGATGATCACGCCGCCATAGACGAGGCCGGCGGTGCCGATGGCCCCGAATCCCCACGCAAGGGCGTCGGAACTCGCGTGCGGAACGCTGAGGAACGCGGCAACTGCCAGCACGGTTCCGAAGTGCACGATGGTCGGCGTCACGTACGCGCGCAGGCCCGCCGTCATCGCCCGGTTCGCGTCGGCGGCCAGGGCAATCACGACAAAGGTCAGCCCCGTGAGGCCGGCGGCGGCTGAGCCCGTGATGACGTAGAAGTTCCCCCAGTCGGCGAGCAGAGATGCGGGCATTGCGGAACCTCCTGTTCGAAACGCGCGATGGGGTCACTACCGGACTGGAAAACCCTGCGTGACGGCCAGCCCGTGTTTGCAGGTCCCTCGGCATCGATCTTGTCGGACCGCGACCACGGTCGAGCATCGTTGCAACCGGCCCGTTGCGCCCGACTGGCATCGCGTGGTCGGCCGCGCACCCCCGTACCCGGGAACGGCGCACCGCACAGCCAGCTGCACCACAAGGGGTTTCTATCACGCGACGATCCAGGCTGCGCAACAGAGCTTGCCAGAAGCCGGCAAGATTCCCGACAGTCCCCTCGGGATGAGTGGCCCGGCGCCCGGAGCGGTCATTCGTCCCCGATAGAGTACGTCGATCGCAGTAATCGATTTAACTGGTTGGACCGATGAGTCCCTGGCGCTCCAGACTGTCGGCTGCCCGGTCGATGACGCACCGGCCGAGGACAACGGCCGCCGTGAAGCTCGAGGCAGATCATGGAAACCGCAGCGACCAGTTCCGGGCAGATTCACAGTGGCGTCACCGCCAGCGACCGCGCTGTGATCGCCTTGGGATTCCCGCGAGTCCCGGCGGTTGGTGACGCGTTGGTTCCCACCACCCACGATTTTCGCTGGGACGTATCCGACCCGATGTTCAACGCTCCGCACGTCCTGGTCATGGAGCGAACCCGTGAGTTCCTGACAGGGTTGCAGCCGACCCCTGCCGGGCGCGCCTGCGCGGCCGGTCAGCGGGCCGCCGCCGGCCACGCCCGGTTGGTGCGGCTCGCGCCCCCGGGGAATGCGCGCGAGCTCCGTTGGAATCCCGGCACATGGTGCGCATGCTCTTGGCTGGCCGCGAATCCGTCGGCCGCAACGCCCCGGGACTTGTTTCCGGTCGCCGGCCGAGTCAATGATCGTCCCGCGACCGGTCTGTTCATGCCGCGACTCGGCGTCGACGGGAAACCCGTCCGGACACTGTGCGGCCTCCTGGACGAATGGGCAGCGCGAGTAATCGTTCGACCAGCGTTTCACACCGTGACCACATCAACAAGGAGTCACCTCGCATGAGCATCAAGCCCCTGTTTACGGCGACCGCCACGGCCACCGGTGGCCGGAACGGTCACACGGAAGCCGATGATCACTCGGTAGCGGCGGACCTGTCGGTGCCGAAAGCCATGGGTGGCCCCGGGAAGCCCGGAACGACGACGCCGGAGCACCTGTTCGCTGCCGGCTACGCCGCCTGTTTTGGCGGGGCGCTCGACTACGTGGCATCGCAGAAGAAGCGCAATGCAAAGGGCGCGGTCATCACCTGCAGCGTGACGATCGGACCGCGCGACGCAGGCGGCTTCGGGCTGATGGTCAAACTGCACGTCAAGGACCCGAGCGTGCCACAGGCCGAGCTTGCAGCGCTCGCTCGCGAAGCGCACGAGAACGTCTGCCCCTATTCACATGCAACGCGCGGCAACGTTCCGGTGGAAGTTGTCGTGGAGGGTGCCTGAGGGCTGCGCGTCGCCATGGAAGAGACCTTTGCGGAGTTTGAATCCGAGATGCTCCCCAGGGGCTTTGCGACGGTGGTGACGCGGGAGTGGAAGCCGCAGACGGTAGTCGACAGCCACTCGCATCCGTTCGATGCGAGTGCGCTCGTGGTGCACGGACCTATGCGGCTCACGGTCGGCGACTCGACGCGGCACCTTTCGCGCGGCGACAGCGTGGAGATCCCTGAGTGCACACCGCAGCTCGAGCGCTACGGCCCGGTGGGCGCTGCCTACCGGGTGGCGCAGCGACTTCCGGGCCCATGAGTCGTTGCAATCAATTCAACCGGCCGGCGATGCGCGGATCGGTGCGCGGCAATGCGCGGTACCAGCGCAGCGATGATCTCTGGAATCCCCGACTGACAGCCGGCGGGCGGTGCTCGCCGGCGCTTCGCTCGTGTTGAAAGCCAGCTACCAGGGGATCGTTCGGCCGAGGTAATCGAGGTACTGCAGTCCGGCCTTGCCCGACTGCGCTTCGATGGTATTGACCAGGTTCGGGATGCTTTCGGCGATGCTGAGGCGCGCCGCGGGACCACCCATGTCCGTCCGCACCCAGCCCGGGGCCATGAGGAGGAGCGTCCGGGCGCCGTTCGCGTGGCGGGCAGCAAAGCTGCGCATGAACATGTTGAGCGCGGCCTTGCTGCCGCGGTAGACCTCGTAGTTGCCATTCTCGTTGTTCGTGATGCTGCCCTGACCTGAGGACATGACCCCGATCGTACCGGTCGGCGTGACGAGGTCCTTCAGCGTCTCGATGACGCGCAGGGGACTCAGCGCGTTCGTTACCATGACCCGAATGAATTCCTCGGTCGACACGTCGGCAATCGTCTCCCGATCATCGTTCTTGACGCCGGCATTGACGAACAGCATGTCGAACAGCCGGGCTGCCAGGCGCTCATGCAGCGCAGCAACCAGCGCCGGAACGGCAATGTCCACCGTCTCGATCTCGAGTCGACCGCCTGCGACACTCAGGAGCTCGCGTAGCTTCGACGCGCCGGATTGGCGCTCGGTGGCGATCACGTGCCAGCCGCGCCTCAGGTACTCCTCGGCCATGGCGAGACCGAGACCACGGGAGGCACCGATGAGCAGCAGTGATTTCGACGATCGATGGTCCGGCACGCGCGTACTCCTCTGGCTGCACAGGGATCACTGAGAGAGCGTCCCCTGCACTCCGCTCGAATGTTGACGTCCCCGAGGATAGCGAATGCCGGTCGACCGGGTGGGCCCTTCGCGGCAAGCAACTCGCGTGTCCAGCGATGGTCTGCGGCAGCGGCGCCCGGTGTTGCGCCCGATGGGCCTCCGCTCGCCAGGTGGATACGACGCTCTGCTGGTCGAGCGCATGGCTGCGGCTGTCGCGCGGCGAACGGCAGCAGCGCGTCAGGGCGACGAACGCGACGATTCGCGTTCAGGCGCTCCTCACGCTCCGCGCCATCGGGGCGTGCGAATCGCGCGTTCGCCCCCGTGAAAGATGCAGCATCCGCGTCCGGCCCATCGGCCCCGCGTCCGCGGAGGTCCCTGCCCGCCCTCCGCAGAACCTGGCTTCTGCCGTGTGGGGCTACGGCTTCGGCTTTCGGAACTTGAGCGCGAATTGGTCGGTGTGCCCCTGAATGGAGGCATCGAACACCTTGGCGCTGTGCGGGTCGGCGGAATTGCGGAGGAAGTCGCCCTCCCCGGCCAGCACAAAGCCCGCCGCCCTGACCTCCTCGATCACGGTCGCCCGGTCGATGCGGTGCAGCGTATTCGTGTCGCGCGCGCCGGAACCCGCCTCGGCAGCGTGATCCAGCACGAAATAGACACCGCCCGGCTTCAGAGAATCGAAGATTGCGCGGTTCAGCACCGCCATGTCGATACCCGGAACGTTGTGGAAATCGTGATAGTTCTGGGTAGTCCACACGAGGTCAAACGTCGCAGACGGCTTCGCGTCGATGAGTCGTTCGAGGTTGAGGTGCACGTTCGCGTAGTGCGCGTCCGCGATGATCGCCTTGAGGGGCGGTGGTAGCTGGTCCGGCTTTGGCGGGGCGGAGACCGTATAGATAGTGACGCTGCCCTGGGGCCCTGCGACGGCACTCAGGAGGCGAGTGAAATAGCCTTTCCCCGCTCCGAGCTCGAGGACCTGGTCGCCAGGCTTGATCCCGGCGAACGTGAGAGTCTCCGCCGGCTTACGAAGGCCATCGCGCTCCGTGTCCGCCGCCGGCCTCGCGGGGTCGGTGATCGCCGCCGAGATGCTTGGCGGCGTGCTGGGCGATGCCGCACTGCACAGGCTTGCGAAGCCGAACAAAGTTGCTGCCAAGGCCACGACTGTCCAACGATTACGACGTCTCATGAGTAAGCTCCTGATACGACGAACATTTGCCGGCAATCCGCCGACCCTATCACGGTCGCATCGACCGGACACTCGCTCCACCGCGTCCGAATGGCGTTCCACCGCAGACAGGCGGCGCCATATGTCGCGCATCCCGCACACCATGCCAAGGGCGAGGGCTCATGGTCGCCCGCTCCTGACGCGCGGCTCGTCTGTCGCGTGCCAGATCATGACTGCTGGTCCTGCACTGGATCAGGTCTCCTTCATCGCTTCCCAGCGCTCATCGGAGGCCTCACTGGCACCTTCGGCCGTGTCGACATGCACGCCGCAGGCAAGTCGCCGCACACGTCGCCGCGATCGATCTGGACATGACTGTCGCGGCAAGTCCAAGAGACAGGCGATCGAGCCCGGAGCAGGCGGCACGCCAGGCCGCGCTCGACCCCGGACCCCGCAAGAGGGGTCCAGGAGTCCGGCCGCCGGCAGTGCGCTCACGGCCGAAAGCGAGTCGCCAGCCACCGGGGAACGAGCGCCGCAGGTTGTGACGGACGTCGAGCACTGGCAGTGACTGGCCGGCCCGCGACGTCGTGCGTGAACGTGAACCGATGCGCGCGTTTCGGTAGTCTGAGGTGGCCAGCACGCCCCGCCGGCGTGCTGCGACCACGCTCGCCACGGTTTACGGTCCCTTGGTCTGGAGATATCGATGCAACTGCGCACATTGGGCAGGTCCACCCTTCGGGTCTCGCCGCTCTGTCTCGGCGGCAACGTGTTCGGATGGACTGCCAGCGAAGCTGCCTCCTGTGCGGTGCTGGACGCCCTCGTCGGCGCGGGTCTCAATTTCATCGACACGGCCGACGTGTACTCGCGCTGGGCGCCCGGGCATCGAGGCGGAGAATCAGAGACGATCATCGGCAACTGGCTGAAACGCGGCGCCCGGCGAGCGGACCTCGTGATCGCGACCAAGGTCGGCATGGAGATGGCTCCCGATCGCAAGGGCCTCTCCGCCGCGCACATCATGCGCTCCGTCGACGAGTCGCTGAAGAGACTGCAGACGGATTACATCGACCTCTATTTCTCCCATTGCGACGATGCGAGCGTGCCACTCGAGGAGACGCTCGGTGCCTATCAGGCGCTCATCGCGCAAGGCAAGGTGCGCGCCATAGGTGCTTCGAATTACGCGGCTGCACGTCTCGCGCAAGCACTGGCGATCAGCCACAACTCCGGCCTGCCGCGATACGAGGTGCTGCAAACGCAATACAATCTTTATACGCGGTCAGAATTCGAATCGGCCCTCGAGCCGCTGTGTGTGAAGGAAGAGATCGGCGTCGTCTCCTACTACGCGCTGGCGTCCGGATTTCTGAGCGGCAAGTACCGCGTGCCCGCGGACGCGGCCAGGAGCGTCCGTGGACCAGGGATCGTCGAAAAGTACCTCAACGAGCGCGGCACGGGAATTCTGCGGGCGCTCGATGACGTCGGGCGGCGTCACGGCGCGTCAGCGGCGAGTGTGGCGCTGGCATGGCAGATCGCGCGGCCCAGCATCACCGCCCCGATCGCCAGCGCGACGACGGTCGCTCAGCTCCATGAATTGCTCGTCGCCACGCGACTGGAACTGGACCAGGCGGCAATCGAGCAGCTGGATACTGCCAGCCGGTGAGGATCCCGGGGCGAAGGTCGCGCGCCCGGCTTTTCGCGCCGGGCGCGTCCACGCCCTGCCGCGCTCGCTGAGACCGATGCTCGATGCCGCTGGTCCCGAGGCGACCGTCATGCCGGGTGTCGCTGGCGGGATTGATCCGGTCCGAAGCGCCGCGGGCGAGAGTCTCGCAGCTCGCCGCCGGACAGAGCTTGCCTCGGAATATCGGCGCACGCGCAACGGAGTCTTGCGGTCAGGGCGGATGGCGGTGGAGGCGCGCCGTGGATGGCGGAGTCCGGCCGGCTCCAGTATCGTTGAGAGCGCCGCGAGGCATGGCGCGGGAATTCTTTCTCGCCCGGAACCGGTGCCGCCGCGTCATGGCGCGGCGGTCGTGGTCCGGGTCCCGTGTCCTGACCAGCAGCATCCATGAGTCTCAGCAGCACTCAGCCCAGGGCGTTACCCGACTTCGAATCCGGAAGCAATATCGCATGCAAACCGCTCGTATCTGGTCAGCAGTCCGTCGTCTGGCTCGCGCATTGGTTCCGGTGGCGCTCCTCGTGAACGGCGCTATCGCCGACGGGGGGGCCGCCGAGCTTCAGGTGCCTGGCGCCAAGGCCGATCTGGTCCTGACGAACGGCGTCATCCACACGCTTGACCCGGCCGATCGCATCGTCGACTCGGTGGCGATATCAGGCGGACGGATAGTGTACGCAGGGACGAGGGATGGAGCGCTGGCGTGGCGCGGGCGCAAGACGAAGGTGATCGACCTCGCGGGGAAGGCGGTCCTGCCGGGCCTCGCCGATGCGCATGTGCACCCGGCACTCGGCGAATTTCTGAACCATCGTCTATGCAACGTGCACGCAAATACGGTAGCCGAGGGATTCGCCAAGCTGCGCGCGTGTGCCGAACACGCGCCAGCCGGGGACTGGGTTGTCGGCTATGGCTGGTATGACCTCGACAACGCGGATTTCGACCGCGTCACGCGCGCGCAGCTGGACGCGCTCGTGCCGGACAGGAAGCTCGCGGTCATCTCGAGGGACATCCACACGCTGTGGGCAAATTCGAAGACCCTGAAGGAGTTCGGCATCGGCCGCGACACTCCGTCGCCGGCCGGCGGCGAGATAGTGCGCGATCCGGCGACCGGCGAGGCAACCGGCATGTTGATCGACGCGGCAAACCATCCAGTCACCGATCGCATCCAGCACGACTCACCGTACGCCGTGCCGACGACGGAACTCTTCCGCATGGCGATGGCGCACCTCAACAGCCTCGGGATCACCTCCATTCTCGATGCGTTCGTCGACGCCGACGCCGCGGCCGTCTATCACGAGCTCGATGTCGCCGGGAAGCTCACGATGCGGGTGAGCCTCGCGGTTCCCGTGCTGCCAAGCAACTACTCGACGGAGATACCTCGCATCGCCGCCAACCGCGCCGCGTGGCAGTCACCGAATGTGCGCGTCGACTTCATAAAGGTGCTCGCCGACGGCAATCCGGAAGTCGGACTCAGCAGCCTGCTCAACCACGACGGGCCACCCGAGACCGAAACGCCCGGCTACTACACTCCGGCGCAGCTCCACGAGGTGGTGGCCCTGGCCGAGCGGTCGGCTCTCAGCGTGTTCGTGCACGTCATCGGGGATGGCGCGGTCCGCGACGTGCTCGATGCCGTTGCTGCGGCGCGCCATGCTTCGCCGGAGACGGACCGGCGGCACACGCTGACGCACCTGTGCTGGGTATCCGATGCAGATTTTCCCCGCTTCAAACCGCTCCATGTCATTGCCAACGTCCAGGAGGGATGGCTGGCACCGGCCGCCTTCGGCGGTCCGCCCGGGTACGACTATGCCCGCAGCACGGCGGCGGGGCCGATCGGGCCGTGGCTCGCCGGTCGGCTGATGCCTTACCGTGCTCTGCGGGACGCCGGCGCGCGGCTCGCTGCGGGTAGTGACTGGTTCTACACGGAAGAGAACCCGTGGATCACGATGGAAGCGGGCATCACGTCGAAGGACCCCGGCGGCGCCAATGTGCAGGCGATGCTTCCGAACCACACGCTCGACCTGGAGACACTGATCCGTGCGCGCACCATCGGTGCGGCTTTCCAGATGTATCGTGAAGCGGAAACCGGAACGCTTGAGACGGGCAAGCAGGCCGACCTGATCGTCGTCGACCAGGATCCGTTTCACGTTCCCGTACAGACGCTGCATGACACCCACGTGCTCATGACGTTCCTGGCCGGACGCGTGGTGTACGCTGCGCCGCGCCCGGTCCTCGACGGCGTAAGGGCACGCAGCGGGCCGTGAGATCGCCGAATTGGCGCGCCATGCATACGATCATGAAGATCTCGCCGGCGAATCGACCGAAGGCGAGACCTCCTCGGGCGACAGGCGGAGTGATCAGTTCGGGACCGTGGGAGCGGTCGCATCGCGGCGTGCGTTGTTCCAGGCCGCGTTGTGGAGCCCTTCACGGAGCGTCGCCACGTCTCTGCGGCGCGCATCAGCCGGCGTCGAGGGTCGGGGCCACCCGCTTCATTGACGCGGGCAGGTCCGTGCTCGCTGCCGGAGCCGCGCCGCCCGAACTCACGGTGCGATCAGCCTCGACCGAACTTGCCCTCTCCCCGACTGGCGGCCACGCCGGCTGACTCCGCCGCGAATCGGGGTCATGGCACCGAAGACATCCCGGCCTTCCGCCGGGTGTCCCGGTTGGCCGCAGGCGGGAATGTCTGGCGCGCGGCCGCAGCGACACGACGGTGACCTCTGCGCTGCACCGTGGCAGCAAGCTGCCGCCACTTACGGCGCAGCGGCATTTCGTGGGGGGAAAAGTCTCCGGAACGCTGCCACAATGTCGCGTACCAGCCTTAGGTGATCAGTGGATTATGGCACCGTCGAGCGGTTGGCGAAGCCCGCAGTTCACGCAGGGATCGACGCGCGCCATCATCTGGCCGTTCCTTGCCGCAATTGCTGTGATGCTCGTCGTCGCGATCGCCAGCATGCAGGTGCTGTCGGCGGTGCGCGCGTACGTCGGCGGCGAGGGACTGTATTCCAAGGCCCAGCGCGACGCGGTCTATTACCTGTCGCGCTTCGCCGCGTCGGGCGCTGCACCCGACTACCGGCGCTACGAGCAGGCGATCCGCGTCCCGCTCGGCGACAGAATGGCCCGACTCGCGTTGCAGCAGCAGCCTCCCGATCTGCCGGGCGCGCGACAGGGCTTCCTCGCGGGCGACAACGACCCGGCCGACGTGGGCAGCCTCATTCGCATGTTTATCACGCTGCAGAACGTCCAGCCAATGAAGGCGGCGATCGACATCTGGACGCGCGCGGATGCCTATACCGGGGAACTGGTGGCGGTCGCCGACCGGTTGCGTAGCGAGAAATCTGCAGCCGCTCCGCGGGACGCCGAGATCGCTGCTGCGTTGCGCGACCTCGAGAGAATCAATCGCGAGGTGGCTCCGCTCGAGGCGCAGTTCTCTGCGACGCTGGCCGAAGCCGCACGCAACCTGACCGCTACGCTGATGATCGTCTACGCCGTTGCGAGTGTCGGGCTTGCGCTTTTTGGCGTCAGCATGACTCGCGGCCGGTTGCGCGATCGCGATCGCTATTCGGCGGCGCTTCTGGAGAGCGAGGAGCGGTATCGGACGCTGATCGACCATGCGCCAATGATGGTCGCAATCATCCGCAGCGGATGCTTTCTGTACGCCAATTCCCGGTACCTGGCAGCGGTTGGAGTAAAGAGCGTCGAGGACCTGATCGGCAAGCCCATCGCCAACCACGTCGCGTCGCCCGTTCGGGAGGTTTTCCTGGAACGCGCGGCACGCCGTGAACGGGGCGAGACGGTCGAACGGAGCTACGAGACGACCGCCTGTCGCGTCGATGGCACCGAATTCCCGGTGATGGCGTTTTCCGACGTCATCCAGCTCGCCGACGGTCCCGCAATTCTCGGCTTTTTCGAAGACATCAGCGAGCGCAAGCGTCTTGAGGCAGAAGTCGCGTCCGAGAGCGCCCGGCGCCAGATGTTTCTGCGCAACGCCAGCGACGGCGTGCACATACTGGACGACGGGGGACGCGTGGTCGAGGCCAGCGATTCCTTCTGCGAAATGCTCGGCTACACCCATTCCGACGTGATTGGCTTGCAACCGGTGGATTGGGATGCGCGGCTTTCCAACGGTCAGGGCGGAATCGACTTCACCGACATCCTGGAGAGGGGCATTTCGCGGTTCGAGACGATCTACCGGCGCAAGGATGGGTCGACCTTCGAGGTCGAATTGCATGTCGACACCTTCACGGTTGACGGGCATCGCTTCCTGTTCTGCGCGGCACGCGACATCACCGAACTGCGGCGCCTGGAGCGCGCGCTCCTCGAAGTGACCAGCCGCGAGCAGCAGAAGCTGGGTTACGACCTGCATGACGAACTCGGCCAGGTGCTCACGGGTCTCGCCATGTTCGCGGGGTCGCTGGGCCGGGAGGAAAGCGCGGCCGGAAGACCTGCGGCAGCGGGGTTGTCTGAACTCGAGGCCATGGCGCGACGGGCGATCAAGACGTGTCGCTCGATAGCGCATGGTCTTTCGCCGCTCACCTATCAGAACGGGGATCTCGTACAGGCACTCGAGGAGATGATCTCGCTGCAAGAGGCCACGGCTACGTCGGGCATACACTTCGCGCTGGTGGAGGTCGCACCCCTCAGCATTCCGCTAGAGGTGAAGGAGCACTTGTACCGCATTGCCCAGGAGGCAGTGACGAACGCGCGCCGGCATGCTGCTGCCAAGAACATCAACGTCACGATGGAAGTCGAGCCCGACACGGTTCGCCTCGAGGTCCAGGACGACGGCATTGGCATTCCGCCGTTGGCCAGGGAGTCCGACGGAATGGGGCTCAGGATCATGAGGTTCCGCGCCTCGATGATCGGCGCGGCACTGACGATTGAGCCCGGGGTGCGGGCGGGTACGCGCGTGATATGCACCTGTACTCAAGGCGGCGTCGCCGAACCGTAGCGACCACGCCGGGTGCCGGGCGCTCGCGCCTCGGCCGGTCACTCTCACTTCGTTCAGTGAGGCATCGGGGCGATGGATGGCGCCGCTTTGTCCACGCATTCAGGTCGCGCCGCAGCCAGCGGCTGTTGCTGCGGCGTGCGAGCCGGCAACTCGAGGCCAGTCAGGCTGATGCGGACCATCCCGGGCTGTGATGCCGGGATCAGTTGGTCATCCTGTAGCCTGAGTAAACTGGCCTCCCAGGGAAGGCATTCTTCACAACCGCTCCCTTCTGTACGACGAACTGCCCGTTGACGATGACGTCGACGATTCCTTGCGAATATTGTTTCGCGTCGAGATAACGGGCGCGGGCTCCGACCCTCGCAGGGTCGAAAATGACGATGTCGGCGTCGGCACCCTCCTGAAGCCGGCCCTTCTTCCGCATCGCCGGAACGAATCCTTCCAGCCGCTGCGCCGGCATCAGGCTCATTTTCCTGATCGCTTCGGGCAGGCTGAGCGTACCCGTCTCACGCACGTAGTGCCCCAGCACGCGTGCGAACGTGCCCGCGGACCTCGGGTGACTGTTGGCGTCCTCGATGTCGAGCGAGTCGCTCGCGACCAGGACCAGCGGGTCCTGCAGCGCGCGGGAGATCGTATCTTCGGTGTTCATGTGCATCAGCACGCCGTCGTCGCCGCTGCCACTGCGCAGGGCATCGAACTCCTGCTGCGTGAGGCGCTTGCCCGTCTGCCGTGACTGCAGGTCCCCGACGGTCACCCCCCAGCGCTTCTCCCAGCCGGGGTCGAAGATCACGCTGCGGATCTGGTCGACCGAGGCATCCCACGGGTAGATCTCGGTCGAGATGTCGACGCCGTGACTGCGGGCGTCATGAAACAGTTTGATCATGTCGGGCGTGCTCGACATGGCCATGCTGTTGATGTGCACGATGTGGACGCAGCTGCCGGTGATCGCAGCATTTGCGATCTGCTCCTGCAACGCTTCAAGAGTGCTGCCCGGCTCGACGAGGCTGCCGTAGCGGATGTGCGTGAAGACGCACATGTGTCGCTCCGCCGCAAGACGCGTGAGGTCGAGCATCTCGGGTCGGGTGATGCCAGGGGCGTACTGGGTGCCGCTGCCGATTCCTAGCGCGCCGTCCCTGAGGCCGGCCTCCAGCATCGGGATGAACTTGGCGTATTGGCCCGCCGGAATGGGCTGCCGTATCAGCTCGTCGGCGTGCGCGTCGTTCGGCAGGTCGTCGGACGTCGTCCCAGGGATCCGCGGGTCCGCGAGATCGCCGCCGACCTGCAGGGCGAAGCGGACCCGGTCATGGTTGACGCTGGCGCCGTAGTTGATGAGCTCGTGGCCAGCCTTCTTCTCGTACCACGGCTTCACGGGGTAGACACCGAGCTCGAGCTCGAGCCGCGTCGTCACGCCGTCCATGGCCTGGTAGGTCGCCGTCTCATAGCCGTACGCATGGGAATGGAGATCGATGAAGCCTGGTGCCGCGACGAGTCCGCGCCCGTCGATGACGGTCTTGCCCTGCATCGGTTGCCCGGAGATTGCGCCGATCCGGTCGGCGAGCAGGCCAATGTTGCGTATTCCGTCGAGGCCGGTCTCCGGGTCGATGGCACGGACGTTCTCGATCACCACGTCGTAGGCCTTGCCCGGCAGAGAGCCCGTCGGCGCGCCTGCAGCCGCCATGCTGGCAAGTGTCAGGAGCGCAGCCGCCGTTCGGGCTGCCTGTGCCGGGTGATCGATCCATCGGCTACTGGTCATCGCGGCTCCCATTCATTGACCGGATGCCGGTCATTGTGTGCTCATCGGCGCGCGCGAGCGAGTGCTTCGGGGCGTCAGGAAGGAAGCACGTCACGGGGCTCCAGCATGCGATGGTCTCAGTGCCTCGGCAGCGACACGTGCACCTCGGCGTAGAAGAATCGACCCGTGGGATTGACGATCGATGTGTCGTAGCCGTTGGCCGAGAGTCCGCCGCCCATGGGACCTGCGTAGAAAATCGGCACCTTCGCATACGTCAGGTCGTTCACGCCCAGCGTCACCTTGACGGGCGCCAGCCAGGAACTGGCCGGGACGAGCTTGCTGCAGTCGAGGTTGACCTGGAGATCGTGGGTCACGTACCGGTCGACCTCAACTCCACCGGGAATCGTCGGGTCCTGGTACGACCCGGTGTAGTGGAGCAGATAGGTGGTCCGGAATGCCCCGTAGGTCCAGTTTGCGTCGAACAGAAAACGGACTTTAGGCAGGCCGGTCACTGACGGCAGCGAACTCGCGAGCACCGTACCGCCGGCGTACTGCACGGCGCCGGCGCCCGTGTCGTCATTGACCTTGAACGAACTCAGGTACGTACCGGCCAGGCGCAGGTCGAATGAGCCAGCCGTCTCGGTGCGGAACCGGTAGCCGACATCGAGGTCCGTGCCGTTCACCTGCTGCCCGGCGGCATTCATGTAGAGAGAGACCACCCCGGGTACGCCGTTGGCGGCGGTGAACGTACTGCCGGGCTGGACGCCGTCGAGCACGAGCTGCGGCGAGGTCTGAATGACGATGTTTTTCTGGTTGATGATCCAGCGGTCGAGCTGCAGCGTCAGTCCCGGTAGCGATCGCGGGGTGAGAACGATGCCGTAGTTCGTATAGGTCGCGGTTTCAGGCTTCAGGTTCTTGTTGCCGCCGGTGACGACGGTGTAATCCTGAAACTGGCCGTTGACGGGATTGATCAGCGCCGTGCCGCCGGCGCTTGAGACGGGCGCGTCGATGGCCGTGAGCGCCGGGGCGCGATACGAGGTTCCATAGGAGCCGCGCACGGCGAGCGAATCCGCAATCGGCTCCCAGCGAACGCTCACCGTCGGGTCCGTCCGCGAGCCGACGTCCTGGATGTCCTCGTAGCGCGCCGCGACGTCGATGCCGAGCGAAGCGGCACCAGGGAAGACGAAGTTGTTGCCGAACACTGGCAGCTGTCCCTCGACGTAGAGCGCCGTGTAGCGCCGCCCGGCACTGATTGCGGTCTCGGTATCGTCACTGAAGTAGTGAGTGAGAATCGCCTGGGAGGGCAGCACGATGTACACGTCACGCTGGTACTCGGCGCCGCCCGCCAGGTTGATGTCGCCGCCAGGCAGCGCATAGACAGGTGCATAGGCGTGCGCGTTGAGGAGCGTCGACTCCTCCCAGTCCTGCCGGCTCGTGCCCGAGAACACGCCCGCGATCTGGGCTGCGGAGTTGCAGTCGTTGCAGAACAGGTTGATAGAGGCTGGCCCGGGCCGGTTCTCGGCGGCATACAGGCCGGGGTTGGTGGGCATGTTGTAGTCCAAGGCGTTGGCGTACTCATAGTAGTAGGCGCCACCGACGTCGAAGTGAACCTTGCCGAGGACACCCTTCACGCCTAGGTTGAGTCGCCCGGCACTCGCGTCGACGTCGTCCACCTGCGGGCCAGCCTCCGGGAATCCGTAGGTCACGCCCTGGATCGCAACGCCGAACGGGTTCCAGTAGTTGCTCGCCGGAATCGGGCTCAGGTTGAGCGGCGAGTTCACATCGCCGTAGCCATCGGCTCCGTAGAGGTTACCGACGGACGTTACGAGGCTCCGCGCGACGTCCACGTCGCCGTAGACCGTGACGTCGCTCGTCACCTTGTAGTCGAGCGCCGCGAACGCAGTGCCCTTGCGCTGCGGGTTGATCAGCGATCGCTTGTCCTCATCGAGCTGGGCGTCGCAGCTCGTGGCGTAGAGGTGCGGATTGAACGCCACGTAGTCCGCAGGGTTCCTGCTGTAGCCGCCGCACGAGAACTTCTGCTGGTTGAGCGCCAGCGGGCCGGTGCCGTTCGGCAGCAGGATCTGGGAGAGCGAGGAATACGAGAACGTCTGGTAATTGAATCCGGAATTGAAGCGGCTGAGGTCCGGGTTCGCTGACAGCGAACGCTGTCCCTGGGTCAGGCCGCCACGGTCGAAGTACTCGGCGACGGCGAACAGGTTGAGGTCGTCGTTCGCTCGCCCATAACTCACGGAGAAGCGCGTGTTGTCGTTGTCGTGCTGGCCGCTCTCGCCGAAGTAGCCATCGAGGTCCCAGCCATCGGCGCTCCGCTTCGTGATGATGTTGACCACGCCGGCGACGGCGTCCGAGCCGTAGATGGCCGAGGCACCGCTCTTCAGAACCTCGACTCGCTCGATGGCATCGACCGGGATCAGATCGATGTTCGCCGGGTCCTCCGCCTGGAACCGTCGACCGTTGAGGAGTACGAGGGTGTACTGAGGACCGATGCCGCGCAGGTTCAGCGTCGTCGCCCCGAGGGTGGTGCCATTCGCGCCACTTGCTCCGGTGGTATTCGAGTAGCTTGACTGCCCCGAGAGTACGAAGTCTGGCTGCGTCTGGAAGAATGATTCGAGGCTGGTCGCCCCGGACGTCTGGATCGCGTCGCTGCTGATGACGCTGATGGGTGCGCTCTGGTATGCACCGGCGTCGGCGGACTGGATACTCGTTCCGGTGACGACGACCGCGATGCTCGGCTCCGCCGCGGCCGGGCCACCCGAAGGTGGCGGCGGGGTCTGCGCCAGGCTGGCAGGCGGCGCGGCGACTGCCGCGGCAACCAGTAGCGCACCCGCGAGCCGGAGCGGCGAACTCGCAGGTGATCGGGTCGGGATGATTGTCATCATGGCGCACCAGTTTGCGAATCGTGGACGGGTGATGCAGACGCGGGCCTGCCAACGTGCGGGTGGCATCCTCAGGGCGTGTCCATCCGGTAGAGGGGCACCCCCGTCAGGTTGAGTCTCAAAGCACGTCCTTCGATGATGGCATCGAAGGTTGCCGTTTCCGGACTGTAGGCGGGCTCCGCCACGCGAAACCTCCCGGTGCCCACCGGGTCGAGGGGCACCACCAGCGTCTCGTCGCCGAGCTCGCCTATGGCGATCATCAGCCGCGCCTTTCGCACGAATACCCGTGCCGTCGGTCCTTCCGGGCCATGGTTTTCGTAGTGCCCCACGTAGGCGGCGTAGGAGGCGTGGTCCACCTCCGCGACGCCCTGAGTGGCGCCGGGCGGTGCCTCGCCGTTCTCGAGCCACTCCGTGCCGTGCGACACGCCGACGACCTTGCCGTCGCTCTTGCCATCCGCACGGGCAAAGAGGAACGGGAATTCATCCGGGCCGGATGCGGGCATGCGGTAGGCGTCAGCCCCCATGCGGATGAGCGGTGTCACGACGGTTCCGGTCCTGAGCGCGAGGTGTGCGCCCGAGACCACGAATTCCAGTGCCGCGCCGTCCCGCCCTCTGCTGCCGTCGACGGCGTGATACGTCCCGACGTACTGCCCCGGATCCAGCATCTTCCGGTCGCCCTCATGAGGCGGCAGCGCTGGCAATGGCGAGCCACGATAGGCGGCGGCAACCACTGCAACGATCCACTTCTGCAGCGAGTCGTCGATGCCACCGCTCGTCAGGAACACGATGCCAAATCCCGCGTCCATGTGAGCCTGGATCAGGGCATGAAAGCCGTAGATGGAGCCGTAGTGCTCGATCACGGTGCCGCTGTCGTCCTTGCGGATGTGGAGCCCGTACGCATAGTCCTCGAGCACCGGGGTCGTCAGCATGCGGAACGCTGTCTCGGACAGAATCCGCCGTGCCGGCGTTACACCGCGATTGAGGAGAAAGCGGACATACGCGCACATGTCCTCGGCGTTCGACACGATGCTGCCGTCGCCGGCCGTGTATTCGAACCACGGGGCCTCGACGTACGTCCCGTCGTAGGGCCACGGCGTGTAACTGACGACCATCTTGGCGCGCTGGGCGTCGTCGATGACTGCGGCGGACGCAGTCATGCCGAGGGCGTCGAGCACCCGCCGCTGGATGATCGAGCCATATGGGGCGGCTTCGATGTCCTCAAGCGCATAGCCGAGGATCTGGAAGCCGGTGTTCGAATATGACCAGTGCGCGCCAGGCGCATAGGTCGGCGCAAACTCGCGGAGCTTGATCCCCGCAAATCGCGACGAGGAGGCGTCGACTATGTAATTGGGAAGGCCGGCGGTGTGGGACAGCAGATGGTGTCCCTCGATGGGAGGAAACGGGGAGTTCACCTCGAACCAGGGAAGATAGCGGGTGATCGGGGCGTGCGAATCGAACCGGCCCTCGTCGGCCAGTTCCATCAGGGCGACAGCGGTAAACGATTTCGAGATCGATCCGACCGCGAAACGTGATTGCGCGGTCAGCGGCGTGCGCGCCTTGAGATCCGCATAGCCATGGACGATGACCTTCTTGAGGCGCTCGCGATCGGTGATGCCGATCGTCACGGCCGGCATCGACGACGATGCCAGCGCACGGTCGATGGCGGTGAACGCAGCCGCGAGCCGGCCCTCCGCGCCGTCCGAGTGCGCCCCGGCGACAGGGAGGAAAAGGCATGCGCCGGCCAGGCCCGCGGCCACTCGCAGGAGCAGGCTCGTCGGCGCCCCGCGCACCCATCCCGCCAGGCGCTCGACGCCGGCGGTTCGGTGCATCGCTCCGCGGCGTCGGCCTGCGCCCGGTGTGGTCGAGCGAGGACGGTTCGACTTGTCCGACGGACCCATCGGACCCCCTTTACGTTCCCTGTCAGCGACCCTAGCACCACGTTCGCGTATATGCAATATTATGCGGACTGAGAAGATCGAGTTCCGTATACGGAAATTCCCATGACACGCACCATGAACTCACCGAGCGCGCCGGGCGCGTCGGACCGTCCGCCTTCCGGTCAGGCCGCGTCTTTCGTCCGCGACCTGAATCTGCCGTACCC